>Ga0224557_1000921_pt1 | contig 30231 bp, 26 predicted proteins | sample 714S31014metaG_FD_180677 | JGI IMG/M metagenome (GOLD analysis project Ga0224557, IMG submission 180677) | Peat soil microbial communities from Stordalen Mire, Sweden - 717 S3 10-14 | ecosystem: Environmental > Terrestrial > Soil > Wetlands > Peat | place: Sweden: Norrbotten County, Stordalen... | reverse complement strand
ATCCCGGTTGGGGCGTGCGACTGGGGTGGTCCAGGACCAAGCTGGGCGCCGCATAACGTCGCGGCAGGTAGCGGCGCTACCTGCAAGACGGTGGGTGGCGAGCCAGCGCCGGTACTGGGCCGCAACCGGGCGCGCGAACCTACCGGGATAGGCCCTAAGGCAAGCGTCGACGCTACACGCCGCCGAGCCATGTCTGGCGCACCACGCCGGGTTCATCGGTGACGCGATTCGCGACGGTTCCCAAGCCCTCGATAGTGACAGAAATGAGGTCTCCGTCTGCAAGAAAGAGTTGTGGATCTCGTCGATAGCCGACGCCTTCCGGGGTACCGGTCAAGATCACGTCACCAGGCAACAGCGTTGTAAACGTCGAGATCGTGCTGATCAGCGTCGCAACGTCGAAGATCAGAAGCGATGTCGATGAGGACTGCACCTCTTCACCGTTGAGGCAGCTCCGGATCGCGAGGCCGGATCCGTTAATCTCGTCGGGGGTGACCAGCGACGGGCCGAGCGGCGTCGAGCCTTGCCAGGCCTTGCCCTGGAGCCATTGGTGGGTCTTGTATTGAAAGTCACGCATCGTGACATCGTTCGCGACGGTGTATCCCAGTACCACATCCAGTGCTTGGTCGCGAGAGACGCGGCGCGCTACGGCACCGATGACGACCGCCATTTCTCCCTCCCAATCGACCTGAGTTGACTCGGGTGGCAACGCGATCGGATCGTCGGCCCCAATCAGCGCCGAGGCGAACTTCGTAAACAGGACGGGGTATGTCGGCAGCTCGCGGCCTGTCTCACTGACGTGGCTGCGATAGTTGAGACCGACGCAGATGACCTTATCGGGGTTGGGCACGACTGGCCGAAGACGGACTTCCGCAAGCTCCACCGCCTCCGCGTCGAGACGCCGGGCGTGCCGCAGCGCCTCCGCGCTCGTATTTTGTCCAAGCTGATGGAAACCGTCTAGCGGCACGATTTGTTGGCCTTCGAGAATGCCCAGACGCTGGCTGCCGTCGTGTTCGTAGGAGACGTAGCGCATAGTCAGGCGCTCTTGCTTGTCTTGCGAAAATGCGGCAGCTGGCCGCCCCACAGATTCGGGCTGCCGGGAATCGGCTCCCAACGCCGCACCGGGTATTCGACACGGTCGTCATGGAACCGCTCCAACTCGGCTGACAGCTCGATGTGGTTGCCGGCAGGATCGTCGAAGAAGATGAAGATGTTGTTCCCAGGCCCATGGCGGCCCGGCCCCCAGGCGATGTCAACGCCCTCCTCGGTCAGGCGGTCGCACCAAACCTTGAGCTCGTCCCAGCCTGAGATATCGAACGCATAGTGATCGATGTCACCACCGTGGTTGGAGCCGACGAGCGCGAGCGTATGATGCTCGCGGTTGGAACGCAGCCACGCGAACTCGTTTTCGCCCATCACGTCGGACTGGCGGAAACCGAGTACGCGCATGTAGAACTCGAGCATCCGGGCGACATCCGTTGTCGCGAGTGTGATGTGCTGGAAGCGGATCGGGCGGCGCGCGCCGGGATCGCCTACCTCACCGCTGCGGTCTACCCGGCCGTGAAACTGGATGATGTTCCCGTCCGGATCGACCGTCCGGAAGCCGGATGTCCCGCCCGGAACTTCGTTGAGTTCGTGCACCCCCGCCCCGGAACTGTCTACCGCGGCGCGTAGCGCTTCGAACTCACGTTCCCCGAGAATTTCAAACGCGAAATGATCGAGCGCCTTGTGGCCGGGCAGCAGGTCCAGCACGTGATGGCCGTGCCCCCAGCCGAGGCGCGTCCCGCCGCCCTCCAGCGATCCGTGTACTCGTAAACCGAGGATGCGCTCGTAGAACCTTGTTGCCAGGTCTACATCCGGCACCTGCAACCCGAGATGGGATGTCGCTGTACGCGACAGTGCCCTAGGCAGCCTTTGCTCTGCCAGAGGTGTGGTCTGTGAGCTTGTCATCGAACCTCCATTTGGGGTGGTGCGGGTTCCGCGGCGGCTGGATCCGTAATCGGGGAGCCCGCGAGCCATTGGCGAACGGACGCGATCACTGGGTCAGCGTTGTCGGGAGCGAAGACTGCCGCCACGACACGGTCGGGGCGAACCAGGACGAAGCGTCCCCGTAGGCCCTCGAAGGCCTTGATCGCTCCGCCGTCGAGATCGGTTAGTGCGTACCGACCGTGCGCGGGTACCGGTGAGATATCGAGGCCGATGTCGATCTCGGTGCCCGCTAGGCGAGTAAGCTCGTGCACCCGCTGCCACCAGTCCTCTGCGATCTCAACTCCGATGAGGCTCCAGCCATTACCGGTGACATCGTCGAGCAGACGGGCACGGTGCGCTGATACGTCGAAGACACGTGGCTGGCGCAGGGCGGTTCCGACAGGGTCGTCAGTGCCGGAACGCACGATCAGCCCATCGTCGAGCCGTGGCGGGCGCCGATAGCGCATCTGCTCGAAATACCGCCGCCCGCGTTGGCTGCGAAGCGCCATGCGGATCGCGATATCGCGCAGTCGCGCGCGCGACCGACTGGTGGTGAAAACGATGCGACCGAGGCGCTCTGAGAGCCCGACCGTCGCCTCGGCGTGCGAGCGGCGCTCGGTCTCGTAGCTCGAGAGCACCGACGCAGCCAGCCGGCCGTGGAGCACATCGGCTAGCTTCCAGGCGAGGTTGCCGACGTCACGCAGCCCAGAATTCAGTCCCTGCCCCGCGAACGGCGGCATCATGTGCGCAGCGTCCCCCGCAAGGAATACACGCTCGACCTGCCAGCGATCGGCGACGACGGCGTTGAACGTATATACGACTGCACGCTCGATCTGATCCGCCCTGATCGAGCGATATGGCGCGAGCAGCCTCTGTGTAAGCTCGAAGGCCGGTGGCTGCGCGGGTTCGCCCTCGCCTCGACTGAGCAGGAATTCGTAGCGGCAGCGCCCGCGAACTCCGGGAATGATCACACACGGACGCTCGGGATCACCGTAGTGCAGTCCATACCGTTCCCGGTGTGGGTCGCCGAGCACATCGGCGACCAGCCATGGGTCGTCATAGCTGCGCCCTGTCATCCCGACGTGCAATAGCTCGCGAACGATCGACCGGCCGCCGTCGCAAGCGACGACGTAGTCCGCATGCACCGTCTCGGTCGTGCCGGTGTTGACATCGCGAACCTCGGCTTCAACGTGATCAGGACGTTGATTGAGGTCGGTTAGCTCGCAGCCGAAACGCACCTGCGCACCCGATCGGCCGCGTAAGGTCGAACACAGCACCCCCTCAAGCTCCGGTTGCGCAAACGGATTCTTGAACGGATGCCCGAACCTGAATGGCTCTGGAGTGCCGGCGCGAAAGAGCGGGCGTCCATCGCAACCGAAGTACTGGGTTCCGGTCCCCGGCAGGATGATCCGATCAAGCTCCTGGCCCAGGCCCGCAAGCTTCAACATGCGAAGTGACTCGTCGTCGATGCTTATCGCCTTGGGAGCATCGCTGGTCGTTGGGTTGCGTTCAACCAGCAACACTCGAATCCCGTGAACAGTCAGCAGGCAACCGGCCGCCAACCCGACTGGGCCGCCGCCCACGACCAGCACCAAGTGCTCCGACGGCATATTTCGCGGATCGCTCAGTTCTCTCACCTCGTAGACCAGCATCCGGACGGTTGCCCTGCTTGTCAAGTACGCTGACCTATATGTCAGGACAGACTGCGAAGCGTGGCTATCGAGAGCGCAACACGACCGCAGACCGCACGCTTGAGATCCTTAAACTGTTCACCGACGAGCGCCTCTTGTTGACGGCCTCGGAGGTCGCCAGCGAGCTGGGTGTGGCGCGCTCAACCGCGTACCGATATCTGCAGAGCCTCGTGTCCGCGGGCTTTCTGGAAGATCAGCCCGGCCGGGGGTTCGTACTGGGGCTACGGGTGCTGGAGATCGCGCGTTTCGCCCGCCGTGGGACCGGCCTGCCGGAGATCGCGCTGCCGGTGATGCGCCGTCTGCGCGATGAGCTCGGCGAGACCGTTCTGCTTACACGCCGGATCGGCGAGCAGGTCATCTGTGTCGAGCGCGAGGAGGCCGTCGCCACGGTCCGGATCTCCTACGCCAGCGGGACGGCCCTACCTCTACACGCCGGGGCGTCCGCGTTGGTCTTGATCGCGTGGATGGCACCCGACGAGGCTCGCGCGGTACTGGCTGCCTCCCCGCTTGAGCGCTTCACCGCCAACACGCTCATCGACATCGACCAGTTGATGGAGCGACTGGCCGAGATCCGCACGCGCGGCTATGCGGTTAGCCATAGCGAGCTCGATCGGGACGTGATCGGCGTCGCGGTGCCTGTTCGCGACGCCAGCCGCAAGGTCGCGTGCGCGATCGGCATAGCGGCGTTCGAACGGCGACTGCCGGAGTCAAGCATCGGCAGGGCGATCGACACGGTCCGCCGGTCCGCGCAAGCTCTCGAGGCAGATCTCGCGCTCCACGCAGTATGAGAATCACTCCGAAACGCCGGCGCGCGGTGCGTCCGCCTGAGAAGCATGCCTGAGCGGCACGTAGCGGAAGCCTCAACGCCCCAGCCTCATGTCTAGACTCGTTGTCGATGCAGTCCTTGAAGAGTGCTGCTAATGGGTGTTGAGAATCGCGCTGGTCCTGCATCGCCCGACGCTGGAGGTTCTTGGGCCCGGCTCGCGGAGGAGACTCGGAGCGCTTGGGCCCGGAGTCCGTTTGCCGAGCTCTCGGCCAAGGCTTCGGCGTACGTGCTTCAGGGCGCAACCGAAACCGACTTTGATGCCGGCGACGCGCTGCCGCCGCCACCGAGCTCACCGGGACAGGATGCATCGCTATTCATAGTGGTCTCAGGATTGGTGAGAACGTTTCGTGTGAGCGGAACGAGACAAGTCACAACCCGTTACTCCGGACCATCTGACCTCGTGGGCATACCGTCAGTGATTAGGCACGGATCCTCCGCCCGCGGCAAGGTCGTTACCGACGCGCGCATGTTGAGGCTGGTTTCGAGTCGCGTTCGTGAACTCGTCCGGCATGACGCGGGATCAGCCTGGGTGGTGATGGGGGAGCTCGCTCGCCTCCATGACGCTGCCCTAGATATGGCCTGTAACAACGTCTTCCTGAGCGTGCGGCAACGCGTCGCTCGACATCTGCTCGATCTCGCTGTCCAGGAACAACCCGCCGGGCTCGTTGTTCACGCCAGCCATCAGGACATTGCTGACGCGATCGGCTCGGTGCGTGAAGTTGTCTCCCGTGTTATCCGCGAGCTCCGCACTGAGGGTCTTGTGACGAGATCGGGCGACACCATTGTCCTACCCAATCCAGCAGGGCTGGTTGAGCGTCAACGCTGAGATTCGACAAAGCCGGATCGGTCGCCAACCTACGGGCGATGCTGAGTGTTAGTTGCGACTGCTCGGGGCGAGCACGATGTCAAACCGCACTCTCGACCATTCGCTGCCGTCGAGGTCACGGCCATCAGGGGTCGGTGTGCCAGCTGGCTGGCGCGTGAAGTTTTTGATGAGTGATTGACGCACGCCGAAGACCGCATCCGAACTCAGGAGCGGATCGCCGTCGACGAAGATGTGGGTGATCAGTTCACGGTGTTCGGGCGAGCTGACCTTGAAATGCAGATGCGACGCACGCAATGGTGAGCGGCCGTTAGCTGCCAGCAGCTTGCCGACCGGGCCGTCATACGGAATCGGGTACGGGGTCGGCGTGAGCCCCCAGAACCGGTAGCAGCCCTCGTCATCGGTGAACAGGTGCGCTCGAGCGGATAGGCGGTTCCCATCCCGTTGCACGTCGTAGAACCCTTCGTCGTCGGCCTCCCACACCTCAAGGCGTGTGCCGGCGAGCGGCCGACCGTCCGTGCTCGTGACCGTGCCCTCAACCCAGCAGGGCTCGCCCGAGGCGCCGAAGGAGATGTCACCGCCGAGTTCAACGAGTGGCGCCCCTTCTACGAAGAACGGTCCGAGCACCGTCGCCTCCGTGGCATCTTCGTAGGCCTCGTTGTTGATCGTGATCGTTTGCATCGAGGCGCCAAGCACGTCGGAGAGCAGCACGAACTCCTGGCGCTTGTCGTCGGTGATGTGGCCAGCATCGGTAAGGAATGTGATCGCGGCCGCCCACTCGTCCTCGGTGAGGCGCACTTGGCGGAGGAACGAGTGCACGTGGCGCACGAGTGACTCCATCAGAAGCTTCAGCCGTGGGTCAGGTGACTCGGAGAACGACGCTAGCGCGCGAGAGAGGACGTCGTACTCCCGCTCGACTTGCTCCCCTGACAGCTGGTGCTGGTCTCCGTCGAGTGGGGCCGCCGTCGGAACATGGTCGGGATGACTACTCATCTGATCACCTCTGCTTTCAGCGTCGCTTGCGGCTCGCTAAGGATGTGGGGGTCGGCCCCTTCCCAGGCCGCGGCCAAGAGCTGTTCCAGGTCCTTGGCGGTCACCAGCCGTGGATTGGACGGCGGGACCGACGGCAGAATCGCCCCGGCAGCCGCGGCGAATTCGGATTGCTCGAAGCCGTAGTCCCGAAGGGCGTGCGGCGCATCGAGCGCCTTATACAGCGAAGCCAACCCGTCGACAGCGGTCGCGGAGCCGAGCGCGCCGGCAATCCTTCGTTCAGCGGCGAGTGCACTTCCGCCGTTGAACGCCAGCACATAAGGCAAAACGACGGCGTGAGTCTGGGCGTGTGGCAGGTTGTACTTGCCTCCAAGTGCGTGGCAGATCTTGTGGTGTAGGCCGCCGCCGGCTGATGAAAAGGAGACGGCCGAAAGGTATGCGGCGTAAAGAGCGTGCTCTCGGCCAGCCAATCCGTGGGGTTCGGCAACGACCTGTGGCAGTCCTGTGGCCAGCGCTCTGATGCCCTCGGCGGCAAGCGCGTCGGCTACCGGGTTCTGGTTTGCTGCCCACATGGAATCGATGCAATGTGCGAGCGCGTTCAGTCCCGAGGCGACGCTCATCTCCACCGGGAGTGTTGTTGTCAGTGCCGCGTCGTATATAACGCAGCGCGGCAGGACCGCCCCGTCGACGCCCGTGGTCTTTTTGGTTCCTGTAGTAAGACCCCAGACGTTCGTTGCTTCAGAGCCGGCGTAGGTAGTTGCCACCGCCACGATCGGCACACCTGAGGTCAGTGCGATCGCTTTGGCGAGGCCTGTCGTCGAGCCGCCGCCGACGCTGACGAGCAGGTCGACGTCCGCGCTCTTGGCCGCGGCTCGGGCGCGCTCTGCGACCTCAACCGGAACGTGCATCACGACTTCGTTCCAGCGCAGCGCCACCGGCAGGCCTGCGGTGATTTCGTCGGCAAGCTGCTCTTCCGCCGCGGCGGCGACAACCATCACGCGTTGGGCGTCTGCGATCTCGACCTCAGCCCTAAGACCCTCTGCCGCGCCTCCAGACTTGAGACGCACGCGTTGCGGATGGCTCTCGTAGATGAATTCCATTAGCCGGCCTTGACTAGAGCGCCGCGGCCCAGCAGCTGGGCGACGGCGTCGTGCAACGCCTTGCGCGGATCGGCTGGAAGTTCGTGGGCGCGCCAGCCTACGTGCTTGTCCGGGCGGACCAAGATCGCCCCGCTTTCGGAGACCTCACGCAGTTTGGCCCAGTCGTAGTAGAGGTCGATGACGTCGCGTCCTGGACCGATCACCACCGTCTCCAACTCGATCCCCAGTTCGGCCGCAACGTCCTTGGCAGCTTTGCCCCATTGCTCCCCCGTGATACCGGTAATCAGGGTGAACCTCCCGTAGGGGGCAAGGTCCAGTGTTGAGACCTTGCGGCTTGCCCCACCGACCCAGCAGTGAGGCAGTCGTGAGCCCGGCACGGTGCTCGCTTGGTAGTAGAGTTCGGGGTCGCGGGTCGGAGCGGGACGGCTTGAGCCGTCCGTGACGATTGCGCTGGATTGGTAGAACTGGCCGAGCTCGACGCCGTGGGCGTTGAACTCATAGTTCTTGATGTCCATAGCGTCGATCAGAGCAGCGCGCTTTGCCGCGCCCTCAGGCGTGTTGGCCTTGCGCTCTTCGATCAGTGCGCGCATCTCGGCTTCGGTCTGAGCGCCAGTGATTCCGAGTGCCTCAAAGAGCTGCACGAACTCACGGCTTGACTTGTTCGCACGCAGCACGATCTGGCGGGCAATGGGCGCACGCTCCACCGAGTAGGTCTCGAGCAGCGACGTGTCAGCTTGTCCGCGCAGCACAGCGGCGAGTTTCCAGGTCAGGTTGTAGGAATCTTGAATGGAAGTGTTCGAACCGAGCCCATTTGACGGTGGGTGACGATGCGCGGCATCTCCGACACAGAAGACCCGGTCTACCTGGAGGTGGGTTGCGTACATCTCGTTGTTGCCCCATAGGCTCGTTCCAGTGATCTCGACATCTAGGTCCGCGACGCCCACAAGCGAGCGCACGATTCGCGTAGCAGCGGCTTCGTCGACGTTTGGCGGCTCTTTGGTGATGTCGTAACCCCAGACGATCAGCCATTCGCTCCAGGGGCGCACCATGCGCACGAGTCCAGCGCCGATGCCACCGATATTCGCCCCGGGCTGGATGACCCAATAGAGGACCGATCGCCGGGTCGTGACGAGCGGGGCCAGGTCGGCCTTGAAGGTGATGTTCATGGAGCCCGCGATGTCCATCTGCCCCTCGAACGGGAGGCCGATGTCGGCTGCGATTGTGGAGCGGGCCCCGTCTGCGCCAATGACGTACTTGCACCGGATCTCGTTGATCGATCCGGTGAGGCGGTCTAGGACGCGGACGGTCACGCCCTCAGCGTCCTGCTCGAGTGAGAGATACTCGGTCGAGAAGCGCGTCTGGGTGCCACGCGCGGTTGCGTTCTTGACCAGGATCGGCTCGAGATATGTCTGGGGGATGTCGCATGTCAGCGACGGGGAGGCGAGCTGGTAGTCGGCCTCGCGCGCCGGATGGCTTCCCCATGTGAGGATTCGTCCGATCTCCTCGCCGGCGATGGAGGTGCAGAAGACGGTGTCGCCGATCAACTCGTGCTCCGAGGCGTCAGCGAGCACCTGGTCTTCGATCCCGAGATCGCGGAAGACCTCCATGGAGCGCTGGTTGGTGATGTGCGCGCGGGGGGTGTTCGCCGTCCAGCGGTAGCGCGTGATCATGATGTTCGGGATCCCGAGCGTGGACAGCGCCAGCGCCGCGGCGCCGCCAGCTGGCCCGGAACCGACGATCAGTACGTCGGTCTCAACTGTGCTGGCCGGCAGCTCGGTCTCAGTGATCCCGTCTTGGAAATTGGGCATGGTGTCTCTCCTTCGGCTTCATCGACCGTCAAGCTCGCGCAGCGGCGCAGCCCTTAGTACGACTCGCTTTTACGCTGAACTGGTTTCCGTCGCGGTCTTTGCGCCCATTTGCCTCAAGCCTCCGGTGGTTGATGCGATCGACCGCGGCGTCAACTGTTGGCGGTCTGCTGTGTCGCGTCCGCCACCTTGAACGCAGCTTCGATCTGGGCGTGCCGTTCGCTTACGGCGGGCCACATCTCGGGGTGGGTAACGATGTAGAGCTCTCGATTCCTGATGGCGGTGACGACCGACCGCCCGACCTCGATCGGCTCGAGCATCCGCCCCGGTGGGATCTGCTCGAGCTGCGGCGGCGCGTTTCGCTGGCCGTGGGGACGGTTTCGCTCGCTGTCGCCGATCGCCGAACGGACGAGGCCGGGCACCAAGACGGAGACCCCGACGGCTGCACCCTGTGCTTTGAGCTCTTGAGCGACGGTTTCACTGAGTGCGACGACCGCGGCTTTGGAGAGTGCGTAGGCGGCCATGCCTGGCACGCTGACGAGCCCTGCCATGGACGCGGTGTTGACAATCCAGCCCGCGTCGGAGGTTTCGCGGATGATCGGCAGGAAGGTCTTCATGCCGTTGATGACACCCCAGACGTTTACGTCTAACACCCACCGGAAGTCGGCGAGCGTGAGGTCGGTGAACGGGGCGAGGTGCCCTACTCCCGCGTTGTTGCAGACGATGTCGATCCGGCCGAACTGCTCGCGGACTTTCCCTGCCAACGTCTGTACTTCGTCGATTTTGCTCACGTCGGTTCGGACCGGTGTGGCGCCGATCTCCTCGGCGGTTTGACGGAGCGGTCCGGACTCGACGTCGGCGATGACGACCTGGGCGCCGGATTCGATCAGGGCTTGGGCGATCCCCCGACCTATGCCCGACGCTCCGCCTGTCACGACGGCTACCCGGCCTGCGATCGGCTCGCCGTTCATTGGTCGATCCTGCTGAGTCCCTGTACAGCCAACCAGTCCGTGATCACGCCGAGGACCTCCGCATTGTTGGTCTCGAGCATCATCCCATGGCCGTTGCCGGTGATGCCAGCATCCTCAAGACGCAGCAGCGTGCTCGTGCAGCCTGCTTGGTCGAGGAAGTCTTGGAGGTGACCGTCGAAGAAGCGGAATGGCGAAGCGTGCGAAGTGACGATCGCGACCGGCACCTGCGCCAGGTTGGGCAGCTTGCGAGCCGGTTCTTCTTGCAGGGCCTTGGGTACTGGGCCCTCTTCGGTTACCTGGACTTTGAGATCGGAAACGTTCGCGGCAGGCGGGTCCCAGTTCATTGGTGCGGCCGCGAGGCCCCAGGGTAGGGTCATGCCGGTCTGGGGTTGCCCGAGGAACGGCGGGCCGAGCGTCTCTACGGCGACGAATGCGCGGACCAGGTCTGGGCGACTGTCCGCGGCCAGGAAGGCGCCGGGACCGCCGGCGGAGTGTGCGAGAAGGACCGCCGGCCCGATTCGCTCGAGGAGGGCGACTAGCCGGTCACGCTCGAGCGCGTGCATGACGGATACGTCTGCCGAGAGCGGCCCTTGGGATGCGAAGAACTGGTCGAAGATGTCGTCGGAGCCGTCTTTAGCTCCCGGCCACCTGGTGTTCGGTGGCAGCGGTCCGTCAGGCGCCCCAAGGAACACCTCCCGCAGGATTTCCGCACCCCAGGTCGGCGCCAGCGGACCCATGATCGCGGGGTCGTGTGGTGAGCGGCCGTGGCCTGGACGGTCGACTACGTAGACATCGAATCCTTGATCTACAAGCAGTGGAGCCCAGCCTGGCCGGCCGTCTGGAGTTGCGCGGTAGTCGGTCCCTTGTCCGCCACCGCCGTGGACGAGAACCACCGGGGTCGCGTCGGCACTCGTGGTGCGTTCCCAGTCGACGTACATTGGTCCCCGGAAAACGCTGCCAGCTTCACCTGGTACGCGGTCTCCGGTGATCCAGAAGAACCCATGGCTCACTGGCGTACCTCCGTGCCGAGCAGCGAGGGAGTGATCATGCCGCGCATGGCGAGCAGATCTGCACGGCGTGCCTCCCTGTCGGATTTGATGTGGCGTAGCCCGGCGAGTAGGGCTTGTTTCTGGTCGGGGGTGTGTGAATCGAACAGCATCCCCTTGTTCTGGGTCGCGGCGGGAGACACGAGCTTCAGGAAGACCTGTCTGCGCTGCTCGGCGTAGGCGTCGAGCACTGAGTCGGCGGCGGTGCCTTCGATCACCGCTGCCAAGGCTTCGGAGAGGGCGAAGGAGTCCAGAAAACCTCCGGTCAGGCCGAGGCCGCCGATCGGGTTAGTGATGTGGGCAGCATCGCCGGCGAGCAACACACGCCCGATTCGGAACGTATCCGCGGCTCGTTGGTGCATGCGGTACTGCTGGTAAAGCACCAAGTCGTATTCGTTACTCGGCAACGCTATTGCGAAGTGCTCGTGGACACGGCTCTCGAGGCCTTCTTCGGGCAGCTCTCCGGATTCCCGGAAAGTGAATCTCCAGAGATTCTGATGGTTGATCTTGGCGATCACGGCGCCGTAGACCGGATCGATTCGCCAATTGGCGATCTTTAGGCCAAGGCTGTCGAAGTCGTAATAGATGTTGGTCGAGACGAATCGGTCAGACCAGGTGAAGCCGCTGAATCCGATCCCGAGGGACTGTCGCACCGCGCTGTTGGCCCCATCCGCCCCGACCAGCCAGCTGGAGCGCAGGACTTCGTCTCCGTCGACTCCCCTCGTATGTACCTCCACGTGAGCTTCGTCCGGGATTACTGCGGTGACCTCGGTGTCATGACGGATCTCGAAGTTCGGGAACTCGTGGAGGTGACGCAGCAGGATGCGGCTGACTTGGTCTTGCCCGAGCTGCAACGTGTACGGGTGACGCACGTCGTCGGCGATCGCGTCGAGCGATAGATGGATTTGTTCTCCTGTCTCCCAGTCGATCACGTTGATCCCGTCGCCTTCGACCCCTTCGGCAACGAGCTCAGAGAGCAGCCCGAGTTGCTCGAAGCCATCGTGGACGATGTAGAGGTAGGCCATTGCTCGCGGCGCGGGGCCAACCGCCGCGTCTTTTTCTAGGACGGTTACATCGATGCCCGCGCGCGCGAGCCCGTAGGCCGTGGTTAGGCCAACGGGGCCGCCCCCGGCAACGATCACAGACGGATTGGTCATGCTCTACTGCGCTCCTCTCCTGCGCGGCACCCGGGTTCTCATGGCCAGTTGAAGGGCTTGGTTTCGCTGCCTGGGCGCCGTCGCTCGCGGCGAGCACTCCGGTGCAAAACTGTGTTCCTCTCCGCGACACTCAGAGGGTGCCCGATCTGTCCCGGGCATGTCCAATGCCGAAAGCGCTCGGACTCATGAGCGTCATGCATTGCTCGTGCGTCAAGTTGCGCGCACCGGGCGCGACTTTTGTCACTGCGCTCCCACCAGCCGTGCGGAAGACTCGGGCCTAAGTGAGTCGACGCTGCTTTTGAGCTATCGATAGTGAGCCGGCGGCCGTAACTAGGGGAGGAGTTGAGAACATGAAAGCTGTCCCGGAGTGGCACGGCCGCATATCGCAGCCGGTTCATGACAGGATCATCGAAGAGCGCGACCTCGTGATCCCGATGCGCGACGGGATCACCTTGGCGGCGGATATCCACAGGCCGGACGCCGAGGGAGTGTTTCCGGTGTTGGTGGCGTTTCAGCCATGGGGCAAAGACCATGACGGTTTTGGTCTGCACTTTCCGCGGCAGCGGCGGCCGAGCCCCTTGTGGGATGGTGCGCTCGAGAGTGGCGACACTCGGTACCTCGTGCCGCGTGGCTACGCACACCTGATCGTGGACGCGCGCGGCACGGGTGCATCGGGCGGCGACCTCCCGGGCGTGATGGGTGCAGGAGGACCTGGAGAAGGCCGCGACATCTACGACGTCGTCGAGTGGGTCGCATCGGAGCCGTGGTGCGACGGCAACGTTGGGATGATCGGGATCTCATATCTTGCCGCCGTCCAGGTTCAGGCCGCAGCGCAACGGCCTCCTCATCTGAAGGCGATTTTCCCGGAGGGCGGTCACTACGACGGCTACCGCCACGTTTATCACGGCGGGATCCTCTGGCAGATGCCCCGAGCAGCGATGCGCGGACGTGGCGGCGACAGCAGCTTGGCGGTCAAGCACCCGCGGTCGCTCACACGCGAACGTGTGGGCGACGAGGGTTACAAGCGTTTGATCGAACGCCGCTTGGCGGACCCGGACTTTCGATATCACCCTAATTACCACCAGCTGCTCCGGTACCCCGAGCTCGATCCGATCTGGCTCGACTACCTGATCAACAATCTCGACGGCGACTTCTGGCAGGGTGAAGGCACGCTCGAGGAGCGGGTCGAGCGAATCGAGATCCCGGTGCACCTCGGGGTGCAGGTGGGGCGCGGCTGGCAGCTCGACGAGACGATTGAGGCGTTCCAGGGGCTTCGAGGACCCAAGCAGCTAGCGATCCGGCCCGGGCCACCGATGCAAGAGCGCCCGTTCAACGAGTTTCACGATGAAATCGTGCGCTGGTATGACCACTGGCTGAAGGGCAACGATACGGGCATGCTGGACGAGCCCCCGATCCGGATCGAGGTTCACGGCGGCAAGACTCGCTACTACGGCGAGTGGCCAATCCCGAACACCGAGTGGACGGAGATCTATCTCCGTCCCTGCGGTGGTCTGTCACGCGATCGTGAGGGTCTCGACGCGAACGATGCACCGCCGGACGGCTACTACCAGGCGCCGCAGCGTGTGAGCGACCAGGTTGGCAGCGTCGTTTACAGGACGCTGCCGCTGCAGGATGACCTGGAGTTGATCGGGCCTGCAGCATTGAACCTTTGGGCCTCGATCGACACAGAGGACACCAACTGGATCGTGACTCTGTCGGATCTCGCTCCCGATGGGGGCGCGATCAAGATGACGACGGGCTGGCTCAAGGCGTCACATCGAGCTCTCGACGAGAGCCGCTCTGAGCCGTGGTCACCGCGTCATCCGCACGACGCTGTCGTCCCCGTGGTGCCAAATGAGATCACGCTCTACGCGATCCAGATCTATCCGATCGTGCACCGCTTGGCAGCCGGGCACCGGTTGGAGCTCGAAATCAAGAGCACTGAGGCCATGAGCGCGGTCGACCCGATGCTGCCTCCGGAGAGCTCGCATCTCAACAGCGCGCTCGCCACAACGCACAAGATCTATCGGGACTGCGACCGGCAGTCCCACCTTGTTCTCCCAGTCATCCCGGACTGAACCGCAGCTCGTCCGGGATGACCCGCACCGGTCATCCCGGACGAGCGCGCGCATGAGTGTCCAGTGCGGGTGAAGCCGGGTCAGACCGTTGCCGTCAGCCTTCTTGGTCCGCGGCTTCGGGTGCGAGGGCGGACACTATGGGCCGAGTGTCGAAGATGGCGTGCAGCCGCGTGATCTTGCCGTCCGAGAACTCGAAATGGTCTGCAAAGGAGACGAGAGTCCCATCGGCGAGCTCGACATCGAAGATTTCTACTGCTTGATCGCCGTCGATGATCCTGTCACCGCGGTGCAGCGTCAGGTCCTTGAATGCCCGGGCAGCGTCGTTCAGAAGCGCCCTCACCGCCGCTTCGCCGGAGACCTCGCCGGCGTGCGGGCCTCTGAAGCTGATCTCGTCGTCTATGGCGACCTGGCTCATGTCACCCGACGCCAGACCGTCAACGTACCGGTCAAGGCACCGCTCGATCTCAGCGCGAGTCATTTCCGCCGCCGGTGTCATAAGTAGCCGCGGCGCTAGCCAGCGCCGCGGCTAGAAGGGGAGCTCTGGGCCACGCTCGCTGACTGTCGTCCAGCGCCAGTGCGTGAACTGTTCAAGGTTTGCCGGGCTGCCGAACGACGCACCGTTCCCGGATGCGCCGATCCCACCGAACGGAACGTGCGGCGCATCGAGGTTTGAAGGATCGTTGATATGCACCATGGCGGTCTGCAGTTGGTCCGCGATCCTCGTGGCATGCTCAACTGAGCGTGAGTGCACGGCAGCCGTGAGCCCGTACTCGGAGTCGTTGGCGAGGCGCACCGCCTCGTCGTCATCTTCGATCGCGGTGATCGACGCGACGGGACCGAATATCTCCTCTTCATAGACGGGCATCCCCGGCCGGACACCGCCAAGAACGGTCGCGTTGTAGAAGAGCCCATCTCCTGGTCCGCCCACGAGCAGCTCGGCGCCGGCTTCAACGGACGTGTCGACGATTCGGCAGATGCGCTGGTGCTGGCGTTCACTGATGATCGGCCCGAGCACCACTGACGGGTCCTCAGGGTCGCCGACCCGCAGCCCGGTGGCTCGCTGGACCAGCTTCGTCGTGTATTCGTCGACCACATCCTTATGGACGAGGTGCCGGCCCGCGCAGATGCAGCCCTGGCCCTGCCCGAGGAAGCTAGAGATCACCGCCGCATCGACTGCTCGGTCGATGTCTGCGTCGTCGAGCACGATAAACGCGTTGTTGCCGCCGAGCTCGAGCGCGACGCGCTTGAGCGCCTGACCGGCCGCGCCGCCGACGACGCGTCCGATGGCCGTTGATCCGGTGAAGGAGACCATCGACACGTGTGGGTCGGTGATCACAGCCTGAGCGACATCCGCGCCGCCGAAGATGACCTGTAGTACTCCCGCTGGGAGGCCGGCCTCGGCGAACAGCTCGGCGAGAATGACGCCTCCGCTGACCGGTGTCTCCGGGGAGGGCTTCAGGACCACGGCGTTGCCGAGCACGAGCGCTGGGGCCATGGTCCGCAGCGCCAGCAGGATGGGCCCGTTCCAAGGCGCGATCAGGCCTACGACCCCGATTGGGACCCGCTCTGCCTGCGAGGTCTGCCCCGGTCGAGTGGGTGCCAGCTCCTGCGGGCCCGGTAGGTCCTTGACGAACGTGCTCGCCTCTACAAGTTCCTGTCGGCTCTGTCCGAGCTCGAAGTCGACTTTCGACACCGATGCTCCCGACTCACGTGCCAACCAGGCCGTTATGTCGGCGCGGTGCTCATCCAGAAGGTCCCCGGCACGAAGCATGATTGCGGCTCGCTCGGCGGGTGCGCGTTGAGCCCAGGCGACTTGGGCTTCCGCGGCCGCGGAGCAGGCTCTGCGCGCGTCATCGACGGATCCCACCCCGACAGTCCCCAACAGCTCCCCGGTCGTGGGGTTGGTCGAATCTGCCGTCCCCGCGGCCGCCGGCTCCCAACCACCGATGTAAATCCTGCCGGTCCAGCTGTCTGGGTTCGGCCACTCAATCCTGGAAGTCATTTGCCACCCGTCGTCGGACTTGGTTCGGATTTGGATTGTGAGTCCTTCCCTCCGAGGTATGCACCATGGAGAATGTCGACTCGCTGTCCGAGCGTCTTGGGGTCGCCGTCGTAGGCGATCCTGCCTTGGCTCAGCACGTACGCGTGATCGGCAACCGACAGTGCGAGAGCCGCGTACTGCTCCACCAGCAGAACGCCGATGCCCTGGTTGTCGGCCAGGCCCTTGATCGCCGTGATGAGCCCGGTTGCGATCCGCGGAGCCAGGCCCAGCGACATCTCGTCCAGCAGGAGCATCTTCGGACGTCCGGCGAGCGCTCGGGCGATGACGAGCATCTGTTGCTGGCCGCCGGAGAGCACGCCCGCCGCGGCATCCAGATGCGGCTCGAGGTCCGGGAAGATGTCAAAGGCTTCGCGAATCTGCCAGTCGCCGCGAGCCGCGACCTGCAGGTTCTCCCGCACTGACATCTCGCTGAACACAGAGCGTCCCTGTTCAACGTGCGCGATGCCGTGTCTCGCGCGTGCGGGACGTGAGAGAGGCGTGAGGTCGACTCCGGCGAATGTCACCGCCCCGGAATCTATTTTGACCAGACCAGAGATCCCTTCGAGTAGCGTCGTCTTGCCGACGCCGTTGGGGCCCAACAGCGCCGTGACACGTCCCGCCTGGGCCTCGAGATCGATGTCGGTGACCACCGGGAACCCGTCCCAGGTGATCGTTACGCCGGATAGGACAAGTCCGCTCATGCGACCGACAGCTCTTGGCCGAGGTAGGCTTCGATGACGCGCTCATCGGCCAGGACGTCTTCAGTCGGTCCGTGAGCGATCACCTTTCCGAAGTCGAGAACGGTGATCTGTGTGCAACAGGCACTGACCACCGTCATGTCGTGCTCTATGAGCAGGATGGAGCATCCGAAGCGCTCCGGGATCTGCTTGATTCGATCGGCAAGGCGTAGCGAATCCTGCTCCGAGAGTCCCGCCGCGGGTTCGTCGAGCAGCAGCAGCCGGGGTGCCGCGCAGAGCGCCGCGGCGATCTCCAGGAGCCGCCGCGACCCGGCGTCGGTATCGCCGATCAACTCGTCTGGGGCAGGAGCCCCAATGAAGGCTGCCGTCTCGGCCATCTCGTGCATCGAGATCCGGCGCCCCGCCGCCAGCCGCAGATACTGGGCGACCGTCAGCTCGGCAGGGGTTCGGTCCTGCTGAAAGGTCCGCCGGACTCCCGCACGCGCCCGGCCGACCACCGACATCTTGGCCAGGTCGCGCCCCGCAACGTTGATTGTCCCGCCGTGTGGGACGAAGCCTGAGATGCTGTCGACCATCGTTGACTTTCCGGCACCGTTTGGGCCGATCAAGCCGTGGACGGATAGGGGCGCAACCTCCAACTCGACCCCGTCCAACGCAACCACACTGCCGAACTGGACACGGAGACCGTGGACAGTCAGCACCGGTGCACCGCTTGCGGTCGGTCGCGCGCCTCGCGGTGCCACCTGTTCGGATGGAGGCGGTGCGGTCGCGACCGCGGCAGCGCGTGCGCGCCGGCCGCGGCGGTGGGCCGCGATGTGCCAGCCGTCGCTGACGCTCCGTCCGCTCGCCAGCACCTGGACGACGCCCAGCGCGAACAGGACGTTCGCGAGGTCATCTGGGAGCCCGATTCGGCGCAGCAGCTCTGGAACGAGCACGCCGGCAACACCGCTGAGCGCGGCTCCGTCGATGTTGCCGGCGCCAAACATCACCGCCACGGCGAAGATCGCAAGCGACTGTTCAGTGGCGAAGCTTTGGGGATCTGCCGTTCCGACCTGATCTGCGAGAAGTGCTCCAGCGATTGCGGCGACGAACGCACCGACTGCAAAGGCCGTGAATTTGGCTGACGCGACGCTCCGTCCCAGGGCGGCCGTGCCGCGCTCCGAGTTAGCGACCGCACGCCAGGCCAGACCGACCGAGGAGCGCTGCAGGAACCAGACCGCGGCAGCAATGACCACGAAGACGATCCAGCAGAGCACAAAGAATCCTGCGTCTGACGTGAACGCGGACGGGCGTGCAAGCAGCTGGAGATTGTTGCTTCCCGGGAAGGCGTACTCGGACAGCAGACCGTCGACGGCGGTGGCGAATGCCAGCGTTACGGCCGCCAGCAACGCTCCGCGTAGCCGCAGGGCGGGCAGCGCGACGAGTAGACCAAGGGGCACCGCGCAAAGCCCGGCTAGAATCAGCCAGACGTAGAAACCGCCGGGGACGTGGTGCACGTTCATCCACCCGATGGACCAGGCTCCAACAGCAGCGAACGAGTACTGACAGAGAGTGATCTGTCCGGTTCTCCCGGTGATGACGCCGACGCTGAGCGCGACCATGGCGCTGATCGGCGCCGCGATCGAGAGCGTCACCCAGTACGCGGGCAGCGTGTGCACCACTAGCAGTGGCACGGCCACTGCCAGCGCTAAACACGAAACCAGCCGTCGCAGGGCGCTAGCGCGCTTCATCCCAGAGCTGCCCGCGCTGCGTGTAGAGAAGCACCGCCATGATCACGATGAGCGGGATCGCGGGCTGCCAATTGCTGATCGAGCCGATCTGTGAGACGACGCCTTCGATCACCCCAATCGCCACACCGGCGAGCGCCGCCAGCCAGACGTTCCTCAGGCTGCCGCACAGAGCAGCTGCAATCGCCGGCACCACGAGGAAGGCAAGCACCCCGAAATCGCTAGAGAACTCCGGCGCGACCAGCAACATGGCAACGGCCGCCAGAGCCCCGGTAAGCAGCCAGACCCCGATGACATAGCCACCGATCGGGATTCCCAGCAGTTCGGTCGTCCGGGGTCGGTCGGTCAGCGCCCGCAGCACCAGGCCGGTGCGAGTGCGAGCCATAACGAGACTCAGGATCGCGGCGATTAAAATCAGCACGACCAGAATCGCCACCGTCTCCCATTGGACGACGACCCCTGCGACGGTGAAGCCGCCGTTGAACAGCGCTGGGATGTTTCGTGCGTTGTCGCCGAACGCACGGTTTGACAGCGCGAACAGCAAGAGCAGCATCGCCACGCTGACCGACGTGCGGCGCGCAACGGTGGCGACCAGGAACCAGCGGGCGATGACCACGCCGGCGGCGGCCGCGATCAGCGCGGCCGCGATCACCCCCACCGCTGCGCACACGATCCAGGGCCACCCGTGATCGTGGAGCACCGTCGCTAGGAAGGTGCCCCATGTACCCACAGCGGCCGCCGGCAGGTTCAGCACTCCGGTGGTCCTGTAGGCAACGATCAGGCACACCGCCAGGAGAGCGTATGCCGCTCCACTACCGATGCCACTGATCGCTGCCGAGGCCATATTGTTGCTTTAGATGTGGAACCAGCTCGTGCTGAGCTGAACGAACTTGCCGTTCTTGACAGTGAGGAACTTGCTGGAACGGTTGGGGTTGTGGGACTTGCCTGGACCGAACACGTAGGCATCGCCCATCAGCGGCGTGGAGTACGGCTTCATGTGGCGGAATGCGTTGGTGACCGAGGCACGCGTGATAGTGCCCTTGATGCCCGATACCACCTTGGCGAAGATCTCCGCGCCTATGTAGCCGCCGAGGTACTGCGACCCGAGCGGAACCTTCTCCGCCTTGAAGACCTTCTCCGCCTGCGTCAGCGCCGACGAGGTCGACGTATAGGGAAGGAACTCGGAGTTGATGATGGCCCCATCTGCCGCCGAGCCTGCCGCCGACAGGAACGAGGGGTCATAGGCCGTGGTCGGGAACAGGAACTTGATTGATTTCGTCAGGTTCTGTGCTGCGGCGGCCTTGATGAACGCCGCCAGATAAGCCGCCGGGCCATTCGAGGCGACTGCCTGACACCCGGCGCTCTTGGCGCGGAGCAACGAAGCCGTCGGGTCTCCGGTGAGGCTCAGATCCTGCAATGACAGCGCCAGCTTCTTGCCCGTAGCTTTCGTCCACGCAACGATCGCTTTTGCGTCTCCCGCCTGGATACCCGGCAGGTCGGGGATCAGGACACAGACCTTGCTGTAGTGCAGCACCTTGACCGCGTAGGTGAGATTCACCTGTAGGGCGGTGAACGGTCCGGTGTTGACCGGTCCGATGTTTGCCGAGTCAAAGCAGCCAGAGTCAACACCCTGGTCGGCGATGTCCAGCACCTTCGCCTTCGAGTACAGCGATGTATTAATGCTGCACTCAAGGATGCTGTCGCTCGCAACCAAGCCAACTACGTTGTCCTGGTTGACCAGACGGCTGGCAGCCTGCGCCGCGTCCTGCGCGTTGCCCTGATCGTCGGCAATGACGAACTTCACCTTGTGGCCGTTGATACCACCGTGAGCGTTCAGGTAGTTGAAGTATGCGTTGGCTCCCTCGGAGCCGTCGGGCAGCACGTTCTGTCCGGTGACCGATGAGATGTTCCCGATCGTGATCACCGAGGCCGAGGCCGAAGCCGAAGCCGAGTTAGAGCGCGCCATCGCGCCTGTCGCCAATAACAACATCGAGAGCAGCGCTGCCGAAAGCGCACTGGCTCGTCGCCAATTCCTCATAACACTCTCCTATCCTCGAAACATCAATCGCGACGCGTGACCGGATCATCCGAACTGCAAATGTCAGTCGCGTCGTGTGCCACCTATTTCTAAGCGCGCCGGCCGGCCGCGTCAATGACTTTTGTCACCGGAGCTCGGTGGCTGCGAGTTCGCAGTTCCTCAAGTCTGAGGACACCGAACATGGTGCTGGCCAACAAACCTTGTCCCGTGCCACTGACGCGTCCCATTCAGAGGCTCGCGTCCTGCATCAAGGCTCGGTTGAGCGCTCGCACGTCCGCGTACGCCGCAGCCTTCGTTGTTGCCATCAATCCCGCTTCCTCCGACGTTACGCCGACACAGAACCCCGTCGGCTTAGGCGGGAGCTAGAGTCGCATAGCGCGATACGCGCGTCCAATGCCTTCACAGTTGAACCTGATGCGCCGCGCGCATCGAGAGTGACGGAGGTATCGGGGCCTGGATCGAGCTCTCCAGGGTCTAGGCGGGTCTAGGCGAGGAGTTCGGCGCCCGGCACCATCGAGACGTTCTGTCGCGTCACTTCGATGGCGATGTCGACGAACGCTTGGACCGCCGCATCGGTCGTCGATGCGGCGTGTAGCACGGCGACACGAAACGGCTCGACTCCGAGCGCAGGGACGCTGCTAACACCGGGGTGGTGCTGGCGTGCCGTGGAGTTAGGGACGAGCGCAACGAGGCCTCTCAGCGCCACGAGAGACGCTACTTCAGTGATCGTGCGGCCTTCTCCACCGATGGACGGCGCTCCACCGTCGTGCTGGTCGGCGCAGACGAAGTAGCGTCCCCACTCCGCCGGCGTGGTCGACGGGAGTCCGGCCCACGAGTCGTCAAGGAGGTCTGTCGCGTAGACCGCCTGCTCGCGGGATAGAGGATGAGAGATCGGAAGCTGAAAGGCCGCCGGCTCGGCAAACAGGGGAACGGCGCTGATCGATGGTATGTCCGTCGGCGCGCGGAGTAGGCCGACGTCGAGCTCGCCCCTCAAGAGCGGCTCAACACCGTTGTCAAACGCCACGTCGTGCACCACCACTTCGACGTCTGGGTACCTCTGAGCGAACGTGAGAAGGACGGGGTGCGTGAGCTCGGCCAGAGCTGTCCCGTAAAGGCCGACGTGTAGTTCGCGTCGACCTGTCTGTCCCATGACTTTGGCTGCACGCTCGAGCGCGTCCGCGTCGCATAGAAGTGTGCGCACCTGTCCGAGGAGAGCTGCACCTGCCGGAGTCAGCTCAACGCTTCGCTTGTCGCGGACGAATAGCTGCGTGCCGAGCTCTTGCTCGAGGCGCGCGATAGAGCGCGTGAATGCAGGCTGCGTGAGATGTACGCGCTCGGCGGCAGCGCGAAAGTTGAGCGTCTCAGCCAGCTCCGAAAAGTGCCGTAACCGTCGAAGATCCATACGAAGCCTCCCTCATCCCTTGACGAGATGATACGTGCATAGAAGCTGCCGGGGATCGGACTTCGGAAGCTCTAACGATCCCTAACGCGCTGCAGAGCCCCACATAAACGTCGCTACGAGAGCTTCCATGGACGCCGTCGGGTGCATCGACGTCGGCTGCTCGGCTTTACCACCGACTCTGCTCCGCCGTAGTGGCTATCGGGAGCCCCAGTCGCCTCACTGCCGAGGCATAATCCGCTATGCCCGCTTCTAGCGAGAAGCGTGGGATGTAGCCAAGCTGTTCCTTGGCGCGCGCGATGTCCATCAGGCAATAAGTGTCGGGGATACCCATGTATCTAAGGCCAGGGCCAACGCGTATCGGTACGTCCGCAAGCTCGCGCTGTACAGCTCCTGCAAAGTCCTTGACGCTGGACAGCCGACCGGAACCGATATTGAAAGCACGGTCTGAAGGGCGCCCGACTTCGCAGGCTTGCGCGATCGATGAAGCGACGTCCCGGACGTAAACGAGGTCATCGAGTTCGTCGGCGCCGGTGTCTACGTCTGTGCCGGATCCACAAAGAGCATTTTCAACAATGCGGCTTAGGACACCCATAGGTCCGTGTCGGGCCTGCTTTCCGGGACCGTAGATGGTCGAGAACCGCAGAGCTATGAACTCGAGGCCGTAGCGATCTGCGAATGCGCAGCCCGCTTCCTCTGAGTAGCGCTTCGCTGCGGAGTAGACGGGGATTGACGGGTGCACCGCGAGAGGATGATCCTCGGTGACGGGCTTATAGGTGGGGTAGCCCCACTGGCCGTTTAGCGGGCCGTAGACAGCCTTTGAGCTGGTATAAACAAAGCGCTGCACGGCTGCTTCTGTGGAGGCCTGCAGCATCGCTACGGTTCCCTGACCGTTTACCAGGTAGCCGCGATACGGATCTGACTCTGGGGGCGCGAAGATCGCTAGGTGCGCAATCGCGTCGATTCGCTCGCGCTGTAAGAGGTCTTTCACGGCTGTCACATCGAGGATGTCGCCGGTTTCCCGCTGGAACTCGTTGGCTACGTCTGCGACGAGGATGAGCTCCTCGCGGGCATCGAGAGAGATCGGGACGTGTCCGCGGCCCAGAAGCTCTCGTACCACCCAGGCGCCATTGACACCCAGGCCGCCTGTCACAAGGATTCTCATCGAGCATCCCTTTCGCCGCGGTTGGCGACCAGTGACATCTCTATAAGCGGTTCTTCGTCCGAGCGTTGGATGTCGATCGCGACTGCGGTGCCGCAGCCGGGGCATGAGAACTCCCGCACCACGATTTCAGGCAGAACTCCGAACCTATTCCACACCGTGAGCTCTCGGGGATCAAGTTCACGCAGGGAACAGCCGGTCGTCTTGTAGTCCTGCTCACCGCGCGCCAACACGGTATTGCAGACACTGCACCTGTAGGCGACTTCCCCCGCGAGCTCAACCAGTTCGACAGTGTCCCCGACTACACCTATCGACGGGCCCTCGAAGGTCACGGGAACCCAACCGGCTGGCCGATTCCCTGCAGCGAGCCGCTGCTTTCTCAGGTCCGCCCGTTTCGCTTCTGTGGCCGCTTCGTCGACCGTCTCACCATTGGTGACGACGCCATAGGTGGTGAGGGCTGCTTCGGTGCTGACGCATCCACCGCGGACATCGCCCAAGACAGCTTCGGGCTCGCGTCGCAGCGGGTCGCCGAAGCCGCCGCCCCCGGTCACCAAGCAAACGTGCACGTCAGCATGTCCTAGCTTCCCACTGCTTTTGGCCGCCAGCACGTCGATGGTCCCGGCGATTGCGTCGGCGTTAGCCGGGGCCACACTCTCAGCAAAGAGCTGCCAGATGTTTGAGTCTCGAATCACCCGGTTCGACTGAGCCGCCGCAGGGTTTCCGCCACACACGCCATGACCTTCGGGCTGGCTCACGCACTGGGCGATAGTGATCGTGTCGAGCGGCTGTGGCGCCCGATGTGGGACGAGCGCATACTCAAATCCGTTTCCGCCTCGGAATCGGCCTGCTCCACCGGTATCCGGGCACTCTCGCCTAAAGACCTCGAGAATCGGTAGGCGACTTTCCTGGGTCTCAACGTTCGGGATCGCCATCGAGCCAGACAGCAATGAGCCGCCGGTGTCTATCCCGTCCTGCCAAGCCCGTGCACCACCGCCTCCTCCGCTGGCCTCCGTCATGGGCATCGCGAAGATCTCGCCGTGCTCGTCTAGTCCGGCGAGCACGACACCGTTGAGCCCAGGCGACCAGCAGGCCTGAGCCTCGGCCCGATGCTCGTCAGAGTGCGAAGCCATCACCATCTTGGCGAACGCGTTGGACACGGCCTGGGCGGTCGTCAGGGTCGCTGAGATTGAGGCGCAGCTCACCGCGGCCGGGCTAACTGCGTTGTTGATCGTGCCTGGCTCCGCAACGATGTTCATGACTCGCTTCGCGGCTCCGATCGCCCATGGCAGGTCGAAGCACAGGAACGCCAGGAAGATTGCGCAGGTAGCGCCTTCAAGAGCGGCGCGCGCACAGTTGACGGGGCCTGGCGCCTGCTGTGCCGTCCCCGTGAAGTCAACGGTGAGTGTGTCTCCAGCCTTTGTTACTGCGCAACGGATTGGGTAAAGGACGTTGGTTGACCCGTCATGGTCGAGATATACCTGCTCATACCAGGTGCCGTCCGGGATGTCCGTGAGCCGACCGCGTACGACCCGCTCGACGTAGTCGATGATCTCTTCCTGACAAGCGATGACGACATCCCTGCCGTACTCGTTCGCTAGCTCTCTGATCCGTCGCTCTGTGCTACAGAGCGCGGCGACGCGAGCACGCAGGTTCATCGCGTTTAATGTCGGCGTACGGTGATTACGCAGGAATGCACGTTCTAGATCGGGCCTCAGTTCGTAGTTCTCACCGAGCTTGATCGGCGGGAACAGCGGGGCTTCGTCGAATCTGTTGGTGGCGGAGATGACGAAGCTCCCTGGCACCGGGCTGCCGACGTCTTGGTCGTGCATGACGATCGCGGCCCAAGTGACAATGGCTCCGTCAGCGAAGACCGGTAACGCCAGGATGCCGTCGTTCGCGTGAAGCGCCCCTGACCAAGGGTCGTTCGTGAAGAACATGTCCCCTTCTCTAATGTCTTCCGGCGCCCACGTCTCCAAGATCTCCCGGACGAACACGTCCATCGTGGTCGCCTGTGTCATCAGGTGGATGCCTGTGAACAGACCCTCACCCGATGCCGTGAGCAGTCCGGTGTTGAAGTCGAACGACTCATAGACGATCGGCGATCCGGACAGGCGAGCGGCCATGGTCGCCTGCTCGTCGTTTATGGCCCAGAGCCGGTGTCTGATCACTTCGAACGTTATGGGATCGATTCCCGTCATCTCGGTTCCGTTTCGCGCAGGTGCAGTGTGAGAAATTCGTCTACGGTCGCGGTGAAGTCGGTTGGAACTACGACGCTGTCGCCCATTCGTTCGATGATGGCTCCGCCCACGATTGACTGGCCGGCGCTGAGCGCCTCTCCGTCGTACACGGGCGCTTCGCTGAAACCGGTCTGTTCGAACCAGGCCCGTCGCGTCCCTTTCTGCGCTCGTGTTGGGTCCGCTGCACCTAGCTCGTGTCGCGGGTATGTCAGCGGTTCGATCGGCACCGTGCCTACGACCTGTTGCATCTCGGTCTCTACCACCGACTCGAGAGAGAGCGCAGCACCGCCTCCGTAGATCTCGGCGTAACGCGCGCGATAGTCGCCAATCAGGGCCATCGCGGATTCTGGAGTCAGCCTTCCGTCTGGCACATTGACATCGAGCGAGTGCACCTGCTGCAGAAATCGCATCGTGATCGAGCGAGTCACTTGGACTTCATCAGCAGGCAGCGCCAGCTTGCCGAACTCATTACGGATCCGGCCTTCCAGGTCGTCGAAGCGCTCGACGAGACGACTCACCTCATCCGAGGAGAATGGGCTGCGCACCAGGTTCGAGCTCTGGATTGTCTGGGTGATGCTGCACGTCAGCATCCCTTCGGCGGAGAAGGCTGTGCTGTCAGGAAGGATCATGATCGTCTTGGCGCCGATGTCCCTGCCGTAATAGGCCGCGTGAGTCGCACCGGCGCCGCCGTATGCGATTAGCACGCACGTACGCGGGTCGACTCCCTGCTCGATCGTGGACCGGCGTATGAGATCGGCCATCTGTGCGTTGACGATCTTGAAGACCCCGATCGCGACCTCTTCCGGCTCAAGACCGATTTTGTGTCCAACGCTTTGGAGAGCCTCAATGGCGGCGCTGTGACTCAGAGCCATACGGCCGCCGAGGAAGTTCTCGGGGTTCAGATAGCCGAGCACCAGGTCGGCATCGGTGACGGTCGGCGCGGTCCCGCCGCGCTCGTAGCAAGCTGGCCCGGGTTGTGACCCTGCGCTCTGAGGGCCGACCCGAAGGACATCGCCTTCATCAAGCCATGCGATGCTGCCCCCGCCAGCTCCGATACTTCGGACCGACACCTTCGGGAACCGAAGCGAATATTGCGAGACGACCGGGTCCGGGTCAAGCGGCACCTCGCCATCAAGAACCAAGCCGACATCAAAGGACGTGCCGCCCACGTCGGTGCAGATGACGTTGGGCTCAGAGTAGATCTCGCCGATTCTCTGGCACCCCAAGATGCCCCCAGTGGGGCCGGAGTCGAGCGTAACCAGGGGCCTGGAGCTAATCTGCGGAATCAGACTGAGCCCGCCGCTCGCCTGCATCACCAGAATGGGCTGGCGAAGGCCCAGTCCGTTGAGGCGGCTCTCGAGCTCCCCGAGATATTCGACCACTCGGGGACCCACATACGCATTAAGTGCCGTGGTCGCCGTCCGTTCATATTCCCCGAGAACTGGCGCAACCTCGCTTGAGATGGAGATGAAGGCTCCTGGCGCTTCCTCGGCTACGAACTCAGCAAGGCGCTGCTCATGCTTGTTGTTGGCAAAGGACCAGAGCAACGAAATCGCGATCGCCTCAACGTCGGCTTGAACCAGTTCCCGGATCGCTATCCGCGCGCTGGACTCATCGAGCGGCGCGACGATTTCGCCGTGGCTATCCATTCGCTCAGCGATGCCTCTTGTAAGGCTTCTCGGCACCACCGGCTCGGGCTTTGCCTGACGCGATGAATGCGTAATGGCGCGCTCGGGGAGCCCGGCGCGTTTTGACAGCACGCGACCAACAATCAGCGTGTCCTCGTGCCCGCGCGTCGTGAGCAATCCGGTTTTTGCCCCTCGCCGCGTGAGGAGCGCGTTCGTGGCAACGGTGTTGCCGTGAACGAATCGCTGGGTATGAGCGAGAAGAGTCTCAAGATCAAGCTCGAGCAGACGCGCGCTCTCAGTGATCGCGCCGACGACACCGTCGCCGAGCACGCCATGCGTAGTCAGATGTTTTGACACCGTTCTGCGACCATCGTCGTCTACGACTACGCAGTCCGTGAACGTGCCGCCGATGTCGACACCAATGCGGTAGTTGCTCATCTTCAAAATTCGTGGCCGATGCGATGCGCGTTATCGCGCCACTGTGCTGTTGGGCCTGCTCAAGGCTTACGGCCCCAGAACATCTCGATACCACGCCATTCAAAGATGCGGGGGTTCTCCACTCGGGAACCGAAGGCGTCGAGTACCTGTTCTGGCGACCAGTAAGGAATCGCATCTCTTGGTAGGTCCCCGAAAGCCTTTTCGTACCACTGGCGGATGTGAACGTCCGAGTTGATCCGTTCGAAGAAAGTCGGCCCGTTCAGGACGGCCTCTGCCGCGACTACTCGACGACGGGACTTCATGACTCGCAGCAGCTCGCCGGCAACCTCTGTCCAATCGTCTGCGTGCTGAGTCGCTTGCATCACCGCAACGCAGTCGTAGGTCTCGTCAGCGATGTCGTCGCAGTAGTCCCATCGCCAGGTCCCGCGCATGCCGGACCGACCGGCCGTGCGTCCTTCAACCGCCGCGCGGCCGTCATGAATCAGCTCAACGCAGTCGACCCTGCCCTCGGGACCGACGATCGCCTGCATGTCCTGATCCCACAGCGATGGCTCGATCGCCTCGCCGAGCAGCAGCACCCGGTCTCCCTGCTTGAGCTCAAGAAGTCCATAGACGATCTCCGACACCGGGCGAGCCAGCTCCTGCCATATGTAGGGCAGGCCACCCACCATGCGCATCGCGCGCTGCACGCTCTGACGACGGTCCTCCTCGAGAATCTCTGGTCCGACGAGTTCGACGTCCCAGTCCTGGATGTAGTCCCATGGGGAGCGCCCGTGCGCACGCTGTAGTTCAGACATGAAGAGGACGCTACTGACGTCAATGTCTCCTGGCGTGACTTTTGTCCACAGCTTCCATTGCCGCTGTGTGCAGGCCGGCCAGGTCACAGAGGACGAAGTTCTGCCCCGTCCCGGCGAGCAGCCCGTCTTGCTTGAAGCTTTGCAGGACTCGCGCCACCACCTCTCGCACGCTGCCGATCGCGTGTGCAACGTCAGCTGCGGTTGCGGGCACAACGATCCGGTCCTCTTGACGCAATGCCAACTCGAGAAGGTGCCTCGCTACCCGTTGGCGTACTGGCAAGAAGACGTTCTCACTGAGGAGCTCCACCGCTTGGTGGTTCAGCGCCACCAGCTCCTCCGCAACGATCCAGGCGTCGCTGCTGTCGCGTTGCATGAGACTTCTGAAGGTCAGATGATCAAGCACAAGAATCTTGGCGTCCGTCAGTGCCTGTGATCGCATCGGGCCGCTCGGCCGAATTGTCTCCGCCAAGCCCTGAACGTCGCCGGGCGCGACGTAACGCACCGTAACTTGGCGGGTCATGGCCTGCCTGAAGGTCCGCAACAGGCCGTCGAGCACAAGCACAAGGTGCGGTGCCGCGCCCGCGTGCCGTTCGTTCACCAGATCGCCGGCGTCGATCTGCCGAACTGTCGCCCGGTCAAGCAGAGCCTCTTGCATGCGAGCACTCAGCCTGGGCAGGAAGCTGCTGCTTGACCACACCTCCATGACGTGGCGGGAGTGAGCCTCCGGCACATAGCGATTCGAGGCGATTACTGCCATTGTTAACTCTCTCCCGTGCAAAAGCCGACGACGCTGTCTTGCGCCACTCGGTTCCCGAATGTTACGAGGCTTCTCGGTTCGGGCCGCGATCTGGCCCGGATCGATGGCGCTCGTGAGACTGCTTCCCCGACCACTCGCAGTTAGCCACCGGAGCGTCTATCACCGCCTTCGTGACTACCCCGTTGCACATCTGATGCGTCAAGGGATCAGATGCGTAGACGACCGCCTCACGGTCGTCTTGTACGCGGATGTGGAGCCGGTAGCCGTAGCGGCGTGCTCGATGACTGGCACGTGCCGTGGGAAGTTACCCTCCAGCGACGGTGCGCCAGGCTGCGGGCGCCCAAAGGTTTCGCCAATTCGCGATCCCGTCCCAGTCGCGACCGCGCCAGTCGTCGTCTGGATCTGCTGGAGGTCGCAATTCCACGGTCTGCTGCAGCCCCGCATCGCTCATCTTGCGCCCGCCCGGCTGCCGAGCGAGACAGAGTTGGCCAAGGAATGCGTGGATCCGGTCGGGGAGCGTTGAGGCGGGCTTCGTCGTTGAGCGTGGCGTCTGTGAAGCTCATGGATCTTTCCGCGCGACCCGGACTTTCTCCAGAAGGCCGGGCTGGGACACTCCCCTATGTGAAGGCGGGGCCGTCGCCATCCTATGAGCGACGTTCTCCCGTTCGAGATGGTCGCCGTGGTCGATGTCGACAACGGGGCGCGGTTTGAGACGTACACGATTCCCCGGCCCGGAGTGGGCCCGGGTGGTCTTCATGCTTTGCTGTGGTCTCGGTCTAGGAAGCGGGTGACTGCGTCGACGTCGAGTGGGCGTGCGAAGAGGAAGCCTTGTCCGCTGTCGCATTCTTCGTGTTTGA
>Ga0224557_1000920_pt1 | contig 30244 bp, 20 predicted proteins | sample 714S31014metaG_FD_180677 | JGI IMG/M metagenome (GOLD analysis project Ga0224557, IMG submission 180677) | Peat soil microbial communities from Stordalen Mire, Sweden - 717 S3 10-14 | ecosystem: Environmental > Terrestrial > Soil > Wetlands > Peat | place: Sweden: Norrbotten County, Stordalen... | reverse complement strand
CAGCAGTCAGGCTGGGAGTCGGGACACCCTGGACAACGCCGTGAAGTTCGCCATTCCGCTGGTGGCAAATGGGAAGGTATTCGTTGCGGGCCAGACGCAGCTCACGGCGTTCGGGCTGCTGCCGTAGTGATCGACAGTAATGTAACCACCGGGGCCCGAGAGGTTTTCAGATGAGGGCTCGGTTTCCGATTGAGCGGCTGCGGGCCGGGCGGGGTTTTTGGACTCTTGTGGTGGGCCTCCTGTTGCCGCTGGCAGATCCCGCATGGGGGCTCGCTCAGGTCACCGCCACGATTTCCGGAAGCGTGGAGGATACGACCGGCGGTGTAATCAGCGGCGCGGCGATCACGGTGCAGAGTCTGGAAACTGGTGCGACGCGGGCGGTAACGACCGACGAAGCGGGCCACTACAGAGTCTTCTCTCTTCCGCTTGGGCTCCAGGAAGTGAAGGCTGAAAAGGCGGGCTTCAGGATTGCGGTCCGAACGGGGATCAATCTGGAGATCGGGCAGGAGGCGGTGGTAAACCTGCGGCTCGAGGTGGGCGACCTGGTCCAGCCGGTGACGGTTTCGGCGGATGCTCCCTTGGTCAACACGACGACCGCGGCGGTTTCCGGAATGGTGGGAGAGCGCGCGGTGAAGGACCTGCCACTCAATGGACGCAGCATCGACAACCTGATTACGCTCAACCCCGGCGCGATCAACTATAGCGCCATGAAAAGCGCTAACACCAGCACCAGCGATGGCAACACGTTTTCGGTCGAGGGGCGGCGGACCGGAGACAACCTGTTCCTGCTGAACGGCATTGAATATACCGGGGCGAGCCAGCTTGCCGTCACTCCCGGCGGCGCGAGCGGCCAACTGCTAGGTATTGATGCGGTCCGCGAGCTGAACGTTCTGACCGATACGTACGGCGCCGAATATGGGAAGCGGGCTGGCGCTCAGGTCAGCATCGTGACTCAGGCGGGAAGCAACGTGCTGCATGGAGCCGTGTTCGAGTTTGTCCGCAACAGTGCGTTCGACGCGCGCAACGTTTTTGACCAAGCCTTCGTCCCACCCTTCCGGCGAAACCAATTCGGAAGCGCCTTGGGAGGGCCGCTCAAGAAGAACCGCCTGTTCCTGTTCGGCAATTACGAAGGATTTCGGCAGGCATTGGCGCTCAGCAGTGTCAGTGTGGTCCCCGACTTGGAGGCCCGGCAGGGCCTGTTGCCGAATGCCACCACGGGCATCTACTCCACGGTCCCTAACCTGAACAAGTCGATGTTGTCCTACATGACGTTTTGGCCCCTGCCGAACGGCCCGGAGCTGCTTTCGAATGGTGTGGCAAGCGGGGCGGCACTGTCGTATAACAACCCCAAGGAATCCATCCGTGAGGATTTTGGCACGCTACGGACCGATTACCTGATACGCGATTGCGACACGGTCTCGGCCGTCTACACAATTGACGACGGCGATAGCCTCATACCCCTGGCGGACCCTCTGTTCGCCTCGCGTACCGATCTGCGCATGCAAGTCGCCAGTCTGGAAGAGACGCACATCCTCTCGCCGGAGATTCTCAACACGTTCCGCGCTGGTTACTCCCGGGCGGCCTTCAATCTCGATTCGGCGCTGCTGGCCTCGTTTCCTGCAAGCCTTTCCTTCGTCAACGGAGCTGGCCCCGGAGGCATCGTCATCAATGGCGGCGTCACGACCACGGGCAACAACGGCACCATCACTTCAGCAGGCCCCAACAATGCGGCTGGGGTCTGGAATCGGAGAAACCTCTTCACCTATTCCGACACGGTGCAGATGAGCAAGGGGAGGCATCAGATCAGCATCGGAGTCTGGTTTCAGCGGCTCGACGACAATGAAAACACTGCGTCGCGCCAACTCGGTCAGGCTAGCTTTTCCAACTTGACGACCTTCCTACAAGGCATCGTGACTACTTTCCAGGCAGTGCCCGACCCCAATGAACTGGGCTGGAGGAGTCTATATGGGGCGTGGTATTTCGAAGATGCCATCAAACTGCGGCCCAATCTGACGCTCCAAGCCGGCATCCGGCACGAATGGAGCACCGGCTGGAATGAAGTTTCCGGCCGGGCTGCCAACTACGTCACCGACTCGACCGGCACTCTGGTGACCACTCCGCGGATTGGTGATTCAGCCTTCACCGAGAACAAGGCGAAGCTGCTGCTCAGCCCCAGAGTCGGCCTGGCGTGGGACCCATTTGGAAACGGAAGGACCGCGGTTCGGGCGGGATTTGGAACCTACTACTCCTTGATAGACGCACTCAGCTTCCTGCTGAATTCGTTGCCTCCGTACAATGGATCGGTCTCGCACTCCAATGTGGCCCTGTCTTCGCTGCTGCCGGTTATGCCGGCTGTGCAGCCACTTCCCTCCTGCGGACCCGGAGTGCCGGTGCCCTGCACTATTTATGCGCCTCAGGGCGTGCAGCCCAACGCAAAAACTCAGACGGTCGAGGAGTGGGATTTCGCCGTCCAGCGGCAACTCGACCGGGACTCGTCGGTTCGCGTTGCCTATGTCGGATCGCACGGATATCATGGTTTGCTCAGCGTAGATCCCAATAGCATTCCGGCGCAGGTTTGCACGAACCCGAACGGGTGCCAATCGGGCGGCGTGGCCCCATCTCTGAGGAGCACCGTACCGCAGGGCGCGCAGTACATTCCGGTGGGAGCCCGGCCCAATCCGTACCTGTCAGCGGGGTTCTTCTGGTACACCGAGGGAAACAGCAGCTACAATGCCCTGCAATCGGAGGTGTCGCACCGCCTGACTCATGGCCTGGAATTTCGGGCAAATTACACTTGGTCTAAGAACCTGGATATGAATTCGGGATTGACTGGAGCCCAGTCCCAAAATCAGGCGCAAATGATATTAGACAGGAACGACCTGCCCAGGGATTGGGGATTGTCGGCCCTGAACGCAGCAAGCCAAGCTAGCGTTTCCGGCCAGTATGAGCTGCCGTTCGGAACAAACAGGCACTGGCTGCATGGGGGCAGCGGGCTGGGAAGCCGGCTAGCTGGCGGCTGGCAGTTGAATGGAATCGTCACCTTGCTGAGCGGTTTCCCGTTCACGCCCCAGATTGGTGCAAATCGTTCCGAGGATGGAGATACGAGGAATCCCGATCGGCCTTCGCTGAATCCGTCTTTCTCTGGGCCAGTCGTGCTGGGAAACCCCAACGAGTGGTTCAATCCCAATGCATACGTTTTGCCAGCCTTTGGCACTTATGGCAACCTGGGAAGAGGAACGCTGACCGGGCCAGGTCTAGCCACTCTGGATGTATCGGTGTTCAAGAACGCATCGATTTCCGAAAAGGTCACCTTACAGTTTCGAGCGGAATTCTTTAACCTTCTGAATCGGGCGAATTTCGGGCCACCCAATGCGACTGTGTTTACCAACGGTACAAACACTGCATCCACTATTCCCGCCATCAGCCCCGCAGCGGGGTTAATCACAACAACCGCAACCACATCCAGGCAGATTCAGTTCGGGCTGAAGATGGTCTTTTAGCGATCTCGCTTGAAACTGTGGCGTTGGACCGGACACACGACGAATAGACTCGGTGCCCGCCAGCCACGACATTGGCCGCCGTCATCTGACTCGCGGTGGGCGGAGCGCCAGATCTGGCCAGGCTGGGGAGTGTCAGAAACTTGCAGCAAATCCAAATCGTCCTCCATGGCATAGTACTTGTTTCGAACGTCGCACTGTGAGAAATACAGCTTAAGTCTTTGAAATATATCATTATCTTCCACAAGGACTGAGTTTGGCGATCAAATTGCCCTTGCCCTTTAGGGAAAGGGGAGCAGGCCGGGTCTTCGACTAGTACTGGGTGTCGTCGGATCGGCCGGGACGCAAAGGGCGGTAGCTTGCACGAGGAGGCGCCTTACCCCTGAAAAAGGACACCCCCGACGAAAACTGGGCCGATCCCCCGCCCACTCGTACTGGCTGGAGCGTATCCGAGTGGTTCGACAGAGTGATATGGAAAGTACAAATAACCATACTACGACCGAAGAGACTGAAGGCAATCTTGGCGAAACGATAGTTCGGTTCGTTGGGGCGTTGATCAGACACCGTTGGTGGTTTCTGCTGACAGCCGCCACTATTATCATTGCCACGGCTTTTGTCCTGACCCGGCTTCCCAACCGGTACACGTCCGAAGCGACGATTATCGTGGTTCAGCAAAGCGTGCCGGAAAGGTATGTCGTGCCGACGGCAACCACTGACCTCAACCGGGTCCTTGAGGCCATAATGCAAGAGGTGTTATCGCGGCCGCAGTTGCTGGCGCTGATCCAGGAGTTCGGACTTTACCGTGAAGAAAGAGAGCACTTGGCTCCTGAGCGGATTCTCTCCCGCATGCGGGAAGACATCGACGTTAGGCCGCTTGATCCCGTGGGCGAACCTTCCGGACAGAAGGACTTGAATGCGTTTAAGATCTCCTTCACTGCCAGCACGCCGCTGATTGCTCAGGAGATCACCAGCCGGTTGACCTCGATTTTCATCCAAACTAACCTCACAGCCCGGGCGCGACAAGCCACGAATACAACCAGCTTCCTTCACGAGCAACTCGAAGCGGCAAAGGCGAAGCTGGCCGATCAGGAGGAGAAACTAAGAGACTTTAAGATGCAGTATCTTGGCTCACTGCCTGAGCAGCAACAAGGGAACCTCGCCATCCTCGCCAGCCTCCAGTCTCAGCTACAGAATACCGAGGACAGCCTCGACCGTGCCCGGCAGCAAAAGGTGTACCTTCAGTCGATGATGGACGGATATCGGCGGCTGGCCTCGCAGGCAACTTCGATGGCGGCGGCAGGTGTCAGCCAGGTGAATGGGATCATTCAGCCCGCAAATCCCCTTGAGGCGGCGCGGGCGGATCTCGCGCGGCTACAAGCCAAAGAGGCGGAGTTGCGGACAACCTATGGAGCACAGTACCCTGAGGTCCTCGAGGTCCACCGCCAGGTTGCGGCGGCGGAAGCTGCTTTCTCCAGTCTAAAGTCTGCGAAATCCATTGCCGGAGGAGAAGATGCGAAAGGCGAAAAGGCCGCGGCACAGAAGTCGCTAATTCCCGGAAGTTCAACAGCCCCATCCGAAGACAACGCGTCAATTGCACAGATCGAGAGCCAGTTGGAGGCTAACCGGCTGGAAATCGCGGATTTTTCTAAGGACGAAACGCAATTAAAGGCAAAGATCACGGCGTACCAGGAGCGCCTGAATTTGACACCTGTTCGGGAACAGCAACTGGCCGGATTGATGCGGGACGACGACCTGTTAAAAAAGGAATACTCGGACCTGCTGAGCAAATCGCTGGAGTCCCAACTGGCGTCAAATTTGGAAGAGCAACAGGGAGGACAGCAGTTTCGCCTGATCGACCCTCCTACCCTTCCGACAGTACCGTCAAGCCCGAAGCGCGGAAAGATTGCGCTCGGCGGCGCTTCAGCAGGCGTTTTTCTGGGCTTGGCGCTGGCATTCCTTATCGATTTAAAAGATCATTCATTCCATGCCGAGAAGGACTTGAAGCTTCAGCAACGGTTTCCGATCATTGTTACTGTGCCATTGGTGTTGACCGATTCGGAACAGAGGTCCCACACTCGCAGGAAAGTCTTCGAGTGGTTCGGCGGGGCTGTAGTGGCGATGTCGGTCTCGGCCGCAGAGCTGTACCTGTATTTACATCGATAAAGTACCTTTGAAGCTTTTTTGGGTGACACTATGGCCGTGAAAATCCAATCGTTCTTGGAGTCCAGTTGATGAGCCGGTTAGTCGATTTAATGCAAAGTTCGGGACGACCTCCGGCTGACTCCGACGAACTCTCTGCGGGGACGGTAGAAAACGCCGAAATCCTGCCCGAAACCAGGCTCGTCTTTCACACAGATCCACGCAGCCCAGGCGCCGACCGGTATAGACTTTTGCGCATGCGGTTGCGGGAATTGGGATCGTCGGGAAAACTGAAGACTCTTCTGATCACGAGTCCACTTCCCCACGACGGAAAATCCACAGTTTGCCTGAACCTCGCTACGGCTTTGGCTGAGGGCGGCAAGAAGAGTGTCCTGTTGATCGAAGCGGACCTTCACCAGCCAATCTTGAATGCCAGACTCCGGCTCAAACCATGGGCAGGTCTCGCAGAATGCTTGGAGGGTACGGTGGATCCGCGGTCGGTGATTCGGCGCGTTCACCCGTTGAATTGGTATCTCTTGCCGGCTGGCGGTTCGCGTGTCAACGCTTCGGAGCTATTGCAGACTGCCGCTCTGGCTGGCGTGATGAGCAAACTCACGCCCCACTTCGATTGGATTATCGTGGATTCTCCCCCCGTCCTGCCCCTGAGTGATGCGACGTCATTGACGCGCTATGCCGACGCCACCTTACTCGTTGCACGGGCCGACCAAACAGTTCGTGAGGCCATAGACGAGACTATTGCCATTATCGGGCGCCAACGCGTCATTGGAATAGTACTCAACGGGGTAACTTCGTTTGATCGCTCGTATTCCAAGCGCTACCAATCCTATTATTCACCTAAGGCACCACGGTCGGAAGACGAAAATACCTAATTGCGCGCAGTGCACATGCAGCCGCTGCCTCGGTTTGTGCAAGGCCAGGAGGCACGGCCACATGAACCGCGTCGCGCGCTGAACTGGATCTCCTATGACACGAGTTCTGATAGCCGATGGTCAGTTGAGCATTCGCCAGCGGTTGCGGCAAATGCTGGAGCGCAACCGCGACGTGCAGGTCGTCGGTGAAGCGTCTGATGCGTCAAGTACTTCCATAGTCACCCGGCAGTTGAAACCGGACATTCTCCTTATCGATCTTGGATTGTGCCAGCAGTCTGTGCCGCTGGATCTCGATGTGGGAGGTTCGGCCCCGCAACGGACCATTGTGATGCTCGCGGCGATCGACAAGCGCTCGATCGTGGAAGCCTTCCGTCTTGGCGCTCAAGGCATCCTTCCGAAAACGGCGGCTCCGGCAATGTGGGGGAAAACCATCCGGCGCGTTATGGATGGTCAATACTGCTTTGAAAATGGCAGCGTGGCGGTTCTTCTGGAAGCATTTCGCGCATCGTTTGCCCTGCAAAACTCCTTCGCACAGCAGGAGTACGGGCTTACGGCGCGAGAGATGGAGATCGTCGCAAAAATCGCCGCTGGCAATTCGAATCGACAGGTCGGGCAGCAGTTTTCGATCTGTGAGCGGACCGTCAAGCATCACCTGACCAACATTTTTGACAAGGTTGGAGTCTCCAGCCGACTCGAACTGGCGTTGTTCGCAGTGAAACATCGGTTGGTTGCGGCTGAGCCGGCCGTCCGGCAGCCACTAGAGGAAGAGAAGGACTTTCCACGTAGATACGGCTCCGGCGCTGCGGCGGCAGGTATTTTCTGAACTGGAACTGCTATTTCAGGGAAAGGTGCTGTGCCTAGGCGCGTTTCTTCTGGGGGACTGATGAGTTTACTGTCTTTGCGATCAATGCCGCGACGCCTGCCATTCTTGCTCGTTTTCCTTGTGTTGCTCGTTCCGTTTTGGCAGCCCCTGAGCATGTTGTTCAGAATGGCGATCGAGAGCGATCGATACACGTATATCGTTTTTGTGCCATTCATAAGCTTGTGCGTGTTCTACTTCGAGCGTAAGGCAATCTTGTCCAACGCCCACTATGCGCCGAGAAGCGGAATCCCATTGCTTGCATTTGGCTTGATTCTATTCTGGCTTCTAAAGCGGCACCCATCGTCGACGGATGCCGGCGGTCTGCTCCGCGTGATGCCCTCAATCATCCTGGTGTGGGCGGCGGTGTTTCTCCTTTGCTATGGCGCGCAGAGTCTCCGCGCCGCGGCCTTCCCGGTGTGCTTTCTTTTGTTGATGGTTCCCATCCCTGTCAGCGTGTTGAACCAGATCACGCTTGGCTTACAGAAGGGCTCGGCAGACGTGAGTTATCTCCTGTTCAAGATCTCGGGCATACCGGTATTCAGGCAAGGTTTCAGGTTCTCGTTGCCCAGTGTTGAAATCGAGATCGCCGAGCAATGCAGCGGCATCCGATCGAGCTTGGCGATGGTGGTCACCACCATTTTGGCGGGACACATGTTCCTCAGGTCCTGGTGGAGCAAGGGTCTGCTCGTTCTTTTCACCGTTCCCGTGGTCATATTCAAGAACTCGGTGCGCATTGTTGTCATTTCGGCTCTCGGAGTATACGTGAACCGGGCCTTCTTATACGGCGATCTGCACCGGCGTGGCGGCCTGCTATTCGCGTTGCTCGGCCTACTGATTTTGGTTCCGGCACTTGCGGTGTTGCAAAGGGCAGAACGCCGTTTCAGGCTGGATTCGACCAGCGCGCGGTGAGTGATCACCATGGTTACCGGTAGCGCGGGCTTCATCGGCACGGCAGGATAACGTTGCTGCTCTCGTGCGGCAAGAACGTTGCAAAAGCCCCCTTCTAGAAACCGAGTTGCAACCGCGCGGTGACGCTGCGGGAGGTGGCGATGGCGGTCCCGGAGAAAAGGCCGGCGAAATCGATCACGTTGATTTCATTGGTGAGGTTCTTACCATCGACTTGAAACCGCATTGGATGTCGTTCGTCGCGGCGAAAGATCACTCCGATAGACGCGTCGAGAGATACCAGCGGAAAGGGCCGATAGTCGGAGAAGTTTACCCGGTTGAGAATGGCCTGCCCGTACTGCGCAGCAGCTTCCTGATAAGTTCCGTCGAAATCGATCGGCAGGCCGCTGTCATAAGTTCCGCCAATCGCCGCCCATAGCCGCGGTGTAACATCCCAGCGAAAGCGGGTCCGGACGGCGTTGCGCTCGTCCTGCGACACTGGAAAGACGCTGCTTCCCGCGCTGTTGGCTTGCGCCGCTGCATCCCCCAGGAACAAGCCGCCGGTAACTGGAAAGTAGCCATTCCCTCTCTCATTGGAGTAACTAACATAACCCGAGAACGGCCCCCAGCGTGGGAGATCGAGCTTTACCTCCGCCCCATAGATGTTGGCGCGCGCAAACGTGATCGGAAAGCTGACCCCTGTGTTCAGCAGCAGGTCGTCATCCGGATAATTGTTGTAGCCGCGCCAGAAGAAGTTTCCGTCGATCTTGATGTGTTGGAAGAAAGGCCGCCCGAAACCAGCTTGATAGTAATTCCCGCGCGCCGGCTGCACGGGCAGCCGCAGGACCTGATCGCTGAGGCTGGCAACCAGCGGAGAGCTCGACACCAGAAGATTCTCAAACGGCGGTGTCTGGAAGACCCTGTCGTAGGAAGCGCGGAAAACGATGTTAGCCCACGGCCAGAAGTATGCGACTCCGATGCGCGGGCTCGCCGCCCTCTGATTGACCAGTAGCGAATAATGATCGAAACGAAGGCCGGCGCTCAGTGTCAAGTGTTTCCAATGGATCTCGTCCTGGGCGAAGGCGCTCTGCTCGCGATCCGGAGCGTGACCGTAGAAATTGAACGAAAGCGGTGTGCTGGGATCGAACAGCGCGGGATCGGTGATCCGGTAGCTGAGCGCCTCCTGAATTGATGCATAATCGAAGTCGCCTCCCACCTTCCATTCCTGAATTCCAGAATGGACGGAAATCGCGCCCTTGGCGTACTGCTCATGATAGGCGCGGGCTTGGCTGGCGATCATAGGCGTAGACAGGTCGTTCGACCAATAGCCGGCAGTGGAATCCCGCGTCATGGCGCGGAGGAGCGCGAGCACATTCGGAGAGAAGATGTGGTCGTATGAGAACTGCGCGGCGCTCTCAAAGCTCTGGCGATCCTGCCGCTGACCTGCTTGCCACTGTAAGATCTCGTCCGGCACCTCGAACTTGGACTGTTCGCGGCGCAAGATGATGCCGATCCGGTCTTTATCGGTCAGATCGCGCTCATAGTGAGCCATCAGGTCGGCCAGCGTGCCATGATTAGTATAGTTCTGTAGCGCAGGAGGATCCAGGTAACGATCCGTTGTCGCGCCGGACCCGCTCAGAGTAAGAGTATTGCGTCCCCAGCCGTATTGGCCCTCCGCATACGTACTGGCGGTGTCGAAGGTGCCGCCAGAAACAATGGCTTTACCATGAAAGCCAAGGCGCGCGTCCCTCTGCGTTTGCACTTCGATGACGCCGCCCAGCTTCCTGCCATATTCGGCGGGGAAACCCGCGGTCAAAATGCTCATTTCCTGCACATCGTCGACATCGAAATCGGGAACGTAGGCAACCGACCTGTTGTCAGTCAGCGGAAGGCCGTCGAGCACATATTGAACCTGATACTCCTCCGCCCGCGGATGAAGAATCCCATTGGCTTCGAATATCCAGCCCGGCTCCTGGTTCACCAAATCCGCGAGCGAGCGGCCGGGCATGGCGGCAACACGGTCCTCGATTGCCGCAACTCCAATCCGGTTGGCGGAGCCATAGTTGCCTGTATCGAGGAGAGTGCCCTCCGTACCAACACTCACCGCGGTTCTCAATTGCGCGACGCCGAGGGTGATCTTCAACTCTATGGGGATTGCCGAATGAACGTCCGCTAGTTGGGAGATTGGAGCAAGGCCTGGATAGCTGACGCTCAGAGTGTAGGTGGCATAGGGGAGGCGCTTGGCAACCACGTGGCCCTCGGCATCGGCGAGGAATCTTCGAGCATAGTGGCTAGCCTGGCTAGCCACATCCACGCGGCCGCGCACGGGCAAAGCACTGGAATCGGTGATGGTGAGCCGCAGTTCACCAAAATCGCTCTGAGCGAAGCCGGGACCCGCGAGCAGCAGAAGAAGGAGCGGTCGAAATTGCATCTCTACCAGTGGCCGAGCGCGGCACGGGCGACCGGAGGGGCAACGGCTGGCCAAGGCCCACGATTGGCCCGTAACTATAAGTATAAACCGGAATCTCCAATTTGGCTCCCGGCTTCAGTATCTATACGCGGTCGGCTTTCGTTGTGTTCTCTCAGTTGCGGCTTTCGATTCGGGAGACGTCTTCAGCTCCACCAGGCGACGATTCGCAAACAGTCCGGTTACCCGGCAGGCCAGTGCTCGTAAACCTCGCGGGATTGTTTATTCTTGGACAGGGGAGGCGTCGGTGATCCGCGAAAACAAAGGCTGCGAGCAACCGGAAAGCGAACTGCAACCGCGGTTGCTTGGCTAATTCCAACTGAGAATGCATCCGCCCACTCTTTCGTCGCGCAACTGGGTTGTTATCGCGGCGGTAGCGCTCGCTTGCGGGCTGATCGCTTTTGTCGGGAAGCCGGTCCTGCGGGTGTTCGAACACGTCATCTTCTTCTTGCCGGACAGCGCCCACCGGGTGAACGAAAGGCAAGTCCGGTCTAAGATCGTGTTCTCGCAGTCCGCCCCGGCAGTATCGGCTTACGATTTCGTCGAAGTTTCCGTATACATCGACTCACCGCGCGCGCGGAATCCATTCACCGAGGCCTCGGTCGCCGGTTCCTTCGGAAAGGCCGGTTCCAGCGAACGGCTCCACGTGGACGGCTTCTGCGATTCGGCCGACGGCAGCATGTTCCGCATCCGCTTCATGCCGTCAGCGCCGGGTGAGTACGCCTACTCGGTCACCTACTACGAAAATGGCGCCGAAAAGAGTTACGACGGGAGGTTTCGGGCCACCGACGGTCATCGCCGCGGCCCCATTCGCGTCGACCCTCGCTATCCCTGGCACTTCCTCTGGGAAGGTACCGGCGAGCACTACTTCTTCAACGGCACCACAGCTTTCTGGTTGATGGGCTGGCGCGACGAACGCATCATTGCCGACAGCATCGAGCGCCTGCACCGGCTCAAGGTCAACCGGGTTCGAACACTGCTTGGCGGGCGCACCTTCACCATGTACGGCGAACCGGTGGTGAACACCGATGAGTTCACCACCTACCTCACGCCGTGGCCCGCCGCCAGGCTCGACGACTTCTGGCATCCCAGCTTCGACTACTCGCGCTTCACCCTGGCCCACTGGCAGAGATACGAGCGCATGCTGCGCATCGCGCGCGAGCGGGACATGGTCATTAGCGTGATTTTCGACATCGGCGATGGCAAGCTCCACCCTGGCCCCGGCAGCGACGACGAACGCCGCTACTTTCGCTACGCCGCGGCGCGCTTGTCAGCTTTCTCCAACATCACTTGGGACCTCGGCGATGACCTGGACAGTTTTCGCGACGCCCGGTGGACCCGCGAGATGGGCACGCTGCTGGAAAGGTGGGACCCCTATCGCCACCTGGCCACGAGCCATCCCGTTCACCCCGAACACCAGGACCGGGCTGCAGAATGGTTCGGGTTCACGTCCATCCAGGACTGGTCGCGCACCCAGCATGCACTGATGCTGAAACAGCGTCGCATCCAGATCAAGACCGGACGCATCATTCCGCAAACCAACGAAGAGTATGGGTACGAAGACCACTATCCGCGATGGGCGCCGCCGCCGCCAGGAGATTCCGCCGAAACGCTGCGCCGGACGGCCTGGGAGATTGCTATGGCCGGAGCTTACGGCACCGCCGGCGAATCCGCGCGGCGTGGCACCGGCATCTGGCCGGATACCGGCGGCGGCTGGATGAATGGCCGCGGCGACGAAACTATGACCATGCTGGCCGGGTACGCCCACATGGTCGATTTCTTCACCAGCTTCGAATGGTGGAAAACCGAGCCGCACGACGAGTTGGTGAACACCGGCGCATACTGTGTCGCCGAGCCTGGCAGAACCTACGCCGCGTATCTTCCCAACGGCGGCACGGTCACGCTCAAACTGGACCGAGGCAGCTACCGCGCCGAATGGTTCAGTCCATTAGCTGGCGCAATCCTGCCCATTGGAACGGTCGCGGCCGGCGCTTCCTGGACTTCACCGAAGGCCCCGGACGGCAACGATTGGGCGCTGCTGCTGCAGCGCAACTAGTGTCATCCAATCCCCATTTGGTGGCTGAGGCGATCGTCCGGCTCCGCCACTTAGTCCTATTTGAAGGCCGAGGCCATGGAGGACCAGGACCCCGCTGCCAGGGAGTTCGAGAGAAAGGTCCATGTAATCGGCACAGCGTTTGTGCTGGAGACGACGAAGTGTCCCCAGCCGTTGTTCTCATCCACCGGCTCGGGCCCTGACAGGGCTTCGCCGCTGAACATATCGGCGTCGTTGAAACCATTGACGAGACCCGTCACGGTATTGTAGTCCACCGGCATCATGGCGAAGATGAACTCGGTCGAGGACGTGCTGGGAGTGATCGAAAGCGCCGTCAGGTTTCCCGCCGTGCTTTGACTCCCGGTGGCGCTCGCCGTCGTGTCAAGCGGGGACGCAGCAGCTCCTGCCACGTCGTAGAACATGATCGTTTGATCGCCATCGGTCGAGTCCCATTGGACGGTCACCGCGAGGGTGCTCGAGCAACTGGCGTTGGCCGCGTAGAACGTCTGGAGGTCCGTATCGCCGTACGTGACATTTTGCCCGGCCTGCTCCCAGCTATTGCCGTTCGAATCGGTCATGCCGGTGATCAGGTTGGGTGGGTTTCCGCCGCCCATTAGCGCAACCTCCAGGTTGCCGGAGCAGGGTAATTCCAAAGTCAGTGGGCTAGGGAAGGGATTCCCGCTGCCACCGGAGGACGTGTGCGTCGGAATGTTTTCGTGATCCAGGTGGACGATCCTCATTCCGGACGGAACGCCCCCGGCGCTTCCGGTGTTGAGAAGGACCGCCGCCGAGATCCACGTGCCGCCCTTCCCCATGGTCATGGTCGGATCGATCGCACTCGTCGAATTGTAGACGCCATACTGTGCCGCCAGGCCGTCCATCAAATCGGCGCTCAGCAGGCCCCAGGCTGCGCTGGCCTGCGACCCGGCCGTAAAGCTCGATTGATTCTGATTCGTCGTCATCGCATACCCGATCTGGTAAGCCAGTTCGCCGCTCGCGGAGGGCGTGACGCTTCCCGCGGTCAGCGACGTGCCGCTACCTCGAACTCCGGCGGATGATACGTCCACGCCGGTCACGTTGCTGAATTCGGTCGCCATGGACTGGACGTAGCCGCCTGGACTGCCCGCAAAACACACGGAGATTTTCCGTGCGCCCGGCGCGACGTTAAATGCCGCGGCAATGGCAATGGACTGCGTGTCCGTGCTGTCGTAGTAATTGGCCACCATCTTAAAGGCGTCGTTCATGTCGTCCGTGACCGTCGCCGCGGCAGTGCCGCCTAAAGTGAATCCCACCACCACTGCGTTTCCGGCGGTCGTGTATCCGGGAAGCCACAAGTAGTAGCAGTATGGGTTTGAAAAGCTGTTGTTGCGCGAGTTCGAGCCGCTGACGTGCTGAACCAGCTCCGGCGCAGCCGATGACGACGACGTAGCGGTGAGAGTCGTGGAGCCGCTAATGGAACTCGAAGCGGCCTCAATCGTCGAGGTTCCCGTACCCGCAGCAGTCGCCAGACCACCCGCCGCGATCGTGGCGACGTTCTGGTCCAAGGACGACCAGCTCACCGATGCTGTGAGGTTCTGCGTGCTGCCGTCGCTATACTTTCCCGTTGCCGTGAATTGCTGCGATGCCCCGTTGAGAATCGTAGGATTTGCGGGCGTCACCGAAATCGACGTCAGGCTGGGAGTTCCGGAAGAAGTGTAGGTGAACCCACTGGCTAAGCTTCCGCTTTGCCCGCTGACCGTCACCGTCACCGTCACCGCTCCCGCGCTTCCCGCCGGAGTCGTCGCCGTGATCTGGGTCCCGCTTACCACCGCCACGTTCGTTGCAGCCGTGCCGCCTAATGTCACCGCCGCTCCAGCGGCGAAGTTCGTCCCAGTGATCGTGACTGCTGTCCCACCCGCCGTTGAACCGCTGTTTGGCGATACGCTACTCACCGTCGGCGGAGTTGTGACTCCTGTCGGAGTGCGGAAAGCCACCATCTGCATGATCCACTCGCCCGATGGACTGGCCGGTGCAGTTGCGCTATAGCTGCCCGTTGCCGTCACCATCTCGTCCTCCGCTATGTCGCCGTCCGGTGTTGTCATCAGCCGTCCGGTGAAGCCGCTGCCCGCACCGGTGGTGCTGGTCTGGACCAGGTTTGCTCCAAAGATCAGATCGGTCGAGTTGGTTGTTGTCGCCGAGCCGCTGCTGCTGCTGGCACTGTTGCCGGAACTCGCAGCCGTTACATCCACTGGGTTGCTAGGATCCGCACCCTTGTACTCGATTATGCGAATGTCGGGGTTTGTCGCGGCACTCGCAAAGGTCACGGTGACGCTATTTGTCCCGGCAGCCGCCGATGCGATGTTCTTTGCATAGTAAATGGACTGCGAAGCGTATCCACTCTGGACCGTGGGACCCACGGCGCGTGTGTATGTGTTACCGCTTGAGTCCGTAACTGCACTGACGACGGCCGTGCTATCGTTCCACCCCACCACTACCACGTTGAGGTCGCCGGCAACCTGCGCGACCGTGTACGCGACCTTCACCGTGCTCTCGGCTGTTTGCGGTGTCCCGAAATTGCCCTGCACATAAGTAATCGCTGTGGTTGCGACCACCACATAGGTGAACCCGTTCGCCAAACTCCCGCTCTGCGCCCCGGGATTTGTCACCGTCACCGTTACCGCTTCCGCACTGCCCGCCGGCGTCATAGCAGTGATCTCCGTTCCACTCACCACTGCCACGTTCGTCGCCGCCGTCCCGCCAAACGTCACCGCCGCTCCGGCGGCAAAGTTCGTCCCGGCGATTGTGACTGCTGTCCCGCCCCCCGTCGACCCGCTATTCGGAGACACACCGCTCACCGTCGGCGGAGAAGTGGGAGATGCGTAGGTGAACGCATTGGCCAAGCTTCCGGTCTGCCCACCAACCGTTACTGTCACCGTCACTGCGCCCGCACTTCCCGCCGGCGTCGTGGCCGTAATCTGCGTTCCGCTAACCACCACAACGTTCGTCACCGCCGCCCCGCCAAACGTCACTGTCGCTCCGGTCGCAAAGTTCGTACCGGTGATCGTGACTGCTGTTGCGCCCGCCGTCGACCCACTATTCGGAGACACACCGCTCACCGTCGGCGGAGAAGTGGGAGAAGCGTAGGTGAACGCATTGGCCAAGCTCCCGGTCTGCCCACCAACCGTTACTGTCACCGTCACTGCGCCCGCGCTTCCCGCCGGCGTTGTGGCCGTGATCTGCGTTCCGCTAACCACCACCGCCTTGGTCGCCGCCGTCCCGCCAAACGTCGCTGTCGCTCCCGCGGCAAAGTTAGTACCCGTGATCGTGACTGCTGTCCCGCCCGCAGTGGATCCGCTATTCGGGGATACGCCGGCCACCGTCGGGCTACCTGCGAGGCTAGTTACATAAGTGAATCCGCTGGTCAGACTTCCGCTCTGCCCGCTAACCGTTACTGTCACCGTCACCGCGCCCGCGCTTCCCGCCGGCGTTGTGGCCGTAATGGTGGTACTGTTCACGGCTATTACGTTCGTCGTTGCCGTCCCGCCAAACGTCACTGTCGCTCCCGCGGCAAAGTTAGTACCCGTGATCGTGACTGCTGTCCCTCCCGCCGTGGATCCGCTATTCGGGGATACACTGCTCACTGCCGGCGGAACTGTGCCTCCTGACGGAGTGCGGAAGGCGACCATCTGCATGATCCACGCGCCCGATGGACTCACCGGCGCACTTGCGCTATAGCTGCCGGCCGCCGTGAGCATCCGGTCTTCCGCGATGTCGCCGTCCGGTGTTGTCATCAGCCGTTTGGTGAAGCCGCTACCCGGGCCGGTGGTACTGCCCTGAACCAGATTCGCACCGACGAGCAGATCGGTCGCGTTGGTCGTGGTCACGGCGACGCTGCTGCTGGTAGCGCTGCTGCCTGTACTCGCAGCCGTCACGTCCACCGGGTTGTTAGGATCCGCTCCGCTGTACTCCAGTATGCGTATGTCGGCGGATGTCGCGGCACTCGCAAAAGTCACCGTGACGCTGTTTGTCCCGGCAGCCGCCGTTGCGATATTCTTCGCATAGTAAATGGACTGCGAAGCGTACCCACTCTGCACTGTCGGGCCCACCGCGCGTGCATATGTATTACCCTTCGAGTCCGTAACTGCGCTCACCACGGCCTTGCTGTCATTCCAACCCACCACCACCACGTTGAGATCGCCAGCAACCTGCGCGGCTGTATACGTGACCTTCACCGTGGTCTGAGCTGTTTGCGGCGTGCCGAAATTGCCTTGGACGTAAGTCACAGATACAGGTACCGCAGCCGCCAAGCTAGCCGGATGCAGCCACCAAGCAAGCGCCACAGTCGCAAGCAGCACCAGGCGCACAGAAGTGCCTATAATGTTTTTCATGCTCACATGATCCTTAGATTGAGCACTAAGCACGCATTTGGCCAACGTGCTTGTTAGGCCCAAAAGAGGCGGGATGGCAAATGACTTGCACCGCCAAGTGCAGATACTAGCCTTCGACAGTGCAGGTTTTGCTACTGTGACACATCGGCGACCGTTGACTCGTGGCTGATTGTGGATACTAACCTTTGGCGGTTTCGCTTTTACGACGGAAGTATGTCAGCGCTCGGTTGACTCTAACTTGTTCCGTCGCCCTGAGACAGTTGTATTTGGCAATGAAGCCGTTAGTGGTAAATGCGAAATGCCCAAAACAGGTTTTCGGATTCCGAACACCTATTCAGCTTCCAAGCACCCTCCAGGCACCCAGCGTCTGGCACGAAGTGATCCGCGCTCGATTGGCGTCCGGTCAAATATCCCCTGCGGAAGTGGGAACTGCGTCAAGTCGCCCAGGGCTACGTGGAATCGCGGCAGGATAGCGCCCAACGGGCCGAGCAGGGAACTCGAGGAATACACGCACAGCTTGCCCGAGGAAGATACCGAGCGCTAGTCGGATCGACCGCAGCGTGGGCAGAAAGCCGCTTCGCTGGTTCCCCGGCGAAGGTCGGGCAGTGGGGAAAAACGAGTGAAAAAGTGAAAATCGGCAACGGCGCCGTCGTCGTCGTGGTGGAAATCGATCCCGGGCTGGATCCCGATCCGCAAGGTGTGAGGCCGTGCGTTTGCGGTCCGTAATCCGACGTCGATCAACAACCGGCGCTCGTGCGCCTGTAGGGACTTGACGGGAGGGACTACTTGATCCTCCCCGCGCACCTCGCTAAAGCGGCCTCACCAAGAATTCCCTCTTCGCTGGCCGAAAACCTGGATCAATCGACATGCGCGAGATTCAGCTCGTGTTCGGTGAGTTTACGCGAGATGAGATGACTGCCATCTCTTGAGGGACTGGCGATCCCGGCTTTGGCGATCGTCCTCATGAGTACGACCGGGCCTTCAGCAGCCAAGGAATCTGCACTCCGCCCAAAAAGCAGCCGCTGTCACGAAAGCGCGCGGGTTTCGCCATCGCGCACCTTCGTTCAAGCGTGGCTTGACGTGATCGCTCGTCTTGCGGTCTAAGCCCGGACCAGCCGGCGGCGCATCAGGAAGATTCCGCCGACAAGGGCCACGAGTTCAAACCCTAAGGTAGCTGGTAGCGACGCCTCGGGTGCGTTGACGACAAGGAACTCCTGCGCTGCACCCAGCGGGTTCGGCGTGTAAATCGACACGTCGAGGCCCGACGCCCCTCCGCTTGCGGCTTGGGTTAGAGCTGCGGTTCTAAAGCTGTTGACCGCACTCTGCTGGGAACCCGTCAGGGAATTACCGCCGTATCCATCGATGGCGGCTGGGTCGAAGAGGGTCCAGATTGCATAAGAGTATTCGCCGGCCAGGGTCGCATTGCCTATATTGGCCATCACGTCTTCGGCCAGTACGGCTGCGGCATCGTACTCTTGCTGGATCGAGTACGGCGACCAGTCCGGCGTCGTAAACTTCTGAGGACCGCTCGACCCTACCTCGGACAGGGTGTACTCATTCGCCTCCCAAGTGTCGCCGACCCAGACGTCAGTCGTGAAGTCGTCGCATATTACGTAGGTCGATACTCCATTTATCGAAGCCACATATGGACTCGTGTAAACTCCGCCCATGTTGGCACCGGTGCCGACGCCCGTGAGCGTCATATTGACTTCGGCGATAGCGCCGCCGCTAAAGCAGAACGCTCCCGCGATTCCCCAAAAAGCTAGCCTTCGAATCAGTTTCATAGTCATCCCTTGTCGATTCCGCGACTTCCTTCCCCTAGTGATATGTCGTCGAGCTGCTACTCGAAACCCCTCATAGACAAATGTCCTCGTCACGCCGCAGCCGTAACTGCTTTGTGAAGCTTGATCAAGATTACAGGCCGTTGTAGACCTGGTCAATGGCACGAAAGGGCAATCCAAGCACACAAGAACCAGTGAATGGTCCCCGGGCATTGTACCTAAAGCACTTGGCCAATCGAAAAGTCCTGGTACTGATAGCAATGTGTGAGACTGAATACCTTGGTAATATTGTGTCAGGGGCAACCGGCGCAAACACCGGTTCGCTCAGTCATTGGGTGAGGGGAATGCAACTAACACGTGGTACCGCGCTACATCGAACGTTTCTTGTGGCCTTCCTGGCAGTCGCTTTGGCAGGCTGTTCTTCGGATCCCGATCGGCGGAAACTCAAATACCTTAGTAGTGGTGAAGCGTACTTCAACGCCGGCAAATACCGCGAGGCAGTCATCCAATTCCGGAACGCGGTGCGTCTCGATCCGAGGTTCGCAACGGCCCATTCGCGGCTCGGTGAGGGCTATCTAAGGTTGGGCAACTCCGAAGCCGCTTACGGGGAGTTTATGGAGGCCGCAGCCCTCGATCCCAAAGATACCGGCGCGCAACTGCACCTTGCGGACCTGCTGATCTCGCGCCGGCAGTTCGACCAGGCTCAATCTGCCGCGCAGGCCGTCCTGAAATCCGACCCCGCGAATGACCGCGCCCACGCGATACTCGGCGAGAAGTTCGTTTTGACCCGCGACGGTGCGAACGCGCTGCGCGAATTTCAGGAGGCCATCGATCTCGCTCCCCAACAGGTCGAGCACTATGCGGCCCTGTCGGCCGTCTATCTGTCCGCGGGACAGGCGGCGCAAGCGGAAGCTGTTAGCCGCAAGGCAGTCGAGGCCAACCCGAAATCGGTCGACGCGCACGTCAGTCTGGGGCAATTCTACTTCTCGCAAGACAGGCTGTCTGAAGCCGAGGCTGAGATGCGGCAGGCATCCGAACTGGACCCCGGCGCGATTCTGCCTCGGGTTTTCTGGGCCCGGATCCTGGTCCGGGCGGGAAAACCGTCTGACGCAGAGAGACTCTACCAGGGGATCAAAACTATTGCCCCCGACGACCCGGAGGCTTACCAGGCCCTCGGGCAGTTTTACGTATCCACCGGCCAGAAAGAGAAGGCGGCCGCCGAATTCCGAATCCTGATGACCTCCAAACCGAGGGACGCTTCAGTCAAGATGAGCTTGGTCGAGGTTCTGATCGACTTGAATCGCATCCAGGAAGCAGCCGCCTTGGAACAACAGGTCATGAGTATTAGACCAGACAGTCCGCGGGTACTTCTCTCAAATGGTCGGATACTGCTCGCAGAGGGCAAGCGGCAGGAAGCGGTCTCGGCTCTCGAGAAGGCGGTTCAGGCCGATCCGCAGTCCGCCATCGCATACTATCTCTTGGGCGTCGCCCAAAGGACACTCCGCATGTCTGACTTGGCCAAGGCCTCTTTCACTCGGGCACTTGCCCTTTCTCCAGGGATGACCGAGGCTCAAGCTGCGCTGGCGTCGCTTACGGTTGCAGCGGGAGACAACGACGAAGCCCTGCGATTGGCCGCTGCTGCACTGCAGGCACGCCCGGGTTTGCCTCTGGCGCAGCTTGCGAACGCTCAGGCACTGTTGGCGACGGGTAACCCCCAACAGGCCGAGGCCGCGCTTCAGGACCTGCTCAAACAAGATCCGACGTCGCTTCCCGCCTTGGCGCAGTTGCTCAATGTGTATATGGTTCAGGGCAAGACCGCCCAAGCCGTCGAGCGAATTGCAGGCTTGGTTCAGCAGAACCCGCGGAATGCCGGGTTACACTTCCTGCTGGCGCTAGGCTACTTTAACCTGAAGGACCTGGATAAGTCCGAATCCAGCCTGAAGCAGGCGATTGCGCTTGATCCGAAAACGCCCCAGGCTTACAGTCTGCTCGGAAACATTCATCTCGCCAGGGGCGCCGTTGACAGCGCCAAGCAGGACTTCCGCCAGGCAATTGCGGCCAATCCCCACAACCTCTCAAACTATCTCGTCCTAGAGGCTCAGTATGAGCGGGAAGGCAATTGGGAAGAAGCGAAAAAACTCTGCGAAGAGGCGCATGAGATCGATCCGGAATCTGCCGTCGCCGCCGGATCGCTGGCTGTTCTTTACCTGGATCACGGCGGCGATGTCAACCTGGCGCTATCTCTCGCTCAAAGGGTGAAGCAGAAGATGCCCAGATCCCCGCTTGCCGCCGATACGCTTGGCTGGGCCTACTACAAACTGGGATCGTTCGACTCAGCCGTGGCGCAGTTGCGGGAGTCCGTGAAGGAAGCTCCGAACAACGCCATGTTCGGATTTCACTTGGGAATGGCCTACTGGGCCGACCGCCAACCCGACGCAGCCCGAGGGACCTTGCAAAAAGCCCTCCAAGACGATCCGCGATCACCCTTCGCCGCTAACATCAGAGAGACGTTGGGGAGAGTCGCGGCCGGCACCAGATAACCGGTATGTGCGCGCCGTAGATCGGATCCGCAGGAGTGCGCGCGGAGCGTCTCGCTCGCATCGCGCCTGGCTTGACCTGCAAGAGCCGACGGCTGTGCCGTAGCCGATGTGCCGGCTCTGGCCGGCCGTTCGCTCACAAGCGGACGATTTTGGAGGAGCTAAACCGCTTCAAAGCGTTGCGCGTGTCAACGATCAGCTTTGACTGATCGACTATCGCCGCGTAATCGAATTCGGAGTGGTCCGTGACAATCACCACGCAATCGGCGCGCGAGCAAGCCGCCAAAGGCTCTTCGGCAAAATACTCCCCTCCGGCATCCAACTGCAAACGGCGGACTCGCGGATCGCTGTAAGTCACCCGTGCGCCACGCTGAGATAGAACATGGATGATGTCCAACGCCGGCGATTCCCGCACGTCGTCGATGTCGCGCTTATACGCCACGCCCAGAATATGCACGTGCGAATTTCGCAGCGGCTTGGATTGCTCGTTGAGAGCGCCCTGAATCTTATCCAGCACGAAGTGCGGCATCTGGCCGTTGATGTAGCCCGCCAAATCGATGAAGCGCGCCTCGATTCCCGCCTGCCTCGATTTCCACGAAAGATAGAACGGGTCGATCGGGATGCAGTGGCCTCCCAGCCCCGGGCCAGGATAGAACGGCATGAACCCGAACGGTTTGGTCGCCGCCGCGTCGATCACTTCCCAGACGTTGATGCCCATGCGATCGCACATCATGGCGATTTCGTTCGCCAGCCCGATATTGATCATCCGGAAGGTGTTCTCCAGCAATTTGACCATCTCGGCCACTTGACTGGAACTGACGGGCACTACCGTCTGCAGCGCCTGCGCATAGAACAGAGCGCCCATTTCCGTGCACTCCGGCGTAATCCCTCCCACTACCTTGGGGATGTTCACCGTCTGGAAGTTCGGATTCCCCGGGTCCACGCGCTCGGGAGAGAAGCACAGGAAGATATCCCGCCCCACCCGAAGGTCCGCCGTCTCCAGCAGCGGCAATAACACCTCTTCGGTAGTGCCTGGATACGTGGTCGACTCCAGCACGATGAGCATCCCCGGATGCGTGTATTTGGCGAGTTCCTCACACGCGGCTATGATGTAACTCATATCCGGGTCTTTGGTCTTCCGCAGTGGAGTGGGGACGCAGATACTGATCGCATCCAGTTCGGCAATCACGGAGAAGTCGGTCGTGGCCCTAAGCTTCTTCTTCTTTACTAAGTCACGCACACGGCTTGCAGGAACGTCTTGAATATGAGACTGACCGGAGTTGATACCGGCGACTTTGCCCTCTTGAACGTCAATGCCCGTGACGGCGAAGCCCGCACGTGCGAATTCGACGGCCAACGGACATCCGACATAACCGAGGCCGATGACTCCCACGCGAGCCGAACGGGTCCGGATTCTCTCGGCCAGCACTTCGGCCACGCTGAGCGGTTGTAATGCAGCGGCTGACATAAGATTAGACTCCGTAATAGACGGCTTGAGCGACCCGCACTTCCGGCATGCATGCTAAGCCGCGCTTACAGTAAGCATATTGGGGGCCAAACCGCCTTCGGGCGGCGGCCATTGCTTCATAACGCGTTACGAGCCACGACCTCCCCGGAAAGTCCAACTCTTTTGGCTTTTTCTCCCCTTCGATTCGTCTTCGCTCCCGATTGCAAGGGGGTCTGGGCTGGCGCCGGGATTGCCGAGTGTGACAGCGGCTGCGCCCGGCGACGCCGCAAACACAAGTGCAGCCGCCATCCGGATCGCGTTACACTTCAAGAGAGGGGACGTGGTTGCAGAATTGCAGTGGCCACGTTTGTAGATATGTACACCGCCTTCTTCGGATTACAGAAGCTGCCATTCAACCTGACGCCAGACCCGGCGTTTCTCTTTCTGTCCTCGAAACATCACGAGGCGTTCGCCGGATTACAGTACGCCATTCTAGGCCGAAAGGGTTTCGTGGTTCTGACCGGCGATGCTGGCACCGGAAAAACAACCCTCCTGAGCTCTGTTGTAAGTCAGTTGCCCACCGGTAAAGTCCTGTCCAGCATTCTGTTGAATCCAACCCTGACGCCATCCGAGTTCCTTGAGCTTCTCATGCTGGATTTCGGAATCACCGACATTCCCGCCAATAAAGCGCAGCGTCTCTGGACGTTGCAGGGGTTCCTGTTGGAGGCCCACCGCAATGGCCGAATTGCGATCCTGGCGATCGATGAAGCTCACAAATTGAGTGCGGAAGTCCTGGAAGAGATTCGCTTGCTCGGGAACTACGAGTTTGGCCCGGACAAATTCGTGCAGATCGTGCTCTTAGGTCAATGTGAGTTGGATGATCTCCTGGACCGGCACGACTTACGCCAATTCAAACAGAGGATCGCGTTGCGCCTGTACATCGATCCGCTCACCGCCGCGGAGACCGCCGAGTACATACGGTTCCGTTGGGCAAAGGCGGGCGGAACCGGCGAGCCGCCGTTTGCTCCGGAGGCGATCGAGGGCGTGGTGCTATGGTCGGGAGGAATTCCCCGGCTGATCAACTCCATCTGCGATTCGGCGCTGCTGATGGCTTACGGGGATGGGTGTTCCACGATTGATGTGGGCTACATCCGCGATGCGGCCACGAATCTGGCGCTGATACCCTCCCGCACCGCTCCGGGCGTCCCCGCGCAGCCACTGGTAGCTTCCGTTCCCGCCGACGAGGTTCTGTCCCCGAAATTGGGGCCGGTTGAGGTCCCGCCCCGCCGGAATACGGATTCCGATTTGTCCGAGGTCGACTACGATATCCCTGCCTTCGCGCGATATGGTCTCGCCCGGAAGAATTCTTCCATATTGAAGCGATTGGCCGGGAAGTTCGGATTTCCCCAGTGAGGCGAGCCGAGCCCTGCCACCTCCTCCCGCTCGATGGCAATTCGCCCCGGTGCCGTCGCTCCTGGGTGGTCCAGCCCGTGTTATCCTGAGCCCGAATGTTTCGTCACCAGCGGAGCGCCCGTGCTTTGTACGGATTGTCGGACCTGATCCTGGCCGCGCTCGCCTTTGAGATCGCCTACCACGCACGCGCCATTCAGCACTGGCATTTCCTGTTTTACCTTACGGCGGAACAACAGGTCCTGGTGCTCGGCTTCTCGCTTTTCGCTTGGGTAATGATCGGATTGTGGCTCGGGGTCTATGACAAGCTCGATTCCGCCCACCCGGGCGCCATCCTCCGTGATTCGGTGCGGCAATGCGCCTATGGCGGACTCTGCCTGCTGGTCTTCGAGTACGCGCTGCGGATGGATCTCAGCCGTTTCTTCCTGGCTCTTTACTCCTCTGTAGCGTGGGTGCTGTTCTTGGTCTTCCGGCTCACTGCCGGCCGCGTGGTTGGCGCGATCCGCCGTGAATTTGCCGCCCCTCACTATTGCATGGTGGTTGGCACCGGCGAGCGTGCGATCCGTTTGGCGGGCATTGTGGAAGAGTCGGCCAAGTATGGCGTTCGCCTGCGCGGATTTTTTAGTGAGTCGGGTGGCGGCCCGCTTGAGATAACCCTTGGCGCCGTCCACAAGGTGTATCCCATCGCGGAACTGCCATCCTTCTTGCGCCAGCACGTGGTCGACGAGATTATCTTCGCCGTCGGCAGCGAGAGTCTGGCTGAGTTGGAAGAGGTGTTTCTCCTCTGCGATCAAGAGGGCGTCCGCACACGAGTGGCAGTGGATTTCTTTCCTCACGTCAACAGCACGGTTTCCCTCGACCGCCTGGAGTCCACCCCGCTGCTGACATTCACCGCCGCTCCCGACGACGAGATCCGCCTGCTCCTGAAACGTGTGACCGATGTTGCCATCGCCGCCGCCAGCCTCCTGGTCCTGGCGCCCTTCATGGCGGCGTTCGCGGCCCTCATCCGGCTTACATCGCCCGGCCCAGCGATCTTCACGCAAGTGCGTTGCGGGCTCAACGGCCGCCAGTTCCGGTTCTATAAGTTCCGCTCGATGTGCGAAAACGCCGAGCAACTCAAGCCATCGCTGGCCCACCTCAACACGCGCCAGACAGCCTTCAAGATCCCGGACGACCCTCGCCTCACCTTCGTCGGCCGGTACTTGCGCAAGTTCTCCATCGACGAATGGCCCCAACTGTGGAACGTGCTGCGCGGCGACATGTCGCTGGTGGGCCCGCGTCCGGCCGTCCCGAGCGAAGTGGAAACCTATCAGCGATGGCAGCGGCGGCGCTTGCGCATGCGGCCAGGCCTCACCTGCCTGTGGGCCGTTTCAGGCCGCGACAACGTCGATTTCGATCGATGGATGAAACTGGACATGCAGTACATCGACAATTGGTCGTTGGCGCTCGATTGGAAGATCCTGCTGCAAACCATCCCCCGCGTACTTACCGGCCACGGGGCCAACTGAGTCTAGGTCCTCGCCTCCGAACGGAAGCCGCGGCTCGGAAGCGGTCCTTTCGATAGAACCGAATCTGCCGGCCGAAAGGTCGAAGACCTAGCCCGCCACCCATCCTGCGAGACTTGTCCGCCCACTCTGGAACTGCCCTGCCCTCAGGCGTTAACCGGGAATCTCGCTCCAGCGAACCGGCAACCGTCCGGGTTATGCTCTGCCACCTTGCCGAGGTTAACAAGGCAGTATGAACCAAAGGTGGGATGGACCGCACCAGAGCCTGACCGTAGCATTACAACGTATGCGAAGCTCGACCGCATCGGAGACGCTCGCCATGGATCGGTCCGGCGAGCACACGTCCTTGGACACCGCGGTCACCGTGGCAAGCCAGGTTGCGGAAGCAGAAATCTCCCAGCCCGAGCACCGCCGCGCCGCCCGGGGTGTCCTCATCGGCATCTTTCTGGGCGCGGGCGCTTGGGGCGCGATTTGGGTCGTGGCGTCGGCCCTTTGGCATCGCGGCTAACCCGCAAAACGAATACTCCCAGCTCATAACGGAACCTCCGCTATAGCCGAGTTGTCCCCTCGCGTTTAGCCTGCGCCGTTGTCCAACCGGGCGAGCGGTCGCGCGGGATTTCCTCCGACGACAATCCCCGGGGCAACCGGCTTCACGACGACCGATCCCGCCGCGACCGTGCTTCTGTCGCCGACATTCGCCAGCACCACGGCGGAAGCTCCGATCCAGCAATGCTCGCCGATCACGATTTCCTCAAACTTCCGGCCTTCGTCGGTCAACCGGCCCTCCGAATCCCTTTTGTGTTGTTGGCCTCCGCTCAGGATTTGCACGGCGGGTCCGAGCCGCGTGCCCTCCCCAATCACCGCGCGCCCGATCACGCAATATGGTCCGATCCCGGCCCAGCGTCCCACAGCAGCCTGCGAGTGGGCAAAGAAAGCGCCAAAACTGATCTCGCAGTCGCGCGAGCAACTCCGCAGCGTCATCCTGTAATACGCAACGCGCACATAGTCGCCCACCACCCCGGGGACCAGCGCACAGAGATGAGCGAAGAAACTGAAGACGCCAGGCTGGCGCCCGAAACCTGAGGCTATCGCGCAAGGGAACAGGAGCGCGAGGAACACTCCGGCGGCGAACCTCTTCACTAACTCCCTCTTAGACGAAATTCCCACCTTAGACGGACCCTCCATTTTAGACTCTCGGGTCCTGTTTTAGTCTACACCGGTGCCAGAGTCGGCCGTGGAGACCGCGGGATGAAGGTCTTCAAATGCCGGTGCCTGGTTTTTCTTCAGCCAGTGATCCAGGACGAGCAGACGCCACAGTTGGACCGGGATCCACCGCCGGCCCAGCGCATCGCGAAGCGGCGCTTCGAGCGAGCCCCTGCGTACCCATCCGTCCCGCTCCAGCGCCGTACCTTGCCGCAGGCCGTCCAGCATGCCGCTCCAGCGCTCTGCCAGCCAACGTTCGACGGGGACTGTAAATCCCTGCTTTTCACGGAACGCTACGTCGGACCCCACGCGCCGCCGCACAATTTCCCGCAGCACGGCTTTTAGGTTTCCCCCGTGGAACCGCACCTGGGCGGGGAGAGCCGCCGCATACTCCCAGATTTTCTGGTCGAGGAACGGCGCGCGCGCTTCGAGCGCGTAGTGCATGGTGCCGCCGTCTATTTTGACCATGAATTCGCTCACGAAATGCTGGTTGCGGTGATATGAGAAGAACTCCCACAACAGCCGGCGCGCGGAGGCAAGCGACGGTGGAAGCTGCCGTTGGGCCAGTTCGCGTCCGGCCAGTGGTTCCCCTAGAATTCCACGCTCCCGATAGTATGGCAGCCCGTCGTGCGCCCGGATAAAAGGACCAAGCCCGCCGCTGGCATAACTCAGAAAGTGCTTCGCGCTGCCCAAACGCCCATAGTCCGGGATAACAGAGCCTGCCTTGTTCCAGGCCGCCGCAATCGCCGGTGGCAGCCGCCGGGCAAGCCTTTGCGCCATCCACGCATTCCGGAAAAACGGGTAGCCGAAGAAGACATCGTCTCCACCGTCGCCGGTCAACAAGACGGTGGCCAAGCGCTTCACCGACCGCGAGACCCACAACATAGCCAAGGCCGACTGACAACTGAACGGTTCGCTGTAGGCATCGGTGAGCTCGTCCAGCGAGAAATCCGTGTCCGGCATGTCGACGATCTCGTGCGAGATCCCCAGCTTCCGGGCGGTGTCCGCTGCCGCGGCGCTCTCGTCGGAGTCGCTGCCGGGAGCGCGCACTGTGAACGCCCTGACGTTGGCATTCAGTTGGCGCAGGGCCCAACAGACCAGCGTGGAATCGATGCCGCCACTCAACAGCGCGCCCAGCGGCACGTCTGAAATCAGCCGGAGCTTGACCGCCTCCAGTATCAACTGTTCCGTTTGTTCGACGGCCTCATCGAAAACGACCGGGGCGGATTCTCCGGTTTCCGGCAATGACCAATACTGCCTGCGCTCCATGCGCCCGTCGCACCACTCCGCAATCGTCGCCGGGGCGAGCTTCTCGATGCCTTGGAAAATGGCGCGAGCCTCGGTCACATACCCGAATTCGAGGAACTCCAGGACCGCTTGCGGGTCGATGCCGCCGCCGAATCCCGCCGTTCGCAGGGCCGCGATGGTGGACGCGAAGGCGATCTCGCCAAGGCGCTCGCAAAACACCAGCGGCTTGACGCCCAGCCGGTCGCGCGCGAGCGTCAGCACGCGCCGCGGATTATCCCACACGGCGAAAGCGAACATGCCGCGAAGGCGGCTGACCAGAGCGTCGATTCCCCACTCCCGGTAGCCGTGCAGGAGTACCTCGGTATCGCAATCCGACCGGAACCGATTGCCGCGACTCTCGAGTTCGCGGCGCAGTTCCAGAAAATTGTAAATGCAACCGTTGAAGACAACGCCGATTTGGCGGTCGTCGGAGAGCATCGGCTGACTCCCCGCCTCGCTCAAATCCAGAATCGCCAGGCGGCGGTGGCCCAAGCTGGCGCAGTCCCAGTTCTCCAGGCCTTCCGAATCGGGGCCGCGCCGCGCCAGTGCCCGAACCATAGCTCTGACAGCCGGCTCCGTTGCCCGGGTGCGCAACGCTGCCGCATACCCCGCGATTCCACACATAGCCACATTATTTCAGAAAACGAGGCCTGGAGCCCTCCTCGCCGCCTGACTTTCGTGTTGTGCCTACTCTACACGCGGGCGTAGAGATGCCCTTGCGACGCCGCCGCTGCGTTTTCCGGCGTGATTTGCATTTCCGTCTCCACATGGGAAATCCGCCGGTAACCCAGTGCCCAGAGATGATCCGCGATGGCACGCACACGCCGGCGCTTGTCCTCCGCGTCCGCTCCGTGCATTTCGAGAAACAGGTCGGGCCCGCGCTCCAGGGTTTTGGCCGCGCCCTTCAGCACTTCGAGCTCGAATCCTTCCACGTCGATTTTGATCAGGTCTGGCGGCTCCAGCCCCTGTTCTCCGTCGAGCGTCCGCAGTTCGATAGTTTCGTGCTCGCTTCCGCTGGCCACACCGCTATCCACCGTCGCCATACCTGGCATCAGCGGGTCGAAGCTCATTTCCGCCCGCGCTGCTTTCGACGACAGTCCGTATGGCCGCACCATCACGTTGGAGAATAGGTTCAGCTTCACATTCTCCATCAAGCGCCGCCGGTTCCGGCTGTTGGGTTCCCAGGCAACCACGACCCGCGCATTCCGCGCGTAGAAGATTGTCAAAAGTCCGTGAAAGGCGCCGATGTCGTAGACGACCTTACCGCGTAAGTCCAGCGATTTCCAAAAGCCTGCCTCGGGAGTATCGTGCTCCATGGGGAGCCATCCTAACCCTCCCCTTCGGCGAAGCTCCCGATTCACACCGTTGCGGACCGTGTAGGTGAGGTGATCGAACAAGTTCGCGCTCACCCAGGAGACGACTCGCTGCTTGAAGGCGGGGCCACGCACTCCCGATGGTTCGCGGCGCAACTGGTCGCCGTGCCTGTTCTCAATCGGGTGAACGAAGCCTTCCTCGTCCGCCGCGTCGGGCGGCGCCTCTAGCGCAGCGGGCTCGAAGTTGTGGTGTGGTCCACCACGCAAGTCCTTGGCGTGGCCGTTATCGAGGTAATCCGGCGTATTCTCGAAAAAACCGTTCCCGAGGCGCAGGACGTTCCGGCAATCGTCTCGGCGGTACCCCGCACAGACTCCGCGGACTTGCTCAAACCAGGCCGCGTCCTTGTCGCGAATGACTGGCTTATCGGCGGACGGCTGGATGTCTTCCAGCAGGAGATCTCGGACGTCTCTCCTTTCTTGAGCACTCGATCCGGCCACGCTGATCTAGTAGCCGGAGACCTCGATTCGTCTCGACAAAAACGCCTACCCTCGCTGGCCGAGAACTTCCGCGAAAAGAGCCTCGTAGCGTTCCGCGACCTGG
>Ga0224557_1000914_pt1 | contig 30298 bp, 27 predicted proteins | sample 714S31014metaG_FD_180677 | JGI IMG/M metagenome (GOLD analysis project Ga0224557, IMG submission 180677) | Peat soil microbial communities from Stordalen Mire, Sweden - 717 S3 10-14 | ecosystem: Environmental > Terrestrial > Soil > Wetlands > Peat | place: Sweden: Norrbotten County, Stordalen... | reverse complement strand
CCAGCAGTCCGGCGTCGAGCTGGTCGAGGTGCAGTGGAAGGGGAGCGGGCCGGGGAGCCTGCTCCGGCTGGTGGTCGACCGCCCCGGCGGGGTCGGCCTCGACGACTGCGAGCGGGCGTCGCTCACCGCCAGCGCCATTCTCGACGCCTACGACCCCATCGAGACCCGCTACTCGCTGGAGGTCTCCTCCCCGGGGGCGGAGCGTCCGATCCGGACCGACGAGGAGTGGCGAGCCGCTCTGGGCCGCCGCGTGCACCTCCGCGTCCGGAGCGGCGACGCCGAGCGCGTCGTGGAGGGCCGGCTGATCGCGGCAGGCGGGCCCACCGTGGAGGTCGAGGCGCGCACCGGACGAGGCCGGCCCCAGCCCCTGACCATCGAAGCGGCGGACATCCTCTCGGCGCGCACCGCGGTGGACATCTGATGCCGGGTCGCGGCCGCCCGCCCGCTGCCCGGCCGGGGGACGGCGACATCCTGGAGGCCGTCGCCGAGCTGGCCGCCAGCGCGGGCATCAGCGAGGACGAGCTGACCGAGATCGTGGGCCGGGCGATCCTCGAGACCTACAGGCGGCTGGTGGTCGACGATCCCGGGCTCACCGCCCGGGTCGACTTCCGCCTGGGGGTCCACGACGTGTTCCGCCCCGACCCCGCGGGTGGGGAGACGGTGATGGCACCCCTCACCGGCGACGCCGCCCGCCAGGCGGCTCAGGCCGTCCGCGGCGCGGTCGTCGACCGTCTCCGCAACGCCGGGGCGGATCGGGTCATCAGCGAGGCCACCACCCACCGGGGGGAGCTGATCGACGCCATCGTGGAGAGCCCGGCGGGCGGCAGCTGGTACCTCCGGGCCGGGGAGACGACCGTGGTCCTGCCCCCCGAGGAGCAGGCGATGGGCGAGGAGCTGACCCCGCGCCAGCACCTCAAGGTGGTCGTCCTCGAGGGCCGGCGGCGCGCCCGGGACGCGGTGCTGGTGGCGTCCCGCTCCCATCCCCAGCTGGTCCGGCTCCTCCTCGAGCAGGAGGTTCCCGAGCTGGGACGGGGGCAGATCACGATCCGCGCCATCGCCCGCGAGGCCGGCCGCCGCACCAAGGTGGCGGTGGAGGCGATCGATCCCGACATCGACCCCCAGGGCGCTTGCATCGGGCCCCACGGCATCCGGCACCGCGCCATCACCTCCCAGCTCGGCACCGAGCAGCTGCAGGTCGTCCGCTTCGACCCCGATCCCGCCCGCTACGTGGCCAACGCGCTGATCCCGGCGCCGGTGGTGGGTGTCGAGCTGGACGCGGAGACCCGAACCGCCCACGTCACCGTCGACCCCGCCAAGCTCTCCCTCGCCATCGGCCGGGGAGGGGAGAACGCGCGTCTCGCCGCTCGCCTCACGGGGTGGCGCATTGACATCACGGCCACGGAGCCGCCCGCGGAGGCGAGCGCGGAGGAGCCGTCGTGAGCGCGCCGGAGGATGCGAACGGGGCTAGCGCGGCAGAGAGGGCCCCGCTGCGCACCTGTGTGGGGTGCCGGCGCCGGCGCCCACGCCCTGAACTGGCCCGTCTGGTCGCGGGGGCCTCGGGAGCGGTTATCCTGGACATCCCCGCCCGCGCGCCCGGACGCGGCGCCTATCTCTGCCGGGATTCGGGCATGGACTGCCTGCGGGTCGCCCTGCGGCGCCGCAGTCTGAGCCGATCCCTGCGGGTGGGGGAGAATGTCATCGACCCCGAGACACTGGGCCATCAGCTCAGCGAGCTCGCCGAGGAGGAGCGACCATCGCCACGGTGAACAAGATCCGGCTGCCGGCCAGCGTGACGGTCAAGGAGCTGGCGGAGCGGCTCGGCGTGCCCGGTGCCCAGGTGATCACCTACCTGATGCAGAACGGGGTCATGGCCGCCCTCAACCAGTCGGTCGACTTCGACACGGCCGCGCTGGCCGCCGACAACTTCGGCTTCGAGGCGGAGTCGGAGGAGGCCCTCGCCAAGGAGGCGGCGGCACCGGCCGCCAGCGGTACCACGCTGCGACCGCGCCACCCCCTCCTCGACCTCTCCGGCGAGGACCCGGCCAAGCTGGTGCCCCGCCCCCCGGTGGTCGCCGTCCTCGGGCACGTCGACCACGGCAAGACCTCGATCCTCGACCGGATCCGGGCCACCAGCGTCGCCGCGGGCGAGGCGGGAGGCATCACCCAGCGGATCGGCGCCTACCAGGTGGAGCGCCAGGGCCGGCTGATCACCTTCATCGACACTCCGGGCCATGAGGCCTTCAGCGCCATGCGGGCGCGCGGAGCGGACGTCACCGACATCGCGATCCTGGTGGTCGCCGCCGACGACGGCGTGATGCCCCAGACCGAGGAGGCGATCCACCACATCCGGAGCGCCGGGGTGCCGCTGGTCGTCGCCATCAACAAGGCGGACAAGGACGGGGCCAACCCGGACCGCGTCCTCCAGCAGCTCGCCGAGCGCCAGGTCGTCCCCGAGAGCTACGGCGGCGAGGTGCCCATGGTGCCGACCAGCGCGGTCACCGGCCAGGGCATCGAGGACCTCCTCGACACCATCCTGCTGGTGAGCGACGTGGTGAGCCCGCCCCGGGCAAACCCCGACCGGCTTGCGGTCGGCACCGTCATCGACTCCGAGCTGGAGCGGGGGAGGGGCCCGGTGGCCACCGTCCTGGTCCAGAACGGCACCCTCCGGATCGGCGACAACGTGGTGGTCGGCCGGGTCTACGGCAAGATCCGCGCGCTCACCGACGACGCCGGTCACCGGGTCAAGGAGGCGGGCCCCAGCAAGCCGGTCCTGATCAGCGGGCTCACCGACGTCGCCACCGCCGGCGACGTTCTCCAGGTGATGGAGACGGAGAAGGCGGCGCGAGCCCTGGCCGAGCTGCGCACCAATGAGCAGCGTGCCAAGGTCGCCCAGCCGGTCCGCCGGATCACCCTCTCGGACTTCGCCGCCGTGCAGGGCGAGACCAAGACCATGACCCTGGTCCTCAAGGCCGAGGCCAACGGCTCGCTGGAGGCTCTCCGCAGCCAGGTGACCAAGCTCGAGGACCCCAACGTCACCATCAAGATCGTCGGTGAGGGAGTCGGTGCGGTGGGGGAGGCGGACGTCAACCTCGCCGCCGTCTCCGGGGCCATCGTCATCGGCTTCAACGTGCATCCCGATGACCGTGCCAAGGCCGCGGCCGAGGAGCTCAGCGTCGACGTCCGCTTTTACGACGTCGTCTACCAGGTCACCGACGACATCGTGAAGTCGATCCGGGGGATGTACGAGCCCTCCTTCATCGAGGTCTACCAGGGGCGCGCCGAGGTCCGCAAGGTCTTCAGCGTCGACGGTCGCCCGGCGATCGCCGGCTGCCAGGTGGTGGACGGCAAGATCACCCGCGCCGCCACCTGCACCGTTCGGCGCGACGGCCGCGAGGTCGGCGGGGGCAAGATCGACGCCCTCAAGCGGTTCAGGGATGACGTGCGCGAGGTTGCCCGCGGCTATGAGTGCGGCATCACCCTCGACGGCTTCGCCGACTTCGCAGAGGGCGACGTCCTCGAGGCACACGTCACCGAGCAGCAGAACATCTGACCGTGCCGGCGTTCATGCCTCACGCCAAGAGCAGAGGTCGCTCCGGCGATCCAGCCGCGTCCCGATTCCAGCCCGTGCTCAGCCCGTCCTCCCGGCCGCCGCGGCCCGAGCGGGTCGCCGAGCAGCTCCGCCAGGAGCTCTCCTCCCTGATGCTCACCGAGATGAAGGACCCGCGGGTGCACCTCGCCTCGGTGTCGCGGGTGCGCATCGCTCCGGACCTGCGCATTGCCACCGTGATGATCTCGGCGGTCGGGGACGATCCCGAGCGCCGGGCCGTTGTGGATGCCATGCGCCATGCCGAGGGTTACCTCCGCGCCCAGCTCGGCCACCGGCTGGAGAACCTGAAGAGCCCGCCGCACCTCCAGTTCCAGCTCGACGAGTCGATCGCCTATTCGGTGCGGATGAGCAGCCTGCTGCGCGAGCTGGAGCCCACCGTCGCCGCCGACGCCGCCTCTGACGCCACCCCCGGCGAGGAGCCCGCGTGACCATGGCCGAGCGCCGCTTTCAGGATGTGGCCGACGCCGCGGGCGAGATCCAGCGCCTCATCGGCGAGGCGCGCGAGATCGGCTGCCTCGCCCACAAGGACGCCGACGCCGACAGTCTGGGGTCGGCCCTGGCCTTCGCCGAGGCGCTTCGCGAGATGGGCAAGAGCGTGCACACGGTGGTGCCCAGCCCGCTCCCCCGGGCCCTCACCTACCTCCCCGGGTACGACACGATCGTCGACGAGCCGCCCCCCCTCGACCTCCTCTTCACCTTCGATTGCGCCACCGTCCACCGCTTCGGCGACCGGGCCGCCCTGGTCCAGAGCGTCGCCCACGTGATCAACGTCGACCATCACGCGAGCAATGACGGCTTCGGGGAGATCAACGTCGTCGACACCGCGGCGAGTGCCACCGGCCAGGTGGTCTACCGTCTGCTCCAGGCGATGGGCTGTCCCATCTCACCGGAGACGGCCACCAACCTCTACGCCGCCCTCCTCACCGACACCGGGGGCTTCCGCCACGAGAACACCACGGAGGACGCGCTCCGGCTCGGTGCCGACCTCGTGGGGCTGGGCGCGAACGCCGGCTGGATCGCGCTCAAGAGCTACAAGTCGCGCAGCGTCGCCCAGCTCCGCCTCGAGGGCATGGCCGTGGCCCGCAGCCAGACCGAGAGCGGCGGCCGCCTGATCTGGTCGGAGATCACCTCCGCCATGCTGGAGGAGACCGGGACCACCCTGCAGGAGGCGGAGGGGGTGATCGACCAGCTCCAGACCGTGGGACCGATGAAGATCGCCGTCCTCTTCAAGCAGGCAGCCCCCCAGCTGACCAAGATCTCGGTCCGCAGCCGCGACGAGATCGACGCCACCCAGGTGTGCACCCCCTTCGGCGGCGGCGGTCACCGGCGCGCTGCCGGCGCCGAGCTGCGTGAGCCGTTGGAGACGGCCCGCACGCGGGTCCTCGACGTCGCGCGGGCCCTGCTGGGCCCGTCCAGCTAGCCGTGGAAGCCTCCCCCGCGGCCCCGCCGCGTCGGGGCGCGATCAGCGCCGTCCTGGCCCTCAACAAGCAGATGGGGCAGACCTCCTTCGACTGCATCCGGCAGGTCCGCCGGATCTACGGTGAGCGGCGGGTCGGCCACGCCGGCACCCTCGACCCCATGGCCCAGGGCCTGCTCCCCATCTGCCTGGGAGGCGCCACCCGGCTCATCGACCACTTCCACCGCCAGACCAAGACCTACTGCTGCACCGTCCGGCTCGGCGAGCGCTCCGAGACCCTCGACACCGAGGGCGCCGTCATCCCGGGCGGCGACGCCGGAGGGCTGGACGCTGAGCAGGTGCGGGCCGCGCTCCGCCAGTTCGTCGGCGAGATCTCCCAGATCCCGCCGATGCACTCCGCGGTTCGCCACGAGGGCGAGCATCTCTACGACCTGGCCCGGCGCGGGGAGCAGGTCGAGCGCCAGCCTCGCACCGCCCTGATCGTGAGCGCCGAGCTGACCGGCTTCCGGCCCGGCAGCGTGGCCGAGGCAGACCTCGAGGTCGAGTGCGGGAAGGGGACCTTCATGCGGGTCCTGGCCAGCGACCTCGGCGACGCGCTGGGGGTCGGGGGCCTGCTGAGCTGGCTGGAGCGCACCCGGTACGGGTCCCTCACGATCGCCGACGCGCACACCATCGAGGAGCTCACCGGGCTGGACGACCCGACCACGGCACTCCTCCCTCCCTGGGTCGCGATCAGCTTCCTGCCCCAGGTCTTCCTCGGACCCCCGGCGGTCACCCTAGTCCGCAACGGTCAGGCCGTCTTCCTGCCCCGGGTGGCCGCCGGCCTTCCCCAGGGGGAGACCCGGGCGCATTCCCCCTCGGGCGAGCTGGTCGCCGTCGGCGAGGTCACCGGCTTCCGCTTCCGGCCCACGAAGGTCATGGCAGGCTGACCGGGAGCTGAGATGCGGGGGATGAACCGATGTCGGTGACCCTGGAGCACTCCCTCGGCCCGGAGCGCGGACCGTCGCCGCCTCCCGCGGCCTGCACCATCGGGGTCTTCGACGGCGCCCACCGCGGCCACCAGCGGCTGCTGGCGCGCACCGTGGCGGCGGCCCGCGAGATCGGCGGCATCGCCGTGGCGGTCACCTTCGAGCCGCATCCCAGCGCCGTCCTGGATCCCGGCAACGTCCCGCCCGAGCTGACCACCCTCGACGAGAAGCGCGAGCGGCTCATCGCCGCGGGCATCGACCGCGTGGTGGTGGTCAACTTCACCCGCGAGGTGAGCCAGTGGAGCGCCGAGCGCTTCTGCGAGCGGCTGCTCGACCGCTTCGATCTCCGCCACCTCGTGGTCGGGGCCGGCTTCGCCCTGGGGCGCGACCGCCGCGGGGACGTCGAGTTCCTCCGCGGCTTCGGCGCCGCGCACGGCTTCACGGTCGAGACCGTCGACCCGGTGACCGATGATGGCCAGACGGTCTCCTCGACGCGAGTGCGGTCGGCGCTGGTATCCGGCGACGTCGAGACGGCCGCGCGACTGCTCGGCCACCTGTACTTCCTGGACGGCACCGTGGAGCACGGCGACCGGGTGGGGTGGAGGCTGGGCTTCCCCACCGCCAACGTGGGCGTCGAGCCCGGCAAGTGCCTGCCCGAGATGGGCATCTACAGCACCTGGATCCGCGCCCGGGGGGACTGGCTCCTCGCCGCCTCGAGCATCGGCTACCGGCCCACCTTCGGCGGGGACCGCCTCACCGTAGAGGCCCACGTGCTCGACTACGAGGGGGACCTCTACGGTGAGCGGGTGCGTCTGGCCTTCGTCCACCGGCTGCGTGAGGAACGGTGGTACCCGGACGAGGCGTCGCTGATCGCGCAGATGCAGCTCGACGTCGCGGAGACGCGGCGGCTGCTGGGCGGCGCGGAGCCGCCCGAGGGGCTGTAGGGGGCATCAGCGACGATCCACCCGATCATGCGGGTGGACGTGGCCGCGATCGTCGATAATCCGCCCGGGACAGTGGCCCCAGGTGCCTGCCGGCCGTTCCAGGCCCGGGGTCCTTGACATCGCGTGAGGAGACCCAGGTGACCCAAGCTCCGCCGTCCCCCGAACCGCCGGCCCCTCAGGGATCCTCGCCGTATCACCTCGGCACCCCGCCGTACCCCCCCGGCGCCCCGCCGTATCCCCCCGGCGCCCCGCCGCCCTACGACCCTCGGTGGCTGGGGCCGCCCCCCGGTCCCTGGTGGGGAGGCTACCCGCCGCCACCGCGGTCCCAGCCGGTGGACCCGCGCGCGATCTCGGTCCGGGTCCAGGTCTGGGCCGGGATCGAGGTCGTCCTGGGCGCCTTTCTGATCGGCACCATCCTGCTCAACCAGGCCTCCTGGGAAACCTGGTCGTCGTACAGCGACTTCCCGAGCACCGCCATCGGCGCCCCGCCATACATGACCGCCTTCGCGTACCTGGCGGGACTGCTGCTCGCCGCCACCCTGTGCCTGGTGGTCTGGAGCCTCTTCTCAGGTCTCGACCTGAGGCTTGGCCGGTTCCGGAGCAGCCAGATCGCCGTCGCCGCCGCGGCCGCCATCCTGGCCGGCGGCTACCTCTTGACCACCCAGGTCGCGACCTGGTCCGCGGGCTGCCCCGCCAACTGCCCGGCGCCGGGCCCGACCGCCAATACCGTGGTGTCAACCCTGGTCATCGACGTCGGTGCGGCCCTGGCGGCCGCGCTCATCCCGGGCGCCCTCTGGCTGTGGTGCCGAACCCGAGGCGACGCACGACCGGCGCCATCGCAACCTCCGGCACCCGCCGCCTGATCGGAGCAGGGCGCGCCCCGGCCCGGGCCCCCTCGACGCGCCCCGGTAAACCGGAGCAGCCAGTCCGGGGTTATCACTGCATGGTCCAATCAGCGACCGTGGAGGTCGATCCCGTCGACACGCGTGACCCCCAGGCCTTCGAGGCGGTGGCCCGGCGCGAGTCCCGGCGCCTCTTCGGCATCGCCTACACCATCCTCCGCGACCCCACCGAGGCCGAGGACGCGGTCCAGGACGTGATGGTGCGCGCCTGGCGGGCCTGGCACCGCACCCAGGGCTTCGGCGACCAGGGGCCCTGGCTCACCCGGATCTGTGTCAATCGCTGTCTCAGCCACCGTATCCGGCTGCGCCTCCGCCGCGGCCGCGAGACCGAGTTGGACGCCCAGGCGAGCGAAAGCGGGCCCACGCCGTCCGACCCCGCGCTGGCAGCTGCCTTCGACGGCCTCTCGCCGCGACAGCGCGCGGTGATCCTGCTCCACTACTACTCCGGGTACTCCCTCGACGAGTGCGCGGAGCTGATGGGCTGCCGGCCGGGGACGGCGCGCAGCCATCTTCATCGCGCCCTGACGGCGCTCCGAGAGGTGATGAGCCGATGAATGACGACGAGCTCGACCCCGGGAGCCGCGAGCGGCTCCATCGCCTCCTCGAGGAGTCCAGTGGCCACCCGGTCCCGACCGGTTTCGAGGGCCGTGTGGTGCCGCACGCGCGACGCCGGCGTCGCGCCGGGCGCGCCCTCGGCGCTGTCCTGGTCTTCGCGGTGGTGGCGGGAGCAACCGTAGCGGTCCTCCTGATCTCGACCCGTGGCACGGCGACCCGCCCGCAGACCGCCGGAGGGCCGACGTCAGCCACCCCCACGCCCTCAGCGTCGGCCATACCCTCGGCGTCGGGATCCTCCGACACGGCCTACGTCGGGATGACGATCCTGGACTTCAACGGGGGGAGTTGGAGGGCGGTGACCCCGGCAACCCTGTCGCCCGCCGTCAGCCTTGCCGGTCCGGAGCTGGCCGGCGTCACGTGCCCCTCCGTCGACGACTGCTGGGGCGTCGGGTATTTCGCCGGCGCGGAGGGGGGGCTGATCGAGCACTACGACGGTCACGCCTGGAGCCTCGTCAGCCAGACCGCGAGCCTCCTCCTGTCGGTCGCGTGCCCGAGTCCCGCCGACTGCTGGGCCGTGGGCGGCCAGACCAACCCGCTGATCGAGCACTACGACGGGAGCGTCTGGAGCACTGTCACCGTCCCGACCCTATCAGCGCGCGGCGGGTTGGACGGCGTGAGCTGTCCCGAAGCGGATCAGTGCTGGGCGGTCGGCACCATCTACGAGCCCAACGGCACCACCGAGTCCCTCATCGAGGCGTACGACGGGAGCGAGTGGACGGTCGTGGTGAGCGGAATCGCAAGCGGCAACTCCCAGGCGGCCGTTGCCCTTCGCAACGTCAGCTGTGTCACTGCCACCGACTGCTGGGCCGTGGGGGGCCTCAACATCGAGCACTACGACGGGAGCACCTGGAGCGCCTACGTCACGGCGGGTGCCGGCGAGAGCCGCCCCTCGCTTAGCGGCGTCACTTGTGTCGGGGCGAGCGACTGCTGGGCGGTTGGCGGCACCGCCGTGATGCACTACGACGGGATCGGATGGAGTCTCGCGAGCGGTACCAGCGCCCCTGACAGCGCCCCGGGGCTGAACGCCGTCACCTGCGTCACCTCCGCGGACTGCTGGGCCGTCGGGCAGGACGGCTCGGGCGCAGGCCCACAAGCTGCGCTGATCCTGCACTGGCAGGGAAGCGACTGGACATCGGTCGTGCCAACCCCCTCCGCAGGGATCGACCCCGTCGGTGTCACGTGTGTGGGGCCCAACGACTGCTGGACAGTGGGAGCGGCCCTGCTCAACCCGTGACCGAAGAGGCTCGGCCACCGGCTCTCGCGAACCGACGACAGCGCAGGCGGGGGAGCTCGCCACCCTGCCCTACCCTACGAGAGCACGACCTCCACGACCACGCGCTCGGTTCCGAGCGGAGGTCGCGGCACGACATCGCCGTCGATGTCCACCCCGTCCACGGTCATCGACACCGCGTTGCCAATCCCATCGCGCCGCACCGTGATCTCGTACCAGGTGTCGCGGAAGAGACGCCGCGCGGTGTACCCCGGCCAGGCGGCGGGGAGCACCGGCGCCACCCTGAGCCCGCGGTGGGTGGGGCGGATGCCGAGGATCCACTGGGTGGCGGCGACGTAGGTCCAGGCGGCGGCCCCGGTCAGCCAGGCGTTCCTCCCCAGGCCGTACTGGGGATGCGTCGGACCGCAGATGTTCTGGCAGTAGACGTAGGGCTCGACCGCGGCCAGATCGACGTCGGCGCGGGCCAGCGGCAGCAGCTGCCGGTAGTACTCGTAGGCGCGATCGCCGTCGCCGAGCTGGGCGGCCGCGATGATCGACCAGGCGGTGGCGTGGCAGAAGATGCCGCCATTCTCCTTGGCCCCGGGCGGGTAGGTGGCGGTGCCGTTGACCCGGGGATCGCCGCCGTCGTACGGAGGCCAGAGCATGCTCAGGCCGTAGGGGGTGTCGAGGAGGTCGTGCGCCGACCGCATGGCGATCTCGGCCCGCTCCGGAGACGTGACCTCGCCGATCACCGACCAGCTCTGGGGGATGAGGCTGATCCGGTGATGCCTTTCGGAGGCCACCCCGATCGGCTGGCCCTCGTCGTCGAAGGCCCGCCCGTACCAGGCGCCGTCCCAGGCGGAGGCGTCGACCGCGGCCGCCATCTCGGCGTGGAGGCGGCGAAAACGGATCGCCTCCTCGGAGCGATGGAGGTGATCACACAGCGCAGCGAGGTCGAGGGTGGCGCGGCAGAACTGCATCGCGCACCAGACGCTCTCCGCCAGCCCCGAGCCGTGGTCGACGTTCATGGTGTCGTCCCAGTCGGCATAGCCGGCCCGGGGTAGCCCGTGGGGCCCGCGGTGAGCCAGGACGAAGTCGATCGCCGCCGTGATGTGGCCCCAGACCGTCTCGTCCACACCCTCGGGGGGCAGGCCGTCCGGCCCGGGCTGGTACGGCACCAGCCGATGGATCATGTCGCAGTCCGCGGTCTCGCGCAGGTAGGCGCAGGTGGCGATGACCAGCCAGAGGTGGTCGTCGCTGAACCACTGAGGCCACTCGGGGTGCTCGGCGGCGAGCCCCGGCCCACCCTCTCCGGTGAGCGGGAGGAACTGGTGCCAGGTGTGCCCGTCGGCGAACTGCAGCTGCCAGAGCTGCTCCAGCCGCGCCTCGGCGAGGTCCGGCTCGACGTGGGAGGTGGCCAGGGTGTCCTGGGCGCTGTCGCGCGTCCCCATGCCCCGTCCCAGGCCCGTCTCGTATCCCGAAACGAAGCGTGACCAGTACAGCGTGGTGCGGCACTGCACGGGGTTCCAGAGGTTGAGGGTCGCGTCGGTGTCCGGGTCGGGGGTGTGCACCGTGAAGCTGCCCAGGTACCTGTCCCAGTCCGCCCGCAGCGCCGCGAAGGCGCGGGTCACCTCGGCGGCGTCCGACCAGCGCTCCACCGCCGCCGGGATGGCCTCCGGCTGGTCGGTGATCCCCAGCATGTGGACGGTCCGCGCGCTCTCGCCGGGCTCGAGCGCGACCTCGTGGCAGAACGACCCGATCGCGTTGCCCCGGGGCGAGACGCTGCGGGTGGGGGAGCCCGCCTCGACCACGGCGGGGCTCTCCAGCCCCCGGTAGCGGCCCACGAACGACTCCCGGTTGCAGTCGCTGCCGACCGGAGGCCGGTCCGAGGCGAAGAAGGTCGTGGTGGGGCGGAAGCGGGTGGTCGCCACGATGGCTCGCAGCTCCGGGTCGTGCCGTGCGCTCACCAGATGCCCGGTCCAATCCAGGTTGTGGAGGTCGCCCACGGCGTCGGCGAAGCTCAGCTCCACGTAGCTGAAGGTCCGCAGCACCACCGGCCGGTCACCGGTGTTGGTCAACCGCAGCTCCCACAGCTCGACCGGGCAGGGATCGTCCGGCGCGCTCGGCGGCACGAAGTAGAGGGTCTCGGCCCGGACCCCGCTGCGCAGGGTGGTGATCCGGGTGTAGCCGGCCCCGTGGCGGCACTCGTACCCGTCGAGTGCGCCCCGCACCGGCTGCCAGGTCGCGCCCCAGAACTCTCCCGTGTCCTGGCGCCTGACGTAGACGTAGCGTCCCGGCTGGTCGGCGGGGACCGCGTTGTAGCGGTACCGGCTCACCCGCCGGTTGCGCGGGTCGCGGTCAAAGGAGAATCCGCCGCCCGTGTTGGAGACGATCCCGCCGTAGCGACCCTCGCCCAGGTAATTGATCCAGGGGGTGGGGGTGTCCGGCCGGGTGATGACGAACTCGGCCGCGTCAGGGTCGAAGTAGCCGTAATCGCTCTCCGCCAGCCGCACGCTCACCGGGTCAACCACCAGGGCGCTCCTGCTCCGTTCGTTGCCGCGGCGGCGACCATACCACACGCCTGTACGCCGCTCCCGGGCCCGCCACCGGATCGCGGCCGCCAGGGACGGGGGCCGGAGGCCAACCCGCAACGGCTCTGAGCCCCCAGCCGCGCCGGCTGGGGCCACCAACCAGCGCCGCTCACGGAGGACAATGCCGCGACCGCCCTTCCTCGCCCGGAGATGTGCACCGTGCCGGCCGAACCGCAACCCCGCAGGTTTCCCGAGGGCTTCGTCTTCGGGACCAAGACCTCCGCCCACCAGGTGGAGGGATCGGTCCACGCCGGCGGCCGGGGCACCTCGATCTGGGACGCCTTCAGCCACACCCCGGGCGCCACCCATCACGGCGACACCGCGGACGTCAGCTCCGACCACTACCGCCGCCTGGACGGGGACCTCGACCTGATCGCCCGCCTGGGCGCCCCCGCCTACTGCTTCTCCGTGGCCTGGCCCCGGGTTCAGCCCACCGGCAGCGGGGCCGCCGACCAGCGGGGCCTGGACTTCTACCGCCGGCTCGTGGACGGGCTGCTCCGCCGTGGGGTCACACCGTTCGTCACGCTCTTCCACTGGGATCTCCCCCAGCCCCTCCAGGAGGCCGGTGGCTGGACGGTGCGTGACACCGCCGGCCGCTTCGCCGACTACGCCGCCATCGTCGCCGGAGCGCTCGCAGGTCAGGCTCGCATGTGGGTCACCCACAACGAGCCCTGGTGCGCGTCGTGGCTCGGGTACGCCCTGGGTGTTCACGCCCCCGGGCACCGCGATGTCGGACTGGCAGTCGCCGCCACCCATCACCTGCTGCTCTCCCACGGCCGGGCGGTCCAGGCGATCCGGGCGGCTGTCCCCGGCGCCCAGGTGGGGATCGATCTCAACCTCCAGCCGACCCGGCCGGCCACCGTTCACGAGGACGATCTGGCCGCGGCCCGGCTGGCCGACGGCAATCTCAACCGGCTCCTCCTCGACCCGGTGCTCCGCGGCGAGTACCCCGCCGACATGCTGGCCCACTACGCGGACCGCCGGCCGGGCTTCTCGGTGGTGCAGGACGGCGACCTCCGGGCCATCGCCGAGCCGACCGACTTCCTCGGGGTCAACTTCTACGCGCCCCGGACGGTCTGCGCCATCAGCCGGATGGCTGAGGCACGGGCGGCCGGGTACTGGGTTCCCGCCTCCGCGCCGGCCGACGCGCTGAGCCTCGACCTCGGAAGCGTGGAGGTCCACCGGGCCGCCCTGGCCCGCACCACCATGGGGTGGGAGATCGAGCCCGCGGCGCTTGCCGAGCTGCTCCTCCGGGTCCACGACGAGTACGGTCGCCGCCCCCTCTACGTGCTCGAGAACGGCATGTCGAACGACGACTACGTCACCCCGGACGGCGAGGTTCACGATCCCGAGCGCATCGCCTATCTCAGGAGCCATCTCGGCGCCGTCCTCGACGCCGTCGACGCGGGCGTCGATGTGCGCGGCTACTTCGTCTGGTCGCTGCTCGACAACTTCGAGTGGTCGTTCGGCTACTCGAAGCGTTTCGGGCTCACCTGGGTCGACTACCCGTCCGGCGCCCGCATCCCCAAGTCCAGCTTCGCCTGGTACCGGGACACGGTCCGAGCCCACGCCCTGGTCCCGTGAACCACGACACCTCCACCCTGGTGGTGGTCAACCCGGTGAGCGCCGGCGGCCAGACCATGCGGCGCTGGCCCCAGATCCGGACGGCGCTCCGCGAGGCGGACATCGACATCCACGCCCACCTCACCACCAGCCGCGGGGACGCCACCGCGGTGACCCGCCGAGAGATCACGGGCAGGTCATCGGTGCGCCGCGTGGTCGCCGTCGGCGGCGACGGCACCCTCAACGAGGTGGTCAACGGCTGCTTCGACGAGAGGGGCACCCCGCTCGTCGATGGCCTCACGGTGGGGCTGATCCCGAGCGGCACCGGCAGCGACATCCGGCGCACTCTCAGCCTGCCCACCGACCCCCACGCCGCCGCCCGCCTGCTGGCCGGCGGGACCACCCGGGACATCGACGTCGGCAGGATCGTCTTCGCCGACGGCAGCCAGCGGCTCTTCGCCAACGTGGCCGACTGCGGGCTGGGCGGCGAGGTCGTCACCAGGATGAATCGCAGCCGCCAGAAGCGGGCGGGTCTGCGTGGCAGCGCCGTCTTCCTGGGGGTCTCGATCGCCGAGCTGCTCAGCTTCCGCAACCGCGACGTGCTCCTCACCATCGACGGGGTGACCTCGCGGGCCCGAGTGCAGCAGGTGGTGGTCGCCAACGGTCGCTGCTTCGGTGGCGGGATGCGCATCGCCCCGGGCGCGGATCCGGCGGACGGGCTGCTGGACGTCGTCGTGGTGGGGGACATCTCCCGTCTCGGGGCACTCCTGGCCGTCCCCCGCCTCTTCCGGGGCACCCACCTCGGCCTCGCGGCGGTCTCCTCGCACCGGGCGCGCTCGATCGGGATCGCCACCGTCGACGGGGAGAGCCCGCCCCGCTTCGACGTGGACGGGGAGCAGGTGGGGAGCGCCCCCGCCGAGATCACGGTCCTGCCCCAGGCGCTCCGCTTCGCGGCCCCGGCCCTGGTATGCTGACGCCGACCGACAGAGGGCCCGGCCCAGGGACGGGCACGCCCACTCCCCGAGCCCCGCTCTCGGTCCGGCGACTGGCCCACCCGGGCCCACTGGAGAGACCACCCCTTGCCTGAGCTTCGCACCAAGACCGACATCATCGCCGAGCACCGGCGTCACGACACCGACACCGGGTCGCCCGAAGTCCAGATCGCGGTCCTCAGCGAGCGCATCACCGGCCTCACCGAGCACCTGCGCGAGCACACCAAGGATCACGCCTCGCGGCGCGGGCTGCTCAAGATGGTCGGCCGGCGCCGCCGCCTGCTCGAATACCTCTCCCGCACTGACGTGGAGCGGTATCGCGCCATCATCGCCCGGCTTGGGCTCCGCCGATAAGTGACCCTCGTGTCACCGCGATCCGGGCTGAGGACAGATCAGAGCGCCCTTCCCTCCGCCGGTGCCGGCGGCTCCCACGCCACCCTGGCGTGTGCCGACGCGGCAACCTGGCACGTTGTGACCGCACCCGACAGGAGGGCAGTCCCGCACCTTTCCTGAGCCACCCGGCTCACCCGTATTCATCAACGGCCACCTCCACAACGTACGGCGATCGAAACGAGCCGGCGAGACGTTGGGGACTGCGCGCCAGGGTCCCGCAGCCGCTCCGCGGCGCGAACCCATGACGCGGCCCGCAGCCTCCAACAGCCTCGCCTTCGGACACCACCGCCGGCAGTCGCGGCGGTGGCCACCTCCGGAGCACACATGGCTGACCAAGAACCCAAGACGTTCACCACCGACTACGCAGGCCAGACCCTCACCGTCGAGACGGGTCACATCGCCGAACAGGCCAACGGCGCCCTCTTCATCCGCTGCCGCGACACCGTGGTGCTGGTCACCGCCGTCGCCAGCAAGGCACCGCGCGAGGGCATCGACTTCTTCCCCCTCACCTGTGACTACGAGGAGAAGCTGTACGCCGCCGGTCGCATCCCGGGCAGCTTCCCACGCCGCGAGGGGAGGCCCACCGAGGCGGCCATCATCGCCTGCCGGATGATCGACCGCCCGATGCGGCCGCTCTTCCCCAAGGACTTCCGCAACGACGTCCAGCTGGTCGCGACCGTCGTCTCGGCCGACCAGGAGCAGGACCCGACCACCCTGGCGGTGACCGGTGCCTCGCTCGCCCTGCAGATCAGCGACATCCCCCACGCGGGGCCGGTCGGCTGCGTGCGGGTGGGGATGCTGGACGGCAAGTTGATCCTGAACCCGACCCTGCAGCAGCTCCAGGAATCCGACCTCGACCTGGTGGTCGCCGGCACCGCCGACGCCATCACCATGGTGGAGGCGGGCGCCCGTCAGCTCCCCGAGAGCATCGTTCTCGAGGCGTTGCGGCTGGCCCACGACGAGATCAAGCGGCTGGTCGAGTTCCAGCTCCAGATCCGCGAGAGCCTCGGCGCCAAGCCGACCATGGACTACCCGAAGTGGGGGATCGCCCCCGAGATCGCGGAGGCGGTCCACGAGGCGGTCGCCGGGAAGGCCACCGCGGCCGCCCGCAACGCCGACAAGGCCACCCGCGAGGCTCAGATCGGCGCGCTCAAGCAGGAGGTGGCAGGCCAGCTCGCCGAGCGCTTCCCCACCGGTGGGGCCGAGATCGGGCGCGCCTTCGACGCCGAGATCAAGAAGGCGGTCCGCGCCGCCATCCTGACCGAGGGCATCCGCCCCGACGGCCGCCGCACCGACGAGATCCGGAAGATCTGGTGCAAGGTCGGCGTCCTGCCCCGCACCCACGGCAGCGCGCTCTTCACCCGCGGTGAGACCCAGGCGCTCTCCGTGGTCACCCTCGGCTCCGGCCAGGACCAGCAGAAGCTGGACGGGCTCGGGCTCGAGCAGTTCAAGCGCTACATGCACCACTACAACTTCCCGCCCTTCTCGGTGGGCGAGGCGAGGCCGCTGCGCTCCCCGGGCCGTCGCGAGATCGGTCACGGAGCCCTGGCCGAGCGGGCGGTGCACAACGTCATGCCCGACGACGAGGCGTTCCCCTACGTGGTGCGGATCGTCACCGAGATCCTGAGCAGCAACGGCTCGACCTCGATGGCATCGGTCTGCGGCTCGACGCTCGCCCTGATGGACGCTGGTGTGCCCCTGCAGGCACCCGTGGCGGGCATCGCCATGGGCCTGATCAGCGCCGAAGACGGCAGCGCAGCGGTCCTGAGCGACATCCAGGGGATGGAGGACGCCCTCGGCGACATGGACTTCAAGGTCGCCGGCTCGGCGACCGGGATCACCGGTCTGCAGATGGACATCAAGATCCGGGGCCTCAAGTGGGAGCTCCTGGAGCGCGCCCTCGAACAGGCTCGCGTGGGCCGGCTGCACATCCTCGGCAAGATGGCCGAGGCACTCGCGGCCCCGCGCGCCGAGATGAGCCAGTGGGCGCCGCGCATCGACACCATCCAGATCAACCCGGACAAGATCCGCGAGATCATCGGCCCAGGCGGCAAGACCATTCGCCGCATCGTCGAGGAGACGGGCGCCTCGATCGACGTCGAGGACGACGGCCGGGTCTTCATCTCCAGCGCCAACGCGGCATCCCGGCAGCAGGCCCTCGACATGATCCGCGACCTCACCGATGACATCGAGATCGGACGCATCTACAAGGGCAAGGTCTCCCGCCTGATGGGCTTCGGCGCCTTCGTGGAGATCGCGCCCAAGAAGGAGGGGCTGGTCCGCATCGGCAACCTCGCCGAGCACCGGGTCGAGAAGGTCGAGGACGTGGTCGCCGTGGGCGACGAGATCATGGTCAAGGTGATCGAGATCGACGACCGGGGTCGGGTCAACCTCTCGCGCCGCGAGGCCATCCGTGACCTCGCCAAGGGTCAGGCAGATGCCGGCGAGGCGGGCTCGGGCGGCCCGGCCTAGTCTTCAGGAGGCTCAATTCAGACGTGACGTCGTCTCCAGCCGTCGCCCTCGTCGGTGCCACCGGAGCCGCCGGTTCCACGGTCCTGCAGGTTCTCGAGGACCGCAAGTTCCCGCTGCGGGAGCTGCGGGTGCTCGCGTCGCCGCGCAGCGCGGGCAGGACGGTGACGTTCCGCGGTGAGGCATTGACGGTGGCGGCGGTGGAGGCGGCGCGTCTCGAGGGCTGCGACATCGTCTTCTTCGCCGCCGGCGGGGCCACCTCCAAGGAGTACGCCCCCCTGGTCGCCGCCGGGGGCGGCGTCGCCGTCGACAAGTCGAGCTTCTTCCGGATGGACCCCGAGGTCCCCTTGGTCGTGCCCGAGGTCAACGGCGAGAAGGTGCGCGAGCACCACGGGATCATCGCCAACCCCAACTGCGTGGCCACCCCGCTCGCGGTGACCCTGGCACCACTGCACCGCGCCTTCGGTCTCCGGCACGTCACCGTCGCCACCTACCAGGCGGCGACCGGGGCGGGGCGGGCGCTCCGTGAAGAGATGGAGGCGCAGGCGCGCCAGGATGTCGCGGGAGAGGTCCCGACCCACCACGTCTACCCCCACGTCCTCCACGGCAACGTCATCCCCGGTGGCTGGAAGATGTACGGCGACGACACCGAGGAGGAGGTCAAGGTCGTCCAGGAGGTCCGCCGCATCCTCGACCTCCCCGACCTGGGCATCGGCATCACCACGGTGCGTGTCCCGGTGGCGATCGGCCACGCGCAGGCGGTGTGGGTGGAGATGGAGAGCGAGGTCGACCCCGCCGAGGCCCGGCGCATCCTGGAGGGTGCCGCCGGTATCCGAGTCGTCGACGACCCGACCTCGCAGGCGTACCCCACGCCGCGCGAGGTGGCCGGTTCGGACGAGGTCCACGTCGGCCGGATCCGCCGCGACCAGAGCCGTGAGCACGGCCTCGCCCTCTTCGTGGTCGCCGACAACCTCCGCAAGGGGGCTGCCACCAATGCGGTCCAGGTGGCCGAGCTGGTGCTGGAGTACCGCTAGCCGATTCGGTGGCGGCGAGAGGGGAGAGGAGGGGTCTCGGTATGCAATTCGACCATTACACGGTGACCCTGCTGACCCTCCGATCCGACGCCCCGCCGCTCGACGAGGCAGCGCTGGACGCCCTCCAGGACCTGCACATGGCGCACCTCGCCGATCTGCACGAGGCGGGGCACCTGCTTGCTGCCGGCCCCCTCCTCGGCGCCCCGGATCGGGTGTTCCGCGGGCTCAACGTCTGGCGGGGTGACGCCGACCAGGTCGGCCGGATGCTCGCCGAACACCCCGATCCTGCGGTCACGGCGGGCCGGTTCCGGGAGGAGATCCTCCCCTGGATGGTGCCGGGCGGCGCCATCCATTTCGACCGGACCCGTTTCCCGCGCTCCATGGAAGAGGCGGGAGCCTGAACGATCCCGTGGGATGGCGACCGGGAGGGTAGCCGTCGAACCAGCCGGTGACGAGAGGCGCGGGGGAGGTGCAGCGCTCGGCCCGGCCGTCCGATCGCCTTGACCGGCGATCGGCGTCCTTTGCTCGGCGGCATTGCATCTGCCGCCTGCGCAAAGCCTAGGCTGCGCACCACCCCCGCTCCTCTCAGGGCGTCTCCAGTGCCGTTCGAGGGCGGCGCCGTATCATGCCGCGATCGACCGGCTCAGATCCCTCCCGTGGTTGCGCATCGTGCGCGTCCTGTTTGCGCTCTACCTGGTGGGCGCTCTCGTCAGCGTCTGGCTGCCCGGCGATTGGCGGCAGGCGGATGTGGCCCTGTACCGCACCGATGCCCTCGCCTTCTGGGGGCACCTGGCGCATCCGTCTCTGCCCCACGAGTACCCGCCGCTCGCTGTGATCCCCTTCGCCCTGGCGGCGATCGGGCCGCCGTCGGTGGGGCAGGATTGCTTCGCCCTCGGCATGGCGGCCCTCTTCGTCCTCGGCTTCGTCGCCATCCGGCGGTGGAAGGGCGCCTCCCGCGCCTGGACCTACGGCGCCTACACGCTGGCGGCCGGCCCGGCGACGCTCCTCTTCCGCTACGACATCCTGCCCGCCCTGATGGCGCTCGGCTGCCTCTGGCTGCTCGAACGGCGCCGCTTCGCCTCCACCTACCCGCTGATCGGCCTCGGCACCCTGGTCAAGCTCTTCCCGCTCGCCCTGCTCCCGGTCACCGTCATCGCACACGCCCGCGCCGCGCGGGGCAGCGGCGCCGGGGTGCTGATCCGCGGGCTGGCCGCCGGAGTGGTGGTCTGCGCGGTCGTCGTGGCAGGCGGATTCGCCCTCGGTCACGTCATCGATCCGGCCCACGGGTTGGGTGCGATCACGTACAACGTCGACCGACCGGTCCAGGTGGAGTCGGTACCGGCCACCCTGATGTGGCTGGGGTCGCTGGTCGGGGTGCCGGTGCACCCCGTCTACGCCTCCGTGTCCTACGACCTCGTCGGCAGCCTGAGCGGTGTCGCCTCGGCGGCCGGGGACGTCGGCCTGGTGGTGGGGGTGCTCTGGGTGTGGTGGAGGCAGTTGGTGGGGCGGATGGACACTGGGCACGCGGTGGTGGGGACCCTGCTCGTGCTGCTCTGCACCACCGGGGTGCTGAGCACCCAGTTCCTGCTCTGGGTGGCGCCGGTGCTCGCCGTCGTGGAGGGCTTCCGCTACCGCTGGCTGGCCGTCTTCCTGCTCACCGCGCTGATCTTCCCGGTGCTCTACCAGGTGGCCGTGGAGTATTCACCCGTCCTGCGGTACTCGGTGTGGTTCCTGGTCGGGATCGGCGCCCGCAACGTGCTCCTGGTCGCCTGCACGGTCGGCTTCCTGGTCAGCAGCGGGAGGATCCCCGCCGCCCGCCCGGCGCCGAGCGGCGACGCCGGCCGCGTGCCCCGGCCGGGGCGGGTGGAACCGCTCGAGCCGGAGCCGCTCACGTCGCTCGCCACCACGGTCTGAGTGATGGTCTCGCCCCTGCACCCCCCGCGTCCGCGGTCGCCAGCCACGGGTGGTCCGCTCCGGCGGGCGGCGATCCCGCTGCTGGCCATCGCCTTCATGGTCGCATCGGCCGTGGCCGTTCTCCTCTTCGACACCAGCAAGACCGACCTCGACGTCTTCTTCTGGCCGTCGGCGGAGATCGCTGTGCACGGGCATCCGCTCCTCGTCTACACACTCCGCGCCGGCCCGTATCCCAACGCCAACGGGCCGGTGAGCCTGCTGCCGCTCGGCGTGGTCGTGGCGGTCATCAACGCCCTCGGGTGGCAGGACGGCATGCGGCTGCGCGACGCCCTGACCGTGGGCGTGTTCGCGGTCTTCTCGCTGCTCATGGCCCGCGAGGCGGTGCTCGCCATCGAAGCGGGGAGGGGGCGCCGGGCGCGAGGCGCGGCGGCAAGCGGGGACGGGCATGGGCGACTGACCCGGCGGCTCCTCATCGCCGCCGTCTTCCTCCTGGCACCGCCGCTCTGGGTGGCCCTGGTCGGATTCGGCCACATCGAGGAGCCGTTGGAGCTCTGGCTGATCCTGCTCGGGGTGCGGCTGCTCGGCCATGGCAGGACGGTGTGGGCCGGGATCTGCCTGGGTCTTGCGGTGATGACCAAGAGCGTCTCCGCCGTCTGCCTCATCCCCCTGCTCGCCGCCCTGCTCTTTGACCGGCGGCTGCGGTCGGCGGCGGCGCTGGCGGGGGCCGCCGTGCTCACCGCTGCCGTCGTCATCGCCCCCTTCCTGCTCGCCAACCGCTCCGGCGTCGTCTACTCGCTGGTCACCTACCGGGGGGAGCTCCCGGTCGTCGGCGGCTCCCTCTGGGTGGCGTTCCTGGGATCGGGATGGGATGCATTCGTCCGCCATTCGGACGCCGTGCTCTTCGCCGGAGCCGCGCTCGTGCTGAGCGTCGCCGCCCTCGCCTGGCGGCCGCGCGGTGGGTTGTCCACGCCGCGCGTGTACGGTCTGCTGGCGGTGGCGGCGGCCTGCGTTCCGATGCTCGCCAAGACCTCGTGGCCGTACTACCTCCTCGACCCCTACGTCTTCGCCGCCATCTGGTGGATGGGACGTCCCGCTCGGGTGCTCGACTGGCGGCTCGCGGTCCCGCTCCTCCTCGCCGGCGGCGACATCGTGCTCGCGGCCGTCGAGCCGACCCTGCCGCTGCCCATCGGCACCGGGGCCGTGGTCGGGATCGCGGCCTCGACGGGGATGGCGCTCGCGGTCGCCCTGCTGTTCGGCCTCCCCGGGGCCGCGCCACGTGACGCGGCGGCCATTCCGGACTCAGCGGTCCCTTAGCCGGAAGACGAACTTGGCGGCGCTGTGCGTCTCCGAGAAGTGGACCACCTTGACGTCGACGAGACCGGCCTCCAGGCCCGCGGCGAGCGTCTCCCTCTCGCTGATGGCGGAGCTGCCCCGCGGGCGGACGATCCAGAGCGCGGCATCGCGGCCCAGGCCCGCGGCCAGGCGCGCGACCTGGGCCAGCTGAGCTTGTTCCTCGGCGACGAGGAAGACGATGTCGCAGCCCGCGGGGTCGTTCACCACCTCCGCCGCCCGGCCGCGAAGCGGGATCAGGAAGTCGGTGGCGAAGGCTCCGAGCGTCGCCACCCGCATCCCCGGTCGCACCCCGAGCTTGTCCAGCAGGGGTCGGGTCGAGGGCTGATCGTCCCGTGGCGGGGCCATGTCAGCGAGAGCTCTGGGCCGGGTGGTTGAGGTCCTCGGGCTGACGGTGGTGGAGCGCCACCTTCGTAGGGTACGCGCGGTCGATGCGGGTGATGCCGCGCGTGGGGATCTGACGAGATCGGCCTCGCCCGTGCGAGGGTGCGCAAACCTACCTGGAAGCCTCAGTCCCACCTCACTTTGCATCTCCAAGCGCGTGGCATGATGGCTCCGTGTTCGGACGTCGTAGCTCACCGCGATCGGCGGCGAAATCCGGCCCAGCCGGTCTTCGCACGCCCGGCGATCCCGCCAAAGCTCGCCCACGCGGCCGCACGCATGCGGAAGAGGTCGGGCGCGAGGACCAGAATGGCGCGGTCACCTGGCCAGATGTGTGGAAGGTGGTGGCGGCGATCGGGCGCTTCTTCATCCGCTTCTTCGGCGGGGGCTAGGGCCACCCGACTGTGCCGCCCCGCTGCCACGGGAGCAGGCGGAGCACTTCTGATGGCCGCTCAGCTACGCGGGGGTGAGCGTCCCGCCGTCCACCAGCGTGTAGGTCCTGCCATCCAGCGACGGGTTGGCGCTCGACGTGTAGTAGACGGTGTGGCCGTCGCCCACGATGTTGGTGACGGTGGATCCCGAGATGCCGGCCGAGTCGCTCAGCAGTGTGAGGTAGGAGGTCCCGGTCACCGTCCACCGGCTGGAACCGTCCAGGCTGAGCGACACGCTCTTGGCCGATGCCGCGGTGTTGATGGCGCCGGTGAGCGTCGAGCCTTTGCTGAGGTTGAGCGCGACCGTGCTGATGCCGTCGACGTCCACCGAGCCGGAGAGGATCTGGTCGGTGGCGTTGAGGGTCGCCTGGCCGCCGTTGGAGCCGGTCGCCCCCCACTGACCGGCCGCGGCGTCGAGCAGCACGCCCGATGACCCGTCCAGGGTCACGCAGGAGAGGTTGATGGTGGCCGTGGTGTTGGTGACGTACAGGATCGGACCGGAGAGGGCGGTCAGCGACCCGCCTGTCTCGTTGAAGACGCCCGTCGACCCCTGGGCGTCCCCCGACATGCTCTGGTAGATCATCACCCCGCGGTTGACGGTCCCGGTCAGGTGGCTGCCGGTGACCGCGATGGAGTTGGACCCCTCGATCACGGCCGCCTCGGCGCCGGTCGCTTCGAAGGTCGCGTCGCTCGCGGTGATGTTGCCCGTCGAGTAGATCCCCGGCGAGTTCATCCCCGCTGTCCGGTAGGTGCCGCCCTCGACGGTGATGGTTCCGCCCCCGCGATCGGTCGCGACCGCAGCGCCGCTCGCGCCAGCGGTGGTGACCGTGAGGTCGGTCGCCGTGAGCGAGCCGCCCCCGGAGGCCATGACCCCGTGGGCGTACTGGCCGCTGGCGGAGACGACCACACCCGTCACCGCCACGGAGGAACCGGACCCGTACGAGAAGACGGCGTTGGCGCCGTTTCCGGAGGTGGTGACCGAGCCTCCGGTCTCGCTGACCGTCGACCCGTTCAACGCGAGCACTCCGGCGTCCAGGCCGTAGAAGCTGCTGTCATCGGACGACGAGCTGGAACCGGTGGTCGTGACCACCACGTCGCTGAGGGTCAGCTTCCCGTCCTCGTTGACAAGGACGCCGGATTCATTGGCAGACGCAGCGCTGATGGTCTCAGCGGACTTGGATGCGGATCCTCCGCTCTGCGAGTAGGCACCGGTTCCCACCACCGCGCTCCCCGAACCGGGCCCACCCGGCCCGGAGGCGGCGGAGGAGGACGATGACGACGAGCCCGCAGACGAAGGCGAGACGCACGCCGCCGCGGCGGTGGGGACCGGGGAGGTCGTGGCCGACGTGCTGGCCGAGGCTGTTGCCGACGAGCTGTGCGTCGACGTCGCCGTGGTGGCCAGGCCGCACGCCGACGTGGTCAGCGAGGCCAGCGCGATCAGGGAGAGGCTCGCGGGTCCGGGGGTGAATCGCATGCCACCAGGGTCCGCTCTGAACCTGTGGGTTCCCTGTGGAATCGCTCGGAGTTGACCCGGGAGTCGAGCGGCTCTGCCGATCGCATGTGGCGGGCCATCACCCTACCCCGGCTTCCCAGGAAGCTCGATGACCTCCGACCATCTCAAGGCCTGACTCGCCGGCGCTCGACGGAAGGGCAGAGTTCGAGGATGAGCGGCAAGCTCCGGGGGGATGCTAGCCTGGGTTGAGGATGCCCGATCTGCTTGCGCGGTGGCGTCGACCTCCGCGTTCCGGGGCGCGAACCGGTCATGCGTCGCCGGAGTCGCAGGCTCTTGCGGTCCTGCGGCTCCTGGTGGCAGAGCTCGGTGCCGCCGAGGGCCAGATCGGCGAAGCGCTCGGAAGGACACGGCTGCCTGACAAGCTGATCCGGACCAGGGCGTGGGACAGGAACAGGGCGCACCTGCAGTCCACGCCGGGCATGGAGCGCCTCTGCGCCGATCTCGAGACCGCCTACGCGGAGGTCGGGCGCATCACGCAGATCCGCACCGGCCGCCTTTGGCAGAACTACCTCACGCTGCCGGAGGATCGGGTGGAGGATGCGCTGGCCCGGATTCGCCACGCCCTCGACGCGCTCCAGGCGACCATCGAGATGCTGAGCAGGCGGGACCGCCCCACCGTGCTCTGACCTGGGGCGGGGTCCCCCGTCGCGGCGCGGAGACGGGGAGTCCGCGCCCCTGATCCCGGCGTCGGGCATGCTGCCCGGAGAGCCTGTGCGGATTCCGCCGTGGGCGTTCCCCACCTATAGTTGGCCCGTGAGCGCGCGTTCCCTGAGCCCCCTGCGCGTGGTGGAGGTCATGGCAACCCGCCACGTCGTCGAGGCGGTCCCCGCCTCGCCACGGCAGGGCCGCACCGTGCGGCTCGACGGCGGGGTAGGCTGATGGCACCCCAGGATCCGGGCGAGCTGCTGGCCAACCTCGAGGAGCAGGAGCGCCGGCTCGTCTTCCCGAGCTTCGGCTACGAAGATGCCTGGCGTCTCGGCACGGTTCTGGTCGAGCTCGCCCGCGAGCGGCACGCACCGGTCGCGATCGACATCCGCTGCGGCGCCCAGCAGCTGTTCCACTGCGCGCTGCCCGGCTCGACCGCGGACAACGACGCCTGGATCGACCGCAAGCGGCGTGTCGTCCAGCGCTACGCGGAGAGCTCCTACCTGGTGGGAGAGCGCTTCCGGGCGCGGGGCACGCCCTTCGAGGAGTCGTCGCGGCTCGACCCGGACCGCTACGCCGCGCACGGAGGGTCATTTCCGCTGCGCCTGAGCCCGGACGGCCCGGTCGTCGGGACCGTCGCCGTGTCCGGACTGCCCCAGGCTGAGGATCACCGGCTGATCGTCGAGGCGCTGGAGCGGTATCTCGGACCCGGGTCTCGGTAGGCCGACCGCCGCTCAGTCGCGGTCCGGCGGGAGGTGGTGTCCGGGTGGGGGCGGCGGCGGTATCGATTCGATGCCCGGCGGCTGATCGGGCCATACCAGCAGCACGGCACATGGGGCGTGGTCGACGACGAACCGGGTGGCCGGGCCCAGGCTGTGCGGGCCCAGACGCGAGTGGTCGCCGTCGCGGGCCACCACCAGCAGGTCGACGTTCTCCGCGACTGCGCGAATGACCTCCCGCTCGACTCGCCCCCGGCGACGGAGGAGCTCCGCATCCTGGCGGCCGAGCCGCGCCGCCGCGTCGGCGAGCAGCTCCGACGCGGCCGCATCGGCGACGTCCCGGAAGGAGCGGGCGGGGCGGCGTCCGGCAAACGCCCGCCCGAGCAGCCCGGTCGTGGCCGCGCCGGCAACCTCGGCGACGTCGGAGGGCGTCACATGGAGGAGGGCGACCTGGGCCCCGGAGGGGAGGCTCCGGCTGGCTGCGTCGACGCATCCCTGCCACGTCCCCTCGACCACCCAGATGACGATCCGCATGGCTGGCATCATCCCATCAATCGCAGCGAGACCCAGAGGGCGACGGTCGATGCGACGAGCACGAGCGGCACCGTGAGGGCGCCCAGGCGCACGAATTCCGAGAGGGGCAGCTCCTCGCCGCGCTCCCGGAGGACGCGCCGCCAGAGCAGGGTGGCGAGCGAGCCGACGTAGGTCAGATTGGGCCCGGTGTTGACACCGATCAGCACGGCGAGCACCGCACCGGGACCGGCGACGGACGCCGCCGGGAGGAGGAGGAGCACCGCCGGGAGATTGTTGATGAGATTGGCGAGCACGGCGGCGATGACCGCGATCAGCAGGAGCGCGCCGAGCGACGTCCCCCCCGGCACGAGGTGGCTCACGAGGGAACCGAGCCCATGGACGGAGACGGCTTTCACGATGAGCCCGAGGGCCAGCACGAAGGCGAGAAAGGGCACCTCGAGCGCCAGGCCGACGTCGCGGACGGTGGCGCGCCGGCTCACCAGCGCCGGAACGGCGAGGGTGACGGCGCCGCCCAGCGCGGCGAACGCAGGGGCGATGTGAAGGAGCGAGGTCACGAAGAACCCGAGGAGCGTGAGCACCACCACCACGCACGCGAACACGGGAACCGGGCTCCGAGTGCCGGCGACGGGTTCGGCGTGTCCGACGAGGTCGACGGCGAAGAACCTGCGCAGCACCAGCCACTCGACCGCGATCGCCGCCAGCCAGGGCAGCGCCATGGTCGCGCCGAAGCGGACGAACGACAACCCGCTGGCGCTGAAGGCCAGGAGGTTGGTGAGGTTGGAGACGGGCAGGAGCAGGGAGGCCGAGTTGGCGAGATGGGTGCACGCATAGACGTGCGGCTTGGCCCGGAGGCGGAGGCGCGCCACCGTGGCGAACACGACGGGAGTGAGCAGCACCACGGTTGCGTCGAGGCTGAGCACCGCGGTGACCGTGCTCGCGATCGCAAAGACAAGCGCGAGGAGCGTCACCGGACGGCCCCGGGAGCCGCTCGCCATCCAGCTCCCGGTGGCTTCGAACAGCCCAAACCGATCGCACAGACTGGCGAGGACGAGGACGGCGGCGAGGAAGCCGATGGTCGGCGCGAGGCTCCTGGCCTCGGCGCCGGCCTGGCTCAGCGGCAGGATCCCGAGCAGCAACAGCAGGCCGGCGGCTGGAACCGCGACCACCGCCTCCGGCAAGCCCCAGGGTCGAACCACGGCCGACGCCAGCGTCGCCACGAGGAGCACACCGGCAAGCGTCTCGGCAATGGGGCCCGGCACCGTTCCGGAAGCTTACGTCCGGGGTCGTCGCCCTGGCGGCCGAGCCCCGGTCAGAGCGAGCGTTTGCTCCACTCCGCGCAGCCGCCGCCCCGGAAGGGGCCCTCTGGACCCGGATCGGCAGGGTTGGCCGAGGTCGGGTGGGCCGGCATGGGCGGACGACGATTCCGCCCGGCCTCCCGGGAATGCCCCGGGACGCTCCGAACGTACAATCGAGGACGATGCAGAGCGGCGCCGCGGATGCCCTGGCCGTCGTCCACGAACACATCCTCGTCTGCACGGACTGCCCTCTCCACCTGAGGCGGATCCAGGCCGTACCGGGGACCGGGCCCGCTGGGGCCCGCATCATGGCGGTGGGGGAGGGCCCGGGAGAGACCGAGGACCGCCTCGGCCGCCCCTTCGTCGGCGCCGCGGGCAACGTCCTGACCAAGCTCCTGGAGAGCATCGGTCTGCGCCGCGAGGACATCTACATCACCAACGTGGTGAAGTGCCGGCCGCCGGGCAACCGGGACCCGGAGCCGGCCGAGATGGAGGCCTGCTCCCACTTCCTGGACGCCCAGATCGAGATCATCCGGCCCGACGTCATCCTGATACTGGGGCGCCACGCGCTGGCCCGGCTCCTCCCGGGTGCGGGCGGCATCAGCGGCCTGCATGGCCGCAGGGTGGTGCGCGGCGACCGCCTCTACGTCCCCCTGTACCACCCCGCAGCCGCCCTCTACCAGGGGTCGTTAATGCGGACACTTGAGGACGACATGGGCAAGGTGCGCGGGTACCTGGACGAGGCGGAGGCCCGACGGCGCCAGCCGGCGCAGGTCGCCGCTCCGGTGCGAGACGCTCCGGCCTCCGCTCCGGTGGTCCCACCGTCCCTCGCAGAACCACTCCTGCGCCTGGTCTCGAACGAGCCCGATGAGCCGGCTCTGCGCCTGGTCTCTCCCGAGCCCGACGAGCCGGCTCTGCGGCTGGGGTCCCCCGACCCGGTCGAGCCCGCCCCGCCCGAACCGCCCGGCCGCGACCAGCTGAGCCTGTTTTGACCCAGGGATCCGGCGTCGCCGCAGCCACCGGGACAGAGGTCTCGCGCCTCCGCCTGGTCGCCCTGGGGGGCCTCGGCGAGATCGGCCGCAACCTCCTCGCGATCGAATGCGGCGACGACATCGTGGTCGTCGACTCCGGCCTGATGTTCCCCGAGACCGAGATGCTCGGGGTCGACCTGGTCATCCCCGACGTGGGCTGGCTGGTCGAGCGGCGCGCGAAGGTGCGCGGCATCGTTCTCACCCACGGCCACGAGGACCACATCGGTGCCCTCCCGTACATCCTGCCCCGCCTCGACGTCCCCGTCTTCGGGACCGCGCTCACCCTCGGCATCCTGCGCAACAAGCTGCGCGAGCACCGTCTGCTCACCAGCACGCGGCTGACCACGGTCACCCCCGGCGACACGGTCCAGCTCGGCGGCATCGCCGTCGAGTGGATCCACACCACCCATTCGGTGCCCGACTCCTGCGCCCTCGCCCTCCACACCCCGCTCGGCGTGATCATCCACACCGGCGACTTCAAGGTGGATCAATCGCCCGTCCACGGAGAGCCCCCCGACCTGGCGCGCCTGGCCCGGCTGGGTGACGCCGGCGTCCTCCTCCTGCTCTCTGACAGCACCAACGCCGACGTGGAGGGGATGACCCCGAGCGAGCGGTCCGTGGCCCCGGCGCTCGCCTCGCTGATCAGCGGAGCCGCGGGGCGCGTGCTGGTCGCCACCTTCGCCTCCAACATCTCGCGGCTGCAGCAGGTGGTCCAGGCGGCTGAGAACGCCGACCGCCATTGCCTCTTCATCGGGCGCTCGATGCTCAACAACATCAAGGTGGCCCAGGAGCTCGGCTTCCTCGAGGTCGGTCGCGGCACCGTCGTCTCCCCCAAGCAGGCGGACCGGCTGCCGGACGCGGAGCTCTGCATCCTCTGCACCGGCTCCCAGGGTGAGCCCCTATCGGCGTTGAGCCGGATCGCGGGCGGCGAGCACCCCCTGGTCTCCCTGCATCCCGGCGACACGGTGGTGCTGAGCGCCAACCCCATCCCCGGCAACGAGGAGGCGGTTCACCTCACCGTCAACAACCTGGACCGGCTGGGGGCCCACACCTATCGCGGCAGCGCCCGCGGCCTCCACGCCTCCGGCCACGCCGCTCGCGAGGAGCTGCGCCTGATGCTCACCCTGTGCCGGCCGCGGTACTTCATGCCGGTGCACGGCGAGTACCGGCACCTCGCCGCCCACCGCGAGCTGGCCATCGCCTCCGGGGTGCTCCCGGAGAACGTCGCCGCGGTGGACAACGGGAAGGTGGTCGAGATCGACGGCGAGGGCCTCCACGTTCTCGACCGCCGCGTGCCGGCCGGGTACGTCTACGTCGACGGCCTGAGCCTGGAGGACGCCACCGACGTCGTCTTTCGCGACCGGCGCCAGCTCGCCGAGGACGGGCTGATCATCGTCCACCTCGCCGTGGAGCGCTCCACCGGCGCCATCGTGGCCGGGCCGGAGCTCATCGCCCGCGGCTTCATCGAGGACGCCGACAGCGCGGCCCTGTTCGACGAGGCGCAGATCCGGGTTCGCGAGATCCTGGAGCATCTCGCGCCCGACGCCGGGTGGGCGGTCTGGAAGGGGGCGGTGCACGAGACCCTGAGCCGCTTCCTCTTCAAACGGACCAATCGCCGGCCGCTGATCCTGCCCCTGGTCACCGAGGTCTGACCCCCAATCACCGGGACGGGTCCCAACGCTGCTCGCCCTGTTATGGCGCTTGTTATGTGGGGCCGACCAACCTATCCTCGATTAGTCCAAAGGCACTACGGAGGAAGGGGTACTTGAGCATATTTGGA
>Ga0224557_1000912_pt1 | contig 30331 bp, 29 predicted proteins | sample 714S31014metaG_FD_180677 | JGI IMG/M metagenome (GOLD analysis project Ga0224557, IMG submission 180677) | Peat soil microbial communities from Stordalen Mire, Sweden - 717 S3 10-14 | ecosystem: Environmental > Terrestrial > Soil > Wetlands > Peat | place: Sweden: Norrbotten County, Stordalen... | reverse complement strand
AGAACGTCCTCAACTCCATCGAGGTCATACGCAATTGTCCAGCAAAACTGCGCGGCTGCATGGCCCAGTCCGAGCTGCCTTTTTCTTTGCCCTAGTGTATTGCATTATTTATACAGCATTCAATAATATGCGCGATGCGCATGCCGCACTCAGCCTGTTCTGCTATGGGAATCAGGCAAAGACAGAACGGCGCCTGAAGTAAATACCCTATCAACCCCCGGGAAGACCTTCCCCAATCAGGCCCTGCTGTAATAGTGCGGCCTCTTATCTTCCAACTTACTTCTCTAAGTCCCCCACCGGATCTTCCGGCTTGTGCCCACGAAGAGCGATCCCCTAATAGAACCGGTCTAGCGCCGCTAACCCCGCCAGCGCCGCTAACTCCGCTATTTCTTGTTAGTCTAAGGAAAATATCTGCTCCAGGCCTTTCCTCGGCAAACGAATTGCATTATCCTCATTTCATGGCGATTGAAAACATTCTTGCCGAAATTGACTCCGAGATAGCCAGGCTGCAGCGGGCACGCGCTCTGCTGGCCACGCTCGGCAGTGCACCCACCAAAGCCGAACGCAAAACCAAGAAAGCGCCGGCCGTAGCCAAGCCCAGAAAGAAGCGCGTTCTAAGCGCCGAAGCGCGCAAAAAGATTGCCGACGCGCAGCACAGGCGCTGGGCAGCGCAGAAGGCCAAGGCGAAGCAGAAGGCCTAGACATACAAGGGCGATTCGAACCGCACTGAAGTTTGCTGCAGGACGCAGTAGATTTGCCACGGGACCCCGTTCCTGAAGGCTGAAGGGTGGTTTGCGCCGTACCCTCCCCGGCGCTGCTGCCTCATCCGGCATCTGCCCCCAAGCGGGATTTCTGTCGCATCTCCCCACGCAACGATCGGCTTATTGAGCCGCGCGGGAAAGCTGTATCTGCGCATCGCCGGGCCCGGCTCTTCGGCGGCACTTCGGAGTTGATGACGCGCAGCCTTGCATTCGCCGTGCCACAGGGCTAATTTGTTACCATTCGTCGCATGAACCCGAATGGGCGGAGGTGCGCGATGCGCCGTTGTCTTTCCATTGCCGCAACAGCCCTTTTGGCCTTCCTTCTGGCGGTCCAGGCCAGCGCGCAAACGGCCCAAGCCAGCGCGCAAAACACGCCCCAGGCGCTGAAAGCGACTTACGACCAGGCCATGCAAGCGAAGGATTGGCCGGCCGCGCTCTCGGCTGCGCAGCAGTTGGTGGACGCGAGCGCCACATCGGCCAATCTGTTCCTGCTCGGAAACGCGCAACTCTACGCCGCAAAGGCCACTGACGAGGAGGAAGCGTCTCTTGCCACCTATGATCGCGCCCTCGCCGCGGCCGAGCAGGAGAAGCCCGCTCAGGGCCAGTCGGATACTGCCTGGAAAGACGGCGTCGCGAAGATCTATGTCGGGAGGGGCAATGCCCTGCTCAAGTTGAAGCGCAATGCGGAAGCGATCGACGCCTATAACCGCTCCGCCGCGCTATCCTCAAACCCTGGGCAGGCTTACTTCAACATCTGCGCGGTGCTCTACAACACCGGGGACATGGAGAATGGCCCCAACGCCTGCCGCAAGGCCGCGGCGGTCGATCCTACGCGCGCAGATACCTGGTTTGTGCTGGGGTCTTTCCTTTTTGCGAATGCCAAGTTCGACGCTCAGGGCAAGGTTTTGATCACGGAAGAAGGCCGCGAGGCCCTCCAAAAGTATCTCGAGCTTGCCCCCGCCGGCCCTCACGCCGCCGACGTGAAAGCCATGCTCGATATGTGTGCGAAGTAAAAGGCAGTTCACAGCTCACAGTTCACAGAGGTCAGTTGTAGCTCTGCAATCGGAGCCGTCCTCTGCGAACGATGAGCTGATTCACGCCAATCCGATGCCGCTCATCACCAGCATGTGCGATTCGGTCAGCTCTTCGATGGCCGAGCGGATGCCTTCGCGTCCTAGCCCGGAATCCTTGACCCCGCCGAAGGGCATCGGGTCCAGCCGCCAGCTCGGCGTATCGCCAACGATCAACGCGCCCACTTCGAGCTCGCGATAGGCGGTGAGAATGCGCCTGGAGTCGTGTGTGAGCAGCCCGGCCTGCAATCCGAACTTCGAGTGATTCACCCGCGCCAGCGCATCTTCGAAATCGTCGTACGGCTCAATCGCCAGAACCGGCCCAAAGACCTCCTCGTCGTGCAGCTTCATGCCGGGCGCGGTCGCGGTCAGGATCGCCGGCGTCATCATCGAGCCCTTGCGTTCGCCGCCGGCGACCAGCTTGGCGCCGCCGGCCACTGCCTCCTTCACCCAGGCCTCCACCCGTTCCGCTTCGCTTGCCCGGATCAGCGGACCGACCTCTGTCGCCTCATGCGACGGGTCGCCAAGCGCCAGCTTGCCGGCAACGTCGACCACCTTCCACAGGAAGGTCTGGAAGATGCTGCGCTCCACAAAGACACGCTGCGTGCTGACGCACGATTGCCCCGCGTAATTGAAGGCCGAATGCGCGGTGCGCAGCGCGGCGTTGTCCAGGTCCTTCCAGTCGCTATGTACGATGAGCGCGGCGTTGCCGCCCAGTTCCAGCAGCACGCGCTTGCGGCCCGAGTGCGCCCTCAATTCCCAACCCACTTTGGCCGAGCCCGTGAAACTCACCAGCTTGATGCGATCTTCCTTCTCTGCCAGCCACGCCGTATCGGCGTTATCGAGCGGCAGCACGGCCAGCGCCTCCTCCGGCCAACCCGCCTTCAGAATCACTTCGCCCAGCGCCAGTGCGGTAAACGTGGCCTCCGGCGCGGGCTTCAGAAGCAATGGGCATCCCGCCGCCATGGCCGGCGCTGCCTTGTGCGCGGCCAGGTTCAGAGGAAAATTGAATGGCGTAATGGCCAGCACCGGCCCGATGGGAAAGCGCTGCACCAGCCCCCAGCGGCCCTCGTTGCCCTCGGTCAAGTCCAGGGGAATGCTCTCGCCGCCCAGCCGCGCCGCCTCTTCGGCCGCGGTCTTGAAGGTGAGCACCGCGCGATCCACCTCGATCCGCGCCTGCCGCACCGGCTTGCCTGCTTCGGCCACAATCAGTTGCGCAAAGCGCTCCTTCTGCTCAATCAGCGCGGCGGCCACGTCTTCCAGAATCTCGCGCCGCTTCCAGCGCGGCAGGGCGCGCGTCCTGCGCAGGCTGGCCACGGCATGATGCACGGCCTGGCGCGCTTCGGCACGCGTCGCTTTGGTGATCCGCCCCACCAGCCCCTGATCCCACGGCGAGCGCACTTCCATCGCCTCGCCGTCGGTCCATTCCTTGCCGCACAGCAGAAATCCCGTCTGCGATCCTGGCCGCATCTTCATGGGGGAGCTCCTCAGCCAAAGGTTCTACTTTCTCGATGGTAAAGCCGCCGGCCGGGAATTGTCCGCTTCCTCCCGCGGAGCATCGTGGGCTCTCACCCGATTCGGGACCTCGCCGCGATCCGGAAATTTTCGCGCCCCGTTCAGTCCCGCACCGCGGCGGATGCGGTATAGTGTCTGCAACTTCCGAACGTGACCCCGCCGCGTCACGAAAAATCCGCAGACAAGGATGAAATCATGACCGAATTTCCCGGCAACCAGCCACCCCCGCCGCCGCAGCCGTCTTCGATCGATCCTGCGCAGCCCACCACGCCGCCGCCCGTCCCGCCCTACGCGCCCACGATCTACACCGAGCCGAAAAAGGGACCGAGCGCACTGAAGATCGTTCTCATCATCGTGGGCATCTTCGTCGGCCTCGGGCTCATCGCAGCCGGGTTTGCGGGCTACGGATTCTACAAGTTCGCCAAGTCCTCGAACTTCACGACCAGCTCGCAGCCGGTGACGGAAGCCGATTTGGGCGTCCCTCTCTATCCCGGCGCCGAGCAGGGAAAGGCCAGCGTGCGCATGACCATCGTAGGCAAGAACATGCTCACGGCGACCCTTCTCACCTCCGACTCCAAGGATCAGGTGATCGCGTTCTACCGAAGCAATCTCGGCCCTGACGCACAGGGCACCAACACCAGCCGCGGGGAAACGTTCATGCTGGATAAGGGGTCGGGCGAGTCGGTGGTGGTGACGATTTCGCAAAATCCATCCCTCGCGGGCGGCCAGACGCAAATCGTCATCATGCACGCCACCAAGGCCGCGGCGCCGTCGAACTAGGGCTCTGACCGTTTGAAGAAGAACCTTCCCGTGCCCCATCCTTTCGCCCTTTTTCTGGCGAAAGGGTGGGATACCAAGAACGCCAAGGCGTCCTCTCACCATCGTTTCCAAGTGCCTCTTCTGCCCCCCTGCGATACACTCCATCCATGATTCACGACGGCCGCAGCTCAAAGCTTCCCTTCGATCCCGGCGAGGCCATCGCGCATCTGCGCGCCCGCGACCCGAAACTGGCCGCGCTCATCGATCGCGCCGGCCCCTTCACGCTCCGTCTCGACCGTTCCACCTCGCCCTTTGAGTCGCTGCTCGAATCGATCCTCTATCAGCAGTTGCACGGCAAGGCCGCGGCCACCATCCACCGCCGCGTGCGCGAGTACTTTGGCGGCGATCCCACGCCAAAACTTCTACTCGACACGCCCGACCATCCGCTCCGCGCCGCCGGCGTCTCCGGCAACAAGATCAAGGCCCTTCGCGACCTCGCCGCGCGCACCCTCGACGGCACGGTGCCTTCCCACGCCGCCATCCGCAGGATGAGCGACGCCGACATCGTCGAACGCCTCACCGAGGTGCGCGGCATCGGCTCCTGGACCGTGGAGATGCTGCTCATCTTCCGCCTGGGCCGGCCCGATGTGCTGCCCGTAACCGACTACGGCGTGCGCAAAGGCTTCGCGCTCACCTTCCAGCGCGTGCCCAAATCCCGCCCCCTCGAAGCCGCCGACCTGCCCAAACCCGACCAGGTCTTCCGGCGCGGCCAGCGCTGGGCGCCGTACCGCTCCGTGGCCAGTTGGTACCTGTGGCGAGCCTGCGATCTCGCGAAAAACGCCACGCCCACGGGCCGCTCGGCACGCTAGCGCCCTGACACAAGACTCATATTGCCGCGAGCCTTCCCGCGTCCTCACGCGGCGAGCCACGGCCGTCCCCATTCAGGACCAGCCCGGTCTGAACCAGCGCCACTCCGCGGCGCCTCCGCGGCGCCTCCGCGGCATCGCCGTACAATAGCGTCAGCGGGCGCAAGCGTACCTGACAGCGCACGCCATCGGGATCTTCATGCCTCCTGCCAAGCACTTCATTTGCATTCACGGCCACTTTTATCAGCCGCCACGCGAGAATCCCTGGCTGGAGACGGTGGAGACGCAGGACACTGCTGCTCCTTATCACGACTGGAACGAGCGCATCTGCGCCGAGTGTTACGCGCCCAACGGCGCGGCCCGCGTGGTCAACGTGAAGAACCAGATCATGCGCATCGTGAACAACTACGCGCGCATCAGCTTCAACTTCGGACCCACACTCTTCAGTTGGCTCAAGGAAAACGCGCCGCGCACCTATCGCATGGTTCTTGAGGGCGAAGCCCGCAGCCGCCAGCGCAACCGGGGCCACAGCTCCGCTTTGGCACAGGTCTACAACCACATGATTCTGCCGCTGGCCAACGCGCGCGACCGCGCCACGCAGATTCGCTGGGGTATTGCCGATTACCAAAACAGCTTCGGCGCGCCGCCCGAAGGCATGTGGCTGGCGGAGACCGCGGCCGACAACGCGACCCTTGAAGCCCTCGCCGCCAACGGCATCCGCTTCACCGTGCTGGCCCCGCACCAGTGCAAACGCATTCGCCACGTTAAAAGCGATGCAGACAAGAGCGAGGGCAACTGGACGAACACCCCCGACGCCACGGTCGACACTACGCATCCGTATCTCGTTCGCTTCCCTTCCGGCGCTTCCATCGCCGTCTTTTTCTACAACGGACCCGTGGCGCGCGCCATCGCCTTCGAGGGGCTGCTCGACTCCGGCGATAACCTCGTCGCGCGCCTCAAAACAGGATTCAAAGATGGCGCGCAGCCGCAGTTAATGAATGTGGCCACCGATGGCGAGTCCTACGGGCATCATCACAAGTATGGCGAGATGGCGCTGGCCTACGCCATGCGCCTGCTCGAGCAGGACAAGACCGTCAAGCTCACCAACTACGCCGCGTTCCTCGAGCAGTTCCCGCCCGACTTCGAGTGCGAGATCGTCGAGAACACCTCCTGGAGCTGCGTGCACGGCGTGGATCGCTGGCGCTCCAACTGCGGTTGCAACGGCGGCCATCCCGGCTGGACCCAGGAGTGGCGCGCGCCCTTGCGCAAGGCCCTCGACGAGCTGCGCGATGCCTTGATCCCGCTTACCGAGCAGCACGGCCGCAGCCTCTTCCGCGATGTCTGGGCCGCGCGCGACGCCTACATCCAGGTGGTGCTCGACCGCAGCACGGAGTCCGTCGATCGCTTCTTCGTTGCGCAGCAGGCGCACCCGCTCAGCGACAATGAGCGCGTGTCCGCCCTCGAACTCATGGAGATGCAGCGCCACGCGCAACTCATGTACACCAGTTGCGGCTGGTTTTTCGACGACATCGCCGGCATCGAGACCGTGCAGATCATCGCCTACGCCGCGCGCGTCTTGCAGCTTGCCGTCCAGGTCTTCGGCGGCGAGGCCGCGCCGCTCGAGCCCGCGCTTCTCGCCCGCCTGGCCGAAGCCCGCTCCAACGATCCCGCCGCCGGCGACGGCGCCCGCATCTACAAGAAGTGCGTAGAAACTCAAATGCTGCAACTCGAGCAGGTCGTCGCGCACTACGCCATCAGCTCCGTCTTCTCCACATTTGCCGATGAGACGGAGCTCTTCTGTTTCCGCGTGCGCCGCATCTCTTATGAGATTCACACCTCCGGCCGCGGCCGCCTGGCGCTGGGCCGCGTCCACGCCGCCAGCTCCATCACCGGTCACGCGCAAGACTTCTCCTTTGCGGTTCTGCACTTTGGCGACCAGAACATCACTGCAGCCGTCAAGGCCTATAGCGAGGCCGATGCCGCCGCCTTCGAGGCCTTCTCCGCCGATGCCGCCGGCCACGTGCTGCGCGCCGACTTCCCTGAGGTGATTCGCCTCCTCGACCGCTTCTACGGTCACGCCGACTACTCGCTCATCTCGCTCTTCACCGACGAGCAGCGCCGCATCGTGCAGCTCATCCTCAACTCCACGCTCTGGGACATCGAGAACTCGCTCACCACCATCTATCAGGACCACGCCAGCCTCTTGCACTATCTCTCGCACGCGGGCCTGCCCAAGCCGCCCGCGCTCACCCTCGCCGCCGGCTTTGCTATCAACGCCGGCCTGCGCCGCGTGCTCGAAATCGATCCTGTCGACGTGGCGCAGTTGCGCTCCTTCCTCGCCCTGGCCAAGTCCGATCAGGTGCCGCTCGAATCCGCCACCCTCTCCTACATCGCCGACCAGCGCATGAAGCGCGCCATGGTCGAGCTGCAAATGTCCTCGGGGTCGCTGGAAATGCTCGACCGCGCGCTTGTGCTGGCCCGCACCCTCGCCGAGCTGCCCTTCGACTTGAATCTCTGGCAGGCGCAAAATGTCTGGTACGAAATTCTGCGCACCTCCAGCTACGCGCTCACCGCGCTCTCCGCGGAAGACCGTCCGCGTTGGGAGAAAGACTTCAATGAATTGGGTGCATGCCTTACGTTTGACTGCGACGCAATCCGCGCGTTGCAGGAGGCCGACGCGGCCATGGCGAATGACTAGTCTCTGACGGCTTGAATTTGTGCCAATGGAATTCGTGCTATCCCATCCTTTCGCCCGAAAATCGGGCGAAAGGATGGGGCACGGTGGCAGAAAGCTCCGCCGGCTTCGCTAGCTCCGCTCCACTTTCACGAGCCGCCCCTTCCGGAGCGCAAAGCGCTCGCCGCGCCACACAATCGTGTCTCCGGCAAAGCCCGCGACCCACAAACCCATCGCCACCACGTCGCGCAGCGGCAACAGCCACAAACCTGCAAGCACCTCGTGATCGGCCAGCACCTCTGCGCCCACGGTCATGGCCTGCGCCAAGCGCAGAAAAAAGCTCAATCCCAGCAGCCACAGGCTCACCGGGCTCAATCCGCTGGCCAGCACATTAAGCAGCGCCCACACCAGCCCATGCGTGAAGATCATGCCCACATAGCCGCCTGGCCGCGCGTCGCGTACCGTGCGCAGCCAGCGCAACTGGTGATCGAAGAATGCGCGCCACCCGTACGCCGGCACGCTCGTCTCCACGACTTCCGTGCTCAGCGCCACGCGATAGCCGGCCCGGACTACGCGTGCGCCCATCTCATAGTCGTCGGCCAGTTGATCCACCAGCGCCAACATGCCGCCGGCCTTTTCGAGGGCCTCGCGCCGCACCGCAAGCGTCGAGCCCAGCCCGTAATGCAATCCTCCTTCGATCATCTTGGAAAGCAGCACTCCGGAAATAAAGTCCGTGGCAATGCCCAGCGCCTCCAGCCGCGAGGCGAGTGTGCCGTGAGCGCGGCCGCGATAAAGCGCCGTCACCAGGCCCACCGGCGGCTTGCCCGCATCCCAAAGCGTACGGGCTTTACGGGCTGCGGAAAAACTCGATACGGAGGGAGGCGGGGGTTTCAACCCCCGCATAAGACGCGCAGAATCGGCGAGGCCTTCAGGCCCGGAGGAATGTTCTTCCGGAATTACATTTGCAGACAGGCCTTTTTCCGCAGCCTCTTGAACCTCTGTGGCATCGTCCGCGAAAGCGAAGCAGCTCACAACCCGCTCCAGATAATGCGGACCCACCGTAATGTCGGAGTCGTTGATGACGAGCACATCGAACCGCGCATGGCGGGCGAGCTGCGCAAGAGTGCTGACTTTGCCGTTCGCGCCCAGCCGCTCGGGGCACGCGATGAGCTGGATCGCCCGCTCGGGAAACTCCGCCTCGAGCGCCCTCACCGCATCGACCGCGGGATCGTCGAGCGAACTCACGCCGAACAGCAGCTCGAATTCGCCCGCATAAATCTGCCGGCAATGACTGCGGAACGCATCCATCATGCCGGGGTCGAGGCCTTTGAGGGATTTCAGAATGCTCACGCCCGGCGCGAACTCAGCTCGCGGCGCGCGCCGCTCGCGCAAAAACAACCGCGCCGCCAGCAGGCTTGCGACAAAGTAGCCCATTCCGGCCACGGCCAGCGCCGTCGTCGCGATCTCGATTGCCTGCGCCAGGTTGTGAGGCATAAAAGCAGTGTACAGTGGACAGTGATCAGTGATCAGTTGAGCGCACCCGGAATTCAATTGGTAGCGTATTCTGGAAATCCGGGCTAGGTTGGTTTCTGATGGCGAAGCTTCTCGAAGGCGATGCCCTTAAGCAAAGGGCGCGAGATCTTGGCGTTGATATCGGGGGCGAGCCGCGTACGCAGAGTTCCTCTGGTAATGCTGCACGTGCACCCGACTACGAATTGCAACGGCGAGTTATCGAGGCAGAGCGGCGGATTCGCGAGTCGCGGCTATGGATTCTTGCGCTCATTTCCGCGGTCGCTTCGGTTATCAGCGCATTGGCTGCATTTGTTGCTATCGCGAAGCGATAGCTCCGATCACTGACCACTGATCACTGACAACTGCTTCACTCGTACCGCAGCGCCTCAATCGGATCCAGATTCGCCGCTTTCCACGCCGGGTAGATGCCGAAGACCAGACCGATGATGCACGATACGGCAAAGGCGATCAAAACCCAGGTGAGCGAAAGGGAAGCATGCAGAAACCCCACGGCAAAATGCAGGATCAGCGTTAGAAGCGCCCCCGTCAGAATGCCCATCAGTCCGCCCACCATGCAAAGGGTCACTGCCTCCATGGTGAACTGCGCAAGAATATTCTTCCTGGTCGCGCCGATGGCCTTGCGCACGCCGATCTCGCGCGTCCGCTCGGTCACGCTCACCAGCATGATGTTCATCACGCCCACGCCGCCCACCATCAATCCCACGCACGACACCGCAACCATGAAGAGAAACAATCCGCCGGTGAGCTGATTCCACAGCCGCGTCAGCGAATCGGGACTGAAGATGGCGAAGTTATCGTCCTGGTCGGCGTGCAACTTGCGCCGCACGCGCAGCAGCTCGCGCACCTCTTCGGTCACAAGAAGCTTGTTCTTGGGGTCGTCGTACTTCACCACGATCCAGAAATCGGTAATCTCCGGATGAATCTTCCGGAACGTCTCCAGCGGGAAAAATGCCTGGTTATCCTGCGTGTTGCGCCCGCTGCCGAAGGGCTGAGGCTGCAGATCCAGCACGCCGATGACCGTGAACACGTCGCCTTCGCATTCCACGTCCTTACCGATCGGCGACTCACCGGGAAAAAGATCGGCCGCGGAATCGTGACCCAGAACCACTACATTCTCGCGGTGTTCCTCCTCCGATTCGGTCCACATGCGGCCCTCCAGCATTTCCACGTCCTGTACCTGGGTCACTTGTGTGGTGGAGCCGCTGAGGATGGTGTTCTCGATCTTGTGCGTGCCGTGTTTCAACGACACGCTGCCCAGGCCGGTCTGCCAATTCTGGTAGGTCAACTCGGGGTCGACGGCCGAAACATGCGGCAGCGCGCGCATCGCGAGGCCGTCCTCGTAGGTCAACTTCTTGCGGTTCAACTCCTCGGTAGTAGGCCGGTGGCCGAACGGCTCAAAATGGTAAAGCCACAAGGCATTCGTGCCCAGCTTATTCACAAATTGGTCGATGTTCGAGTTGAGGCCATTGATCGCCGAGGAGATCAGAATGACCGTAGCAATGCCGATCAGGATACCCAGAATGGTCAGGCCGGAGCGCATCTTGTTCTTGCGCAGCGTATCCAGCGCCATCTTGATGGATTCTCGGGATTGGCCAGCTTGAGACACCAATGCTCCTACTGTGGGTGGTTAGTGGTTAGTGGTTAGTGGTTAGTGGTTGGGGATTAAGGCCAAACTCAGCGTTTGATCTTTCCCAGGATCGCGTTAATCATCTTTCCAACTTCGAACGATAGACCCTCCACCTCATCCAGGAGGCCGGTTTCTCCGAGTTTCAGCGCGCGCGCTATTTCAATTTGAGTCTGTAATTCGCAGTTCGAGCCGCGCGCAACTCCTAAGAACTGGCGAAACTCACCAGTACTCAACCTTCCCTGGCCTTCCGCGATGTTGCTCGGAACGGAAACGGCCGAGCGCCTGATCTGGCTTCTCAGACCATATATCTCTTCCCGCGGAAAGTTGCCAGTCATGCGATAGGCTGCCGTAGCCAATTGAATCGACCGTTGCCAAACCAATAAATCTCGGAATGATCGCACCGCCATCAAGCCCATCCTTCCTTGCTCTACCCGCGATTCAAACAATGGAGCACTAATCACTAACCACTAATCACTACCCACTACCCACTAACCACTAACCACTACTCACTACTCACTACTCACTACTCACTAACCACTGTCCTTACAACTCCGCCCTCAGCGCCGCAATCGGATCCAGCGCGCTCGCCTTGTGCGCGGGATAGATGCCAAAGAACAGCCCCACCGACGTGGCGACAAACAACCCCACCACAATTGACCACAAGGCCACAATCGAAGGAAATCCGATGGCCAGCGTCACCAGCTTGGCCAAACCAATGCCCAGCAAAACTCCGATGATTCCCCCGATCGAGGCCAGCAACGCCGACTCAATGAGAAACTGCAGCAGAATATCTTTCCGCTTCGCGCCCAACGCCTTGCGCACGCCGATCTCGCGCGTCCGTTCGGTCACCGAAACCAGCATGATGTTCATGATGACGATGCCGCCGATCACCAGCGAGATGGCGGCGATGGCCACCACCACGGCGCCAAAGTTGTTCAGAATATTTCCCAGCAGATTCTGGAACGTGGCGCTCGAATCGATCGAGAAAGCATCCGCGACGTTCGGCGCCAGGTGCCTCCGCGTGCGCATGATGACGCGCAGCTCGTCGCTCACCCCCTCCATCACCGCGCCGCCGCCGCCCGAATCCACATAAATCTGCAGGCTCGAGTGCGAGCCGTACCGCTCTAGAAACGTGGTCAGCGGAATCGCCACCCAGTTGTCCATGCTCTGCCCGAACATCTTGCCCTGGCTCTGGCCCACGCCGATCACGGTAAACGGCACTCCGTCCACGTGGATCTCTTTGCCTATCGGATCGCCCGGCCCCAGCACGTTGTCCTCGATATCGGAGCCCACGATGGCCACGTGTGCCGAATGCGTGTCCTCGACCTCGGTGTACGAGCGGCCCACCGCGATGTCCAGGTTCGAGAGCGCGGGCATCGTCCACGTCCAGCCGCGGATCTGCGTATCCGTGGTGGATTTCGTTCCACGCACCACGTTTCCGCTGCCGTTCGAGCGCTGCGCCCCCACGGAAACGCAGGATTTGCAATCGGAAAGCACCGCCCGGTAATCGTCGTAGGTGACGTCTTTGCGCTTCTGGAACTCGATGAACTCGTCGATCGTGTTCCAGATTACCGGCATCTTGCGGATGGTGATCACCGCCGCGCCATACGTGTTCACCTTCGACGTCACAAACTGCTTGGCGCCGTTGGTCAACGTGACCACCATGATCACCGAAGCCACGCCGATGATGACCCCAAGCAGCGTCAGGATGCTGCGCATCTTGTTGGCCCACAGCGAGTCGAGCGCGAGTTTGAAGGCTTCTTTGAGTGGCATGGCTTCCCGCTCTTATGATACGCACCCGCTCGGCGCGCAGTTCCGGCCTGGGCCGGTCATCGTGCGCCGTGACTCGTGGATCGTGGATCGTGGTTCGTAATCCGTGGTTCGGGGACCGTAGTCCCTACGCCCTAGTCCCGTAGTCCCTACGTCCCCGTGCTTCCAAACCCTTTGGCCGCGCGCCCCGAGCCTTCCAGGCTTTCCACTTCTTGGACTGGACCCGTAAGAACAGGCACGGGAACCATCTGCGCAATCTTCTCGCCGGCCTGGAGCTCCACAACGGCATCGCCCAGGTTGGTCATCACAATGAGGACTTCGCCCCGGTAGCCGGCATCGATAACGCCGCCCGTGGTAGCAAGCCCCCGCGCCGCCATCGACGAGCGGTCGCGCACCAGCAGTCCCAGCGGCGCGCCGCTCTCGGGATCTCGCGCCTCCACGGCAATCCCTGTGCGCACCTTGACCGTAGCCCGCGGCGCCAACACCACCCCTTCAAGCGCAAACACGTCGTACCCCAAATCCTCGCCCGGATGCGCCACCACCGGCACCCGCGCACCCGCCTCCAAAAGCTTCACTCGCAGCATGAACTCATCCTAAAGCAAGTCAGCGCGCCAGCAAGCCAGCCGATCGGCGCAACCGAGCCAATCCCCCGTTGACACCCACATGCTCTTGGTTCAGCATTCCGGCATGATCGCCCAATTGCGTGGCTGCCGAGCCGGTTCGCCAAGATGCAATATCGGGCGAACTCGCGAACCTGCGATGTCGCGAAGCGACGCCAACTCGCGAACAAGGGAACGACTTGTTACATCTAGCGCAGGCAAGCGCCACCGGCGCAGGGCCGACTTGCTGACTCGCCAACTCGCTGACCCGCCATAAATGGCCAGCCCCGGCCGGGCGTTCACCCAACCGGGGCTGTCGTTACCTGACAAGAGAACCCGTAAGCCGAATTCTGTTCTATGCGGTCATTCCTCTAGACGCCGCGTTACCGCGGGCGTTCATCAGCGACCTACCCGGAGGTTTCGGCCATTGCATGAAGCAGCCTTGCGGCGCCGGGCCGGCACCGAACATGAGCCTTGCTCCCTGGCCCATGCTTCCCTCCCTATTTGGTCTTGCTCCGTGTGGGGTTTACCCTGCCACTGGCATTACTGCCAGCGCGGTGCGCTCTTACCGCACCTTTTCACCCTTACCATTGCATGGAGCAGACCTTTGGAGGAGATTCTCGGATATCCCACGACTCTCTTCCAAAAGGCTGCTCCATGCAATGGCGGTATGTTTTCTGTGGCACTGGCCGTCCATGAGCCTTAACGCTCACGTCCCGGACGTTATCCGGCACACTGCCCTCTGGAGTTCGGACTTTCCTCTCCCGAAAACCCCTGCTCGCGCAGAGACTTCCAGCAGCGACCGCCCGGTCCTCCTGCCAGCCTCTAGTGTACCGCTAATTCGAATCGTCGATGGCCCGCAGCGTGCTCCTCGTGTGCCACGCTTAACGGGGGATGCCCGACGAGGTTCAAATCCTGCCCCCTGGGCAGAACTGTCTCGTTTTAGGACACTACAAAGGCTGGTAATGATAACCGGCCAGGATTCTTGCGCTACGCCGAGCCCCGATCTTTCTAGATTGACGCCCTCTCAGGTCGAGTGGGTCGCTGCGGTGGTTCGCCAGTTCAATCTCCAACATGAGTTTTGGCGCAAAGAGGGTTCGGATTTTGTCACGCCTGGAGTCCTAGAAATGTTGGGGGATGCGCTACGCATTCATCATGCGTTTAGCCGGCAGGCCCTGAGCAAAGACCGCTTTGAATTCGCCCTGGAGAGTTCGTTGAAACGCGCGGGAATTCGAGCTGAACTTGTTGGGAACAGAACGAATCGCGGTCACGATATAACGATTGCGGGGGTGCCGGTCAGCCTTAAGACGCAGGCCGACAAAGGCATTCGCAAAGACTCGCTGCATATCAGCAAGTTCATGGAGCTCGGGAAAGGCGCTTGGAAACTGCCACTGCTCAGAGACATGTATGTTCAGCACTTGAAAAGCTATGACCGAGTCTTCCAATTCCGCCAGCTCGAACCTGGGCCAGAGAGCTATCTGTACGAGCTTGTGGAGATTCCCAAGTCTCTGCTGTTGGAGGGGAAGAACGCCCAACTCGTAGTCCAGGCACGCAGCCGCCAGAATCCTAAGCCCGGCTATGGTTGTGTCTACGATGCGGAAGGCAAGATCAAGTTTGCTCTCTACTTCGATGGAGGCACGGAGAGAAAACTGCAAATCAAAACGATAAGGAAAGATTTGTGCATTGTTCACGCAACCTGGCGGTTCGATTCAACGCCCTTTGAGCAGTCTATTCCTCGCTAGTTTGGCGTAGTCTTCGCTGATCTCTATGCCGGTACACTGACGCTCAAGCTCGTTGCAAACGATACCGGTCGTACCGGAACCGAAGAAGGGATCAAGCACCCTGTCACCGATTCTCGATCCGGCGGCAACGCAGAGGCGCACTAGAGAACGCGGGTAAACCGCAAAATGCGCTCCCAAATATGGTTCGGTATTGATATTCCAGACGCTGCGGCGGTTCTTTCGTCTCTCCCTGCTATTCAGAGCTGGCTCCTGAATGGCTTCGTAGTCGTAAAAGTACCGCTCCGATTTTGAGAAGAGAAAAACATACTCATGAGAGCGCGTGGGCCGGTCCTTGACCGATTCAGGTTGGCAGTTGGGCTTATTCCAGACCATATCGGACCGTAAGTACCATCCGTCGGCCTGTAGTGCGAAGGCCACCCTCCAAGGGACGCCGATTAGATCCTTCGGCTTAAGACCATGCGGTGTCGGAGCGCGATAGGACATGCCACGGCCTTTGTTCTTTGCATCGTCATCACGCCAAGTTCTTCCACCGCTGGTATAACTATCTCCGATGTTCAGCCAGAGAGTTCCATCACTCGCGAGCGTTCGGCGCACCTCACGGAATATGGAGACAAGATTTGCAATATAATCTCCGACATTCATTTCCGCGCCAATTTGGCCCTTAACCCCATAGTCCCGCAGACCCCAATATGGCGGCGACGTGACTGCGGTCTGAAATAGACAATCGGGGAATCCCGCTAACACGGTCTTCGCATCCCCGACAACGACTTCACAAAGATTGCGCGGATTCGCCGACGAATTCGGAGGAACATCCGCCTCGAATTCGGGGAAGAGTTGTAAGACCTTACCCATAAGCTGATTCTATCTTGAGTGGCGAATTGCCCGCGAAGGGTTTAAGATGCATGCGCGAAAGCAACTCCAATTCAGGAATCATCCCATTGAAGAATCACAACAACGCGGCCTCATTCAGCACCTTCTGCCGAAACTTGAGCGGAAGGCACATTGGGGTCAGAAGGTCTACCTTGGCCCCGGTTCGCGTTTCTATGTCAATTTGTAAGCCCGCTAAATCCAGCAAACTGGTTCTGGGCGCTGGATCCACCAGAATATCGAGGTCGCTGTCCTCGGTATCCTCGCCGCGCAGCACGCTTCCGAAAACGCGCGGATTCGCCATGCCCGCGCGCAAAACCAGCTCGCGGATGGCGTCTCGATGCTGAGGGAATATCTCCGACGGTTGCATGGCCTCTTCTCCCCTATGAGTTTAACGCCAATGTTATGAGCGGGAAAAACAAATCCTTTGCATCTTCAAGCGACCGTGAACCATCCCTTCACTGCGGTGGTTTTTTGTCTCCGCCAAGTTCGACTCCCGGCTTCCGGTTTGATCCCTCCGCATTCACATCAACAGAAGGAGACCTTCCATGAAGATTGTCACGATGATTGCCCGTTACCTGCTGGGCCTCATTTTTCTGGTGTTCGGTTCCAATATGTTCCTCCAATTCATTCCCATGGGACAAATGCCGGCAGGGCTCGCTGGACAGTTTACAGCCGCTTTGTTTGCAGCGCACTACTTTTACGTGGTGGGCGCAATCATGGTCGTGTCGGGGATTTTGTTTCTGGTGAACCGGTTTGTGGGACTAGGGCTGACGTTGCTGGGTCCGGTGCTGTTCAACATCCTTCTCTATCATCTCCTGATGGACCCGGCCGGAATTGCGATGGGTGCGTTTGCAACCCTTCTTTGGCTGCTTGTCGCCTGGGAGCATCGGATTGTGTTTGAAAGACTTTTTGCGGCGCGACTCGAGGAATAACTGCAGTCCCGATGAACATAGAAGGCTGCTGGCTACAATCAGGGTAGCGATGATCCAGTACCTCTATCTCGACCGCGTAAACTGCGGCAAAGCGTCGCGCCTGATCCAGCGAAGTTTCACCGGGGAGGCGGCAGCTCGTTCTTGCTTCCCCAACTCCGCAGCCACTCGATCACTTTCTCGTTGGGGGCACTTTCACCGGCTTCGATCTCGCTGAATCCGGCCTGAATCTCTTGCCGCTTCCAATCGTCGTAGCCATCCGCTGGCTTCTCGGCTTTGGCATGGCGGAAGCTGCGCAACGCAAGCGAGCCGGCCGGCGTCAATGTCCACTCCACGGCGTCGCCGACGGAAAGATTCGCCTTCCGCAGCATCTCTTCCGGAACCTCGATCGTGACTGCATCTCCCTTGCGGGCAATCTGGGTAGCCATACGTCCGCCTTTGATCCCATGGTAACCCGAATCCGCATTGTCGCGCGCAGAGCTCATAGCAATGCGGAGATTGCCGGGAATGCCTAGTTATCCGGCTCGCGCCAGGTGCGTTTCCTGACGAAGAAGACGAACTCGCCGGGCTTGGCGGTGTAATGCGTCGTGCTGCATTCGTTGGGAGCGACCAGACCCTTCCCAAGGATCTCGGAGATGGGGTACCAGATGTCTCTTTCCTTGTTGCTTTCCTTTGCGGCATCGCAGTTGATGTAGGTTTCGAGCCCCATGTTGTAGGTGGCCTTGACCGCGATCAACTTGGCATCGGAGGGAAGCGTCACCGTCACGCTCTTGTCGTCGCCGATGTGCACCCATTCGTTGTGCACGGTCTCCTGGCGATCGATGCGCACCAGATAATTGGAGGCTTCGACAGGCAGGCCGGTTTTTCCGTCCAGCAGGCGGATATGAATCGTGTTTTCCGATTGCGCGTGCAGGCCGGCGCAGAAAACAGCTGTACACAACAACCCGACAATCTTCATGATTTCCGAATCACCTCGTGGCCGGCGCGGGTCTTCGCGCCCTCACGGCAGCCAGTCTACCACCCTACACGCGAACACCTGTCCGTGGGGCGGAAGTAAACGCCACATTGCACGGTCCTCAAGACTTCACGTGAATTGGAGAACTGCCGTAAAAACCGGCGCTACGCCCTGAATCTACCAGGAAGAATACGGTTGTCCATCGGTGCCCGTCTCGGTCGAGCCGGAGTGGACGTCGGTGATTCCGGGATCGGTCTCATCCAGCGAGTACATGGCATCGCTGGTATCGGGCACCCAGGTGTCTTTGCTGCGCGTGATGGGGTCCTCGGGAATCACCTTCAGGTAACCATCCTGAATCAGATCGTCGAGCGACTGCGGGCCCTTCTGCTTGTCCATGGTGTAGGTATCGATGGCGGTGCGCATGGTTTGCAGGTCTTCCTTGAGCGCGGCCTCGCGCGCGTGCCTGACCGCGCCCACAAATCGGGGAATCGCCAGCGTGATAAGAATCAGCATGATCGCCATCACGATGACCAGTTCGACCATGGTAAAGCCCGCGGATTGTGTGCGTCGGTTGCGCATGTCGTTTTCTAGTGGTTAGTGATTAGTGGTTAGTGATTAGCGGCTAGTTCGATCGTGCTCACCGGAACTGCGAAGCTTACACCTGAAGAAGTGGATAGCGAATATTTGCCACAGCCCGTTGACCGCCAGCCACTAACCACTAATCACTAACCACTGTTTTTCACTGCCTCTCATCACCACGTGTCGTACTTCGTTCCGTCCAGCCCCGTTCCCTGCGACTTGGAATACACGTCGAAGACGCTTTGCCCGCCCCAGGAATCGGAGTCGGGATCGTCCTGCATGGAGCGCAATCCCCAATCCGCGTTTTTCGTCATGGGATCGATGGGAATCTTGCGCAGAAATCTCAGTTTCTTGCCTTGCACGTCCACGCCATCCACCAGCGTCTGCAGGTCTGGCGGATAATTCTGACTCTCCACCTTGGTCTGGAATGCGCCCCGGTCGGCCGCGTCCTTGTACTTGTCAATGGCGTTGCGCATCGTCCACAGATCGGCGCGCAGCTCGCGTTCCTTTTCCCGCTTCACCTGGAAGCGCACCAGGGGCAACGACGCCGACATGAGAATCGTGAGGATGGATATGGTCACGATCAGCTCAGCCAGCGTCAAGCCGCGTTCACCTGCGGGTATCGAACTTGCCCGCATCGCAATGGAGCGTCCCAGATTCATCTCTGCGGCTCCCTACTTCACCACAACTGTGGACAGCATGGCCCCTATCGACGTCTGTTGCTGCGCGCCATTCACGACCGCGGCGCGCGTAACGCTAAGAACCGATTGCCCCGAGGCCTTGGCCTGGAACGTCAGCACGGCAACCACGCCCGTACCGGTGATGCCGTGCGCTTGTGCGGGGCGCGAGACGCTGATGACTACGGTTCCCTTCGGTTCCTCCACGTGACTGATGCCGGTCGGCTGGCCGTCGCGGCCCAGGAAATCTCCGGCCTTTGCGCCTGTCAATTGCAGCTTCGCGGGATCGTACTGCAACTGCAACGCGACGGAACTGACGTCGGTTCCCCCATTGAGCACGACCGGAACCTGGAAGCTGGCGCCCGCGGCCAGCGGTGTTTCAGGAACATTCAGAGCCAGAATGGTGCTCGCCGCCGGTGTTGCAGGTGCAGCGGCCGGCGCCGCGGGTGAAGCGGATGGCGCCGCAGGCGCGGTAGCCGGTGTCGGGGGCGCAGAGGCCGGCGGAGGAGCCGTCGGCGGAGGAGCCGCAACTGCGCCCGGTGGCTGGCTGGGCGCCTGATTGGCCGGCGGACCGGGTGACGGCGCCGTTGCCTGCGCAGCGGCAGCAGGGCTTCCATTGGCCGCCATATCGGAGCGTAGCAGCGCGAGCATCTGCGGCGCAGCCTCAAGCGCGCTCTGCGCGGGAATCGATCCCACGACCGCGTGCTGGTTCGCGGTTGGGTGCGCGGCGGGCGCTACCGTGGAACTCCCGTTGTCTTCATGCCGCAGCTCGACCGAGCCCTGTCCCGGACCCGTGTCGATGATGCGGAGGTTGGCCTGATCGATCTCCTGCGAGCGAACGATATGCGGCACCACCACGAAGACAATGTCGTCGTCCTGAATCTGGCGGTCCCTCGAACCGAAGATGTACTTCAGAACCGGAATCGCGCTCAGGCCCGGAACACCGGCCCAATTGTTGGATTCCTGCTTGTCCTGAATGCCGCCCAGGATGCTGGCCTCGCCTTCGCGCAGGCGGATCACCTGGTCCACCACGCGCTGGCTGATGATCGGCTCCGTAACCCCGCTGATGGTCTCGGTCCCGCTCTCCGCCGAGACCTCGATCTTGATCTTCAGCGTTACGTCGTGGTCGTAGTGGACGCTGGGCGTCATCTCGATGTTCACGCCCACGTCCTGGTACTGGAACTGCGTGTTGACGAGCCCACTCACCAGCGACGCGGCCCCGCCCGTCTGGTAAGAACCGGTCGCAATCGGGATGCGCGAGCCGATCTTCATGGTCGCTTTCTGCGCGTCGGTGGCGCGGATGCGCGGGCTCTGCAGGACCTTGGTGTTGTTGTCGGTAAGCAGCAGGTTGAGCGTGGCCGACCCCACGGTGACCGCGAAGTTCGTGGAGTTGAGATTGGCCAGGTTATAGAGCGTGGGGCTGGTGGTGGTGGTCGTCGAGCCGCTGCCGCTGCCGCTGCTGCTCGTGCTGCACGAATTGGACTGCGCGCAGTTGGGCTGCAGCGATACGCCGAAGCTGCTCGGCCATTGCAGGCCCAGCGTCTTCTCCCAGTTCTTGCTCACCTCCAGCACCGCGACGTCGACCACCACTTCGCCGCGCGGCTTGTCGAGGTCGGAGATCAGTTGCTGCGCCAGCAGCAGTTCGTCGGGCGTGCCACGCATCACAATGGCGTTCTGGCTCTGCACTGGAAACGCCTTGGCCGACGGCATCACATTGCGCAGCGCCGTGGCCACATCGTTCAGATCGTTCTGCTGCCATGCGTTGGCCAGATAGAACGTCTGCACTGCCTGTTCGTCCAGGTCGCGCCGCTTGGAGGCGCTGTTCTGCGCCACGAAGATGGTATTGCTCGTTACCGGGCGCCAGAAGGTACCCGACATCACGCCCACGATGCGCAGGGCATCGAGCAGCGAAACGTTGTTCAGGTCCACTTCGATGCGCGTCGATTTAAAGTCCGGATCGAACAATACGTTCACGCCGGCGGCCTTGCCCACCGTCTCGTAGACCACCTTGGCGTCTTCGGTCATGTGCAGCGAGAGCGGCTCATTCGAAACCGGCTTGAGCTCCGGCGGCGACTCGATGGTCGAGAGTTCCTCGGCTGTCGAGGCCGGCTCGGGCAGTCCGGCCTCCGGCGCAGGCGCGCTCTCGCCCTGCTTCTGGCGGATCCGCGAAATCTCCTGCCGCGCGGCTTCGTTGCTGGGATCGATCTCGCTGGCGTGCAGAAACTCCGCAATCGCTCCCTGCGTGTAGCCGGCCTGCTCCAGCTTGCGGCCATTGGTCACGTGCATCGACGACGCCGTCACCCGCACCCGCGCCAGCGCAATCTTGACGCGCACATCCTTGGGGTTCTTCTTGAGCGCCTTCTGGTAGTCGACGACGGCCGTGTCGTAGTCCTCGCGGGCCTCGGCGGCCTGGCCTTGCTTCAAGTCGGTGTTCGCCGACTCGCCATAAGCCCTCGCGCACGGCAGGCCAAAGCCGGCCGCTGCGGCCAACAGGGCGATCGCGAATAGAGTTCTCGATCTCATGATTCCGGCCGCGGCCGGAGCGGGCGTGCGCTTCATCCTACTCCCCGGCGTTTTTACGGGTTCGCACACACACGTCCCGGCGGCATCTTCAGGCCCGGGCTGCGGAACCCGAACGGGCCTCCCGGCGGGATTCCTCGTGCCTATACTCGGCGAAAAACGCTGCTTCATTCTAACAAAGCCCGGCTCTGCCCCATCGCTATCCTCGCCGATGCTACGGCAATCGCATGAATTGAATTTGCTGACGGATCGGGCTCCGCATACCGCCGCGCCGGAGGCGCAACGGTAGTTAGCCCCGCGCTTTAGCGTGGGGAAGAGGGGCGGAATAGAGGGATCAGTCCCGTAGGGGCGGCGCAAGCGTTCAAACGGGACGTCCCGGCGCCATTCATGTTGCCTTGCGCCGATGCTACGATGAAAGATCGAGGAAGTTCGCCCGTGCCCCGCCAAAGCAGCCACAACATCACACCCAAAGACGCGCCGGCCGCGAAAAACTCCGCCCAGCCGCGCGATCCCGTGGCCAGCGGCCAGCGCGACGCCGCGCAAAACCGCGCCGCCAGCCACAACTACTTTTTCCTCGAGAAGTTCGAAGCCGGCGTGGCGCTGCGTGGCACTGAGGTCAAATCCATCCGCGAGGGCAAGGCCAATCTCCGCGACTCCTACGGGCTCGTCAAGGATGGCGAGGCGTTCCTCTTGAATCTGCATATCGGGCCTTACTCCCACGGCAATATCGCCAATCACGACGAGACACGCACCCGCAAGCTCCTCCTGCACCGCGAGGAGGTTCGCCGGCTACTCTCGAAGACGCAGATCAAGGGCCATACGCTCATCCCCACGCGCCTCTACTTCCGCAACGGCCGCGTCAAGTGCGAGCTGGCCCTCGCCAAAGGCAAGCAGGATTGGGACAAGCGCGAAACCGAGCGCCGCCGCGAAGCCGACCGCGAAGCCCGCGCCGCCATCAATGCCAACAAGCACCGCGGCGGACGGTGAGTCAGCTTTCAGATCTCAGCCATCAGCTTTCATCTTGTTCATGCGGCTGCGGGTGCGGTGCGTCATTCCTTGCGACGGTTACCGGTAGATAGGAGCTAGAGCCCGCATTCCTCACACGCGGCGAGAACCTGTACCGCCGGTCTCCTGACCGGCTGTACTGAGGACCTTCTGGCCCTCAGAGACTTCGTCAGGCCTTGAATCCTGGGCGGTCGCGCTGTCTGTGAGAAATGCAGGCTATTGATGGCTGCATAAGTAATCTCCGAGAAGCGCGCCGGAGGCGCAGTGTTTGTTAGCCCCGCGCTTTAGCGTGGGGAAAGCGGATTCCAAAGATTGACTCCGGAGTCCCGTAGGGACGGCGCAAGGACATTTCTTTTGCAGAAATCAATAAAGCCCAATGGCTTCTCGGTCTTTTGCGGCGCCCTTCTGCAGACTCAATGCAGGCCAAAAGTCGTGCCCTTTCCCTGCGCCGTCGATGCAACCAGTTCTATGCCTTCTTGGCTTTCGTCAGCTCGGGCCCCAGAAAATCCTCCATCGTCGAGCCGGCCATCAGATCTTCGTCGGGCGCGAATTTCGCGCCTTTTGGCGGTTCGACCGGCGCGGACGCGGGGAGATAGTGCTCCGTCAATCCCTTGCGCAAAAGTTCGAAGGCCTGTTCGGGCGTGTCGGCGAATTGAAAGAGTTCGAGATCCTTGGGCGAGATGGCGCCCGTGTCCACCAGCACCTCGAGGTTGAAGACCTGTTTCCAGTAATCCGAACCATAAATGAGGACAGTGATTCTCTTGTTGACCTTCCGGGTCTGCGCCAGGGTGAGAATCTCGAACATCTCGTCGAGGGTGCCGAAACCGCCGGGAAAAACCACCAGCGCCTTGGCCAGATAGGCAAACCACAGCTTGCGCATGAAGAAGTAGTGGAACTCGAAGTTGAGCGAGGGCGTGATGTAGGGATTCGGCCTCTGCTCGAAGGGCAGCAGGATGTTCATGCCGATGGTTTTGCCGCCGGCCTCGTGCGCGCCGCGATTGGCCGCTTCCATAATGCCAGGGCCGCCGCCGGAGGTGACGACGAAACGATGCTTGCGCGAGGGGATGGTCTTGGCCCATTGCGTGAGCAGTTGCGCCAGGCGGCGCGCGTCTTCGTAGTAGCGAGCCATCTTGACGGCCGCCTCGGCGCGCTTCAGTTGCAGCTCCGTCGCTTTGCCCGCGGCGATCTCCACGGCTTTGGCGGGCTGCTCGTGGCTGGGAGCCGGATGCACGGAGCCGGTGTTTTCCAGAAGCTCCAGATCATGATCGGCCTCTTCACGTCCGCGAAAACGCGCCGAGCCGAAGAAGACCACGGTGTCCTGAATCTGCTCGCGGCGGAAACGCGCCAGCGGCTCCAGATACTCCGCGACGATGCGTATGGGACGGCCGTCAGGGCTGTTGAGGAACGCAGTGTTCTCAAAAGCCAGCGGCGCGGCATCGAGCGGCGGAGGCGCGCCGTCCTTCGGAATGACGGCACGCGGCGCGGCTTGAGGCACCGCGGGTTGCCCGGCTTCCTGATCTCTGATCTCTGATCTCTGTTCTCTGTCTTTCATCGTTCAACCATCCCGGTGCCGAATGGCATCCTGAAATGCGATCCATAGATTCAGCAACCCCAGCCCTGAGACGAGACCGCGCGCGGCGCCGGTGACCGCAATGCTGCCGAGCGCGGGAAAGCGCAGAAAGATCGGGTTCTGATCCCAGGCAGCATGCCACCACGGCACAACGCAGATCGCCAGGCCGATATACATGCGCAGCATGACGCGCAGAAACAACTCGATGCGTACCAGCCAGCGGGGAACGCGTTGATGCGGTTCGATGGCGTTGGGGAGCTCGGCCGACGCGTCTGCGCCGGATTCTGTTGGCAACCCGGCGGACAACGGAGCCGGGCTAACAGTGAGCGATGGCGAGGTCGATTCCGGCTGCTGGGGCATGCGTTTGCTTGGGTCCGCGTCCACGATGTCCTTGCCGCCGCGGTCACTTCTTTTGATGCGCACGGCTCGGGACGCGAGCTTGAAAAGCCCGGCCCCGGCTGAAGGACGCCGTATTGCCACGGTAACACAGCGCGAGCAGAAACTCAGTGGCGGGTAGTGTTGCAGTTTCCGAATCGGCGACCAACCGACCGGAATCGCAAGATTGGTCCTAGTCGAATCTGGAAACGTGCCTCGGGCTGATATCGCCAATTGACCATCGATCTCTGGATCGTCGCCAGTTGTTTGGTCTTGTTCGGCGTTTACCGAATGGTAATTTCCGTGTAGCCGGTGATCCAACCCGAACGCAGAGATTGACTCTAAGCGCCGACTACCCGCGATCGCCCCACTGTGCGCTGGCCCATGAGGCTGCATACGCCAGGTTCAAGGGCAGAGTCCACCACATCTGAACGGGCGACCGCCGCATTCGTTTGGCCACACTGCGGAGAGAGTAGAATCGCCGATTTGCATATCGATATCCGGCCAGGAGCTCTTCTGCGCTCATTTGATTCGGCTGAAATACCAGGTCTGTGCGCCCGTTGTATTTCCGCCAGTCTCGGGTCAATATGCGTCCCTGCGCGTCCAGCCTTTGATAGAGCGGCGTGCCCGGGTAGGGCGTCAGGATATTGAACGTAGCGTTCTGAACACCCGCCTCCTCCAGAAAGTCAAGAGTGTCCTTGAAGATCGCCGGCGTGTCGTTGTCAAAACCAAAGACAATCCCGGCCTGAACAGCAATCCCATGCGCGTGGACGCGTTTGAGTAGCCGGGCATAGTCTTCCACCCGGTTGAAGCCTTTGCCAGCCTCGTTCATGCTCAATTGGGAGATCGACTCGAGGCCCAGGAATAGCTGCTTACACCCGCTGCCGGCTGCCGCGTCCAGAAATTCGTCATCCAGGGCCGCGTGGATCGTGGCCTGACTGCTCCACCACTTATGATGAGGCGTGATTGTGCGAAACAACTCCTTTGCATATTTCTTATCCGCCGCAATGTTGTCGTCCCAGAAGATAATTCTCTTCCCGTGGAAGGAACCGAATTCCGCCGCAACTTCAGCAATGGGCCGCTTACGCAATCCGTGTTTGTACATCAGCACAACGGAGCAGAAATCGCAGTCGTTCGGGCATCCCCTGGTGGCAAACAGAACGCCGCTCGCGAAGTCGTGCCGGTGAAACAGCGTTTTGCGCGCCATGGGGGCGCATGCCAGGGACCTTGGGCCGGCCTGCCGGTATACGCGACGATAACTCCCCGTTTCGAAGCTATTCAAGAATTCTTCCCAAAGGCCCTCGGCTTCTCCTATAAAGATCACATCGGCATGCCGGCCTGCCTCCTCCGGTAGTAATGTCACATGCGGGCCGCCCATTACGATGCACGCACCTTGCAGTCTGAATCGCTCCGCAAGGCGGTAGGCGTGAAATGCACTGGGTGTGTGAAACGTTATGCCAACCACATCTGGATGATCTGTCCAGTCGATGTCTTCGGCCTCTTCATCGACATGAGTTACCTGCCAATCGGAAGGAACCCTGGCGGCCAGATAAGGCATCGTAACCTGTTGGAAATTAAGGAACCGGGACCTTCGTGCTCTACGAATTTCACTCGAGGACGCAGTAATCAGCAGGAGTCTCGGCATGGCGTCTAGGAATTGGCGGGGCGGTGTCGAGCGATCGAGGCTGTTGGACCAGGAAGACCGGAACCGGCATCGTTACGCCGTCGCAGTGGCATCCGGTATTTGGCGTCCTCAGCCCTCATCGCCGATACACATAGCATATCTCGCATTCCACCGCCGCTCCTTCTTCCGGTGTACATTTGCCGGATGTTCCGGGCGAATCGTCGCCTATCCGGAAGTCATCTTCTGGTCAACAGCTCCGGCGAAACCGGAAGCAGGAGTGTTTCTCGGTTCGCGCTAAATCGCCAGAGGCGCGAATTGAGCCTCACGCAGGAAACTTTGGAGTTCCGGGCGGTTCACCGCCTAACCAGAGAATGCGCCACCACCAGGTACCGGCTGCGGTTTACGGAACCACCGGCAGTCCCGCGAGCGCCATGGCGATCTCCTCCTCGGGATACTCGAAGTTCTCCAGCTTGCCAGCGTGGTAGTCGATGTAGGACTGCATGTCGAAGTGGCCGTGGCCGCTGAGGTTGAAGAGAATCACGCGCGGCTTGCCTTCGGCCTTGGCTTCGAGAGCCTGGTGAATGGCTTCGGCGACGGCGTGATTGGCTTCGGGCGCGGGTACGATGCCCTCGGCGCGCGCGAATTGCACACCGGCGGCGAAGGCGTCGAGTTGCTGCACGGTGACGGCATCGGCGAGCCCGAGATTGATGACGTGCGAAACCAGCGGCGCCATGCCGTGATAACGCAGGCCGCCGGCGTGAATGCCCGGAGGCACGAAGGTGCTGCCCAGGGTATGCATCTTCACTAACGGAGTGAGATGGCCGGTGTCACCAAAGTCATAAACGAAGCGGCCCTTGGTGAGGCTGGGACAGGCGGCCGGTTCCACGGCCACGATGCGCGCGTGGCCTTTGCCCTTGAGCTTGCGGCCCAGGAACGGCATCACGAGTCCGGCGAAGTTCGATCCGCCGCCGGTGCAGCCGATGATGACGTCGGGGTCGTCGCCGGCAAGAGCCATCTGTTCGATGGCCTCCTGGCCGATGACGGTCTGGTGAAGCAGCACGTGATTCAGGACGCTGCCGAGCGCGTACTTGGTCTTGGGATCCTTGGCGGCGACTTCGACGGCCTCGGAGATGGCGATGCCGAGCGAGCCTCTCGAGTCGGGGTGCTGGGCAAGAATGGCGCGGCCGCAATCGGTGGTGTTGCTGGGACTGGCGGTGACCGAAGCGCCGAACGTCTCCATCAGAGCGCGGCGATAGGGCTTCTGGTCGTAGCTGACGCGCACCATGAAGACCTTGCAGTCGAGACCGAGAAACGCGCAAGCCATCGCCAGCGCCGAGCCCCACTGTCCGGCGCCGGTTTCGGTCGCGAGATGGGTGACGCCCTCCTGCTTGTTGTACCAGGCCTGCGGGACGGCGGTGTTGAGCTTGTGCGAGCCGGCGGGCGAGACGCCTTCGTACTTGTAGTAGATGCGCGCGGGCGTATCGAGCGCCTTTTCAAGCCGGCGGGCGCGCATCAGCGGCGCGGGACGCCACTGCGCGTAAATCTGCCGCACTTCCCCTGGGATTTCGATCTCGCGTTCGGCGCTGACCTCCTGCATGATCAGCGCCATGGGAAACAGCGGCGCAAGATCGTCGGGGCCCAGCGGCTGCAGCGTGCCGGGATGCAGCGGCGGCGCCATGGGCGCCGGCAGATCGGGAACAATGTTGTACCAGGCGAGTGGAATGCGGCTTTGCGGCAGGTTGTACTGGATAGTTTCCATGCCGAACATTTTACATAAAGCCGCGGAAACGTAAATGTGCGCAGCGCCACGCGAGGAGGATCTTCACGCCGCGAACGTCTTGCTCGCACCCCGGTCGCCGAGCCCGGCCAGAAGACCGGCAATGGAGATGTCCTCGTCCAATGCTTCCCAATGCAGGCCGCGGCCGCTGATCCTCACCTGCTTGCGCTGCTTCGCAGTGCCGCGCAACAAACGGGGAAACCAGGCGAGTGGAACGCCGATGGTTCGGCCGTCGCTCAGATCGACCCACATGCAATCGGGGTCGAACCGCACTCGTTTTGCGCTAACCGAAGAACTCATCCCAAGCCCTCATGATCCGGTCCCGATTTGCCACGACAATCTCCAATAACTTGCGAAGTGTCCGGGAATCGTAGCCATCATTGTAGGCTACTTGAATCTCTGGTTCCAACCAGAACTTCGCTTCCAGGCCGTCTTTCTCAACGTGGACATGCTCCTGCTCCCGTGGCGAACCTTCATTCGAATAAAAGAAGAACCTGAAGCCGCGCTCGCGAAAGACTGTCGGCATATCGCCATTCTAGCGCCGGCGCCGCCGGCGCAGATCACGTCGCGTTTTCCGCGCTTGGCGAAGACGGGTCCGGCAGTGGAGAATGCAGGGGTTCTCGAAATTATGCCGCGGGGCGCGCTCCTGTCCGAGTGAAATCGACGGAGGCCGCGCAAATCGCTACAAGGAAAGATTCGATGCACTCAATCTGGTTCGGCGAGTTTATGGGCACGTTGATTCTGGTGCTGCTGGGCAACGGCGTGAGCGCCGGCGTGACGCTGCGCAAATCCTATGCGGAAAAGTCGGGATGGATGGCGATCACCACCGGTTGGGCGCTGGCCGTGCTCTGCGGCGTGCTGGTTGCGCAGGCCTTCGGCAGTCCCGGCCCGCACCTGAACCCGGCGATCACGCTGGCCGTGGCCGTCGTGAGCGGGAACTATGGGCAGGTCCTGCTCTACTGGTCGGCGCAGTTGTTGGGCGCGATGAGCGGCGCGGCGCTCATGACTCTGCACTACGCGCCGCATTGGAAGCTGACTCCCGATCCCGCGGCCAAGCTCGGCGTCTTTGCGACGAACGCGGCGGTCCACAGCCCGCTTGCGAACCTTTTGAGCGAGATCATCGGGACGATGGTGCTGGTGATTGTGGCCGGCGCGATCTTTTCGCACGGCGTGGCCATCGGCGGACCGGCCGCGGGGCTGGGGCCGTGGCTGGTGGGCAGTCTGGTGTGGGGCATCGGACTCTCGCTCGGTGGAACGACGGGCTACGCCATCAATCCGGCGCGCGATCTCGGGCCCCGTATCGTTCACGCGTTGTTGCCGATTCCCGGCAAGGGCGGATCGAACTGGCGCTATGCACCGATTCCTGTAATTGGTCCGCTCATCGGAGGAGCGCTCGCGGGATTGCTGGTGCGCTGCGCGCATTTCTAGCGCCGATGCGCAGATATGTAGCGCCGGCCTCTTGGCCGGCTGTACTGGCGGCGTTCACGCCGCCAGCGGCCATGTGCGGGTGAGGAGACCGGCGTTACTTCAAAGCTGAATAGCGGATCGATTCTCTGGCGCAGCGAATTTCATCCACGATTTCCACAGAGGTTCTGAGAGCAACTTCGAATTCTTGCTTCGCGCGATTGCGGAGCGGCTACTCCAGAAACGACGCGATGACGGCGAGCGCGGCGATGGCTGCGGTTTCGGCGCGCAGGATGCGCGGCCCCAGCGACGCCGCGCGCCAGCCGTTGGCGTCGAAGAGCGCTTCTTCCTGAGGCGCCCATCCGCCTTCGGGACCGACGGCGATTTCGAGCGCGGGCATCTCGTCGTTGGCCGCCACGATCGCTTCGTCGATGGCATGACGCAGCGTGGTGGTGCGCTCCTGCTCGGCGAGCACAATGCGCGTGGCGTCGGAAGCGGCGCTCACGCGGGCGGCCAGCGCGACCGGATCGTGAATGAGCGGCACGTCGGAGCGGCGCGCCTGCTGCGCGGCCTCGTGCGCGATGCGGCGCCATCGCGCGGCGCGCTTCTCGGCGGCCTGGGCCAGGTGCTTTTCTGTTCTTCGCGCGACCACGGGCGCAATCGCGGACACGCCGAGCTCGGTGGCTTTCTCGATGGCCCACTCCATGCGATCGAACTTGTAAACCGCGAGCACCAAGGTAACGGGCAGCGCGGGATCGGCCGCAAGCTCGGCCGTGAGGTTGAACCGAACTTCGTTCTGGGTGACCGCTGCCACCTGGGCGTGAAAGACGCGGCCGCCCGCCACCACGTCGGCCTCCATGCCGGGTTCGGCGCGCAACACGCGCGCCAGGTGTTCGGCCTGCGCGCCGTCGATGGTGGCGGTGGCTTCATCCCAATGTTCGGCAATCCAGCGGCGTCGGCTCACAAGTTTTCTCGCGGAGTGCTTCATAGAAAGTGTACGGCGTTCTAGTCATCATGGAGTGACCGGTTCGGCTGCGCTGACCGTGGGTTAGGCTGTGATTCAGGAAGAAGCACAGCTCAGAGCCACAAGCGGAGAGGAACCGGTCATGAAGGAAAAGGTACGATTTTTG
>Ga0224557_1000908_pt1 | contig 30503 bp, 32 predicted proteins | sample 714S31014metaG_FD_180677 | JGI IMG/M metagenome (GOLD analysis project Ga0224557, IMG submission 180677) | Peat soil microbial communities from Stordalen Mire, Sweden - 717 S3 10-14 | ecosystem: Environmental > Terrestrial > Soil > Wetlands > Peat | place: Sweden: Norrbotten County, Stordalen... | reverse complement strand
TCTCGGGGTAGGGGAGATCGCGGAATTGTTTCCAGCGGTCGGGTATCTGCAGGCGCAATTTGTCGATGTGTTTCTTTGCGTTGCGCAGGCTGGCGATGAAATCGCGGATCGGCTGGCTGGAAATTCCCGCGAGATCGTAGCCGAGACTGAAGTCGTAGATCGTCGACGTCTTGTCGAATGCGCTCGGTGGAAACCCCAGCAGGTTGCTCGCCTTGAGCATTTCGATAAGCATCATGCCGGCGACGTATTCCTGGAGGGATTCCTGTAGCCGCAATTCCTGTGAGAATTCGATGTTGTAACCGACATTGGTCATGTCGATGCAGGGACGATTGATGACCAACTGATCATTGATCTGGACGGTCTTCAGTTCCATGATGCGCGACCCGCCGAGCCAGCTTAGGACGAGGTTCTGCGCCATCTGCGTTTGCGGGCCGGCGGCGGGACCGACGGGGTTGGCGGCGATTTTGCCGTGGAACTTGACGCTCGTATCCAGCGTGGGATCAGGCACGTACATCTTGCGGAGAGGCAGGTCGAAGATGGTTTGTTGCTTCTCGGGTTCGAGAAACATCCGCTTCACAAGGTCGGAAAATGGAGATGGATGCAGGTCCGCCATAGGGTTACTTCTGTCAATTGACTTTACGGTTTCCTTTGCCGTAGTCTAGCCAAAACTTACCGTGAAGCTGACCCGATTGATCAAAGTTGCCCGCGGAGAGGAACCTGCCGACCTCGTCATCAAGGGTGGTCAGATCGTCAATGTCCTCAGCGGCGAGGTTTATCCCGCCGACATCGCCATTTGCGGCGAAGTCATCGCGGGCGTCGGCGACTACAGCGGGCCGAACGAACTGGATGCGCGCGGCAAGTTCATCACTCCCGGCTTTATCGATGGCCACATGCACATAGAAAGCTCGATGGTCACGGTTTGGGAATTTGCCAAGACCGTCATGCCGCACGGCACGACCACGATCATGGCCGACCCGCATGAATTGGCGAATGTCCTCGGCACCGAAGGCATCGAGTATGTGCTGAAGACGGCGAAGTATCAGCCGCTGAGCGTGTACGTCATGTTGCCATCGTGCGTGCCCGCGACCGATCTCGAAACGAGCGGCGCGCGGTTGAAGGCGGTTGATTTGCTGCCGTACCTGGACAGCCCGTGGGTGCTGGGTTTGGCGGAGATGATGAATTATCCCGGTGTCATTCATCGTACCGAGGAAGTGTTGGAGAAACTGCGGGTTGTCGGCGGAAAGGTGGTTGATGGCCATGCGCCGCAGCTTAGCGGGAAGGACTTGAACGCGTACGTCGCCGCGGGCATCAGCAACGATCACGAGTGCACGACGGTGGCGGAGGCGCGGGAAAAGATGCGGCTCGGAATGAGTATCGCGGTCCGCGAAGGTTCGGTGACGCGCGACCTACTGGCGCTGTTGCCGCTTATCAAACCGGAGAACGCCGACCGCTTTTTCTTTTGCACGGACGACCGCACGCCGGCCGATTTGATGGATCGCGGTCACATCGATTCGATGGTGCGCATGGCGATCAAGGCGGGGCTCGATCCTGCGCTTGCGGTCCGGCTGGCGACGATCAATGCGGCGCGTTATTTCGGTTTGCACAAGGTGGGCGCGATTGCGCCGGGGTGGTTTGCGGATCTGAATTTGCTCACCGACCTCAAGGCGTGCGCGGTCGAGAAAGTGTTCAAGCGCGGTCATCTGGTGGCGGAGAAAGGTTATCTGCTCGGCAACAAACCGATGAGCGCGATGATCGACGTTCGCAATACGGTGAAGATTCGTCCGCTTGGCGATTCCAGTTTTAAGATTCCGGCGAAGAGCGGACGCGCGCGGGTCATGGAGTTGATTCCGAACCAGATTATTACGCGCCAGATTTTTGCGGAGCCTAAGCGAGAGAACGGGCAGGTTGTTTCCGATACGGAACGCGACATCCTCAAGATTGCCGTCATTGAGCGGCATCTTGGGACGGGGAACATCGGGCTCGGCCTGACGAAAGGCTTTGGGCTGAAATCCGGGGCCATTGCGAGCAGCGTTGGCCATGACGCCCACAACATCAACGTGGTCGGCACGAACGATGCCGATATGCGCGCGGCGGTCGAACACATTGTGAAGATGCACGGCGGCTTCGCTGTCGCCAATCACGGCAAGATTCTCGGTTCGGTGGCGCTACCCATCGCAGGCCTGTTGAGCAACAAACCGTTGTCCGATGTGAAAGACGAACTCGATATCGCCAACCGCGCCACGAAGGAACTGGGCTGCGCCATCCCGGAGCCGTTTATGGCTCTGTCATTTATGGCGCTGAGCGTGATACCGGAATTGAAATTGACCGATCGCGGGCTGGTGGATGTGAATAAGTTTAAGTTTGTGGATTTGTTTGAAACGTAGCCCGGGTTCGATAGCGGCTCTTATGTTCTTTCGCTTGAAAGCCGATTCCCTTTTTGGGAGGTGGTTCCGGCAGGGCGGGCGGATCGATAATAGCCATGACACGCTGGAGGATCGTAACGATGGCAGCCTCATGCACGTTGAGACGGTCTTTGAGTTCCTTTTCCAACGCGGCGAGCTTGCGGGCCAGTTCACGGCTGTCGGACAGAACCGCGCGCATCTTCACAAACGCGCGGACGACGAAGACGCTCATCTGCGCCGCCCGTGGGCTGTTGAGGACGTTGGCCGCCATGATCGCGCCGTGCTCGGTGAAAGCGTATGGCAGATAGCGTCGGCCACCGCTGCCTTTTGAGGTCGCATTTTGCGACCTCAAAGTTGCATGTTCTTGTGGAGTAAGCTGAAATACAAAATCCTCGGGGAAGCGTGGCGCATTACGCTTTACGGCCTCATTCAGCCGCTTGGTCGTTACGCCATAGACCTCCGCCAGGTCCGCGTCGAGCATAACCTTCTGGCCGCGAATTTCGTGAATCAGTCGGCTTAATGCCAAATCCTTCTCAGGAGCCATCGGGGGAGCATGCCAACCTGCGGTGCACCGGGCAAGCGTTCAGAAACATTGACTCTGAGGATTCAACTTAGGACACTGGTTGGACCGACATTTGGAGAAATTATGAAGACTAATTTTGTTTATGGGCCGACTTTTGCGGAGATGCGTGATCCTTCGCTCATCAAACCGGAGGTGCGGAAGCAGGCGCTGGCGCTGAAGCGCAAAGATCCGCTGGATCCGCTGAATCTTTTCAACATCACTTGGAAGCAGGACGACTTGAGCATTCCGCATGTGGTGCTGCCGCGCGAGTTGACGGGGCTGGACGCGAATATCGTGGTGATGATCGCGCGGTTTTTTCCGACGGGCGCGCACAAGGTTGGGCCGGCGTACAGTTGCCTCATCGAGAAGCAACTGGCGGGCGAGTTGCAGCCGGGGCGCGACCGTCTGGTGTTTCCCTCGACGGGCAACTATGGCATCGGAGGCGCGTGGGTCGGGCCGCGCATGAATTACGAGTCGCTCATCGTGCTTCCCGCCGAGATGAGCGCGGAGCGGTTCGAGAAGATCGAATCGTACGGCGCGCAGGTCATCAAGACGCCGGGCAGCGAGAGCAACGTCAAAGAGATTTACGACAAGGTCAACGAACTCAAGCGCGACACGAAAAACAAGATCCTCAATCAGTTCGCTGAGTTCGGCAATTATCGGTTCCATTACGATGTGACGGGCCATGCGGCGCAGGAAGTGGTGAAGGGGATTGGCAATGGCAAGGTCGCGGCGTTTGTGTCCGCGATGGGGTCGGCGGGGACGATTGCGGCGGGCGATTATCTCAAGCAACAGTTTTCTGATTGCAAGATTGTCGGGCTGGAACCGATCCAGTGCCCGACGTTGTTCAACGCGGGGTTTGGCGCGCACGCCATCGAAGGTATCGGCGACAAGCACGTCACCTGGATTCACAACGTGCTGAACATGGACTGGCTCATCTGCATCGACGACGAACAATGCTTGAAGGGCCTCCAGCTCTTGCAGGAAGGGACGGAGGTGCTCATCGCCGCCGGGGTGAATGCGGAAGTGGCGAAGGCGTTCGTGGATACGTTCGGTGTCAGCTCCATCTGCAACATCCTCGGCGCGATCAAGACGGCGAAGGTCTTGAAGCTCAAGAAAGGCCAGAATGTTGTCACCATCGCCACCGACGGTTTCGACCGTTATCCATCCGTCATCGCGCGACTCAACAAGACCGTTGGCAAAATGACGAAGGACGAAGCGAAAAAGCGGTTGGACATCTTCCGCAAAACCGACGTAAGCGACTGGGTGCAGGAAGGCACGAAGTTCCACCGCCAACGCTGGCACAACCAGAAGTACTACACCTGGGTCGAGCAGCAGGGGAAGGGGGTCGATGAATTGCGCGCCCTCGCCAAGCCGGAGTTTTGGTTGAAGGAGCAGGCGAAGACGCCGGAGATTGATAAGAAGCTGGCGAAGGCGAGAGGGTACTAACTTACAGCCTATGAAAACTCTCCAAGAAGCGGTTTTGACGCGAATCCAACAGTTGAGACCCCAAATCATAGGGAACTCCTACGGCGTTGGGATCGGGTACGCCGGTGTTACGAATCTTGCGTCATTGCTTTATGGCAAGGATAGTCCAGTGCTTGACGCAATCCAGGAGGTTTGGAAGCACAATAATGCGACACATGCGCCAGGGCTTACACCTTCACATAGCGGGTATTATGATCCGTTGGCTCATCAATTAATGGGTATTCTCGATTGCATCAAAAGTGACGTTCAGGCGGGTCTTGTCGGATCTATTGAGGCGCGACTGCAGGCCGAAGTTTTTGCTGACTTTAGATCCTTGACCACGATCCGAGCTGGAGCGGACAGCTAGAGCGACCGGGGAAGGCGGGTGTTTGATTTTGCCCTTGCGCGACCGGCGTCCCGGCAGGACGGGACGGTTACAGCCCGAAGTACCCACCCCTTTATCCGCTCCGAACATAGCATCGTGCCCTTCTGAGGCCGCGCGGCAGCGCGGCCCTACCATCGCTCCCGTCGGCGTATCGGTAATTGATTATTTTGCTGGACAGGGTGGGAGGGGAGGGGTAGAGTGGAAACAAATGAACCTCGAAAAGGATTCGAGGCAAGCGCTCAACATGAAACGCTCAACGCTCAACTTTCAAGGCTGCTTGGGGAATTCGTTGGAGTGCGACAGGAGAGGGAAGACGGCTCGGCGTTTGGGGCCTATCTGGCGGTGTTCTTTAAGGGTCGTGCGGCAGACCGGTGGCGGGCTAGATCCTTCGACTTCGCTCAGGATGACGGCCAAAAGGAGGCGGGACGCACCAAACATGCCATTCTACCAAACGAACCCACCGTTTTTTGGCGGCATTTTCGTTGTAAGTGACTATGTGTAAATTTGTTGGACAAGAAATACGCGAGAGAAATCGGTGGGTTCGTTTTCGAAAACGAACCCACTGGAGAGGGGTTTTAGGGAGGTCCGGAAGCGAATTGGGGGGGAATTACTGTGAAATCCATGACGTCGCGTATCCGTTGTGCCAGGGAACAACGGGCTCTGTCGACGGGGGGTGCGCGGATTCGCGCAACGGCATGTGGGGGGTGGTTGACTTGGGGGGAGGGTTTTGTTAGTCAATGAAATATGAAACAGACAGTAGAAGCGAGCCGGCCGGTTGCGAGTCCGGTAAAGTGTCAGACGGTACCCATCGGTTCGACAGGAATTGTCCGTTGTTTGGTGGAACCGGCCCGGGCTTGCGATTTTTCCGTGCGGTCGGGCCATCTAGTTTTCTGCACGCACGCGGATCACCACGCATTCGAGAAGCGGCCTTACAGCCAATTAGATTAGATTGCTCCGCAGAGAATCTCTTAGAGGCTTACCAGACTCGTCACCGCTTGGTGGGTAATGTCCTAATTTGCCGTTTGGACGGACGCGCTTCGTCGCGTCCATTCGTTCAGTGCGGCCACGACGGCGCCCCGAAAAGGATTCGGGGTAAACGTGGCCCTCCATATTGGGACGCTGTCGCCTGATGGGAGCGCTTGACTTGCCCTTATGACCGAATCATTCTGCTCACCATCATGATTATGAAAGCGCGATTTGCTTATTGTTCAGTACTCGCAGCGGCGTTGGTCTTCGTCGGCTGCGGTCAATCGGAATCCACTTCGCAGACTCCTGCGCCGGTTGCGACGCCGGCACCGGCAGCGCCAGCTTCTGAAGGTGTTGCCAAGCCGCAGGCGGCGTTGCCGCCGGGGCATCCGGACATTAGCGGGATGAGCACGCAGGGGTTGCCGCCGGGACATATGGGCATGGGGGCGATGGGCGCGTTGCCGCCGGGAGCGGCGGCGAGTGGGCCGAACCCGCAGTGGTCGGTGCCGAAGGATTGGGAAGTGGGCAACGGTTCCGCGATGCGGCGGGCGACGTTTGAGGTGAAGGGGAGCGATGGGCAGAGCGCGGAGGTGGTTGTCTCCAGTTTTCCGGGGGACGTGGGCGGGTTGGTGGCGAACATCAATCGTTGGCGCGGGCAGATCGGGCTGGGGCCGATTGCGCCGGATGAAGTCAGCGGGATCACGACGGATTTGGTGGTGAACGGCGTCACGTCCACGGTGGTGGACTTCAAGGCGGACAGCGCGCCGGCGGGCAAGACGCAGCCGCCGCGCATGATCGTGGTGACGATTCCGCACGACGGCAATTCGTGGTTCTTCAAGATCACGGGAGACGCGGCGTTGGTCGGGGCGCAGAAGGAGAGCTTCCTGCAATTCGTCGAGTCGGTGAAATTCCAGGCGGCTCCGGCGCTACCGGGCGGTTCGGCTCCGTGACACGGCCAGATGGATTGCTGAGGCGATGTAGACCACGACGCCGATGGCGGAGAGTGCGGAGATGATCCCGGCGGGGAAGGCGTGGGAGATCGCCTCGAGGTTGCCCGAGTCGAGGATGTCGCCGCTGGTGCTGAGGCTGAGGTAGTTGAAATAGCCGTGGACGAAAATGATGAGCGTGGCGATGAAGCTGGCGAGGAAGGCGAAGGCGTAGACGGCGCCGGCGAGGCGTTGGCCGAGATAGAATTGTCCCGCGCCCGGCACGATGAGATTGAGGAACATGGCGACCTTCATGGATTTAGGACGCGATGTTGACGCAGATGGTGACGGTGTTGGAAGCGCATTATTGTGGAAAGCGGGTGCGTTGAGCATCGGCGGGAAGATTGGCGCGGGCGATCCAATCCAGGCGCTCATGATGTGTTGGCGGACCGGTCCGGGGACAGCTTCCAAATTGTTGTATCGGGTGGTCTGGCCGTTATCGGTGACGAGGATTTGGATGGCGTTGACAATGGGAGCGGATGCGACTGGTGAAATTGTGGACGGTGGCGTTGGTGAAGTTGTGGTTGGCAGTGGCGGCCAGATCACGTCTGTTGATGTCGGCGAAGTCGCTGCTGGTGGCGTCGGCGAGGTAGCGGCTGATGGGCGCGGCGGAGGGGCGGGCTCTTGCGGCTCGACTTGCACGGTCATGGCAAGCATTTGGGCTTCAAACTCCGCTTCGCGGGCCCTGGCGTCTCGATCCGATAGCTTGGCGATGTTCTTCCAGTTGGGCATGAGATTGTCCCACAGCTTGGATGCAGGATTTGTGCCCGAGGTTCTGTTTAAAACAGCGGCGCGTGGGTCGCGTGCCCTATTCCACGGCGATGACGGTGTAGCCGCCGGACTTCTTGTCGGGGTCGAGCTTGAGCATATTGCGCTTCTGCATTTCCAGCAGCATATCGTTGAAGGAACGGAAACCATAAGCGCGCTCGTTGAAGCCGGGGTGACGGCGTTTGATCGCCTGCTTGATCATGGAACCGTAGGTGAGATCGTCCGCGCCACGTTCCGCCGAGATAGCTTCCAATGTTTTCATGACGAGGTCGAATCCATCCGTGACCGCAGGGCCGGGGGGAACCTTGGATTCACTTTCCGTCGCCTTGGCTTCACCTTCGGAAGCTTTCGTGTCATCACCGGCGGTCTTTGCGGGAGCGGCGGCGGGGTGCGCGGCTGTGCGCCGGCGCGGTCGCGGCGTGGCGCGAACCAGGTCGTCGTAATACAGGAATTCGTCGCAATTATTGATGAAGAGGTCGGCGGTGGAATTCTTGACGCCGACGCCGATGACGGTCTTGGCGTTCTCGCGCAACTTGCTCACGAGCGGCGAGAAATCGGAGTCGCCGCTGATGATGACGAAGGTGTCGACGTGGCTTTTCGTGTAACACAGGTCGAGCGCGTCCACGACCATGCGGATGTCGGCGGAATTCTTCCCCGACTGGCGCAGGTGCGGGATCTCGATGAGCTCGAAGGCGGCTTCGTGCAGGTCGCGCTTGAAGACCTTGTAGCGGTCGAAGTCGCAGTAGGCTTTCTTGACGACGATGTGGCCCTTGAGCAGGAGACGTTCGAGGACCTTTTGGATTTCGAAGCGGGGATAATTGGCGTCGAGCGCGCCGAGGGCGATGTTCTCGAGGTCGAGAAAAACCGCCATCGTTGTACTGGAATCTTGAGTAATCATGTAATTAACGAGCGCCAGTATACTACAGGCGCGGCCAACAATGCATACTTGTTATTTCGCGGCTTCGTGAAGGGTTTCGGCCTGGGCGTTGATCTCCGTCATGGCGCTGGTCAACTCGACGTAGACATCGTCGTGGATATTGACGACGCCGTAGTTGCAGTTCTCGCCGTCGAAGCGGCCTTCCTTCGGTTCATCACAATGCTCGAACCAGTGGTAGCCCACGAGGTACGGACTCGACAGCCCCCACGTGACAAAATTCTTGTAGGCGGCGGCGCGATCGGCCTGGGTCTTGACGCGTTCGCCACCGCCCTTGCTGTTGGGCAGGCCGACATCCTGGCCACGGAAGGAGAATTCGCCAATGATCAGCGGTTTGCCGAACACGGAGTAGCGCGCAATGGTCTCGCGAGGATCGAAGCGATAACAATTGAACGAGATCGCATCGAGATATTTCGCGGCGGCGGCCACGACGGGCTGGGGCGGGACGTAGGCGAAGCGCGAGCCGAAGTTCATGTGGTTGGGATCGGCGGCCTTGATGGCTTCGGCGGTGATGCGGAAGTATCGTTCCGCGAGACGCGCGAGGAACGCATCGCTATCGGCGACGAACGCGGCGCGCTTTGGGTCGGCTTCGTTGGCCTGGCGCTCGGATTCCTGGTTCTGCCGGTAAACGGCCTCGCGCTGGACGGGAGCCTTGATGGTAGTGGACGCCAGGACGTCATCCCACGAAGCGAAGGTGGTGAGCCAGACCGCATTGAACTTCTTCACGTCGGTGTAGCGTTCGCGCAGCAGGTCGACGGTGGCCTTCTTGCCCGGGATATCTCCCGGCAGCGCGAGAAACATTGTTATCAGCTCTTCCGACCCGCGCCAGTCGGGGCCCCAGCGCAATTCGTTGTCGGCGAACCAGCCGAGCAGGGAGCGGTCGTTGGCGCGCGGGGTGCAAATTTCACGAGCGCGCTGATGGACGATCGTCTCGAAGTCGGGATCGAAGACATCGGGGAAGATTCCATGCAACCACGCCGCGCCTTTTTGCTTTACCCCGACGAAATGCGCGCCAAGGTCGACGATTGGGCCGTAAGCGAGATGTTGATTGTTCACCGTGACTTCGGAGACAGCGTCGTCGGACCAGGCGCCGAGAGAGTTGAAGCCCCAGCTCATCAATCGCTCCGCTGTTGCCTTTCGCCACGCCGCAGGAGTGCCGTACTTCGCCTTGACGGCATCCAGATAAGGACGGACATCGGTGCCCTGAATGGCGTCGGCACCCATCTGGACGGAGGTCACGCCCTTCGAGATGAAGCGATGGCCATGGGGATCGATCAGCCACCAGCGGCCATCTATTTTCTCCGCGCGAAAAAACTGGTTGGTCTTCGTATTCATGTTGTCGGCGGCCAGACTGTGATGCGAAATGAGGGCAGCGGTTGCGATCAAGAGTGCCAGCCGGATCGGGGGATGCATGATTTTTGCATCGTGCCAATGATGTTCCGCGAAGACAAGCAGAATGTCCGAAAGCGTTTCACCCGGGGCAGTCAAACTCAGCGCGCCAGGCTACGAAGGTCGGGCCGGATCCGGCGGGTTCCACCAGCAAGGGCCTTTGTCCTGGATGGCTTCGAGGGCGCGGCGACGGGTTTGTGCAAGTTGTGCCGGGGAAATGGGTTTGAAAGTTTGCGCGGCGGCGCAGGCGGCGTCTTGTTCATTCGGAAAACTTAGTCCGAGGAGTGTAACGTCAGGATCCAGTGTGAGTGTGTAATGCAAGCATTCGGGGACCGTCAGACGGGGGAGCGTTGGCGCGATTGGCGCGTCGCTGCCGCCGGAGCTGACCTTGCCGCGCGGGCGGGTCTGGAGCGGTTGGTTGTAGCCGGTGGTGTCGGCGAGAAGTTTGCCTGCGCCGAAGGTTTTGAAGCAGACGGTGCCGACACGGTGTTGCTTGGCGAGCGGCAAAATTTCTTCGACGTAGCGCTTATCGACGAATGGTCCGACGGCAAACATCACCACGTCGCAGAGCCCCGAGAGGATGGCCGCGAGCAGGACGTCGGGGTGGTGCGACGAGATGCCGCGAAAGCATGCTTTGCCGGCCTTTACACTGGACGCCAATTGTTCCATGCCGCCGCCGGGCGCGGCGATCTTTTGCCAGTCATCCGTCGTGCTGACGCCGTGGAAGACGAAGCAGTCGACGGTGTCGAGGCCGGTATTTTTCAAGCTGGCGTCGACTTGTGGCGTGACGGGCTCGTGGTGGTTGTCGATCTTGTCGATGACGAACATGCCGTCGCGTCGGCCCCGCAGAGCCGCGCCGACGATTTGCTCGCTGTAACCCTCTTCGTAGTTCGGCGCGGTGTCGATCAGGTTCAGACACGCGTCCATCGCGCGATGGATGGTGGCGACGCAGCGTTCGAGCGGGACCTTGCGGTCGGCGAGATCGCCAATCCCGAGGATGGTGGCCTTGAATCCCGTGCGGCCGAGTTCGCGGCGGGGTTGGAACGTCCCGCGCCAATCGGTTGGCCTAGAAGTCATGATTGTCATTCTAGCGAGGCGTGCACAACAGTCAAACGTTAGTGACGGCCCGTCCCTGCATGCCGGGCGATGTTACGACGACGCTTTTTCTGCGGTGGCCGGTTGCTGCGGCGCCATGATTCGCATGACGACGAGCCCGGCAATCATGCAGATCACGGCACCCATTGTGACGGTGAAGGAGGCGCTGGTTATTCGGGCCAGGGAACCGGCGAGGAGGCTGCCGAACGGTGTCAGCCCGATAAAGGCCAGCGAATAGATGCCCATGACACGGCCGCGGAGTTCGTCGGGTACGCGCGTCTGCACGGCGGTGTTGGCGGTTGCGAAGAAAATGATCATAAAAAACCCCGATCCCGCCAGCGCCGTGGCCGAGAGCCAGTAGACCTGCGACAGGGCGAAAACGCCGAGCATGATGCAGAAGCCAAACAATCCGCCGTAGAATAATTTTCGTTTGTGCGGTGAGTCCCCGAGCGAAGCCAGCGCCAGCGCCCCGACAAGCGCGCCCACCCCATTGGCGGCCATGAGATAGCCGTAGCCGCTCGCGCCGACGTGGAGCACGTCACGGGCGAAGACCGGCAGCAGCACGCTGTATGGCCAGCCGAACAGGCTGACGACCGTCACGAGCGAGATCACGGCGCGCAGGACGCGGTGACTGCGGACATAGCGGAAGGCTTCGACTGTCTCGTTCCACATCGGTCTGTGGTTGGCGTGGGGCCGGGTTGCCGGCATACGCATTGCCAGATAAGCGGCGACAACGGCGAGGTAGGACACTCCATTGAGGAAAAAGCAACCCGTCATGCCAATCACGCCGATCAAGATGCCCGCGATTGCCGGACCGAAGACACGTGCGCCGTTGAACAACGATGAATTCAGCGCGATGGCGTTCATCAGGTCGTCCTTGCCGACCATTTCAACCACAAAGCTTTGGCGGGTGGGGATGTCGAAAGCGTCGGTGATTCCTTCCAGCAGGGCGAGCAGTGCGATCTGCCAGACCCTGATGACGCCAAAGTACACCAGGGCCGCGAGCACAAACGCGAGCACCATAGCCGTGCTCTCAGTGGCGATCACGATGCGGCGTTTCTCGATGCGGTCGGCCATGGCGCCGCCGACCAACGTCAGGAGGGTGACGGGAATGGCGGCGGCAAAGCGCACGGCGCCGAGGGTGAAGGCCGAGTTGCTGAGTTGGTACACGAGCCAGCCCACGGCGACTTGTTGCATCCAGGTGCCGATGACGGACACGAGTTGTCCGCCAAAAAAGAGGCGGTAGTTGCGGTGGCGAAAGGCGGCGAAGGTTTTTCGCCAACTGATTCCGCCCGTGACGACGCGCCACGACAGCGGCAAGGTGTCGGTGGGGACGGTCGCGATTATTGGTTCGCTGCGTTTCGGTGATGGCGTCGGCTCGCTCACAATGTAAAGTTTCAGGGAATTAACTGGAAACGGCGACAGAAATCAATGGGGGGCCCGCTGTCGGTGAACAGCCCGTCAGCGTTTGATGGTAACGGAAGTGGATTGCGCCGTCTATTTCCCGCGCCCGAGAAGGAAGAAAAGAATCATGCCGAGGACGGGAAGCAGGAGGATCACGAGAATCCACAACAGCTTCTTGACCGTGTCCGCGTTGCTCTTGAGGCAATCCACGATCGCGATGATATCCAACACAAAAACAACCAGACCCAATAATCCTATCATGGGGAATCTCCTTCCGGGGCAGCGTAACAGGCTGACGGAGCGGTGGCAAGTTGTGAAACGTCAACGGGTCGACAAACTGCGAGAATACCAGTTGACAAGCCGCGAGAATGTTATATAGTCCACCCTAAGAAAGTTAGGTACAACTAAGTTTTTCCAGGCGGCGAGAGCAGCACGATGAAGAAAGCGGATTGGCAGGCAGCTAGCAGCTCACCCAGTGGCACACCAGTGTCAGCGAAGGGTGAAAGCGGCGAGACGCCGCACGGCGGCCACCTGTCGCTGGAGGGCATGCATGGCACGGTGGCGGTGCCGCACCATCAAGCCAGCTTCTGGAGACAATGGCGCGTCTATGTCGGGCCAGCGCTGCTGATCAGCATCGGTTACATGGATCCCGGCAACTGGGGCACCGACCTTTCCGGCGGCGCTTCGTTCAAATACGATCTGCTCTGGGTGGTCGCCCTCGCCAGTCTGATGGCCATCTTCCTTCAAGTCATTTCCGCCCGGCTCGGCGTGGTCACCGGCAAGGACCTGGCCCAGTGTTGCCGTGACTGGTATCCCAAGTGGACGCGCTGGCCCAACTGGCTACTCTGCGAACTGGCCATTGGGGCGTGCGATCTGGCCGAAGTACTGGGCAGCGCAGTGGCGATTAACTTGCTCACCCACAACCACATCCCCATTTTCTGGGCTGTGATCATCACCGCCGGGGACGTGTTGCTGCTGCTGGCGCTTCAACGGTACGGCATGCGGGCGATCGAGTCCGTGGTGTTGGTGTTAATCTCGACGATTGCGATCTGCTACTTCGTCGAAATTTTCGTCATCCCGCAGACGCAGCCAAGCTTCCTGGAGATGGGGCGTGCCCTCTTGACCCCTGGCTTCCGGCGCGCGGGGATGCTGTATGTGGCGATCGGGATTATTGGAGCGACCGTGATGCCGCATAATCTCTATCTGCATTCCGCACTCGTCCAGAGTCGTAACTTTCAGAAGGATGAACCGTCCATTCGGCGGGCCATTCATTTCAACACAATCGATACGGCGGTCGCGCTGGTAATCGCTTTCTTCGTGAATGCGGCCATCCTCGTGCTTGCGGCCATGGTGTTTTACGGAAAGACCAGCATTACCGTAGCGGGCGGCCAGGTTATTCCATTCAACGACGATACCGACTGGATCCGTGTCGCCTATTTAACCCTCGCACCGCTGCTGGGTGTTGCCGCCGCCAGCCCACTGTTCGCGATCGCGCTGCTGGCCAGCGGTCAAGCCAGCACGATCACCGGGACGTTGGCCGGCCAGGTCGTGATGGAGGGCTTCATGCATTGGAGGCTCTCACCATGGATCCGCCGAATTATCACACGATTACTGGCAATCCTTCCCGCGATCCTGATTATCGGCATCCGGGGTGATAGCAGTGTCAATGACCTGTTGAACTTGAGCCAGGTGGTGCTGGCCTTACAGCTTCCCCTTGCCATGTTTCCGCTGCTACACTTCACCAGCTCCCGCGTGCGGATGGGAGCGTGGAAGAACGGCTGGTTTCTGATGATCGCGGGTTGGGGGAGCGCCCTGTTGATTACGGCGTTGGATGTTTACGGTTTGCCGGATGCCTTGAAGCAGGCCTGGGCGGTTATTGTCGGCCATTGAAGGAGGGAACGATTGCCATGTACAACAACATTCTGGTGACGCTGGATGCCACGCCTTCGGATCGGGCGATCATTGAGCACGTGAAAGATTTGGCGAAGGCAATGCACAGTCGGGTCGCGCTATTGCATGTGGCCGACGGGTGGGCGGCCCGGACCTATGGCGCCGACGCGGTCAGTCCGGAAATCACGGAGGACAAAGCTTATCTGGAGAAGGTTCGCGCCGAATTCCAAAATGCGGGCATTCCCGCCGAGGCCGAGCTGGCCTATGGCGAACCGGCTGATGAAATCATCAAGTGGGTGGAAAACAAGGGTTGCGATCTGGTGGCGATGAGCACGCACGGGCACCGATTCATCGCCGACCTGTTCTTGGGATCCACGTCCCGTCACGTCCGACACACCGTCAAAGTGCCGGTCCTGCTTCTCAAGGCCAAATGAGGCGTGCCGTGATGGAGAGCGGACGGCAGGCGACGCGCATTGCGATAATCGCGCCGGTGTTGTTGTGCTGCCTGGTTCGCGCCGGGTTGGGGGATGATGAGGATGCTGGCAAGCCGCTGCCCGACAAGAGCGGTTACAATCTTTTCAACCCGACCCCGCTTGAGCTGATGCGCGAGCTGACGCCGGATCGACCCGACAAAACGGAAAGTCCCTGCACGGTGGACGCCGGCCACTTTCAACTGGAAATGGATTTTGCGAACTACACGGAGGACAATGCGAATGGTGTCCGCACGGAAACGTGGAACGTCGCTCCTGTGAATCTCAAGGTCGGCGTGCTGAACAACGTCGATGTCCAATTTATCCTTGATGATTACCTGCATGCGCGCATGGTGGATCCTGTGGCGGGCACGGCCACAACCCAATCAGGTTTCGGTGATTTCACCACCAGGGTGAAGATCAATCTGTGGGGCAATGACGGCGGCCCGACCGCGTTTGGTGTGATGCCGTTCGTCAAGTTCCCGACGAATACGGATCATCTCGGGAACAATGCCGTCGAGGGTGGGGTGATTTTTCCGCTCGAGGTGAAGCTGCCGGGTGATTGGGACATGGGATTGGAGACAGCGGCGAGCTTCCTACGAAATGATGCCAACGGAAACTATCATACCGAGTTCGATAACATGGTGACGTTCGATCACAATATCATTGGCAAGCTCAGTGGCTATTGTGAATTCTTCAGCAGCGTCAGCACCGAACGCGGCGCGAGTTGGGTCGGCACGGTTGACGTCGGACTCGAATATCTCGTGACCAAGAACGTGCAGCTTGATTGCGGTTGCAACGTCGGCGTCACGCACGCCGCCGATGATGTGAATCCTTTTGCCGGGATAACCGTGAGGTACTGAAAGCTGGAAAGGACGAGGGGGCGCAGGCTATCGGAATCGCTTGCGCACCAAGTCATTCATCTTCGTGACCAGAGCCTGGAGGTAGACAGTGGCCAGTTGGCCGTATTTCACTACCAGCTTGCCGTTGACGAGGACGAATTTGGCGCGGGGGGAGTGGCAGAGGATGAGGGCGCCGAGGGGGTCCTGGGCGGCGGCACCGGCGAACTCGATGGTGTTGAGGTCGTAGATGGCGATGTCGGCGGCGGAGCCGGGGGCAATGTTGCCGAGTTCGCGTTCGCGGTTTAGCAGTCGCGCGCCGCCGAGCGTCGCGATGCGCAGGGCGTCTTCCGCGGTGAAGCTGTCCGCACCGTTTTTTACACGTTGGAGCAACAAGGCCTGGCGTGCTTCCGCGAGGACGTGCGCGCCGTTGTTGCTGGAGGAACCGTCCACGCCGAGGCCGACCGTAGCGTTCGCTTTCAGCATTTCGCAGACGGGCGGAATGCCGGAGCCGAGGAGCATGTTCGACGACGGGCAATGCGCGACGGCGGTCTTCGTGGCGGCGAGCAGCTTGATCTCTTCGGAGTTGAGGCACACACAGTGCGCCCACGAGATATCCGGGCCAACCCAATCGGCGGCGGCCATGTAATCGGCGGGGCGTTTACCAAATTTTTCAAGGCAGTATTTGTTCTCGTCCTCGGTTTCGGCGACGTGGGTGTGGCAGAGAACGAGATGCTGCTTCGCGAGCGCGCGGGTGTCCTTCAAGAGATCGAACGTGATGGAGAAAGGGGAGCAGGGCATCAAATCGACGCGCGTCATCGCGTACGGTTTCGCGTCGTGGAATTTGGCGATAACACGTTCGCAATCTTTTACGATGGCGGTTTCATCCTGCACGACGCTATCAGGCGGCAGACCGCCCTGGCTACGGCCGAGCGACATCGAGCCGCGTCCCGCGTGGAGGCGCATGCCGAGTTCCGCCGCGCCTTCGATGACGGCTTCGGCTTTCACGTCGGATTCGCGGGGGTAGACGTAAAACATGTCGTTCGTCGTCGTGCAACCCGACAGTAGCATTTCCGCCATCGAGATTTGCGAGCCGAGCTTGACGGCCTCGTAGTCGATGCGGCCCCAGACCTCGTAGAGGCCGAGCAACCAGTCGAAGAGCTTGGCGTTCTGGACGGGCTTCAAGCAGCGCGTGAGCGATTGGTAGAGATGATGATGCGTGTTGATCAAGCCGGGAATGACCGCGCAATTCGTCGCGTCGATGGTCTCGTCGGGTTGGAAATCAGCGGGCAGGCTCGCCGTGACGCTGAGAACATGATTGTCCTCGATGAGGACGTGATGGTTTTCGAGTTGTTCGACACGTTGTTGCGTACTCCAGCGGATGACGTGGCCATTTCTGATGAGGAGCTTCATGAACGGACGCTATTTTTAAGCGGGGGAAGTGGAACAAGGCAAAGGAATTCGCTGGATGGATTTGTTGGATTCAACTCGACAAGGCAGGTGCGTTCATTTTATAACCCGCCTGACGGGATGGCACCCGTGGCAAACCAAACCCAAAGGAGAAGAGTATGAAGAAACTGATTGTGTCTGTAGCAATGGCGTGTGCGGTTATCGTGTTTATGTCGGGCTGTGCGGTGGTTTCGCCGGTTTCCGGGGGAACCATGGGGATGCTCTATACATCGACGAGTGCTGGTGTCGCTGTGGGTAGCGCGAATGGATCCGACAAGGTCGGGACCGCTACATCCACCGCGATCATCTGCTTCGCGACTGGGGATTCCAGTATTTCAGCGGCGATGGCGGCTGGCGGAATCACCAAGATTCATCACGTAGACTGCAAGGTCATGTCTGTGCTTGGCGTCTATGCCAAGTACACGACCGTAGTTTACGGCGAATAAGAAGTTACGAAACCACGGGTGCCTGGTCCGTCTCCACCTGGGGAGGCGGACCGGTGGCGTTGAGTTTTTCCAGGACTGCGCGTATTCTTCCCGTCATGGCGATTCAACACATTTTGCATCTGCGGTGCGTTGTCTGCGGCGAGAAATATCCTTCTGGCAATCGCTACACGTGCGACAAGTGCGGCGTCACGGGCATTCTCGAGGTCGAGTACGACTACGAGAAGGTCGCGAAGACGTTGACGCGCCATGCGCTGGCGCAACGCGCGCAGTGGCATTGGCGGTACGAGGAACTACTTCCCGTCGATTTCTCGCTGCCGTTGCCGGCGCTGCAGATTGGTTGGACGCCGGTGTACCACGCGGACCGGCTCTCGGAATGGGTCGGCGTGCGCGATTTGTATCTCAAGGACGATGGACGCAACCCGAGCGCGTCGTTCAAGGACCGCGCCAGTTCGGTGGGCGTGATGAAGGCAACGGAATACCACGCCCAGACCATTGCGGCGGCATCGACAGGCAACGCGGCTTCGTCGCTGGCGTGTTTCGCGGCGGCGATCGGCATGCCGGCGGTCATCTTTGTGCCCGAAAAAGCGCCGGAACCGAAGATCGCGCAGTTGCTGGTTTTCGGCGCGACGGTGATCAAGGTGAAAGGGACGTATGATCAGGCATATGATTTTTGCATGGACGCCTGCGCGAAATACGGTTGGTACAACCGCAACTGCGCCATCAATTCCTATCTCGTTGAAGGCAAGAAGACCTGCGGGCTGGAGATCGCCGAGCAGTTCGCCGACCTGATGCCCGATTGGGTGTGCCTCAGCGTGGGCGACGGCTGCACGATTGCCGGCGTGTGGAAAGGGATTCGCGAGATGTTCCACCTGGGCTTCATCAAGAAACTGCCGCGCATGCTGGGCGTCCAGGCCTCCGGCTGCAAGCCGGTGGCGGACGCGTTCCATGCCGACAAGGACGTGGTGAACGTGGATGGCGTCACGCGGGCGGACAGCATCAATTGCGGCACGCCGCGCAACTGGCGCAAAGCGGTTCATGCGTTGCGGGAGTCGCGTGGCGAGATTGTGGCGGTGTCCGATGCCGAGATTATGGAAGCGATGAACAAGACGGCGCGGTTGAGCGCGGTGTTCGGCGAACCGAGCGGCGCGGCGAGCGTGGCCGGCGTCAAGCGGGCGATTGCCGATGGGATCATCAAGAAAGACGAAAGCGTTTGCGCGGTCATCACCGGCAACGGCTTGAAGGATGTGAAGGCGGCGATTGAGACGGCGGGCACGGCGATTCATATTGCGGCTGATCTGGGCGCGTTGGACGGAGAATTGAAGAAGCGGAACGCGGTGTAGGCGGGGGTGTAGAGGCGGAAGGAAGCAGGGGAGAAGCTCAACCGCGAATCCACGCGATATGGACGCGAATGCGGGCTGACTCCAAGCCAGCAGCCAGGGCACGTCTGTCCTGGAATCCAACCATTGCTTATTATCCATCAACTTGCCGCAATCCTGAAATTTCCGGGTGGGGTTAAGACCCCATAGCGGCCACAGGGCTACCGGCTTATCGTCCTGTATGAAAGACAGGTTTACCGGGCCGAAGTAACATGGGAGATCGTCGTGAGTCGGTACAACAAACGTAGCATCCGCAGTCAGTGGCACTCAACCATATCGGGAACAGTCGCGTGTCTTTCCTGCTGGTCCGCCGTTCCTTCGGCTACTGCGCAAGAATCCGAGTCCCCGTTCTTGATGGCATCCCTGTCAGTTTCCACAACGACGACGGGGTCGAGCCGAAGTAACACCAACGAACGGACCGGACGTCAGGTGCTTACGTTGCGTGAGTCCCAGCCGATGCTGATGCCGGATCGCAAGCCGACGGGCACGGAGGCGTGGGTGAATTTTGAAGCCGACTACAGCCCGCCGCAGAAATCCTCGCCTATCAAGCGGCAGATTGAGAACGCCAAATACGGTCTCGACACAGCGGTGTTTGCCGTCGATCGCTTCTTTAAGAACGTCGAGAGCCAGGCCGACTTCAGCCTTGATCGGGGCAGCCTGCGCCGCACCCCGGCAAGCGCTCTTGGAGAGGTGCTACGCAATCCTCGCGTGAAGCTCGACCTTGAGATGGGGCAGAGCGCCAGGCCCTATGTGGGTGTGCGGATCATCATCCCGTTTGGCAAGTGATCGGATTGGGGTCAGGGGATATTGGAGGTCTTCTTCAACTCCAACATCGCGTTTCCGTTACCCTCCCGGGTTATTCCGTCTCGCCGACCGAATGTCCCGCATACGCATAAGCCAGTACCTCCGGCGAAGGGAACTGCTCGTAGCATACCTGGCAGGAATGGCGTGTGTGGCCGGTGGGTTCGTAACGGATGTGGTGAACGGCGGGCCGCTCATGGCAGCCGTCGCAGACTTTCTGTGTTTGGTTGGCCATATTAGTCATCCTGAAGATGTTTCTGCATTGGGTCAGGGAGTGGCCCCAAACGGGGTACTCATCAGCTTGTACACGAGTCCCCATCAGTCATGCAAGACATTTTGGCTAACGTGAGGGGAGAGCGGGAGGAGTACCAAGTCGGAGGGGCCGACCGCGAATTCACGCGAATGCCGGTCAGGTAGATCCGTCAATCAACGGAAGTACAGGGCATCGATGAGTTTGACGCAGAGGATGATTCCCGCGGCCCAGAGGGAAGTGCAGAACAGCATCCAGGTAAAACAGGCGAGGGTGGAATGCCTGGGCGGATAGTCGTGATGGTCGAGTCTCACATTCATATCGCACCTTTGTATTGGTAATATACGCTCGAATGCTCGTGGAGTCAAAGTGGCCGGTCCTATCGGAATGGCAGTGCGAAAAGGTGCGTCGCGCAGAGAGGATCAGGCTCAGAGGATGTTGGAGGTCTTCTTCAACTCCAGCCATTGCGATTCCGTTACCCGCTCGACGTGGCCATCGCCAAACAGCACGCCACGGGTGCGGTCCCTGGCCGGTGCGTCTTCGTACACCAACACGATTTGCGACGGATAATTGAACCCTTGGCGTTTCTTGAAGGAAAGCGATGAATTCGGCTGGTACGGCCGGCCGGTATTGGGATGGACGAAAAACCGTTCAGCCTTGGACGCGTCTTTATTAAGATAAGCCGCCAGCGCGGTCTTCATGCTCTGCGCATCCGACAGATCGGGAAATTTGTCGTTGTTATCGTCGGCGTACATCATCCAGGCTAGACTGATCGTTTTGAGATTGCTCACGGACGCCGAGTTATCGCGCTGGGTCTGGGCAAGCCTGGTAAGGCCCACCAAGGCGCCGGTGATGAGCAACACGGTGACGACGAGAATTCGCTGCCAGGTTTTCATGCGACATGTCCCTCCCGATTAGCCCGTCTCGCTGAGCAACATCATATCGTCCTTTTTGACAGCGCCAGCAAGCTTTTTTGCGGCGGCAACGCCCCCTCCAGCTCGCGACCCAAGGCTTGCCAGTTGGGTGGCGAAAGGGGCTTAGGGAATATTGGAGGACTTCTTCAGTTCCTGCCATCTCGTTTCGTTTGCACGTTCGACATGGCCGTCACCAAACAGCACGGCGCGGGTTCCGTCCTGGGCCGGATCGGGTTCGTACACCAGGGCGGCATCGACGGTATTTGTCCCTTGCCATTCCTTGCCGGACATTGATGGATTTGGCTGGTAAGGCTTGCCGGTTTTGGGATGCACGAAAACTTTTTCATCGGAAATGTACTTCGCGAGCGCTTTCTTCATAGTCTGCGGATCTGACATGTCTGGAAGTTTGCCATTGTGCTCGTCGGCACACATCGCCAGGCCGAGACCGATCTGTTTGAGATTGCTCAACGAGTTGGCGTTCACTGCACTGCCGTTCGCTCCCTCGACTGCTTTCTGTAGGCCCGCTCGCTCGGCGATCTCCTGGTCGAGGTTGAACGGACGAATATCGCCCAGAGTGCCGGCGGTGTGCAGTTGAATGAGTGCCAGCGTCAACGGTGTTTCTGGCGTCAACGGTTCCGGCTCGGGTGGCGTGCCGCCGCGGAAAAGCGACATCGTGTCGACCGGCTTGATCTGATGCTGGTAGGCGATAACATAGGTCAACCCCGCCAGGAGGACGACGTCGCCCTTCGTGTAATAGACTCCAGCTCCCGCGCCGCCCATTAGCGCGCCGTACATCGCAAATAACGCTCCGGCATCGGAAGCGGCTGTGACACGGACGCGTCGCCAACTGCCGTCGAGGTCCTTGAGTTTGAGAGCCAGCGGGACTTGCTTACCGGACAACAGGTCCTTGAGATCGGCATTATCGGCGCGGGCGACAGACGCGACACCGACGATAAGAAACACGATGACGACAAGAATTCGCTGCGCAGTTTTCATACGACATTACCCTCCGGGGTTAGTTTGTCTCACTGACGATGAATGTCTCGCAAGAGCCAGTACCTCCGGTGAAGGGAACTGCTCGTAGCATATCTGGCACGAATGGCGTATGTGGCCGTTGTGTCCGTAGCGGATGTGGTGAACCGCAGGCCGCTCATGGCAGCCATCCCAGACTTTCTGTGTTTGGTTGGCCATGTTAGTCAATGTTCTTGATTTCGACTTCAATTCCACCAAGCCACCCGGCCAAGACGTTGTAAATCGCGGCAAAAATCACGAAGAAGGTGAAGCCGAGAACGCCGGCAAAGATCGGCCCGAAAACATAAATAGTCCCGATGATTCGGAGTTTGTTCCCGCCGAAGATGATCATCGGGATGCCGATGAGCGTGCAGAAGCAGCCCATGAGGACATAGAGAGCGGTCGTTATCTTGCTGGATTGTAGAATCGATATGCGGACCAGTTGTTTTGTCATAGTCTGTAATTGACTCCATTCATGCTGAAGAGACTCCTGTTATGTCTTCGCGCAAACAGGGCGCATTAGGGCCAAGGAGTGGCCGCCAAACGAGGTGATAATCAGCTTCTACACCCGTCCTCATTAGTCAGGCAAGACATTTCAACTGACGATCCTGACGCGTCCAGTCTGCGACCCAAGCCTTGCCAGATGGGTGGCGGGCAGTTAGGCGTTCTGTCCTTCGGAGGCCCCATGCGAATGCGAGAGGTGGAGAGGCGGAAGGGCGGTATAGATCTTGTCGTCGAGTTGTAAGGTTCGGTGTCTCTTAACGAGAATTGACGGAGCTTGGATGAAGACTATACGAGTCAATAGCTGGAGTGGTCTACAAGATGCGTTATTTCAGGGCTCGTGGGATACGCGGCCTTCCTGACCGATGTTCGCAAGGACCACGACCGGGCGCAGAAGTTGTACGAGCGTGCGTTGAAGGCCAATCCCAACGATGCCACCATTCTTGGCAACTATGCGAATTTCCTGACCGATGTTCGCAAAGACCACGACCGGGCGCAGAAGTTGTACGAGCGTGCGTTGAAGGCCAATCCCAACGATGCCATTGTCCTTGGTAATTACGCGGCCTTCCTGACCGGTGTTCGCAAGAAGTACGACCGGGCGCGGAAGTTGTACGAGCATGCGTTGAAGGCCGACCCCAACGACGCGAACAACCTCGGCAACTTTGCGGGATTGATGTTTATTTTGAACAATGGCAACGCCGCGAATGAACTCCTGCAACGCGCGATCGCGGCTGAGACGAAAGACCCGGCGGAAAATTTGGCAACAGAACTATGTTTCTACGTGTTTGCGAATGGTCCCGAAAAGGGCAGACCTGCTGGGCTCGCCAAACTGAAACGTCTTCTCGTCAAGCGGGGGGCGCGTTCCCCAGACTGGGACTTGTCCAAGAACGTGGAACGGGCAACAAAGGATAGACATCCCGATTCAAAGTGGTTGGGTAAGCTGGCTGACGTAATCAACGGCAAGGCCGATCCATCCGTTCTGGATGATTGGCCAGCGTGGAAGAATACGAAGGTGTAAGGGGTAGATGAAGCCGGGTGAATGAAGTGAGAGCATGAAATCAAAGACGCGCAAATTACTTATCACTGGCGTTGCGTTACTGATTTTTGGGCCGTGCTCGGGTGGAATTGCTACCAATATCTGGGGTTTGGTCTGCCCGCGCGCCTCATAGAGGCGCGGCTACACCCGGTGTTCCTTACTGGGCTGGATTCTTTGGTTTGTCGGTTTCTTCTACAGCTTTGCGGCCACGTCCACGACTGGGCAGAATGTTTCGCCCACGCGCCTCATAGAGGCGCGGCTACACCAGCGGCTACACCGTATGTTCGTGGGACTCTTTACTGGGTTTACTTGCGGGAGCATCGGGATTCTTCCTGATCGTCTATTCGCTCATTACGCGTTTCTGTAAGACGGAGGAGGCGGGGTGAGCCGCCGTCGCCAAGGCTCTGGTGGACAAGAGAGGGGGAAGGCAAAAAGGGACCGGGGTTTTGGGTGTATTGGCGCTGCTCTCCACGTTCTTACGTCAGACCGGTGGCGAGCCAGACCCTTCGACAAGCTCAGGGTGACAGGCCGGGGGGACGGCAACGACTGAGATTCCTCGACAAGTCCCGCAATGCTGCGGGATCCCGTTGTATGACGGGACTCGGAATGACGGGCTGGGGGAAGGGCGGCAACCGGGCCGCCACGTGAAACGTGGTAAACTTGCCCTACAATTCGGAGCGAACGCGCCGACAGAGCGGCGCGACTACAAGGAGAAGGGCGTCGGATTTGGGTGTCCCGGGTAATCGCGGTTCAAGCGATCTGCTGGGTGGTGAAACCGTAGCCGACGGTTTCGAGGAGGCGTTCGATTTCTTCACACGCTACTATGGGACCTCCGCCGGCGGCAAGGCTATGGCGGCCAGGGAAGGAGAACGCGATGAAGTCCTTTCCTTCTTCAACGGAAGGGGTTTCGGCGGCTTTGATTCCTTCACCGCGGAGTTCCTGGCGGAACTGGTTGGCGACGGCGGCGAGGATCGAGACGGTAAAGGTCCGATCTTTCTTTTGGAGGACAGTGGCTTTCATAATTTTTCTCGTTACCCGCGATTTGGTTCCGACGATTGTTGTTGGGCCGATGATCCGAATTGGAAGCTGTTACACTGACCTCAGGGAGTGATCGAATTTACGGCGATCGGGATGTTCGCAATAGACGCCCAAAGGAGAGCGTTCCGCAAACTCGCAGACGTCGGGGTTCTCCACCAAGCAACGGGTGAACCCGAGGCCGTATAGCAAATACCTCGTCCGACATATTTCCGGATTGGGCAGATGTCTTGGGTTACTGAGAGTTTCGTCGATCGTGACACGCTCGTTGGGCACACCGACAACGTAGTCGCATTCCGCGATAAACCTAATGATTTCGCGAAGTATATTTCTTACGGGAAAGGCAGTAGAGGTTACGTATCGCGAAACGATATTTTTTGCTGGACAACGGGTTGGGGGAGGGGTAGAGTGGGGAACAAATGAACCTCGAAAAGGATTCGAGGCAAGCGTTCAACATGAAACGCTTACCGCGCAACGTTCAAGGGCGGAATGGTGAGGACGGAACTACGACGGCTCGCGGGCCGCGAGCCCTACAATTCGGAGACAGCACGGCGCGATACCTACACAACAGGCATCGCGCCCTACAATCCGAAGTTGGCACGGAGCGGACGGCTGGGCCAGCGTTTGCGACCTCGGCACAACGTGGTCGCGTCTCCACTTCGTTACGGCTCTACCAACGACTGGTGGGCGAGGAGGACCTACCCTACCCCCCCGATTCTGCGAAACGAAGCCAGTTGTAATGTGGGGAAAAACAGGGCTAAGTGGTTGGTGTGAAAGAAGATGAAAACATTACAGAAAAATGACAACTGGCTTCGTTTTTCCGGAAAAGTGGGATTCGGCAGGGAAGCAATCGGGACGGTTAGCCTACGATTTGGATGGCGTTCTTTGATATAGACGGACAGGACGCACCCTGAAGGGTGCGGCTACAGGGGGGAAACGGCGGCGACCGGGCCGCCACGTGAAACGTGGTAAACTTGCCCTACAATCCGGCGAGGAACACGGCGACAGAGTCCCGGTCTCGGAACCGTGGATGCCGCCGAATGGCGGCACGCCGTGGCTACACCAACTTGAGGGATTCGACGCCGATGATGTCGGGGTTGGTCTTGATGGCGGCCTGAAGTTCTTTGCCGGGTTCGGTATTGAGTTGGATGCGGCAGCAGGCGGCGGCGGCGCCTTCGAAGATGATGTTTTGGACTTCTTCGATGTTGGTATTGGCGCGGCGGATCTGGTCCATCACGTGGGCGAGCACGCCGACGCGGTCGTAATGGCGGACGATGAGCTGCCACTTGGCGGGGGTGCGGGTGGCGAGGTTGACGCAGTTGGGGACGGCGCCGGTTTTGACGTAGGTCTCGATGATGCGGATGGCCTCCTCGGCGATGGCGGCTTGTGCCTGTTCGGTGGATGCGCCGATGTGATGGGTGCCGTAAAGATTGGGCTGGTCGAGGATCGGGTCGGCGAAATCGAGAGTGGCTTCGACGGGTTCAGGATCGAAGACGTCGAGGCCGGCGCGGATCTTCCTCGCGGCGAGCGCGGCGGTGAGGGCGAGTTGGTCAACGACTTCGCCGCGGGCGGTGTTGATGAGGATGGCGTTGGGTTTCATGAGCGCGAGGCGCTCGGTATTGACGAGTTTTTTGGTATCGGGTTTTAAGGCGACATGCAGACTGATGATGTCAGAGCGGCGAAAAAGGGTGTCGAGGTCGGGGCAGTATTCGACTTCGAGGTCGCGGGCTTTTTGCAGGTTGAGGGAGCGCGACCAGGCGATGACGTGAAGGCCAAAGGCGTGGGCGCGTTTGATGACTTCGCGGCCGATCTGGCCGACGCCGACGATGCCGAGGGTTTTGCCGAAGACGCCGTCGGCTTTGCTGAATTCCTTTTTGTTCCATTGATGGGAGCGCAGGGCGGCGACGTTGTCGGCGAGGCGGCGGTCGAGTCCGAGGATGAGCGTGAAGACGAGTTCGGCGACGGCGACGGAATTTTTGCCGGGGCAATTGGTGACGTACACGCCGCGGGCGCTGGCGGCCTTAACGTCAATGGTGTTCACGCCCGCGCCGGCGCGGACGATGACGGCGAGTTGGTTGCCGGCCTTGATGGTGTCGGCGGCGACCTGTTTGCTGCGGACGACGAGGACCTGATAGGGGGCGATGAGTTTGGGAAGTTCCTCGGCTTTGACGGCGGCTTTGTAGGTGACGTCGCAGCCGAGTTGCTTGAGTTGGTCGAGATGTTTTTCGGAGAACTTGTCGGCGATCAATATCTTCATGTTGCTTTCCCGCGGGGTGAAGGACGCTGTGGACGGAGGATAGGGCAGGAGATGCGGGTTGGCAAGTGTGGTTGTGTCTGCAGAATTACAATCCGGCAATGGAACGCGCCAAAACTGAGAAGCGCGCGCTTGCAATGCGGTTGGCGAACCGGTACATTTCGCCGCTTGGAAATGAGTCCCGAATCGTCAGGAGGAGAAGAAGGGAAATCGGCGGTCACCGGCAAGAAGTTGCGCGTGCTGGTGGTCGATGATCAGCCGGCGGTGTGCGAAGTGGTGGCCGACAGCATTCAATACGCGGGGCACGAAATTGTCGGCACCGCCAGGGACGGCGTGGAAGCGGTGGAGCGGGCGAAGGAGTTGCATCCGGACCTGGTGGTGATGGATATTTCGATGCCGCGGATGAATGGGGTGGAGGCGATGAAGGCGATCCTGGCGGCGAAATCCGCGAAGCGGGTATTGCTGATGTCGGGGGAGTATCGGTCGTTGGGGGTGACGCGGGAAGAGATGATGCGGAATGGGGCGTCGGGATTCATGGAGAAACCATTTAACGTGGGCGACTTGTTCGATCTGCTCGATCGCTGGGCGGCCGAGGTGGGCGCGTGAACAATCTGAGCGAGAAGAATTTTCAGATGGCGGTTACGTATGGCCCGATTGTTTTGGGGTTATGCCTGCTCCTCAACATCTGGGCGGTGATGCGTTACCGGGAAGTTTACCGGGATGCCATCAAGTCCGAAGTCCAGCTCCAGCAATTGGTGGCCGGGGAACAAATTGCGCAAGCTGTGTTGCAGGAATTCGCCACGCGCGCCAACAGTGATGCGCACATTGCCGAGATTTTCAAGCAGGCGCAGGCGCTGGGGCAGCGAAGTCAACCCTTGGTGCCCGCACGATGAGCACGCCCGAAGAAATCCAGAACGAAACGCAGGCGGACCAGCCGATGGATGTGGCCGCGGCGGTTGGGCAGCTGCGCGTGCTGGTGTGCGGACTCGGAGCGGCGCTGATTTTGGTGAGCCTGGCGCTGAGCGGGTTCGTGATCAAGCAGAGCCGGGATCTCGGGGCGGCGACCAACAATCACCAGCATCAAATCGCGCAATTGCAGGCCACGCAGAAACCGGCGATGGGCGTGCTGAATGAACTGGCGAAGTACAGCCAGGGGAAACCCGAGTTGACGGCCTTGTTCACCAAGCATGGTCTCCAGTTTACGCCTCCCGGCGGCGCCGCACCGCAGCGTTAGGTTGGTCGTGGGACCGGAGCGGGGTGGGGCAGCACGGCGGGCAGCGCTTCCAGGGCTGTTTCGGCTGCGATGGTTTCCGCCTGTTTCTTACTGGCACCCTGGCCGCGCCCGAGCTCGCGACCTTCCCACTCGACAATCGCCTCGAAGTGTTTGCTGTGGTCCGGTCCCGATTCATGGATGACGCGGTAGATGGGGCCGCTGGGAGAGTGGGCCTGGAGCAACTCCTGCAAACGGCCTTTGGGATTTTGGCGGGGGGTGGTTTGCTTGATATTTGAAAACTCCTCGGCGAACTGCGCGAGGATGAACTTGCGCGCGGCGCGGACGCCGCCATCGAGGTAAACGGCGCCGAGCAATGCCTCGTAGGCATCAGCGAGATTGGAGAGGCGCTCGCGACCGCCGCTGCCTTCCTCGCCCTTGCCGAGCATCAGGTACTTGCCCAGGTCGATGGCCAGCGCGCGGTGGTAGAGGGTATGGCGGTTGGCCAGGTGGGCACGAATCTGCGTGAGTTTGCCCTCGGGATGCTCGGGGTAAAGCTTGTAGATGCGATCGGTCAGCACCAGTTGCAGCACGGCGTCGCCGAGGAATTCCAAGCGTTGATTGTGGTGATTGGTTTCCGTGCCGCGCTCGTGGGCAATGGACGGATGGGTGAGAGCCTCGACGAGGAGGTCGTGATTTTTGAATTCGTAGTCAATGGTGCGCTGCAGTTTTTGGAATTGCATGATGGCTGTGTCGCCTTTGCCTGCAGGGGGATGTTGACGCCCCGAAACACGTCAGGGCGCAAAATCCAACTGCGATGCCCTTGAACCTACCGAAAGCCATCGGAAAAATCGAGTCGAATCTTGCGGGGGGTTACCGACGCCCTGATCGCGGGTGGAAGCGGTAATGGGTTTCCTTGACGCGGCGCTGATCGACGTGCGTGTAGATTTGGGTCGTCGAAATATCCGCGTGCCCGAGCATCTCCTGGATGACACGCAAGTCCGCGCCGTTGTCGAGCAGGTGGGTGGCGAAACTGTGGCGCAACGTGTGGGGGGTGATGGTTTTCGTGATGCCGGCGGCCCGTGTATATTTTTTGATGAGTACCCAAATCGTCTTGCGGCTGAGCGCCTGGCCGCGCGTCGAGAGGAAGACCTCGCCAAGGCTCGCGGCGTTCGCAAAAGAACTGCGGGCCTCGCGGAGATAGCGTTGCACCCATTCAATGGCTTGTTTGCCGACCGGGACGATCCGTTCCTTCTGGCCCTTGCCGACCGAGCGGAGGAAGCCCGCCTCGAAATTGATGTCGCTGAGTTTGATGTTTGCGGCCTCGCTGACGCGCAGGCCCGTGGCGTACATGAATTCCAGCAGCGCCTTGTCGCGCAAGCCGAGCTTCGTGCGCGTATCGGGCGCGGCCAGCAATCGCCCGACTTCCTCGTAATCGAGCAGGTGCGGAAGTGTCCGCCAGAGTTTTGGCGAGTCGATGGTCTGCGTGACATCAGTCGCCAGAAGTTTTTCACGGGAGAGAAAACGGCAGAACATGCGAATTGCGGCGAGGTGACGCGCGAGACTGCGCGGGCTTAGACCGGTTTTGCGGCGGTGCAGCAGGTAGTCGGTGACATGGTGACGCTCGGCGGCGTTGAGCTGCCGGACGCCGCGTTGCTGGAGGAAGCTGGTGAATTGAGCGAGATCGGTCCGATAGGCGAGGCGGGTGTTGGCAGCCAAGCCGCGTTCGACAGTCAGATGATCGAGAAAGGCGTCGATCAGTTGCTCCACCGCACAACCTCCTTGGTTGAGGGGCACTATAAGCAGGCTTTAGCCATTGGGGAAGCCTGTTTATGAGGCAGGCAAGCGAGAAGTGAAAAAGCGGACAAAAAAACTCTTTTTCTGTTTGACATACCAAACATCCGGCTTATATCACTATCACAGATGGAAACGTGGAAGGAATTCGAAGCTAACGAGCTGACGCACAGCGCGGCGCATCATCTCCTGGCCATCTATGAGGTTGGCTTGGAATACGGCGGGTGGGCGCGCGTGTCGGACATCGCCCGCGAACTCAGCATTACGCGTGGCAGCGTGTCGATCAACTTGCGGGCGCTGAAGAAGCGCGGTTGGGTGGAGACCGACGAGCATCATATGGTGAAGCTCTCGCCGAAGGGGCAAAAGGCTGCCCAAGCGGTGATGGCGAAGAAGGCTGTTGTGAAGACGTTTTTGTCGAGCGTCCTGAATGTACCCGAGTTGCAGGCGGAAATTGATAGTTGCAAAGTTGAGCATCTCATCAGCCAACCCACCGGGGAACAACTGGTACACTTTATGAGATTCCTGGTTTCGGAAGATCCGCTCGCCAAGCAGGTGCTGGCTCGGTTCAAGAATTTTCACGACCAGTGTCCGGAAAGCAAAACCTGTGATGTTTGTCACGGACACTGCCTGATTGAGGAATTGCAGCACGCCGGGCTATGAAAACCGATCGTACGGAAATCGTTGAGGATTTGAACCGATTGATGGCCGAGGAGCTGGAGGCGTTCCTTCGCTATTTCCAGATGCGCTACCGCCTGCGTGGGGTGGATCGGTTGGCGGCGGACAAGCTTTTCGAGGAAGGCACGCGCGAAACCCTGGAGCATGCCGAGGCGATTGCCAAACAGATTCGCGCGCTCGGCCATATCCCGGCG
>Ga0224557_1000907_pt1 | contig 30585 bp, 29 predicted proteins | sample 714S31014metaG_FD_180677 | JGI IMG/M metagenome (GOLD analysis project Ga0224557, IMG submission 180677) | Peat soil microbial communities from Stordalen Mire, Sweden - 717 S3 10-14 | ecosystem: Environmental > Terrestrial > Soil > Wetlands > Peat | place: Sweden: Norrbotten County, Stordalen... | reverse complement strand
CGCTGGTGCAACGAATTGTCCGCGCCTACGAGTCAGCCAAGCCGCAGCAGCAGGAGTTGCCGCTGGCGATGGGCGAGGGCATCGAAGTGGGGGCACAGTCGCGCGGAGGCCGGCCGCAGGCGCAAGGGCAGCATTTGGCCAAGCCGCAATAATCTTGCGTTTCACGTAGAATGGAAGATGAATCGGGGCCGCGCACACTGTGGCCCTGGGCATGATGATCCTTCTCGACCCAGAATTGGAGCCCGAATCACCCCATGGACGAAGACCTGTCCATGGGGACCCCGATGCTGCCCCCGCTGCGAAAGTAAACGCGGCCAAGCGGATGGTTGCGCCCGCAGTTGCAGCCCCACAGAAAGAGCTTCGTTTGCCTTCGGCGCGCACGCTGGCCCGTTTTTTGGCGGCGGCGCAGAAAGCAGTGCGGTTGAAGGGGCAGGTCACGGTGCTGCTGACCACCGATGCGGCGATTCGTGGGCTCAACCGCAAGTTTCGCGGCAAGAACAAGGCCACGGATGTGCTGTCGTTTCCCGCGGAAGGCTTGGGAGCTGAGGGAATTGCAGGCGATCTGGCGATCAGCGTGACCACGGCGCTGGGTCAAGCCGCTGAGCAGAGGCATTCGCTCTCCACTGAGATCAAGGTGCTGATTCTGCACGGACTGTTGCACCTGGCCGGCTACGACCATGAGGCCGACGACGGCAAAATGGCGCGGCGGGAACGGGTGCTACGCGGGCGGCTGGGATTGCCGCAGGGGTTGATTGAGAGAGCCGGCGCGGCAAAGCAGGGCGAGAAGAAGTTTCCCAAGAAGCATCCCTCAGGGGCTAAAGCCCAGGTTCGAATAGCGCCATTTACGGCACGACTAAAGTCGTGCCCTTTCAAAACATCGGACAACGGGGACTGCGGTGAGCTGAGGCCGCGCGTTTCCAAAGCAGAGCCGCGCGCTTTCAAGGCAGAGTCGTGCCCTTTCAAAGCGGAGCCGCGCACTTTCAAGGCAGAGTCGTGGCCTTTCAAAACAGAGCCGCGCACTTTCAAGGCAGAGTCGTGGCCTTTCAAAGCGGAGCCGCGCACTTTCAAAGCAGAGTCGTGGCCTTTCAAAGCGGAGTCGTGCCCTTTCAAAGCGGAGCCGCGCACTTTCAAGGCAGAGTCGTGGCCTTTCAAAACAGAGCCGCGCGTTTCCAAAGCGTCTAAGCCTCGGGCAAAGGCCAAACGGCCATGAGCACGCTCGCCATTCTGATGGTTCTGTTGCTGGCCGTGGTCGAGACGCTGGCCTCCTACATCAGCCGCGTCTACTCGGAGTTCGGCAAGATTCTCACGCACGAAATCGAGGAGAACCTGGATGCGTGGGAGGAGCTGGTTGAGCCTCAACTGGGGCTGAGCCGGGAGCACGCCGCCATCTCCGCGGCCGTGCTGCAACAACTGGCGCTGGGCATCATCGCGCTGGAGTTCGGCGCGGTTCTGTTCGATCGCGGTTCTCACCAGGGGCGGCCTTCTTACGCTGAGATCGCCCAGGCGGTTCTCGGCGTGGTGCTGGTGGTGATCTTCTGCAACCAGCTTCTGCCTTCCCTGCTCTTCAACCGCACGCGGGGCCGCTGGGCGGGGCGGCTCGTCTGGCCGATCCGATTGCTGCTGTGGCTCATGACGCCCATCACCGTCTTTGTGCGCTTCTTTTTCTCTGTGGCGGAGCTGGCGGAGGAGCCTGTAACCGCCGAGGAGGAGGCTGCGGTCGATGTCGAGGCGCTGCTTGAAGCCGGCGAAGAGGAGGGCATTCTCGAGGAGAGCGACATCGACCTGGTCCGCTCCGCCGTCGAGTTTGGCGACAAGCTGGTCCGCGAGGTGATGACCCCGCGCCCCGCGGTTTTTGCCGTGCGCGATTCGATTACCCTCGAGCAATTCCTCAACCAACTGCGCGAGCACAACTTCTCCCGCGTTCCGGTTTACGCCGGGTCGCTGGACAACGTGACCGGCATCGCGTTTGCCCATGACCTGCTGCAGATTACCGATGAAGAAGCTCGCACGCGCATGGTGGCCAGCATTCAGCGGGAGGCGGTTTTTGTGCCCGAAACCAAGCGCGGCTACGAGCTGCTGCGCGAGATGCAGCGGGAAAAGCAGCACATGCGCATCGTGATCGACGAATACGGCGGCGTCTCAGGTTTGGTGACCATCGAGGATTTGCTGGAGCAGATTGTGGGCAACATCCGCGACGAGCACGAGGTTGAGACGCCGATCGAAGAACCGCAGCGCGAACCGGGCGGAGTGTGGGTGGTTCCCGGCGGCTTTCCTGTGGATCAGCTCGCCGATCTTTTCGGCGAGGCGGCTGACCTGGGCAATCTTTACGAAGCCACAACGCTCGGCGGCCTGGTGAGCGAAGTCGAAGGCCGCATTCCGCTGCCCGGCGAGATGGTGCTGCTGGAACCGATCGGCTTGCGCATGGAGGTGGTTGCGTCCACCGACCGGCGCGTGGAGCGGCTGCGGGTGTTTCCGCCGGCGGTTGCCGCAGCCGAGTCTTCCTGATTCTGTGCGGCTTCGAACCTCGCCGCGGGCCAATTTATAAACGGAGCTTGCCGCAAGCTTTCCACGCGCGCCATTCTTCTGCCGTGATTTCCCAACGCTCCGAGGGCAGGCGGCCGGAGACGTAATCCCGATCTTCCAGACCCACCAGGCGCATTCCCTGCTTTTCAGAGATGCGTCGCGATGCGGTGTTGGCGATTGCCTTGGCGACCCTCAGAACCGGGAAGCCGAGCGAGTCGAACCAGTAATCGTTGGCCCAGGCGGCGGCCTCACTCATCAGACCCTGTCCGTGCCAGGGCAGGCCTAGCCAGAATCCGCGATTGGGACCGTCGCCTTTCGTGAGGTTGATGACACCGATGAGATGAGATGGGTCGTTGCGCAGGCGGAGGCTCCAATGCCAGGCGTCGCCGCGTTCCCGCTGGGGAATCGCAACGTCCCTCAAAAACTGGATCGCGCCATCCGCCGGGTAGGGCCAGGGGATGCGGTTCAGCATGTACTTCACGATCTCCCAGTGGGGAAAATGCTCCTGAATCTGCTCCGCATTGGCAATCTCCAGCGGGCGCAGGATCAGGCGTTCCGTTGTTCCCTCGTGGGTCATGGCGAAATGATAGCAACGCGCAACCAGCCAATCCGCGATAATAGAGGGGTAGGAGAATGAAAAGCCTTTGAAATCTGGATTTGTCGCGATTCTGGGCCGGCCCAACGCCGGCAAAAGTACGCTGCTGAACGCCTTGATCGGCGAAAAAGTGGCCATCGTCTCCGCTAAGCCGCAGACCACGCGCAACCGCATCGCCGGGGTGGTGGAGGTGGCGGCGCACAAGGGTCTGCATCAGGCCGCGCAGATTGTCTTTGTCGATACGCCCGGCGTGCACAAGCCCGGCTCGCACCTGGATCGCCGCATGTTGCAGGAGGTCTACGAGGCTCTGGAGACACGCGACCTGGTGCTGGTGCTGATGGACGCTACGCGGCGGGTGCAGTTGGAAGAGGCGGCGGCGCCGAGTGTCGAACTGCCGGCCGCCGGAGTTGACGAAGAGCATGCCTCAGGGGCTAAAGCCCAATTGGATTCCGTCGACCGTGATGCCGGGGTTGAAACCCCGGCCTACCAGCCCCTGGTTCACCATCCGGAAGCTGCCAACACAGTCCCCAAGCGCGAGCGCACCAACTGGGCGAGCGAGGACGAGTTTCTGTTTGGCCTGATTCGCAAGCTCGACTGCCCGGTCTTCCTGGTGCTCACCAAGATCGATCTGGTCCCGAAAGACCATCTGCTGCCGCTCATCGACACGCTGACCAAACAGTTCAACTTTGCCCAGATTATTCCCGTGAGCGCACGCAAGCGGGACGGTCTCGATATTCTGGTGCGCAAGATCGTCGATGCGCTCCCGGTAGGAGAGCGCTACTACCCTAAAGACCAATATACCGATCAGCCGCAGCGCTTCATGGTGGCGGAGCTGATTCGCGAGAGCATTCTGGTGGAGACGGGCGAAGAAGTTCCTTATGCGTCTGCGGTGGTGATTGAGCGATACGAGGAGCCTGCGCCCTTTGTCCCGCGCAAGAAGGGTGCTGTCCCTGCCCGCGCTCCGCTTACCCGCATTGCGGCGGCCATCTACTGCGAGCGCGACGGGCAGAAAGCAATTTTGATCGGCAAGGGTGGCGCGAAGCTGAAGGAGATCGGCACCGGCGCGAGGCGGCAGATCGAGTCGCTGCTCGGGACCCGCGTGTATTTGGAGCTGCACGTCATCGTCGAACCCAACTGGCGCGAGTCCAAGGCCTTTGTCGAGTCGCTGGATTGGCGGAATCAGTTAGAGAGGCTCGCCGGCGATCAGATTACCGAAAAGCATCTGGGCGAAGAGGAGTAATTTGCGCTGACCCCTTGCAGCAGGAGCTCTACGCTCCCCGCACCTGGCCGCGACCACTAGCTTTCACCGAGTACATGCGCGTATCGGCGACGCCGATGATGGCATGAAGGGTTGAGCCGTCCGCGGGGGCGGTTGCCACGCCCATGCTGGCGCTCACCTTCAGGTAGAGCCCGGCCATAATGGGGAAGACGGTTTGCTTCAGTGCATGGAGCAGATAAGTTGCCTGGGCCAGCGCGTCCTTCCGGCCGGTCTCCGGCATCAGAATCACGAACTCGTCGCCCCCGTAGCGAAAACAAAGGTCCTTAGGCCGGTTCAAGCTCAACTCCTGGAGCCGGCGGCCGGTGTGGGCCAGCAGTTGGCTGCCCACCAGGTGGCCGTGCTCGTCGTTGACCAGCTTGAACTGGTCCAGATCGAGGAATGCCAGGCTCACCGGCAGCCCCAGGGAGCGGCATCGGTCCAACTCCCGTCCCAGCACATCGTAAAGATGGCGCGCGTTAAAGAGGCCGGTGCAGTCGTCGATGATGCTCAACTGCTGGATGCGGGTCACGTCGCGCGCATTCTCGATTGCGATGGCCGCGTGGTCGGCCAGAATGTGAAGGATGGCGATCGTATAGTCGGTCATCTGGTCGGAGCGCGGGTTGAGAATTTCGATGACGCCGTGGGTGCCTTTGCGCCCGCGCACTGGCATGGCAATCACCGAACGCACCTTGCGCGGCTTGGAGGGATACTCATTCCTCACTCGCGGATCGTGCTCGGCCTCAGGCACGATCAGCGTCTCGCCGTGCTGGGCTACCCAGCCAGCCACGCCCTCGCCCACTTTGACGCGCAGATCGCCAAGCGCCGCCTGCTCCCCGCCGGCGGCGATGGCGTAGTAGAGTTCCTGAGTCGCTTCGTCGAGCATCAGCAGCGTCCACAGTTCCGCCTCGATGATCCGCTCCATGTGCTCGAGGATGGTGCGCAGAATGGTGTCCAGGTCAAAGCTGGACGTGAGCGACCGCGTCAACTGGTGGAAGACCAGCAGGTCCGTGAGGGGGATGCGGTTTTCCTTCTCGTCCGTCATCGGTGGACCCTGGGGTGAAGTCTTTCCAGCATTCTGTCACACGGCGTTCAGGCGCGATATCAAAAAAACGCAACTCAACCGCGGCGGGGCAAGACATTGCAAGGCTCGCGGGCGCCTCATTCTGCGAGCGGTTTTTGCTCGAAGGGCGGCAAGCCGGCCGCGGCGAACCATCGTCAGCCGCCGATATGCACCATCGACCGCGAAGGCTTCAGGAATCCGGGTTCACCGATGTGATGGCGCGCTTCCTTCCCTTCGATGGTACGGAAAATGTAGTCGCGGAGTTCCTCGTCGCTTGCCCCGGCGCGGAATCGCCCATAAAGGTCGTGTTCCACTTGCGAGAACAGGCAGGTGCGGATCTTGCCGTCGGAGGTGAGCCGCACCCGGCTGCATGCTCCGCAAAAGGCCTGGCTGACGGGCGCAATAATGCCGATCTCACCCACGCCGTCGGAGAATGTATAGCGCCGCGCCGTCTCACTGGCGTCGCGCGCCGGCATGTCGATCAACGGCAAAACGCGGCCGATGCGAGCGACGATCTCTTTGAGCGGTACCACGATTTCGGGCGACCACAGGCGGCCTTCTTCCAGCGGCATGAACTCGATGAACCGCACCACGACGTCCTCTTCGCGCGCAAACCGGGCGAAGCCTTCAATCTGGTCATCGTTGAAGCCGCGCAGCAGAACGCAGTTGATCTTGAGGGGCGTAAGCCCGGCGGCCCGTGCGGCGCGAACGCCCCTGAGCACAGTTTCGAAGCTTCCGGGAACGCGCGTAATGCGCTCGAATGTGGGCGCGTCCACGGCATCCATGCTCACCGTTACGCGGTCGAGTCCGGCAGCTTTGAGCGGCGCGGCAAGTGTGTCCAGCAAGTGGCCGTTGGTGGTCAGCGCCAGGTCCAGCGGCTCGTCCCAAAGCGTGCGCAAACCAGCCAGTTCCCGCACCAGCTCGACCAACCCGCGGCGCAGCAGCGGCTCACCGCCCGTCAGCCGCACCTTGGTGATGCCCAGGCCGACAAAAAGCTTGATCAGGCGCAGATACTCTTCGACGCTGAGCTCGGGATATTGCGCGCCAAACTCACCGGTGCGGCAGTAGACGCATTTGTAGTTGCAGCGGTCGGTAATGGACACGCGCAGATCGTGAATGACCCGGCCCAGGCTGTCGGTCAGCCGGGCGGGCGCGGTCAACGTGGAAGGATTTGGGGAAACAGCAGCCATCGACAACTTCAAGGCTATACCGTTTTGGGCGGTTGTGCGCAACGGTGCGTGGCCGGGTAATGGAGACAGGCCCTAGTCCAGCCGCGGCGTGCCTTTGCGCAGCACAATTCCCGCGATGCCGAAGACCACGATGATGGCCAGGGCGATGGCGAAGTAATACGCCATGGGATGCGCCCAACCCGGCGAGTACGTGAGGTCCTGGCCCACCCAAAGCAGCAGGATGGCGGCGATGACCGCAAACTGGCCCGCAATCACCAGCAATGTGTGGCCCAGGTCGCGCCGCTTGTCCAGCGCCTCCACCTGGTCGGGGGTCAGGTTGCGCTCTTCAGGGGGAAGCAGGGAATTTGCCATCGATCTAGACCTCTCCTTGCGGAAGCTCCGTGTGACCTCCGGGGCAGCCGCGCCTATCTTCGATTCAATCACATACCGGCCGGGCTGCGCCAGTGTGGTCCACCCGGAGGATCGCGGGCCGTCCCGCGAACTGCCTGCCAACTGGAAGCCCGACCTCTACAGAACGCAACGGCATTGGCCGTTACCGATTTCCTACCCGCCGCGATGACCATGGAGCGATCCTGGTGGAGCGCGACGTTGGCACAGATTCCTATGCTGGCCCATCGCAGGCCGGGTTCACCGTAGCTGTTTACCGAAGAGTAAGTGACGGTTTGGCGACCAACTGCCCGGGACGCAGCGTCACGGCAACTCGATTTGCGTTGGGACTATAATCCGGCATGCTTAAATCCTATCGAGTACCGGCAGGATGGTTGTGCGCCCTACCGCTTTCCATTTTGTGCCTTACGGTTAGCGGAGTCTGCCAACAGAGCAGCCCAGATTCCAATTCATCGTCACCCGATCCCAAGGATTTTCTTTTGGCTGCTGCAAATGCCAACGGACTCGCGAGACTAAATCTCACGCCTTGGCACATCACGATCAGTTTTGATTCCAAGGATGGTCGCGGACGTCCTTTATCGCAAGGAACCTTTGAGGAGTTTTGGGCGGGTCCGGACAAGTACAAGAGAATCTTCGCAACGAGCAATTTCAATCAGGTCGAATATGTGACAAGCGCCGGCATCCGGCGCACCGGCAGTCCGGATAGCGCACCGTCTGAGCTGATGGAGATCGTGGATCAATTCATCCATCCGATTGCAATGGATAAGGATTCGATCGATGCTGCGAAACTCCAGATGGGTGAGCCTTCAGCTGGCGGCACAAAGCTTGTATGCGTAGTGGTATCGCAACCACCGGAACCAGTCACGGCGATACAAGCCTTCTTTTTGAAGGGATCAGTCTCAAATGAGACCTATTGCACGGACGAGCACTCGCCGATCCTGCGTATTCAGGGTTCCGACAGTCGGAATTCGAGGTACGTCCGCAACAGCATCATCAAGTTTCAGGATTGCTATTTGCCTCAGACAATCGAAGAATACGGGGCCTCGTCGCCGGCTCAAAAACCAATGCTCACCGCGAAGCTTGAGAAGATTGAATCACTCAGTTCCATCGACGATGCACAGTTTACGCCGCCAGCGGATGCGGTTCCACCGCCGAAGGTGATCGCGCTGGATGTAAGAGAAACAAGTCGGCAGCTCCTGCACCATCCTTACCCCGAATATGATTTTCTGTACCCTGGCGAACACAGGTCTGAACATTTGGGTGGACTCGTCATCATAGCGCTGCAGATCCACACGGATGGGCATGTTTCAAACCTGCGCATAGTCGGCGGCCCTCAGACGATGCGGCAGGCCTCGCTGGACGCTGTGAGGAACTGGACCTACAAGCCATTTACACGGGACGGTGAGCCGGTGGAGGTAAACACAACCGTAACCCTTGTTTACTCGTTGACCCGTTAATTCAGTTGGCTGGATAGCAGATAATCCGGCAAGATCTGCGGACGCGAGATCGCAGTGGCGGGTCACAAACGGCATGGGGCATCAGGGGCGATCACCTGCGCCGCTTGGGCAGCAACGATTCGGAGAACCACTGATAAATCGGATGTCAGGAATAGGGCGCCAGCTACAGCCTGGAACGTGCTCGGCTCGAATTGCCGGCGAGCGGCCGGCAACGCGCACTCAACTGAGCGGTAACTGAAAAACGATTCGCGATTCGTCCTGACGCGCTATTTCGGCATTGCAAATATGGCGGGGTCGATCGTCTTGTTCAGTTCCACTTTTTTCACCGCAATGGTCAGCCCGAATTGTCCGCCAAAATCCACGTCGATGGCATAAGGAATCACGTAGCCAAGTTCGGTCTTCCGGTAATCGGAATACTTGGTGGTGATGTCCACATCCTGGTCCTGCATCTTGCCCTTCGACGTCACAGATGTAATAAGATAGGAAGTCGAGTCGATGAGGTAAACGGCTTCGACATTCTCCTTCGAAGTTAATTTGATCTTGTAGGCGCCTCCGTCCTTCCCAAGCAACTCGACTTTGCTGCCCTTGGCAGCATAGTCATAAAGTGCGCCGCCAATGTTGATTTGAGCTTTACCCGCGTTGTAGACGTCATCCGGCATGGGCGTGGCAGTGGCCGCGCCTGCCATGGGATTGATGGTCCAGCCGCCTTTATCGGTGTAGCACTGCACGATCTTCGTGCCATTGAAGTCTGTCTCGCTCTTGTAGCCGACACCGTTCACGATGGTCGTGGTACTCGGATTCTCGCCTCCCATCATCGTGATGGAGGTCTCCATATACACCGATTTCACCTGGCTGATCGCGTCTTTGCCCCCAATGGCTGCCACATGCTTGCTGACGATTTCGCCGGCAGTCTGCGCACTCAATGAAACCGCGCTTGCCAGCGCTGAAACAACCAATATGCCTTGGATGAAGTTCTTCATTTTGCTTCGTTCCCCTTTCGCGTGCTCTAAAAGCACGGTCCCTCATGCGGCACCAGTGTAGCCCAGGAGCCCCGCTCGTCTTCGAGAATCTGTCCAGAAACTGCCATTCTCAAGGCTGTTTTGAAAGGGCGCGGCTTCAACCGCGCCGTAAAAAGAAACAAGATTCCGATTGTGCTGCAAGTTCCACAATCCACACGGGAACAGCGTGTTCGGGTAAAAGCGGCGAGTTAGCCCCCGCTGAAGCGGGGATAGCGAGTTAGCAGGTTAGCGGCGGCGGCGCTAGCTGCAGTTTCATCCTCCGCGGGTCGGCAACGCCGGTGGACGACTGACACGATCAGGAGCCGCAATCGAGGAAGCGGTTATTATGCACAACGCCTTAGCGGCGGCGGGTGCGGACGGAGGCGGCTAGTTCGGCTAGCAGGGTGTGGGTTTCAGGCCAGTCGATGCAGGCGTCGGTGATGCTCTGGCCGTAGACAAGGGGTTGGCCGGCGACGAGCTTCTGTGCGCCGGCTACCAGATTGCTCTCGATCATGACGCCGATGATGTCTGGATTTCCCTGGGCAATCTGGGCGGCGACATCGTGGCAGACAATGGGCTGGCGGCGGTAGTCCTTGCTGCTGTTGGCGTGGCTGAAGTCGATCATGATGCGGGGCTGGATGGCCGCTTTTTGCATCTGATCGGCGGTCTGGGCTACGCACTCCGCAGTGTAGTTGACCATGTTGCGGCCGCCGCGCAGGATGATGTGGCAATCCGGATTTCCAGTGGTGACGAAGATGGCGGATTGCCCGTGCTTGGTGTGGCCGAGGAAGGTGTGGGAATGTGCGGCGGACTGGATTGCGTCGATGGCGACCTGCACGTCACCGGAGGTTGCGTTCTTGAAGCCGACGGGGCAGGAGACTCCGGAGACAAGCTGGCGATGGACCTGGCTCTCGGTGGTGCGTGCGCCGATGGCGCCCCAACTGACCAGGCCGGCAATGTACTGGGGGGAGATCATGTCAAGAAACTCGGCGCCGGTGGGGACGCCCATCTCGGCGAGATCGAGGAGCAGGCGGCGGGCTTGGCGGAGGCCGTCGTTGATCTTGTAGGACTGGTCCAGATTCGGATCGTTGATGAGGCCCTTCCATCCGATGGTGGTGCGGGGCTTCTCAAAATAGACGCGCATGACGATGCGCAGATCGGCGGAGAACTCGCCGATGGCGGATTTGAGGAGGGCGGCATATTCGCGGGCGGCCTTGGTGTCGTGAATGGAGCAGGGGCCGACGAGGACGAGGAGGCGAGGATCGCGACGGTTGAGGATGTCAACGATCTCAGCGCGGGCGTTGAAGATGGTGGTCGAGGCGACTTCGGTGACCGGGAACTCTTCCTCAAGAAATACAGGCGGGAGGACGACTTTGGTCCATAGGATGCGAATGTCTTCAATTGTTTGGAACATGGCGGTTTTCCTTGCGGCGGGCGAGCCGGTGAGGTTGAGACTGGTACGCCCTCGTTGTGGTTTGAACAAGTCTTGCGGTAAAGGAGGCCTTCCCTCAGGGGATAAATGGGTGGGTTCAACAGGGTGCGGAAAAAGATCTGTTCTGGGTCAAAAGCGGAGAAAAGCATACCTCAGGGGCTAAAGCCCGCATTGATTCTGTTGATCTTATACCAGGGATAAATCCCTGGCCTACCGCCCGAACGAGTTTTTCCGCAGCCTGTAAAACCCACGCCTACCAGCCCACGCTCATTTTGCTGTTCTTTGCGGCGCGGGACCCAGAGGGTACCCCGCCGCGCCCTTTCAAAAGTAGATACACACCAACCTTCTTCACGCGGCGTACGAGCAGAATTGGATCGGCCGCCCATATCAACGCGGCGTGTAGAGGCGCTCGCCGGCTTCAATGGCGACCGGCAACTGGTTCTGGTCGGGCGGCAGAGGGCAACTGGCATAGGTTGTGTAGGCGCAGGGAGGATTTTCCAGCTTGTTGAAGTCGAGCGTCAATTGGCCGGGATGGTCCACGCCGTGGTCGGGCAGGCCGGTGTGGAGATAGCGGGCTGTCTTATAGGTTGTGATCTGGCTGGTGACGTCGGTGAGGATAAAGAATAGCGTCCCTTCATGACCGGGCTCGGTTACCGGCTCCAGATTGATAGGCTGGCCGTCGAGGACGAACTCGGCAAATCCAGGCGAGGGAAAATCAAGGGTGTTGCCGAGAACGGTGGGAATCTTGACCATGCGCGGCGGGTTGTAGGGAGTCCAGGCGGCGGAGACGCGGAATCTCGGGTCGGGTGGGTACCAGTGGAGCTCATGAAAGTTGGTGCGAAGGGGCGAGTCGGCGTCCTTGATGCTAAGCAGGTAGCGGCCGCCGCGGTTGAGCGCCACAATGGTCAGGCCGTGCCAGGTTATCATCGGGGGCGAGTCGCTATCGACCGCGAGCGGGCCCTCGGCTGCTGGTTTGCCGTCGATCATCAGATCCGGTGGGAAGCCGCCTTTGGGCGCTTGAAGCTGGACGGTCATGGCTTTGGGAGAGTTGCCAGCGACGGTGAGCACGGCGATGTGGTCTGGAACCTTGTCGCGCACTCGAATTTGGTTGTCCTCGGCTGCGCCGACGGAGTTGGGGCCGGATTTGAGCCACGCCATCCCCACGAGGGACAGCCAGCCGTCCGGGGCGTCGACCAGGCGCTCTCGCGCGGCACGCCAGTCGGTCAGGTCTTTCAGCCACCCTGCGTCGCCGGGGGAAATCGGCGGGGTTGTTGCAATCGCCGGGATTGTTGAGTCGGCTGGGGCCGCTGGGATCGCTGAGGGCGCGTCTTGCGCGGCGGCTTGGTGTGCTTGCGTCATGGCGCAACCTGCAAGCAGAATCGCCAAAACGCCCGCGGACGGCCTTGCAAGCTGCCTTCTTGCTGCCAATCTCCGTGTCATGGTTCGAAACTCCTCTTGCCGATCTTCAATCCTTATTCTGTACATGGCTCTGGACTGGCCAGGGGCGGTAACGCAAGCTCGACTCCAATTTGAACGACCAGACTCACCGGGCAATGGTATCGCTGCGTTTTCAAGGTTGCTTATATTATGACTTGTCCGGAGTTGATCGGGGCATGGGCGTAGACTTCAAGCGAGGATTTTTGTTGAGGTTTTCAGGAAGGCGACCTTCATGCGCAGTTTTCACTCCGTCCGCTTCGTTCTTCTTCTTTGCTTGCCGGCCATGGCCTGGGCGCAGCAAAGTTACCCCGCAGCCGGAACCGCGACAGACCCCGCCGCAGCCGCGCCTCAGACTCCGGCGCTCAGCCCGCGTCCCGTACCTGAGCCACTGCCCGAGGTCAGGGAGGGGCGCATCAAGCTCGATGTTGTGGTGGCGGATAAGTCGGGCAAGCCTGTATCCGGCCTGGAGCTGAAGGACTTTGCGCTGTTGGACAATAACCTGCCGGGAAAGATTCTCTCCTTTCAAGCTTTCGACGCAACGATTCAGAAACCCGACCCGCCTGTCGAAGTGATTCTTGTGATCGATACAGTCAACCTGCCATTTTCGCAAGTTTCCATTACGCGACAGCAGATCGCGAGGTTTTTGCTCGAGAATGGCGGACACCTGGCCGAGCCGACGTCGCTGTTCGTGATCAATGACGCCGGCGTGACTGCCCGCAACCGGCCGACACTCGATGGCGGCGCGCTGGCCGCGGAAACAAATCAGTTGGACGTGGGGTTGCGGAGCACTGGCAGGGCGGCAGGCGCGTGGGGCGCAATTGAGCGCTTCAGCGCCTCCATTAAGATGTTCACGGCCATTGCGGACAGTGAAGCGAAGAAGCCGGGCAGGAAGCTGCTGATCTGGGCCGGCCCCGGCTGGCCGATGCTCTCTGGGCCGAACATTGAGACCTCCGCCAAGGGCCAACAGGAAATATTCAACAGGATCGTCCAGCTTTCAGACAAGTTGCGCCAGGGCCACATCTCTGTTTACAGCGTTGCGCTAGGGATGCCTGGGATTGGCACTTTCCTTTATCAGGAATACCTGAAGGGGGTAAAGAAGGTCGAGAAAGCGGACTCCACAGACCTGGCTTTGAAGGTGCTTGCCATCCAGAGCGGCGGGCGAGTTCTGGGCCCAGACAACGACCTGACAGCCCAGCTCGACAAGTGTGTGGATGACGCGAGCGCGTTCTATACGCTGTCGTTCGATCCTCCGCGGGCGGATAAGCCGAATGAGTATCACGACCTGAAGATCGAGGTGGGCAAGCCGGGGCTGACGGCCCTGACCAACACCGGCTATTACAACCAGCCGTAGGGGTTGAGCGAATTGCGTAAGAAGCGGGCGCCCGGTGCAGCTCGCCTGCAATAGCCGTGAGCCGCAAACTAGCGTTCGAATGGCCGGGTAGTGGGTCAGTTTGAAGGAAGGAAGCGTCCCTCAGGGGCTAAGGCCCAGGTTCATGTTGCTCGATTTATGTACGGGCTAAACAGGCTGCGGAAAAAGGCCCGAATTCAACCGAAATACCCGAAAAGCATACCGCAGGGGCTGAACAGGCTGCGGAAAAAGTCCTGTTCTCGGGCAGAAAGGGAAAAGGGGCATGCCTCAGGGGCTAAAGCCCGACGTTTATTTTGTTGCATTTGCGGCACGACTGAAGTCGTGCCCTGACGCTTGCCGGAATAGGAATCGAGTTTTTCCGCAGCCTGTGAAGCCCGTATTGATTCTGCGGCACTTACGGCACGACTAAAGTCGTGCCCTGACGCTTCCTGCGCCCCCGAACGAGTTTTTCCGCAGCCTGTAAAGCCCGTACCCTTCGAGCTGACCCACTGCGGACAGCAATTCTAAATGGATCACGACATCGGCCATCCGATGAGCAGCGCATCGATCTGCTCCATCCGGGAGGAACTGCGCTGGGTGCCTCGCTGCTCCCCATTTAGAATTGCTGCCCTGTCCAATGGCCGCCTTGACACGGCCATCGAGCCTGCCTAGAATTAGAAAGGCCGGCTCTATTCTTTTTCAGACATAAGTATTTGATAGAAGAGGGGTTAGTTCACCGCAGGCAGGTTTGATCGCGGTGCGGCATGCAGGGCTTGTCTCGCGGCAAGCGGGACGGGGAGCAGGGAAGATGTCGGATGCACGCGTCAGTCCGCGCGAGCGGCTGGTGCTTACGGCCATCATCGAGCTCTACATCGCTACCGGAGAACCGGTGGCTTCGCAGGCGGTTGCCCATAGCTTTGCCGACCGGGAGGGGCTGAGTTCCGCCACCGTTCGGAATGTGATGGCCACACTGGGCGAGGCGGGCCTGCTGGAGCAGCCTCACACGTCGGCGGGACGGGTTCCGACCGCGGCGGCCTTCCGGTACTACGTTGAACAGATTACCCGGCCGGAAGCGCAGTTGGGGCGGACGGCGGGCGGCGGGCAAACGGGCGGCTCGACGCAACAGGGCGCTGGCGGGCTGGGCGCGGCGAGTCTGGGAGGTTCGGGGTTGAGTGAGGCCCGGCGCGGCCAGATCGAGGACAGCTTTACCGGCGTGGCCAGCTCCCATGAATATCTGGAACGGACGTCGCACGTGCTGGCGCTGATTTCGAGCGGACTTGGCGTAGCGTTGGCCAGCTCGACCGCGGGGCAGGTGCTGGAACACATTCATTTTTCGCGGCTTTCAACGGGACGAGTGCTGGCTGTGCTGGTGACCCAGGCTGGCGCGGTCCAGGACCGTGTGCTGACGCTGGACCGGGAACTGACGCACCTGGAGCTCGATACCGCGGCGCGTTACCTGAACGAAAATTTCCGCGGCTGGCCGATCGAGCGCATCCGTGCCGAGGTAGCCCGGCGCGTGGATGTGGAGCGGCAGGCTTACCACCAGATGCTGGCCTCGGTGGAGGAACTCTGCCGCAAGGGGGCACTGGCCGGCGGGGAAACGGGTCCGGCCATATTTGTGGACGGAATGGCGAACCTGATCACTGCGGAGCTGGATCGGGAGCGGCTGCGGCAGATGTTGCTGGCTCTGGAAGCCAAGCAGCGGTTGGTGGAGCTGCTGACCGCGTATGTGGACGGGCGGCAGCAGGAGGTGCGCGTGGTGGTGGGGCTCGACGAGGCTTCGCCGGCCATGCAGGACCTGGTGCTGATCGGCGCCTCGGCACGGCTGGGTGGCGCCAACCTGGGCACCGTTGCCGTGATCGCGCCCACACGCATTCAATATCAGGAGATGATTCAAGCAGTGCGCTACATTGCCCGGCTTTCCGAGCGCATTCTGGAAGCGCCGGCAGAGCAGGAGTTCCACTAGGCCTCTGACCGGATGAAATGGTGCTATGAGGGGTGCGAGCGCGGGCTGGGAAGCCCGCGCTACAGCCGGCGAGGAGACCGGCGCTACACCTTTTACTGGTATATAACCAGACGGTTAGAGACCGAGGGAAGCTCCGATCAGGTTCGACGAGGAGCTGGTTTGAACGTAGACGCCTTCCCTCAGGGGCTAAACGGGCTGCGGAACAAGTCCTGTTCTCGGGCAGAATGGGCAAAGGGCATGCCTCAGGGGCTAAAGCCCGACGTTTATTTTGTTGCATTTGCGGCACGACTGAAGTCGTGCCCTGACGCTTGCCGGAGTGGGAATCGAGTTTTTCCGCAGCCTGTAAAGCCCGGTCATTTTGCGGGTGCTTGCGGCACGGGACCCAGAGGGTACCCCGCCGCGCCCTTTCAAAACATCGCCCTCCGTTTGGGATATCATGCGGCTAAAGCCGCGCCCTTTGAAAGCGAAGCGGCTGCGGTGCAAATTATCATGGAATCAGGCAGAATTGATGTTTCGGAGAATACGCGGAGTTATGCCAAAACATGAAACGGAGTTGACCTTGGTGGAACCGCCAGAGAGCCTCAACGGCGCGGTTGAGGAAGAAGCAGGCAATGAATCGGCCCCAGGCGCGGAGGCGGCGGCAGCGCCGGCAAGCGGCGAGGTCCGCGAAAGCGTGGCAGAGCCCGTAAGCCGCGCGGAATACGACCAGTTGAAGGCGGAGCGGGATCAGTTGCTGGACCGGCTGGCCCGGTTGCAGGCAGAGTTTGAAAACGCCCGCAAACGAGCGGAGCGGGAGCGGACGGAGTTTCGCGACTATGCCACTGGGAGTGTTGTCGAGCAGTTTTTGCCTGTGGTGGATAACTTCGAGCTGGCGCTCAAGTCAACGGGGTCGGCCGAACAGTTGCGCCACGGGGTCGAGCTGATCGTGAAGCAGATGGAGGAAATCCTGCGCCAGATGCAGGTGGTTCCGGTTGCTGCCGTTGGCGAAGCCTTCGATCCGCGTATGCATGAGGCGCTGGGTGCGGTGGATCGCGACGACTTGCCAGACCAGCACGTGGCCGAAGAGATTCGCCGCGGCTACCGGCTGCGGGAACGGCTGTTGCGGCCGGCGCTAGTGCGCGTAGCCCACAACCCGAAACAGATCAGCGAATAAGCCTGAATGGGATCTAATACAAGAGTGAGCAAATCCGACTATTACGAAGTATTGGGCGTATCGAGAGAGGCTAGCGACCAGGAGCTGAAGAGCGCCTATCGCAAGCAGGCGCTCAAATACCATCCTGACCGCAACCCCGGCGACCATGCTGCGGAGGAGAAGTTCAAGACGGCCAGTGAGGCGTATCAGGTGCTGAGCGACTCTGACAAACGCGCCGCCTACGACCGCTATGGACACGCCGGGCTGGGTGGGCAGGGATCTGGCTTTGGAGCCGGACCGTTTGCCGGGGGCGTGGACATTGGCGACATCTTCGGCGATCTTTTCGGCGAGATGTTCAGCGTGGGGGGGACGCAGCGGGGTTCGCGGCAGAAGCGCGGCGACGACCTGCGCTTTGACCTTACGATCGACTTCGAGGACGCCTTTTTTGGCATCGAGACCGAGGTGAAGATTCGGCGGCTTGAGACCTGCGCGACTTGTCACGGCCGCGGCAGCGCCTCCGGCCGCGGCCCCAGCGCCTGCGGCCAATGCCAGGGACGTGGGCAGATCCGCTACCAGCAGGGCTTCTTCTCCGTGGCGCGCACCTGCGGCGCTTGCGGGGGCACCGGGAGCGTGATTGGCGATCCGTGCCCAAGCTGTCGTGGCGAAACACGCAGCGCGGCCGAGCTCAAACTGACCGTCAAAGTTCCGCCGGGGGTTGAGGAAGGAACGCGCATCCGCTACGCCGGCGAAGGCGACGCGGGACGGGCGGGCGCTCCCAGGGGCGACCTGTATGTGGTGCTCTCGATTCGTCCGCACGACTTTTTTGAGCGCAACGGCTACGATCTGCACTGCGTGATTCCCATCAGCTTTCCCCAGGCAGCCCTGGGCGCCGAGTTCGAAATGCCCGGCATCGACGGGCCGGTGAACCTGAAGATTCCCGAAGGAACGCAGAGCGGCAGGGAGTTGCGGGTTCGCGGACGCGGGGTTCCTTATCTGAACGAAAAGGGCCACGGCGACCTGATTGTGAAGGTGCTGGTGCAGATTCCCAGAAAGCTCAGCCGCTCGCAGCGTGAACTGGTGAACAAACTGGCCGAGTCGCTCACGGTGGACAACAAGCCGGCGTCGCCGGGATTGCTGGACAAGATGAAGGATCTGTTCAACTAGGTCCGTGACCGGATGAGGATGTTCTATCCAACGAACGAACGTGGGCCGGGAGGCCCACGTTACAGCCGGCCAGGAGGCCGGCGCTACATTTCCAAAAAGGAACATTTTCATACGGCCAAAGAACTAAGGAAGACGTTGACACAGTATATGTGCGCACATATACTGTGTAGATGAACATCACTCTCTCGATTGACGAGCAGATTGCCGAGCGCGCCCGGGAGAAACTCCGCGCTGTGGGCAAGAGCCTGAACCAGGAGATTCGCGAGCACCTGCAGCATCTTGCTGGCGACGACGACCTGGAGCGCGACATCGAGTTTCTTGAGAAAACCGCTGGATTGGGAAATCCCGAGCCCGGCTGGAAGTACAACCGTGAAGACGCGTATGAAGACCGCCTGAAGTGGCCGCGGCCATGACGCCCGATAGCCCGAAGGAGAAGCTCTCCCGCTTGGTCGAGCTGGTGAGCAAAGGCGAAGAGGTGGTCATCACCAGGTCCGGCAAGAGGGTAGCGACGATCCCTGTGCACGTGGCGCGGCCACTACGGTCATTTCTGGACACGAACATCCTTCTGTACTGCGATGACCCTGCTCACGTATCAAAGCAGGGACGAGCATTGGAGCTGGTCCTGGAACACAAAGCGCAGCGCACAGGCGTGGTTTCTTTGCAGGTACTACAGGAATATTTTGTGAACGCCACGAGGAAGCTCGGTCTCGATCCTGGATTGGCTCGGCAAAAGGTCGAGACCTATTCTCGCTTCGACGTTTTCGAGCCGGTCGCCGCGGATATTCTCGCGGCAATCGACTTCCACCGGCTGCACCGGATCTCTTACTGGGATGCGTTGGTGCTCCACTCCGCCAGGAAGAGCGGTTGCCGCGTTGTATTGACCGAAGACATGCAACACGGCCAGGAATTCGACGGTGTCAAGATCGTCAATCCATTCCTGTGAAGCCCGCATGACTTTCGCGGTAAAATAGATTTAGCAGTATGGCGCTCCACGACCCCATCCCGGCACTGCTCTAGCGGCGCTCGCCGCCTACACTTGTTTTCCGCCCTTTTTTCACTTATACAGATGCAAGATGTACTAACCCGCCCGCGCCGGGCCGATGAGGTTTTCCCATGATCGATCGTTTGGAACAGATGGAGCGGCGCTACGACGAGCTATCCGCCCAGCTTGGAATGCCCGAGGTCATTACCGACCACGAAAAATATCAGAAGGCGGGGAGAGCGCTGCGCGAGCTCGAATCCCCGGTGATGAAGTTCCGCGAACTCAAGCAGGTGCGCCAGGGCCTGGCTGAAGCCCGCGCCATGCTTGCTGAGGCCGACCCCGAAATGCGCGCAATGGCCGAGGAAGAGATCGCCGCTCTCGCCCCACGCGAGCCGGTTCTCGAAGAAGAGATCAAGGTCCTGCTGCTGCCCAAGGATCCGAACGACGAGAAGAACGTGATTCTCGAGATTCGCGCCGGCACCGGCGGCGACGAAGCCTCGCTGTTTGCGGCAGAGATTTTTCGCATGTACCAGCGCTTTGCCGAACAGCACAAGTGGAAGATCGAGCTGCTCTCGCTTTCGGAGTCAGGCGTCGGCGGCTACAAGGAAGTGATTGCAATCATCGAAGGCGAGCGCGTCTACTCGCAGATGAAATGGGAGAGCGGCGTGCATCGCGTGCAGCGCGTTCCAGCCACTGAAACCCAGGGCCGGGTTCACACTTCGGCCATTACCGTTGCCGTCCTCCCCGAGGCGGAAGAAGTGGATGTGAAGATCGAAGCCAAGGACCTTCGCATTGACACCTTCTGCAGCTCAGGCCCCGGCGGCCAGTCGGTCAACACGACTTACTCCGCGGTCCGCATCACTCACCTGCCGACTAACACTGTAGTTAGCTGCCAGGACGAGAAATCGCAGATCAAGAACCGCGAAAAGGGGCTGCGCGTCCTGCGCTCGCGGCTGTATGAGTTGGAGATGGGCCGCCAGCAGGCCGAGTTAGCCAAGGAGCGCAAGCAGCAGGTGGGCACGGGCGACCGCAGCGAGAAGATCCGCACTTATAACTTCCCGCAAAACCGGCTCACCGACCATCGCATCGGCCTCACGCTTCACCAGCTCGACCTGGTCATGGAAGGCCGCTTGCAGCCCATCGTTGACGCTCTTATTACTCACTACCAGGCCGAGCAGTTGAAGGCCGATAACACCCAGGCTGCCTGACCCTTGGCCGTGCTGCGCAACCTCGTCGCAAGCGGCAGATCGCACCTGTCTCCCGGGCCGCATCCAGACCGCGCGCGCCTGGATGCGGAGACACTGCTGCTTCACGTCCTGGGCAAAGACAAAGCCTGGCTGATGGCTCATCCCGAGGAAGAAATTCCCGCTGCTGAAGCAGGCCGTTATGCAAAGCTGCTCGAACGCCGCTATCGCGGTGAGCCCATTCAGTACATCACCGGCGAGACCGAATTCTACGGCCTTGACTTTCGCGTCACGCCCGATGTGCTCATCCCACGCCCCGAAACCGAACACCTGGTGGAAACAGTTCTCCGCGTTGCGGCCAGCTTTCAAGCGCCGCGCATCGTCGATATCGGCACAGGCTCGGGCGCCATCGCCATCGCTCTCGCCCATCACTTGCCCAACGCTGCGATAACTGCAATCGACATCTCTCGATCAGCCCTCGGCGTCGCACGTCAGAACGCAGAACCGAACGGCGTCTACGACCGCATCCGCTTTCTTGAGGGCGACCTGCTGGCCCCCGTAGCAGGGCAGCAATTCGAAATCGTCGTCTCCAATCCGCCCTACGTCCCGGCCATCGATCGCGCTTCACTCGCTGTCGAAGTGCGCGACCACGAGCCGGCGTTGGCCCTCTTTGCGGGAGACGATGGCCTCGGCGTTTACCGCCGCCTCATTCCCGTCGCATTCGCAGCGCTCGTTCCCGGCGGCTACCTCGCGCTCGAAATTGGATACGGCCAATCTACGGCTGTCGGCGAACTGCTCGGGGACGCAGGCTTCGACCAAATCGAATTTTTCTCCGACCTCCAGAACATCCCGCGTGTGGCCCTTGCGCAGCGGCCGGCCTGAGACCCTCAATCTCTTCACATCGATGTTGTAGACTTCTCTGCGGAAAGGAAACTTCACATGCTCTCATCCAAAGGTTATGCTGCCCACCATTCGCACTCTCCGCTGGCTCCGTTCACTTTCGATCGCCGCGACCCAGGGGCGAGCGAAATTGCCGTCGAGATTCTTTACTGCGGCGTGTGCCACTCTGACCTGCACATGGCCCGCAACGAGTGGGGCAATGCCGTCTATCCGCTTGTTCCCGGCCACGAGATTGTAGGCCGCATCACCGGCGTGGGCAGCGCCGTGACAAAGTTCAAGGCCGGAGAGATCGCCGCCATCGGCGTCATTGTCGACTCCTGCCGACACTGCGCCCCGTGCAATCGCGGGGAAGAACATTTCTGCGATGAGGGCGCTACGCTCACCTACGCCTCCCCCGACCGCATCGACGGCTCGATCACCATGGGCGGATACTCCAACAATTACGTCGTCGACGAGCGCTTTGCGCACCACGTTCCTGAGAATCTCAATCTCGCCGCTGTTGCTCCGCTGCTATGCGCGGGCATCACGACTTACTCGCCGCTTGTCCACTGGAATGTTGGTCCCGGCAAGAAGGTGGGCATCGTCGGTCTGGGCGGGCTCGGCCACATGGGGCTCAAATTCGCCCATTCCTTCGGCGCTCACGTCGTCCAGTTCACCACGAACTTGAGGAAGCGTGAAGATGCACTCAGGCTAGGCGCCGAGGAAGTCGTGCTTTCCACGGACAAGGATGCGATGAAGGCCCACTTGAAGTCCTTCGACTTCATTCTCGACGCCGCCGCGGCTCCGCACTCGCTTGACCCCTACACCGCTCTACTCAAGCAGGACGCCACGATGTGCCTGGTCGGCTTGCCGGAAGAGTTCCCGGTGGTCAACGTGGGCAACCTTATCTTCAAGCGCGCTTCGATAGGCGGATCGATGATTGGCGGCATGCCCGAGACGCAAGCGATGCTCGACTACTGTGGTGAGCACAACATCGTTTCCGACATCGAAGTCATCTCGATGGAGCAGATCAACGAGGCTTATGAACGGCTGCTGAAGCAGGATGTGAAATACCGATTCGTCATCGATATGAGTACTTTGAAATAGAGCAAGGCGGCCGGGCTTTCAGCGAGCCCGGCCAGCCTTGTTTAGGTCGCGATGCAACCCCAAATCCACACGGCGGGCGCCTCATGCAGCGTGCTCGGCGATCCGCATGTGGTAGTTGAACACCACCTGCACCATGATTCCGAACGTCATCGCCAGCAGCGCCAGCGGCGCCCCAAACGGATACCCCTCCGTCAAGGCAAACCGAATCAGCACAATCGACACCACGAACGCGGCGCTGCGAAACACAAATTCATAGTGCCCCGACACAATGATCGACAGTATCAGGAGCAGCACATCGGTAAAGATCATCACAGTGAACAGGTCGTTATAAAACGTGGTTACATGGCCCAGGCCGGCCTGCCCGGTCATCGCATCGCGATAGACGTCCAACCCAAAGAGGCCCACGTTATACGCCGCCATCATGAGCAGCAGAGCACCCAGGACCAGCGCGACGCCTTTCTTTTGCGCAACAAATCGCGCCCGTGCCCGCGATGGAGCACTGGCGCCCAAATGCCCAACGCTTCGCCGCGCCACGTGTTGAAAAATAGCTACCAGCAGGTACATGAGAAACCCGGCCCACATATCCACGAAGAGCGGCAGCGCCTCCCAGGTCAGTTGGTGCTTCGTCACCATCGCCGCAGCCTCGGCAATGTCCTTGAAGACATCCCGGATAAAGATCAGCGAAACAATCTCGAACTGGTAGGCAATCGACCGCGTGGTGGACTCATGGAGCGCCCCTATCAGCGTGACTACTTCATAAAAGAGGACGAAGTTGAATGGCGTCGAAATCGCCACCAGGTAGTTCTCTCCCGCACCCACAATGAGCGCGGGAGGATGGGCGAGGGTCTTGGCCAGAAAGATGAGCAGCAGATGAATCGCAAAGCCGGCAATCGCCAATCGGATCACCAGGTGCTTCAGCGCCGTCTTGTTGCCCTCTGAAAAAATCCTGTCGTGGGCCGAGCTCACCTGCAGCCAAATGCGTGCCGGCGCCTCTTCGCCGCCCTCTTCGTGCTTCTTCGCTGTGCTTGTCATAGTCTCTTCGGGTTCGGTTACGGGATGGGAAACGCATGAAAAACTTCATGCTTTGAAGGGTGCGTGATTCAGCCTGGACATGAACTCGGGAAAATCTACAGGACTTTAGCCTCCAGGGGAATGCGGCCTTCAAAGCAAGAACCTGTGCGAGGATTTCTTAGCTTACCGCACAGAACCCGGCGTGCGGCAAGCAAATTGCGCAATCCGCTGCTCCGGAATAGAATTTCCTCTGAAATCGTTTCCACGAGGATCCATCATGCGTAGTTTCGTTTCGCTCTCCCTTTCCGTTCTCGCTCTTGCTTCTTTCGCTGTTGCATCCCCAACCCTCGCTGTAGCGCAGGCGCCGCAGGCGGTAGCGCAGACCCCGCCCATGGGCTGGAACAGTTGGAACTTCTTTTTCGGAAAAGTCACGGACAAGGACATTCGCGACTCCGCGGACCAAATTGTGGCGACCGGCATGAAAGACGCCGGCTACGTCTACGTCAACATCGACGACACGTGGGAAGGCGAGCGCGACGCCGAGGGCGTGCTGCATACCAACGCCAAGTTCCCCGACATGAAGGCCCTGGCGGATTATGTCCACTCCAAGGGCTTGAAACTCGGCATCTACTCCGGCCCCGGCCCCAAGACCTGCGCCGGCTACGCGGGCTCGCTGGACCACGAAGTTCAGGACGCCCAGCTCTACGCCTCCTGGGGCATCGACTACTTGAAGTACGACCTGTGCAGCTTCGGCAAAAACATGCAGGATCAGGCCCCGAACGACAACGCCGCACAGATGCGCCTGATGATCGCCGCTTACGACAAGATGGCCAAGGCGCTGAAGGCCACCGGCCGCCCCATTGTCTTTTCGTTCTGTCAATACGGCATGGATGCGGTGTGGGAGTGGGCTCCAGCTCTCGGTGGGAATCTGTGGCGGACCACTGGCGACATTCAGCCCAACTGGGATCGTATCTACGCGATCCTTGAGCAGCAGTCCGGCTTGGCGGGCTACGCCGGGCCCGGCCACTGGAACGATCCCGACATGCTCGAAGTCGGCAACGGCAAACTGTCGATGGCAGAGAACCGGAGCCACTTTTCAATGTGGGCCATGCTGGCCGCGCCGCTGCTGGCGGGCAACGACCTGCCTCACATGCGGCCCGAAATCAAGGCCATCCTCACCAATCGCGACGTGATCGCCATCGATCAGGATCCCCTCGGCAAACAGGGCCGCCACGCCTATAGCGTGGGAGAGACGGAGGTATGGTCCCGCGAGCTCAAGAACGGAGCTCTGGCGATCGCCGTCTTGAACGCCGGCAGCGATCTCTACTCCACCCACCCCTTCCATCTGAGCTTGTGGCCTCTGGGATTGGCCGGCCTGCAGACCGCCGCGAATCTCTGGAGCGGCGAGGAGGTCGTTCTTAGCGAAGGCAAGGCCTTCGAAATCCCCAGCCACGACGTCCTATTCCTGCGCATCGATCAACCCAACCGCATGCAGATCAAGATGCTCGGAGTGAAACCCGAATCAACTCCGCAAAAATAGTCGCCCTGCTTTTCGGCACAAACTTTGGGTGTCCCGCCCTCGCCACATCCTTGTTTTTATGGCTAGGGTGCGAAGCAGCTTCGAACGGGAGAAAGCATGCAAGGCTCTCTTCGCAAAGCTCTAATCGATTCTCACGTCGCCGCCGTCATTATCGCGGTCCTGCTCTTCTCATCGCTTAGCACGGCCTTTATGGCTCTGTGGGGATTCGCCGACGGTGTCCTCTACTTTCTTGCCGCCGAGGCAGCCGGAAAGGCTTCCTTCGCCGATGTGAATCTTGAATACGCAACTAGCCGCATGCTCTCTGAAGCGCTGGACAATTTACCGGTCAGGCTCTCTCTCCTGGTTTCAGCTCTTGCCTGCATGCTCGCCGCATGGCTGCTGTCCCGCTGGACATACGGCGTCGGTCCGCTGCGCACTTTAGGCAGCTACCGGGACAAACTTTCGAGGAAGACACATGCTTGATCGTCTGAAAATCGCTCTTGTCGATAGCTTCGCGGGCGCCATCGCTATAGGCTTTCTTTTCGCTGAAGGCATTCAGCGTGTCGCGTACATCTTTTCCGAACCTGTTACCCAGTGGCTCCTGCAGAGGTTCAGGGAACAACAGTTCAGCCGAAATGTTTTCGCTTACCAGGGTGGGCCGCGCTTCCCTTTCGAGATGGCGATTCCGCAATTGTTCACGGCATTGTTCCTGTTGGGCGCATCGTATGTGCTCTTGCGCTGGCTCTATTTCCCGCCCACGGAAAAACAGGATCAAGACCGGGAGACGGGCGGAGCGGCGGAAGAATAGCAAGTCTCACTCCGCACGAGCGAGGCAGACACTAAACCACTGCCGCGCGTCGGTCCAGGTCTCAACCGGCCTGAATCCCGCCGCCGCCAGCATGGTCTCCGCCTGTTCCGGCCGGTACTTGTAGCTGTTCTCGGTGTGAATGGTCTCGCCCGCACTGAAATCCACTTCGAAGTCCAGCCTTTCCAGGCGCACTAGCTGCGCAATCCGGCTCGCAAGGTGCATCTCGATCCGCGACTCGACTGCATTCCAAACCGCACGGTGCTGGAAACTTTCGAGATTGAAGTCCGCACCCAGCTCCCGGTTCAGGCGCGCAAGCAGGTTCAGGTTGAAAGCGGCCGTGACTCCAACTGCATCGTCATACGCAGCCAGAAGGGCTGTCTCCTCCTTGACCAGGTCCACCCCCAGCAGCAGCGCATCGCCCGGCTTGAGTCCCGCACGCACCCTGCCGAGCAACTCCGCAGCCTCCTGTGGGTCAAAGTTTCCGATACTCGATCCGATATAGAGCACCAGTCGCCGGTCGGCGGTGGTTGCCGCCTCAAAATCGTGGGTATAGTCCATCACCCGCGGAGCCACCGTGACCCCGGCAATCTCCTGCTCGATCCGCTGTCTGGCTGCTTCGAGCGCACTCGGCGAAACATCGACCGGCTCGTAGATCAACGTCCCCTGGCGCGCAACCGCAGCCGCCAGCAGCAGGCGCGTCTTGTCGGCTGAACCGGCGCCAAGCTCGGTGATGCGAAGGCGGATGGAATGGTTCCCCGCTGGCTCGTTGCCGGTTTGCTCCGCGGCACGAGCAATCATCCGCTCCGCATGGGCCGCCAGAATCGCGCGTTCCGTCCGGGTCAGGTAGTATTCCGGCAGCTCGGTGATCTGGTCGAATAGGCGCGACCCCGCCTCGTCGTAAAACAACCACGGCGGCAGCCGCTTGGGACGCGAAGCAAGGCCGTCCCGGACTGCCGAAGCAAGCCGGTGCTCAATTTGACTTGATACTGCAGGCAAGAGGAAAGTTGTCATGCGGTCAGTTGGATGCTTTTCCGCGTGCAAGAGTTACTAGAAAGAAACAAAAATGCAAGTTCAAAAAAAAGACGTTGTCATGGAGTTCTACGGACTCCCACCCATCGGACAAAAGCAAAGACGTCCGATGGATGGGGCACAGCTTCATTCCCCGTGGGTCGGTGAAGCCAATGCACGACTAGAAAGAAACAAAAATGCAAGTTCAGAAAAAAGACGTTGTCATGGAGTTCTACGGACTCCCACCCATCGGACAAAAGCAAAGACGTCCGATGGATGGGGCACAGTTTCATTCCCCGTGGGTCGGTGAAGCCAATGCACGACTAGAAAGAAACAAAAATGCAAGTTCAAAAAAAAGACGTTGTCATGGAGTTCTACGGACTCCCACCCATCGGACAAAAGCAAAGACGTCCGATGGATGGGGCACAGCTTCATTCCCCGTGGGTCGGTGAAGCCGGCGCACGACTAGAAAGCGAGCCGAATTCCGGAAAACTGCCAGCGCGTCTCCGGCGAGAAGAAATTCCGGTAGCTGGCGCGGATGTGCGCCGCGGGCGTGACACACGAGCCGCCCCGCAGGATCATCTGGCCGCTCATGAACTTGCCGTTATACTCGCCCAGCGACCCCGCCACGGGGCGATAGCCGGGATAACCCAGGTAGGCGCTTGCCGTCCACTGCCAGCAATCTCCAAACAACTGCGTTGGGCCTTCCCAGGGCTGCGCCAATTCTCCGGACTCATGCAGAGCCGGCGCAGGCCGCAACCGTCCTGAATCCAGGAGGTTTCCACCGACCTCTTGCCCCTTGGCCGCCGCCTCCCATTCAAACTCCGTGGGCAGCCGGCGGCCGGCCCAGCGGGCATAGGCGTCGGCTTCAAAGTAGCTCACCTGGCTTACCGGCGTGGACTCCATCCGGGCCAGCGGCAGGTCGCCGCGCAGGGTAAACACGCTCCAGTCGCCGCTTTCGCTGGTCCAGTAGAGCGGCGCCCGCCAGCCGTTTCGTTGCACCGCCATCCAACCATCGGAGAGCCAGAACTCCGGCCGCCGGTAGCCGCCATCGGCCATGAATTCGGCAAACGCCCCGCAGGTGACCAGCCGCCGGCCAAGCGAGTACGGTTCCAGCCAAACCCGGTGGCGCGGCTGCTCATTGTCGAAGCAGAAACCCTGGTCACCGTGCCCAATCTCGTGGAGCCCACCCTCAAACGGCTGAAAGGCCATCGCCGGACGTCCCGGAGCCGGCCTTTGAGGCGAGGGAGACCGCAAAGCTCCATCTCCCGCCGTCTCGCCTTCGTCCAAATAGACCGGGCGCAGCGGGTTGGTAAAGAATGCGTGCAGAATGTCGGTCAGCAGCAGCTCCTGGTGCTGCTCCTCGTGGTTCAAGCCCAGTTCAATGCGCTTGAGCGCCTCCGGATCGGGATTGCGCTCCAGCAGCCGTTCGATCGCCGCATCGACGTGCCGCCGATAGCGCAAGACCTCATCCAATCCAGGCCGCGCGAACGACGCCCGCAGCCGCTTCTCAGGGAAGGGGCCCAGGTTCTGGTAATAGCTGTTGAAGAGCCAGGGAAAGTCCACGTTGAACAAGCCGTAGGCGGGCACGAACTCCCTTAGAATGAATGACTCGAAGAACCATGCGGTGTGGGCCAGGTGCCACTTGGCCGGCGAGGCCTCGGGCGTGGACTGCACCATCATGTCCTCCGGCGTGAGAGGCGCGCACAATGCCAGAGTCCGCTGCCGCACCGCGCGGAACCTGACGCCAATTTCGATTTCCGGAGTAGAGCGGGTTGTTGCGCTCACGGTATGCCCTCCCGCACGGGGACGAATGGTTCCAGAACCAGACCACTCTGTGTCATTTTGCCCGACCACTCACAGAATCGTCCAATTTTCGCTCGACGAGCTTTCCTCTTGCGCCGTCTAATGTTTAGTGGTCCAATGCCGGTGAGCGATGATTTGCACACTTCGCCCGGATTCCTTCGATGAGGAGGGAATATGTTCAGTTGGAAGCAGCACCGCTTTCTGACGGCTTTGGCACTTGTCGCAGTCCTCGGATCGAAGTGCGGTGCGGCCTTCGGCCAGGTTCCCACCGAGCCCGCCGCCCAGGCTCCGGCCGTCACAACGCAGCCCCAGACCACGAACGTCGTTCCTCAGGTTCCACCAACCCCTAAACAGTTGGGCGACGCGCTGATGGCGCACCAGCGCTACCAGGCCGCCATCGAAGCTTATAAGAAGAGTCCCGGCGGGTCCGCCGAAGTGTTAAACCAGATGGGCATCGCTTACCAGATGATGTTCAACCTCGATGAGGCGATCAAATGCTACGAGGGGTCGCTGCGGCTGGAACCCCGCAGTGCCCCTGTTCTGAACAACCTTGGCACCGTTTACGACTCGCTCAAGCAATACGGCGCCGCGGAACGGATGTACCGCAAGGCGGTCAAGCTCGATCCCCGATCCGCGCTCATTGAAAAGAATCTCGGCACCAGCCTGCTGGCCCAACATCATTACAAGAAAGGCTGGGCGGCCTACCAGGCGGCTCTGGCCATCGATCCGCAGGTGTTTGAGAGCAGCGTCAGTCCCAGGGTCGATAATCCAGCCTCCGTGCAGAATCGCGGAGCCATGAATTACTACATGGCCAAGGGCTGCGTGCGCGCCGGCCAGAACGACTGTGCCATCCAATACCTCCGCATGGCTCTCAACGAAGGGTTCACGAATCCTAAAAAGATCGAAGCCGACAGCGAGTTCGCCGGCCTGCGCGGCGTGCCCGCCTTCGAGCAGCTTCTGGCCGCGCAGGGTCCCCATTAGAGCAAAATCAGGGAAACTGTGCCCAATGGGATTCATTCAGGGTCGCCGCTCCCTGTTGGTCGCGTCGACTTTGCTGCATGGCCTCTGGGTACATCATCCCTGATTTTGCTGTAAATTCGCATCGCGCCTTCGAGCCAAGCCTGCGAATTCTGTCGTCTATCGGAGGCTTGCAAACGTCTATCTGCATGGGCCTGTCTTCAAGCCCCGTGGAGTTGCCATGAAATTCCGTCTCTTGTCCGCAGTTGTTTTCGGTCTCGCACTCACGCTTGCCGCTACTGCGCAGGATGCGCCTGCCACTCCGCCTGCCACTGCCCCCACGGGTCAAGCCCCGGCGCAGGGGAGCGGCTCGGGCCGGTGGCAGGGTCAAGGGCAGGGCCAGGGTCAGCGGGGGGGCGGGCGAGGCGGCATGGGCGGTGGAATGGGCCAGGGACGCGGTGTGATGGGAACCGTTACGCAAGTTGCGGCAGATCACTATACGATCAAAACCGACGCCGGCGAAACCTACACTGTCCACTACAGTGCCAACACCCGCATCGTCAAACAAACCGCACAGGGCCGCGGTCAGGGTCAGGGCCAAGGTCAGGGCCGGGGGCGCGGAGAAGGCGAAGGCGGACAGGGCGGGCGCGGCGGAGGGAATCCTCCTGAGACGATCAAGCCGACTGACATCAAGGTGGGCGACGCCATTGCTGCCATGGGCGAGATCGACGCGACGGCCAAGACCGTTGGCGCAGTGATGGTGGCGCAGCTCGACCCGGAGCGCGCCAGGCAAATGCGCGAGATGCAGGCCAACTACGGCAAGACCTGGCTGATGGGCAAGATCACCGCCGTGGACGGCGTGAAAGTCACCCTCATGGGCACGGTGGACAACGCCGCCCACTCCTTTGTAGCCGACGAGAACACCAGCTTTCGCAAGCGCCGCGACCCCATCACGCTGGCCGATCTCGCGGTGGGCGACACGGTGCGCGTCGAAGGCGCCGTGAAGGATGGAACCTTTCTGGCAACTACGGTGAACGCGATGGGCGCGCCGCAGGGAGGAAATCCAACGGTCCCGCGCAGTGCTCCGCCTCAGTGACAGATCGCTGAGAGGTCAAGACGAATGGTTCGACAGATTGCAGCGGCGCTGGTTGTTTCGGCTGCCGGAATCGTGTTTTTGGTTGTCGCGGAGTTTGAAGAGACAGGCGCGGATCAACAGGGCCTGACCACTGATCACTGATCGCTGACAACTGACCTTTTCGATTCATCCTCCCGTTCCCACCCCTCATCCGCGTTCCCAGCCCTTCGTCGGAAACCCCGCGCCCGCTCGTCCTGTCCGATCTATCTTCCAGGAAGAGCAAAAAACTCCGGAAAGGGAGC
>Ga0224557_1000906_pt1 | contig 30614 bp, 27 predicted proteins | sample 714S31014metaG_FD_180677 | JGI IMG/M metagenome (GOLD analysis project Ga0224557, IMG submission 180677) | Peat soil microbial communities from Stordalen Mire, Sweden - 717 S3 10-14 | ecosystem: Environmental > Terrestrial > Soil > Wetlands > Peat | place: Sweden: Norrbotten County, Stordalen... | reverse complement strand
CTACCCGGCCTTCCGGGTGGCGCGCCCCAAGGACCCAGGCTGACCTCGGGGCAGAGCGCAGAATCCAGTCGCGGTGCGTCAGTCGTCGGGCGGGACGCGGCAGGCAGGCGTGGCCCCGGGAAGCCGATGCCGGAAGCGAGCGACCAGGCAGTACCCCGCCCAGGCGGCCCAGGAGAAGGGCGGGTGCAGGCACGGCCAGCTCACCGCCCGCCACCATCCGCCACACGCCTCCAGGGCTTTTCCGATGGCGCGGTGGCCGCGATAGACGCGCCCCCGCTCGTCGACCCACCACGCGGCCGCTGACACATCCCTCGCCGTCAGGCCATGCGCGGCGACGTCGACCCGCTGTCCCGGCACGACGTCAACGCCCCGGAGCCTTCGTCCGGCCCACGTCGCGCACGTGGTGCAGAAGCCACAGTCGCCATCGAAGATGAGCAGCGGTCTCCGCGTCATCGGAGACCTCGTAGCGGTGGACGAGGTCCGCCTCACCACGTCAGGTTGGAGGAGCAGCCCGCCCGTCCGCCGCTGCCGGACCAGCGACCGACCCAGCAGAAGGGCGTTGCGAGGATGCTCGCCCACCCGGCGCACGGCATACGGCCACCACGCGACGCCGAACGGCACGTAGAGCCGCACCGCGTAGCCCTCCGCCCGCAGCCGCCGCTCGCCCTCCCGATGGGCGCCGTACAGGAACTCGAACTCGTACCCGTCCTGCGGCACGCCCATCCTCCGGGCGAGCTCGGCGATCCGCCCGATGAGCCCGTCGTCGTGGGTGGCGAAGACCGGGTGCAGGCCCGCCCCCCGCGCCGATGGGCTGAGCATCATCCGTGCCAATGCGAGGTAGCTGCGCTCGATGGCGGCCTTGCCCTGATGGTCGTGCTCCGGGCCGCGAGGGAAGGCACCCTTCACCAGGCGGACCGCCGCCGACCGGGTCAGGACGCTCTCGAGGTCGCCCTCGGTCCGCCGCAACCGAGCCTGGAGAGTCACTACGGCGGGCAGCCCCTGGTCGAAGAGATGGCTCTGCAGGCGGAGGGTCGGCCCCACCAGGGAGAGGTCCTCCATGTCCAGCATCAGGAAGTTGCGCCCGGCCGCCGGCTGAGACGCCACGGAGCGGGCGATGCGCTCTGCGTTGGTGCGGCAGAGGTCCGGGCTCGCCAGCTGGCCGATCGCAGTCGGGTCGGCCGAGACCTGGACGTCGAGGCCGGCCGCGCCGAGGAGAACGGAGACGGCAAGGGACGCCTCGACGGTGCGGTCGATGAGCGCCGGGTCGCTGACGTACTCGCCCAGGTAGGAGAGCGAGGCCGAGATGCCGCGCCGGTCGCGCAGCCGGCGCGCGGCGGCCACCGCGGCCTCCGGTCCTCCGACCACCACGAAGCGGCGGGCGACCGCCGTGGCTCCGCCATGACGCTGCATGAGGCCCGTGACCCGCTCACTCCGTGCCAGCCGGATCATGGTTCGCTGCCAGAGATCCATGGGTCTCCCCGGACGGTGGACGCCACAACTTTCGGCGACGGAGTGCGGCGCTGGGCCCGCACACCGAGCCAAGGTCAGTAGGCGACCGTGATCCTACGGCGGATGGCGTTTCCGCGTTCCAGCTCGTCGACCAATGCGATGGCGAAGTCCGGATACGTGATCCGGCTGGCGCCCTGGGCGTCGTACAGGACCTCGTCCCCGCCCAGGCGGAAATGGCCGCTCCTCTCCCCTGCCTCGATCAGGAAGGGAGGGCTGATGTAGGTCCAGTCGAGGTCATCGGCGGCGCGGTAGAGGTCGAGCGCGGCCGCCTGGGAGAGGGCTCCGGGTTTCCACGCCGGCGGGAAGTCGGGGGTGTCGAGGAGACGCTGCCCGGGGGCGACCAGCAGGCTGCCACCCCCTCCCACCACGACGAGCCGCTTCACCTCTGCCTGCCGGGCCCCGGCGATGAGTCCCTGGGCGCCGCCCACCAGCACCTTCTCGTCGTCGTCAACTCCGTGCTGCGGGCCGATCGCGGAGACGATCGCATCCTGGCGGGTCGCGGCCTCTGCCACCTGGACCGGATCGGCGGCGTCAGCCCGCCGGACGGCGACGTCGAGGCCGTCGACGCCTCCACCGCGGCGGCTGGCGGCCGTCACCCGATGACCGCGCGCCACCAGCTCACCGGCTATGGCGCTGCCGATATTCCCCGTCGCGCCAAAAAGGAGGACGTTCATTGGGAGGGCTCTCCGTCCAAGAATTGGTTGCCGAATCAACTACAGTGTAGCGGTTCAGAGCGCGTCGGTGAATGCGGGCACGCACGGGTGTTCCCACAACATGCAGGAGCAGCGGCGCCCCCCGGGGCGCTCCGATGCACCCGAAACCGGCAAAAATGCGTTCGTTCGCTTACTAAAGTTCATCGGGCGAAGCCTGACCTAGATGCTGCCTTGGTAACCGCCCGTAGCATATGGTGGCGAACGTCCGTTCCCCCATATGTAACTTTCCTGACTTCCCGGGGTCTTTATTCAACCATCTCGGGATTTCGTTTATTATGCGCTGATGCGAAGCGAGGACTTCGGGCCGGGTGCCTTCGGTCGCCTGGTTCCCATCACCGGCGGGCACGCGTTCATCCCAAGCCGTCTCCCCCCCAGAATCGACTTCTCGGCGGAACTGTCGATCGTTCTCTCCGAGGCTGAGCGGGCACTTGGCGCGCTCAACGGGATCGGGCGGATCCTAACCAACCCTCATCTGCTGATCTTTCCCTATCTCCACCGTGAGGCCGTCCTGAGTTCCCGTATCGAGGGCACCCAAGCCTCGGTGTCAGATGTGCTGCGACGAGAGGCGGGCGCTCGCGAGGAACGCCCAGACGATGTGCAGGAGGTCATCAATTACGTCGACGCCATGTGGCTCGGCTTGCGGCGGATCACGGAGATCCCTCTCTGCCTGAACCTGGCCCGCGAGATTCATCGCGAACTGCTCACCGGGGTCCGAGGGGCCAGCCGCGCGCCGGGCGAGTTTCGTCGCCTTCAGATTCACATCGGTCCTCCTGGGACGCCATTGTCAGCGGCAACCTATGTTCCTCCGCCCGCGAACGAGCTCGATGCTTGCCTCGATGACTGGGAGAAGAACCTCCATCAAACTGATCTGCCGCCGCTAGTACACTGCGCCGTGCTGCACTACCAGTTCGAGGCGATCCACCCTTTCCTCGATGGGAATGGGCGCGTTGGCCGACTTCTGAACATCCTGTACCTAGTATCTCGTCATGTCTTGTTGCATCCGATGCTCTACCTGTCTGCCTACTTTGAAGAGCACCGAACGGCCTACTACGACCTTCTGCTGGGGGTCAGCCAGAACGGGGAGTGGTGGCCCTGGATCCAGTTCTTCCTTGAGGGCATTCGCTCGCAGGCTACCAGTGCAGCCACGGATTGCGACCGGTTGTTGCGCCTCCGTGATGAGCTCAGCGCCCGTCTGAGCCACGCGCACGCGCGACCGACCGCAATCCGCATGATCGACCTGCTCTTCACCAACCCGTATGTGCAGGCGTCTCGTGTAGCAGAGCATCTCGATGTCTCGTTCCCGTCGGCAATGAATGCGATCGATCAGCTCGTCGAGATGGGCTTGCTTCGGGAGATCACAGGGCAGAAACGCAATCGCATGTATGTCGCGCCTGACGTCCTCGCCGTCGTTGAAGGGGACGCGTCACCAGAGCGACCCGAGGTCGAGAATCGCGCCGTCACTCAACCGACGTGAGCGCCTCAAAGGGTCGATGTCCCGCCTGACGAGCCCAACCGCCTCCCTTGCCGGAGCCCCACGGCGAAACGTGTTAGGCCTCCAAGGTCAGCCTCACCCCTAACCCGTACAGCCATGTGGTTGCCAGCCTCCGAACCGAAGCCGCAGCGTCCATGGACGACGCCCTCAGCTCGGCCGCGCCTGCTCTCAATCCGCGGGCGGAGCCCGTCGATGGGCACCTTGAGCCCCAGAAATCGGGCTTCAGAACGTGGTACCCGCTACAGGACTCGAACCTGTGACCAAGGGATTAAGAGTCCCCTGCTCTACCAACTGAGCTAAGCGGGCCAGTCCGAGGCCGGCGATCGGAGCCGCCGGCCACCCCTCAGCGATCGATTCTACCGCCGCACGGCACCTGCGCTCGGGGAGCCGGGGCGGCCTCCGACCACCCCCCGCCACCGTTTCAGGTTCAATTCGAGCAGCGAGCGGCGCTGCTGACCCAGCCGCAGGGAGAGCGGCGGCCCGGCCGGGTCGAGCCCCCGGAGCGGCGAGGTGCTGCGCCCCTCGATGGCCCGGCGGAGATCGATGGCCCCACTCCCCGGGTAGACGGAGACCAGCCGGCCGAGGTCGTGGATGCCGAAATGGCTGTCTCCGGCCGCCAGCATCGCCCCCACCCGCTCCCGGTGCGCCGCGCAGAACTCGTCCAGCCGCTTCCAGGTGCCGGGCAGCACCGGGGCGGTGTGGCGGACCTCGATCCCGTCGATGCTCCGCGACTCCAGGAGGCGGCGGAGCCGGCCCTCGCTGATCGAGGCGAACCAGGTGGGCATGAACGGGTGGGCCACCACCGCCAGGCCGCCGGCGTCGTGGATGGCGTCGATGGTGTCCTCCACCGACATGTGCATCCGGATCGCCCGTTCGATGAAGAGGGCGACCACGTGGATGCCGGGCGGGAAGGCGCAGGTCACCTCCTCCCCCGCGACCACGTCGACGCCCAGCTCGGCTCCGACCTCGGTGGCCTCGGCGAGGGGGGAGAGGGTGTCGTGGTCGGTGATGCAGATGACCGAGAGCCCGATGGCGGCGGCGGCGCGCACCAGCTCCACCGCGGTCACCATGCCGTCGCTCGCGAGGGTGTGGCTGTGGGCCTCGGCCACGCTCAGTCCCTCGCCGACCCGGATGCGCTCAGACACCCACTCGTTCCACGACTGCGGCCGGAGCCTCGAGGACGGGACGGGCGGTGCGCAGGACGGTGACGTGGGGCACGACGGCATGCATCATCACCCACCACGCCGCCGAGGCGAGCAGCACGCCTCCGATCACGTCGATGACGTAGTGCTCGCCGAGGAAGACGACGCTCACGAAGACCAGGCAGGACCAGCCGAACAGGATCCAGGAGCCGCGCGGGTAGACGCGGCGGAGGGCGAGGAAGCAGAGGAAGGGGAAGGCCGCGTGCAGCGAGGGGAAGGCGGCCGTCGAATTGGGGTTGAGCAGGCTGTAGAAGGGGCTGATCGCGCTGGGCAGGGTGTGCTGCGAGTTGATCAGGTCGGTGACCCCGCTCAGGACGTGGTCCTGGGCCGCGTACCAGGGCGGCGCCGTCGGGACCAGCATGAAGAAGACGAACCCGACCATGCACATCCCGAGCAGCGCGGTGACGAAGCGCAGGTACTGGGCGCGGTCCTTGAGCCAGAGCACCAGCCCGACCAGCAGCGGCACCGCGAAATGGCAGAAGTAGACCACGGTGCCCGCCACCGCCAGCACGTGCAGGGTGGTACCGCTCACCGCGTGCTGCAGGACCTGGCTGGGATCGTGGCCGAAGAAGAGCCACTTCTCGAGGTTGGCGAGGCTCGCCACCTGGGGCGCGATGCCGTCGTTGTGGACGATCCCGCGCATCGCCTCCCATCCCAGGAAGATGGCGATGAACGGCACCCAGTCCCCGAGGAAGCGGAAGAACCGGCCGCTCAGCAGCGCCACCGGGATGAAGATGAGCAGGAGGTAGTCGGGCGAGACCGAGATCCCACGCCAGATCATGATCGCGGCCACCACCACGACATAGCCGAGACCGACGGCGACCATGGGGCCGGAGCGGCGGGCCCAGGCGGGGCGGCGGCTCATCCAGGCCACGACCCCGGCTGCCTTGGAGGACATTCCGGGCAGTCTAACCACCCGGCTCTTCATCCCCCGTTAACGCCGCCCCGGCGCCGCGGGCGGGCGCCGGCCGCGCTGAGAGCTCGATGAGAAGCGGAGGCGGGCCCGGTGAGCGGATCAATTGATCCATATACTCGAAGGCGAGATGACCGAACGCGGCCGCATCCTGGTGGTCGACGACGAGCCGGCGATCACCGATTTCATCGCGTTGGGCCTCCACCACGAGGGTTACGAGGTGGCCACCGCGGGCGACGGGCACCAGGGGCTCCGTGCCGTCGACGAGTTCAAGCCGGACCTGGTGATCCTCGACGTCATGATGCCGCGGCTGGACGGGTTCGAGCTGTGCCGGGCGATCGCCGGGGAGCCGCGGCGCGGGATCATCATCCTGAGCGCCCGGGACGAGACCACCGACCGCATCCACGGGCTGGAGCTGGGCGCCGACGACTACCTGGTCAAGCCCTTCGAGTTCGGGGAGCTGCTGGCACGGATCAAGGCGGTGCTGCGCAGACGAGCACCCGATCTTGAGCGTGTGGTTGAGGTCGGAGACCTCTCCATCGACACCGCGACCCGCGAGGTCCGGGTGGCCGCGCGCCAGCTCGATCTGTCGGTGCGCGAGTACGACCTCCTCCACTACCTGGCCGTGCACGCCGACGAGGTCATGCCCCGCCAGCGCATCCTCGACGAGGTCTGGGGCCACAACTTCTTCGGCGACGAGAACAACGTCGAGGTCTACATCCGCTACCTCCGCCAGAAGCTGGGGGACACGGAGCACCGGCGCATCCAGACCGTGCGCGGGGTCGGCTACCGCCTGCACGCGGTCGGCGCGGTGGCGCAGGGCTGATGTGACCCCGTGAGCCGTATCGGCCGGGCGCTGCGCAGCCTCCGCTGGCGGCTCACCCTCACCTACCTGGTGCTCATCGCCGTGCTCCTGGCCGGCCTCGGCGTCTTCCAGTACGCGTCGCTCCGGGGGAGCCTCATCGACGGCCGCGTCGCGGAGCTGCGCGGGGACCTGGTGGCGGCCCAGAAGCTCTATGCCAGCGGCGATCTCACCTCGTCCACCACCGCCGCCAAGGTCCGCACCCTCGGCACCCTGATCCGCTCGGCTTCGGGCCAGTCGGTCACGGTCGCCCTCTTCGCGCCGCGAGGCGCGCGGCTCGACGCCATCCCGGCCGGCTCCGACCCCCCGCAGCTCGATCCGGGAACGTTCGGCGCGCTCGTCGCCCAGGGGACCGAGCGGCATCAGATCGTCGGCTCCGACCTGGTCGCCGGCTTCACGGTGGGCGTGACCGATCTCACGTTGAGGCGGGCCACCGCGGTGGTCGAGGTCTCCGAGCCGATGACCCCCATCGACAGCGTGCTCTCCGGCGACATCGATGAGCTGGCGATCGGAGGCGGTGCGCTCCTGCTGCTGGTGCTCATCCTCGGGCTGCTGCTGACCAGCACCGCCCTCCGACCCCTCCGCCGCCTGACCGACACCGCCGGTCAGCTCGCCGGCGGCGACCTGCGGGCCCGGAGCCGCCTGGTTCCCCGCGGGGACGAGGTTGGACAGCTGGCGGGTGCCTTCGACCACATGGCGGACCGGATCGAGGAGGCGTTCGCCGCCCAGGTCGAGTCGGAGAGCCGGGTGCGGCGGTTCATCGCCGACGCTTCGCACGAGCTGCGGACCCCGGTCACCGCGCTCGGCGGGTACATCGACGTGCTGCGGCGCGGCGCCGCCCAGAGCCCGCAGGCCATGGACGCCGCCCTCGGCATGATGGCTCGGGAGTCGGACCGGCTCCGGGGGCTGGTCCTCGACCTGCTCACCCTCGCCCGGGTGGACGCGCGCAGCCAGCAGAAACCGGAGGACTTCGACCTGGTGGCGGCGCTCGGCCGGCTGCTCGACGAGGCCGTGCCCGGGATGCCGCCCCAGGTGGTTCGGGACCTCTCGGGTACCCCGGTGATCGTTCGCTGTGACCGCGGGGCGCTCGCCACCGTGGTCCGCAACCTCCTCACCAACGCCAGCAAATACGCACCGGGCGCGCGCCAGGAGTGGTCGGTGCGTGTGGACGGGGTCCGCGCCCGGGTCGACGCGCACGACGACGGGCCCGGCATCCCGGCGGCCGACCTCGCGCACGTCTTCGAGCGCTTCTACCGGGGGGACGTAGCGAGGAGCCGAGCCGACGGCTCGGGCTCCGAGCGGAGGAGCCCCGGTACCGAGTACCGGGGGGAGAAGACGCGGTCCCGCGAGGAGGGAGGGAGCGGGCTGGGGCTCTCCATCGTGCAGGGACTGGTTCGCGTGCAGGGCGGTGAGGTCGCCATCACCAGCGCCGAGGGCGCCGGGACCACCGTCACCTTCTGGCTGCCACTGGCGCGGGCGGGCTAGGGGCGAGGCGCCGCCGGGAACGCCTCCATCAGCGCGGCGACGCTCGCCAGCCAGGCGTCGGTGATCTCCGCGACCGTCGCGCCTGCCGGAAACGTCAGCGGCTCGCCCAGCACGATCCGCACCAGGCGGCGGAAGTGCCGCGGCCGGATGTCGCCGATGTGCACGACGTCCTCGAGCCCCCGGACGATCATCGGGACGAGCGGAGCACCGGTCTCCTGGACGATGCGCGCCGCCCCGCGCCGGGGACGCTTCTGCACCTCGCCGGGGGTGAAACCGGCCGTCGCGATCCACACCACCCCGCCCGCGCGGATCACCTCGCAGGCGCGCGTCAGCGTGTCGGTGCGCGTGGGGATGCCGCCCACGGCCCGGAAGAACCAGCCGAAGCTGCGCGATTCCCCGAAGCGCCGGTTGTAGATCGGCTGCACCCGCCGATCGACGAGACCCAGCAGCGGGCCGTCGTAATACGAGCTGTGGTGGGCGGCGATGACGCACGCCTCGCGCGGGACGCTGCCCTCCATGCGCACCTTGAACACGATGCGGAGAAGCCTCAGGACAAACGGCCGGACGATCCGGTTGGCGAACTGCCGCTGAAACCACCGGCCCGCCCCGGCATCCTCGGCGTCGACCCGATCCGCCCGAGCGGCCGCGTCTCCAGGGGGAGGGGCGCGTCTCGAAGCCACGTTGACGGCAGTCTACCGCGCGGCCTGAGGATGGTCCCGCTCGCGGGCCCGGGGCTCTTCCGGGCTACAGCTAGGGCGGCCCGTCCACGTAGTAGTGGCGTCTCCACCGGATGTAGAGGCCGGCCGCGAGCAGCACCAGGGCCAGCTCGAAGACGAGCGGCGTCGGGAAGTGGAAGACGTTGCCCAGGACCTGCCCGACCAGGGACGCCTTGGCACCCGGGGTCGGGGTGGGTTTGGCTCCGGCGGCGCGGCCGGACGGCGACGGCGTGCCGGCCCCGGATGCCGGAAGGGTGGAGGTGCCTGCCGACGCCGTGGTCAGCACCGGAGGCGACGGCGCGGCCGCGTCCAGCTCCCGGTAGACGGATCCGCCACCCGCATACGGGTCGAGGGCGGCGATCACGGTCGCGTACGGCTGCCCGGGGGACACCGCGACGCTCTCCACCTCCTGGCGTGCCGGCTCACCGGCGCTGTGGGTGGTCGGGAGCCCCTGGTTGGCGGCGGTGAAGCTCTGGCCCGCGTCGGTGGAGCGGAAGAGACCGCCCCCGCTGCTCCCGCCGGCATCGGCTCCGGCGTAGACGAGGTTGGGGTCGAGCGGGCTGAAGGCGGCGTCGGTGAGGTAGGTGTTCTGGGGGATGCCGGTGCTCGCGGTCCAGGACGTACCCCCGTTCCCGGAGCGGTACGTCCCCTTGGCCGTCGTGACCATCACGGGGTTGGTCGTGATCGTCGCGGTGGTCGGGCCCATGCTGATCGAGCTCACGACGTCCCCGGAGGGCAGCCCGGAGCTGATCGGCTGCCACTGGCCGTCGGTGGCGTTGCGCCGGTAGAGGAAGGTCGACCCGGTGTTCGGATAGTCGACGCCCGCGAAGAAGACCGGTCCCGACGGGCCGGCGATGCCCGCCAGGGCGCTGACGCTGTCGCCGGTCAGCCCACCCGAGTACCAGGTCGCGCCGGCGGCAGAGAGGGCCACCCCGTCGTCGGTGCCGGCGGCCAGCCCAGCCGTGGTCACCGCGATGTCGCGCACGTCCAGGTTCGGCAGGCCGGCGGAGTCGTTCGACCAGGAGGTGCCGCTGTCGAGCGACACCCGCATGCCTGCGTCCGCCAGACCGGCGTAGATGGCCACTCCCTGGCCCGGCTGGTCGCCGAACGCCACCGCCCACGCCCTTGAGCCACGGAGCCCGGACGAGGTCCAGGTGCTGCCCCCGTCCAGGCTGATGTAGACGCCGTTGTCGGTCGCGGCGGCGGCGAGCAGCGGGTCCTGCGGAGCGAAGGCGACCTGCCAGATCTCCCCGCTTCCAAGTCCCGGGAGGCTTCCTGCGGCCGCCCAGCCGGCCGCGCCGGCCGGCCCGGAGAGCGCACCGGTGAGGAGTAGCGCGGCGGCGGCTCCAGCCACCAGGGGTGCAGCGAGCCGTCTGGACCGCAGCCGGCGGCGTGGGGAGTTCAGGTTCCTGATGGCGGTGGCGATCCGAATGGCTTCCAAAGGGCGGGCGAAAGAGGTGTGTCGCAGGGGCATCCCAGCCCGCGCCGGCGGCGCCGGCCGGCGAGTCGGGCCAGGATAACTCAGACCATGGAGCGGCGGACCAGGGTGTGCTCCCGGTCGGGACCGACCGAAACCACATCCACCGGGGCGCCGGCCAGCTCGCCGAGGCGCTCGATGTACGCCTGGCAGGCGGCGGGCAGGTCCTCGAACCGCCGGCAATCCTTGGTGGACGTCAGCCAGCCGGGCATCTCCTCGTACACGGGCTCGGCGTGCTTGAGGTGGGAGATGTTGGCCATGGGGTGATCCCAGTGCTCTCCCTTGCTCAGGTAGCCGGTCGCGATCCGGAGCGTCTCGATCTGGTCCAGGACGTCCACCTTGGTGATCGCCATCGAGTCGATGCCGTTGGTGTTGACCGAGTAGCGCGCGACCGCGGCGTCGAACCATCCCACCCGGCGTGCCCTGCCGGTCACCGTGCCGAACTCGCTCCCGACCTCGCGGATCAGCTCGCCCAGGGCCCCCTCCAGCTCGGTGGGGAAGGGGCCGTAGCCGACCCGGGTGGTGTAGGCCTTGAAGACGCCGATGGTCCGGCTGACCTTGGACGGCGGGATGCCGCTCCCCGTGAGTGCCCCTCCCGCGGTCGGAGCCGAGGAGGTGACGTAGGGATAGGTGCCCAGGTCCAGGTCGAGCATCGCCCCCTGGGCGCCCTCGCAGAGGATCCGGCGATCCTCGCGGAGCGCCCCCTGGATGATCGGGTAGATGTCGCGGATGCGCGGCCCCAGACGCTCGGCGTACTCGAGGTACTCGTCGAGGATCGCCCGCTCGTCGAACGGCTCGTGGTCCCAGAGGCGGGTCAGCGATTCGTTCTTGAGCCGGAGCACGAAGCGCAGCTTCTTCTCGAGGAACACCGGCTTGGTGAGGTCGCCGACCCGGAATCCGACCCGGCGCACCTTGTCCTCGTAGGCGGGGCCGATACCCCGATGCGTGGTGCCGAGGCGGTCGTCGCCGCGCTGCTGCTCGCCCAGCCGGTCGAAGACGGGGTGATACGGCATCACCATGTGGGCCCGGTCGCTGATCACCAGCTTGTCGGTGTTGACCCCGTGTGCGTGCAGCTCGTCGAGCTCGGCGAGGAACGACTTGGGGTTGACCACCATCCCGTGGCCGATGACGCAGGTGGTGGTGGGCGAGAGGATGCCGCTCGGGATCAGCCGGAACTTGAAGGTCTGACCGTCCACGACCACGGTGTGACCGGCGTTGTCACCGCCCTGGGAGCGCACGACCATGTCGACGGAACCGGCGAGCAGGTCGATGACCTTTCCCTTGCCCTCGTCGCCCCACTGGCCGCCAATGAGGATGGTGACGCTGATGACCGGGCCTCCTGGGATGCGGATCGAGCACACGCAGCGTATCCGGTCGAGCTCCGGACGGGGGGCATCGCCGGTGCGGCTCAGGCCCGGAGCCAGAGCTCGATGGGGTCGACCCCACGGCGGAAGCCGGCCGCCTCGGCCATCGCGGCCGCGTCGGAGAGCCCGGCGGCCAGATCCTCGGGGCGGTGGGCGTCGCTGCCGAAGCTGATCGCCTCGCCGCCCGCCTCGTGCCACCAGCGGAGCGGCAGCGGCCCGGGGCAGGGGCCTCGCGGCGGGCCCATGGCCCGGCTGCTGTTGACCTCGAGGGCTCGCCCGCTCCGGGCCAGCGCGACCATGACGGCCCGGTATTCCTCCTCGAAGTCGCGCTCGTCGAACCTGAGCGTCGCGTGCGGCCAGTACCGCTTGGGATAGTCGAGGTGGGTGAGGATGGCGAAGGGGGCGGAGCTCTCCACCAGCTCGAGGGTGGCGACCAGGTAGCGGCGGAATCGGTGGGCCGCGTGCTCCGGCGCCAGCATCTCCGGGACGCTCATGTCGACCAGCTCTCCCTCGACCTCGATGCAGTGCATCGACCCGAGGAGGCGGTCGAGCGGGCGGTGGCTGAGCAGCCGCGCGACCTGGTCGGGGAAGAGGTGGGGCTCGCCCAGCTCGGCGCCGGACTCGATGCGGAGGTCGGGATGGGCCGCCCGGCACCGGTCGATCGCCTCCCAGTAGCCGGCGATGTCGAGGTAGCCGCTCCGGGAGGGGCTGACCGGCGTCCGCACCGGCCACCGATGCCCGGGGATGTGCCCCTGCGACCAGTCCCAGCGACTCGGGGCGTGCCCCCCCGCCGCTCCGGGGTCCTTCCGGGATCCCGCTCCCGCCGATGCATCCTCGCCGGTGGCGGACGGCAACCAGGCGTTGAAGTCGGCGTGCTCCGTGAAGGCGACCGCGGGGAGGCCCAGCTCGACCGCGCGGGCACAGGTGGCCATCATCTCGCCGTGAGCCGCGTCCCACGACCACTCGGTGTGGACGTGGCGGTCGGGCACCAGCGAGAGATCGGGCACGGCTCGCAATCCTGTCATTTCCCGCGCCGGCCGGGACGCCGGCCTGCGCTACCGTCCGTCTGGTGAGTGCGGAGCAGCTCGACGCCCTGGCCCCGCGCCCGCGGGCCCTGCCGCGAACCGGGGCGGTCCGGGTCGCCGAGGTCACGGCCGAGAGCGACGTCGACGAGCTGCCCGAGCTGCCCCTCCACCTGGCCGGGGAGCCGGGGACGGTCGCCGTGCAGCTCCGCACCACGGTGCGCAGGGTGGCGGTCGGCGCCGGGCTGGCCCGCAAGCCCGATCTCCTCGCGGCCGTCCGAGCCCTCCCCGGGCTGCCCGGGCTGGCCACCAGCCCGGCCGGGGGCACCTTCGTCATCGGTGGCCCGGGCTGGATGGGCCTCTGCGCGGTCGGGGTGCCTCCTCCCGAGCGCGGGATGCCCCTCGACTGGATGAATGATTCGCTCAGCGACTGGTTGCGCACCGCCCTCGCCCGATTCGGCGTGCGTGCAGCAACCGGGCGCGTCGAGGGCGGCTGGTGTCCCGGGTTCAGCGACGTCGCCGTCGATGGCCGCAAGCTGATCGGCCTCGGGTACAGGGTCACCCGCGACTGGGTGGTGATGCGCGGCATGATGGCGGTCGCTCCCATCGCCGAGGACGACATGGACCTGCTCATCGCCTGCCACCGCCTGATCGGCGTCGAGGTCGTTCCCGCGGCCAACACCTCGCTGGCCGAGGCCGCCGGTCGGCCTGGCCTCGGGGTCGCCGAGGTCATCGAGCGCTGGCGAGATGTCCATACCACCGCCGGCTGACCCCGAACCCGTGTCCGCCGGCCCCGGCCCCGCCGCGCCGGAGGAGGGGGCACCGCACCCCGGGGGCCGGTCCGGAGCGCCGCCCGCTCCGCCGCCGCGGGCCGCCTGGGGTCCGCTCGTCCCCCTCCTGATCGCCGCCGTGGCCCTCGGTGTGGTGGTGCTGGCGCCCAACCTCTACAGCGACCCGAACGGCCTCGACCCCTACACGCTCCGGACCAGCGGTGTCGCCCTGGGCCTGCTCGCCGTCTCCCTGGTGGTGCCCGGCCTGGCCCGTGCGCGCCTGGTCCTGGTCAGCCTGGTCGCCATCACCCTCGGCTGGTCGGCGTTCCTCGTAGCGCCCGCCCTGCTCGGCCACGCGGGGGTCCAGCAGAGCGGCGACCAGGCCAACCTCAACGCATCGGTGGCCTGGTGCGGGGTGACCGTCGCGATCCTCGGCCTGGTCTGGCTGGTGCTGCGCCGGGACCACCCCCGGCTCCGGCTGCTCCACCTCGGGTGGGGCGCCGTGGCCTTCGGGGTGGGGGGCACCGCCCTCTTCTTCCTGGTGTTCCTGCTGATCCCGGCCACCCTGCTCGGGCGCGAGGGGCTGCCGCTCGTCGCCGTGCTGCGGGACGCTCCCTGGCTCGTCCCCGCCAACATGCTCCAGGGGGCGGCCCAGGAGCTCCAGTTCCGCGGTCTGCTGCTCGGCAGCCTGGAGCGGCTCACCACCCCGCTCGTGGCCAACGTCTGCCAGTCGGTGGTCTTCGGGCTCGCCCACCTCGCCATCGTCTACCAGGGGCCGATCGCCCCCTTCGTGCCGCTGACGATGCTGCTCGGCTTCGTGCTCGGGTGGGTCACCCAGAGGACCAACTCGATCTGGCCGGCCATCGTGGTCCATGGCGTGGCCGACGTCGTGGTGACCCTCGCCGTCCTGCCCGGCCTCTACGGCTTCTGAGCGATCCGGGCCTGCTCGGCCGCTCGAGAGGGAGTCAGCCTCGGGTGGCGGGGCTGACCACGGTGCCCGTGGCCGCGCTCTTCCGCGCCGCCTCGACCACGGCGAGCACATCCCAGCCGGCCTGGGCCGGGACGGGCACCGGCCCCTGCCCGCGGATCGCCGCCGCCATGCCCGCGTAGTAGTCGCCGTACCGTCCGGCGGGCAGCGCCACCTCGCGCCCCGGGCCATCCTCACCGCCGCGGGTGAGCACGGCGCGTTGACTTCCGTCCGGCTGCCCGTAGCCGGGATCGCCGGGTCGTCCCCCGCCCGCGATGTACGCCTCCTGGGGGTCCAGCCCCCAGACCTCGAGGGCCTCGCGGCTGCCCCACACCCGCCAGCGAGGCCCGATCGACGGGGCGAGGGTGCTCATCCAGAGGTGGGCCCGGGCGCCGCCGGGGAAGTCCAGGGCGAGGAAGCAGTCGTCGTCGGCGACCGCCCCGGGCCTCGCCAGGGCGATCTCCGCGTACACCCCGCGCGGCTGTCCGAGGAGAAACAGCGCCTGATCGATGAGGTGAGCGCCGAGGTCGAGGAGCAGCCCTCCCCCCGCCTCCGGGGTGGTCGCCTCCCGCCAGGAGGAGCTTTTCACCTCCGGTCGGAAGCGCTCGAAGCGGCTCTCGAGACGGAGCAGGCCGCCCAGTCGATCGCTCTCGAGCGTCTCGCGCAGCAGCAGGAAGTCGCTGTCCCACCGCCGATTCTTGAACACCGACAGCACGCCGCTGGAACGCTCGGCCGCCTCCAGCATGGTCCCGGCCTCCGCCGTGCTCAGCGCCATTGGCTTGTCCACCACCGCGGCGAGCCCCAGACCCAGGGCGGTGATCGCCTGAGGTGCGTGGAGGTGGTTGGGGGTGGCGACCACCACCAGGCCGATCCCGCTGGTGTCGTTCCAGAGCTGGTCGGGGGTGGTGAGAAGGCGGGCTTCAGGGAAGTCGCGCCCGGCCCGCCGGCGCCGCTCGGGGTTGGCGGTGACGATCGCCCGCACCTCGAGGTCGGGGTTCGCGGCGACGAGCGGCGCGTGGAACACCGACCCAGCCAGGCCGTACCCGATAACCGCAACGCCGATCCGGCTCACGGGGTGGAGTCTGGCACGCAAACCCTCGCGCGCGCCCTGCGGTGACAGGGCACGTGAACCGGTATGCTCGACCCCTCGACCCCTGCCATGCGGAGACGGCCGGATGACCCAGTCAGGCTACCCCCCCACGGATCCCGGATCCCCCGGAAACCCGGATCCCAACTCGCCGTCTCCCCTGGGTGACCAGTCCAGCTGGTACACACCATGGACGCCGGATCCCAGCAGCACGCCGCTCATGGCCCCACCGCCCGGGAGCCAGCCGGCCTCGGCGGACCCGCCGCCCGATCCCTCCGCCCCCTGGGGAGTGCCCGGTCCGGGTGCGGCCCCTGAGCCGGGGCCATTCGGGGGGACGCCCAACGCCGCCGGCCCTCCGCCGTCGCTCTACGGCATGCCGCCCAACGCCGCCGGAACACCCGGCCCGGCGGGCTTCGGCCCCGCCCCCTACGGGCCGGGCCCCTACGGACGGGGCCCGGGTTACCCGGGCATGGGGTATCCCATGATGGGGATGAGGGGTCGCATGCGACCCATGGGAGGCGCCTATCTCCGCCGGCGGGGCATCAGCCGCACCGTGACCGGCGCGGTGATCCTGGTGATCGGGATCGTGATCACGGTGGGCACCTATGGCGCGGCCTCCAGCAGCGCCACCGGCGGGGCCTACTACGTCCCCTGGGGGCTCATCGTCATCGGGGGTCTGTGGATCATCCGGGGGCTGACGATGCTCGCAAGGTCGACGAGACTCCCCTGACCCGGTCCGATCCGCCCCGTCGCCGGACGGTGCCCAGGGCCAGGCTGCTCCTCGCCGTGCCCCTCGCCGCCGTGACCCTCGGTCCGGCCGCGGCCACCGCAGCCCAGGCGGCGGGTCCATGGTGGCAGCTGGCGGCGTTCCCGGGGCAGACCGTCACGCGCGTCGCCGTGGTCCAGGGCCGGGTCACGGCCCTGGTGGAGGGGGCGGCGATGGTCCAGACGGCCACCGGATTCGTCGCCGCTGCCGCGCCGCCTCCGGCGGCCCCGGCGACGGTCACCACCGGTGCGCGCACCTGGTCCATCGATGCCGCCGGGGAGGTGACGGTCGCCCAGGCCGGCGGGGCCGCCCGCCGCGATCCGGGCAGTCCCGAGCTCGGGCCGGGCGCCCATCTCATCGCCGCCCCCCTCGCCGTGCCCGGCTTCGTGGTCGCCGTCAGCACCGGGGGGACGGTCTGGCGGCGAGGTCCGGGCGGCGGCTGGTCGGTCTCGCTGGCGCTCCTGCCGGCAACCCTCATCACCGGGACCCCGGCGGTCACGTCGATCGCCGGCTTCAATACCGCTGCGGTGAGCGGCGTCGTCTACATCGGGACCGCCGGGTACGGAACCCTGCTCACCTCCGACGGCGGCGACGACTGGCTGCGCGCGGATCCCGGGCTCCCGGACGACGTGCTCAGCCTGGCCGCGGATGTCTCGGGCGCTGCTCCGGCCATCTGGGCGGGGACCAGCCAGGGGCTCTACGTGCACCGGCTCCAGGCGGAGCCCACCATCCCCAATTACTCGGGCGGCAGCCTCACCGGCAAGTGGCTCATCACCATCGCACTCGGCCTCGTGGTGATCGCCCTGGCCGGCATGGCCCTGATCGTCTGGTCGCGCCGCCGGCCTGGCCGGGCTGGGGCAGAGGGTCACAAATCCCCTACATGACCTTTATCTTGCTTGGCAAGAATGGTACAGTACATGTAGGACATGACCACAGCCGCCACCTCCCCTGATTCCTCCGCCCGGACCGAGCCCCAGCCGCCTGCGGCGGGGCGCACCCGGAGGCTCCGCCCGTGACCCTGGTCCGCATGATGCTGGCCCGCCTCCGCCCCTACCGGCTGCAGGTCTCGATCGTCCTCGGGCTGATCGTCATTCAGACAGTCCTCGGTCTCTACCTCCCCAACCTGACCGCCGACATCATCAACAAGGGCATCTCGGTTGGCAATGTCGGGTACATCTGGCGCACCGGCGCGTGGATGCTCGCACTCACCCTGCTGAGCGGGGTGGCCGCCGTCGTCGCCACCTACTTCGCCTCCCGCACCTCCATGGGCGTGGGCCGCGATCTGCGCGCCACCGTCTTCTCGCGGGTCATGCGCTTCTCCGCACGCGAGATGAACAGCTTCGGCACCGCCTCGCTGATCACCCGCAACACCAACGACGTCCAGCAGATCCAGATCTTCCTGCAGATGGCCCTCACGCTCATGGTGGCGGCCCCGATCATGATGGTCGGGGGCGTGATCATGGCCATCCACGAGGACGCCACCCTCTCCCTCCTGCTGGTGGTGGCGGTGCCCCTCATGGCCGCGCTGGTCGTCACCATGCTGTTCGTCGCCGTACCCCAGTTCAAGTCGATGCAGGTGAAGATCGACCGGATCAACCAGGTGCTGCGCGAGCAGATCACCGGCGTCCGGGTGATCCGCGCCTTTGTCCGCACCGAGGACGAGGAGCGCCGCTTCGCAACCGCCAATGCGAGCCTCACCGCGACCGGTCTGCGTGTCAACCGGATCTTCGTGCTGGCCATGCCGGCGCTGATGGGGATCATGAACCTCTCCAGCGTCGCGGTCCTCTGGTTCGGAGGTCACCTGATCAGCAGCGGCCAGATGCCGATCGGCAACCTCACCGCCTTCCTCGCCTACATCATGCAGATCCTGATGGCGGTGCTCCTCGCCGTGGTGATGGTGATCCTCGTCCCGCGCGCCCAGGCGAGCGCTGAGCGCATCGACGCGGTGGCGCGCGTCCAGCCTGCCACCACCAGCCCGGAGCATCCGATCACCCCGTCCAGCTCCAAGGGGGTCATCGAGTTTCGCAACGTCAGCTTCGGCTATCCGGGGGGCGAGGATCGGGTGCTGCGCGACCTCTCCTTCCAGCTCCTGCCGGGGCAGACCACCGCGATCATCGGTGGCACCGGCGCCGGCAAGACGACCCTGCTGAATCTCATTCCGCGCTTCTTCGATCCGACCTCGGGCGCGGTGCTCATCGACGGTGTCGACGTCAGGGATCGCGCTCTCGAGGAGCTGTGGGCCGGCATCGGGCTGGTCCCCCAGCAGGCATATCTCTTCGGCGGTACGGTCGCCTACAACCTGCGCTTCGCCGCCGAGGACGCCAACGACGCCGACATCTGGCACGCCCTCCAGGTCGCCCAGGCAGGCGATTTCGTGGCCACCATGGACGGTCAGCTCGAGGCTCCCATCGACCAGGGTGGGACCAACGTCTCAGGTGGCCAGCGCCAGCGGCTGGCGATCGCCCGGGCCATCATCAAGCGGCCGCTCATCTACCTCTTCGACGATTGCTTCTCGGCCCTGGACGCCACCACCGACGCGCGGCTGCGCGCGCAGCTCAGCGGGGAGACGCGCAACGCCACGGTGGTGATCGTCGCCCAACGGGTGAGCACCATCCTCAACGCCGACCGGATCATCGTCCTGGACGATGGCGCCGTCGTCGGCTCCGGGACCCACGAGCAGCTGATGGTCTCCTGCGAGGAGTACCGAGAGATCGTCGTCTCCCAGCTCGGGGAGAACGCGGCATGATGCGCGGGCCCGGGGGCGGGCACGGCGGAGGTGGCTTCGGCGGGCCCGGCCGCGGCATGGCCGCCGCCGCCGGTCCACCCAAGAGCGCCAAGGATCTCTGGCGAGCGCTGCGGCAGCTGGTGGCGCGGCTCCGTCCCGAGCGCTGGCGGATCGTGGCCGCCGCGCTCATCGGGTCGGCAGGGGTCGGCTTCCTGGTGGCCGCGCCCCGGATCATCGGCAACGCGACCAACCTGCTCTTCGACGGCCTCATCGGGAAAGCACTCCCGGCGGGCATGTCCCAGGCGCAGGCCGAGGCGTACCTGAGACTTCACGGCCAGGGCCAGCTGGCGCAGATGCTGACCGGCACCACGGTGAACCCCGGCCACGGCATCGACTTCAACCAGCTCGGCGTCAGCCTGGGGGTGATCGCTCTCCTCTACCTCGTGGGCGCCGTCTTCAGCTGGGGCCAGGGATACATCATGGCCGGGGTGGCGCAGCGCACCGTCTCGGGGATGCGCCGCGACGTGGAGGCCAAGCTGGCCCGGCTTCCCCTCCAGTACTTCGACAGCCATCCTCACGGCGACGTGCTGAGCCGGGTGACCAATGACATCGACAACGTGACCACGACCCTCCAGCAGGGTCTCAGTCAGCTCCTCACCTCGATCCTCACCATCATCGGGGTGCTCGCCATGATGCTGTGGATCAGCCCGCTGCTGGCCCTGATCTCACTGGTGATGGTGCCGATGTCGATCGGGGTCACGTTCCTCGTCGCGCGGCGATCCCAGAAGCAGTTCACCTCCCAGTGGGCCCTCACCGGCACCGTGAACAGTCTCGTGGAACAGACCCACACCGGCCATGCCCTGGTCCAGGTCTTCGGTCGCTCCCGCCGGACGGTGGAAGAGTTCGACCGCGAGAACCAGGCACTGTATGAGCCCAGCTTCCGGGCCCAGTTCCTCTCCGGGATCATCCAGCCGGCGATGATGTTCCTCTCCAACCTGAACTACGTGGCCATCGCCGTCATCGGTGGCTACCTGACGGTCAATGGGGCCATGTCGCTCGGCGACATCCAGGCCTTCATCCAGTACTCGCGCCAGTTCACCAACCCGATCATGCAGATCGCGAGCCAGATGAACCTGCTGCAGTCGGGACTGGCCTCCGCCGAGCGGGTCTTCGAGTTCCTCGCCGCCGACGAGCAGGTGCCCGAGCGCCCCGCCCTGGCGACGCTGCCCGCCCCCGAAGGGCGGGTCGTCCTGGAGAACGTCTCCTTCCGCTACCAGCCCGACACGCCGCTCATCCAGGACTTCGACCTGGAGGTGGAGCCGGGTGAGACGGTCGCCATCGTGGGGCCGACCGGAGCCGGGAAGACCACCATCGTCAACCTCCTGATGCGCTTCTACGAGATCGACTCGGGGCGCATCTACATGGACGGCGTGGACGCCCGCGACCTCACCCGGGAGCGCATTCGGAGCATGTTCGGGATGGTGCTCCAGGACACCTGGCTCTTCGCGGGGAGCGTCCGGGACAACATCGCCTACGGCAAGAGCGGTGCCAGCACCGATGAGGTCGTGGCCGCCGCCAAGGCCGCTCACGCGGACCACTTCGTGCGCACCCTTCCCGACGGCTACGACACCGTCCTGGACGAGGACGCATCCAACATCTCCGCCGGCGAGCGGCAGCTCCTGACCATCGCCCGTGCCTTCCTCTCCGACCCGACCATCCTGATCCTCGACGAGGCCACGAGCAACGTCGACACCCGCACCGAGGTGCTCATCCAGGAGGCGATGGCGCGCCTTCGCCACGGACGCACCAGCTTCGTGATCGCGCACCGTCTCTCGACGATTCGCAACGCGGACACCATCGTCGTCATGAACAGCGGGCGGATCGTGGAGCAGGGCGGTCATGCCGAGCTGATGGCGCGCCGCGGCTTCTACTACGACCTCTACGCCAGTCAGTTCGCCAACGCGCTGGAGGAGGTCAGTTGACCCCGAGCGACAGCCCCAACTCCCCCGGGCGCTCCCGTGCCGAGCTGATCGACGAGTTCCTGGAGCTGCAGCCGCGCATGCGTCGCCGGCTCACCCGGGTCATCCCCTCCGACCTGCATGCCGAGATGGGAGCGTGGACCGTCCAGCAGATGCAGGCGCTGCACGTCATCGCCCGGCGCAGCGGGGTGACCATGGGCGAGCTCGCCGGTTGCCTCGAGGCCGCATCGCTGAGCAGCGCCACTCAGATGGCCGACCGCCTCGTGAAGCTCGGCCTCGTCGAGCGGATGAGCGATCCCGGCGACCGCCGGCTCGTCCGCGTCGCGCTCAGCGCCCGGGGCCGGGATCTGCTGCGGCGCCGCGAGGCCGCCTGGCGCGAGGGCATGGGCAAGGCCTTGGAGGCCCTCACCGACGACGAGTGCGCCACCCTGGTGAGGCTTCTCGAGCGCGCTGTCGGACCTTCGCCGTCGGAGGGGACGCCGGGGTGGCTCGCGTCCTGAGCCTGAGCGGCGAGGCGGGGGGGGCGGCACGGGCCCCCGGGGGAGCTCGGCGGGCGCCGGACTAGTATCTGCACCCTGGCCTGGGCCAGCCTCCCTCTCCGCCCTCCCGCCGCGCGCCCAGCCGACCTCGGCTGGGCTGCGGGCCCCCGCCGCCCTCGGGCTTCTGTGTCCCGCCATGAACTCTCCCACCACGCTCCCCGCCACCTACCGCAGCCTCCTCCAGGTGCGCGGCCTGCCTCGGCTGGTGGTCGCGGCCATGCTCGGGCGCATCGGCGGTCAGATGGCGTCGGTCGCGCTCGTCCTCTTCGCCCTCGAGCGCTTCCATTCGCCTGCGGTCGCCGGGATCACCGTCTTCGCCAGCGCCTTTCCCGGGATCGTTGTGAGCCCCCTCGCAGGAGCCATTCTCGATCGCAGTGGCCGGATCAAGCTGATCATGCTCGACTACGCCGTCGCCGCTTTGGCGATGGCTCTGATCGTGGCTCTCGGCGCCGCCGGAGTGCTCAGCGCGGCGCTGCTTGTCGGGGTCGCCGCGCTCAGCTCGTTCACCAACCCGTTGAGCGGCGCCGGGACGCGGACGCTCTTCCCCATCCTCGTGCCGCGCGACCTCTGGGACCGGGCCAACGCCGTGGACAGCGTCAGCTACGTCGTCGCCGCGGTGGTCGGTGCTCCCCTGGCCGGGTCCATCGCCGGCCTGGTGGGGCGGCCGGCAGCCCTGACCGCGACGGCCGCCATGTTCGCCGCGGCGGCCCTCTCCCTGCTGGGAATGGCGCCGCTGCCGCTGCCCCGTCCGCCCAGCGGTGACCAGCGCGTCTTCCGGGAGGCCTGGCAGGGCCTCGCCTACGTGGTGCGGAATCCGAGCCTGCGCGGACTGGCGGTGAGCATCTCGGTCTCCAACATCGCCTCCGGGCTGCTCATCGTCGGCCTCCCCGTGCTGGTGCTCGAGCACCTCCACGAGAACGCGGCGGTGGTCGGCCTGCTCTGGGCGCTGAGCGCCGTCACCGGGGGCGTCGTCGCCATCCTGGTCGGGCATCACGGCACCCACGGACGCGAGCGGCGGCTGATCGTCGCCGGGCTGCTGGTGGCCGCCGTGGCCTGCGCGGTCCTGGCACCGCTCCCGGGCCTTGGGGTGGTGGCGGCGGCGATGCTTCTCTGGGGGGCCGCCGGCGGCCTGATCGACATCGGGATGTTCTCGATGCGCCAGCGCCGCACCGACCCCGCCTGGTTCGGGCGCGCCTTCGCCGTGAGCATGTCGCTCAACTGGGTGGGAAGCCCGATCGGCTCGGCCGCCGCCGGCCCGCTCATCGGTGCGGGTCTGGGCATTGCTCTGGGGACCGGTGCGGGCTTCGCGTTCATCGCCGTGCTGATCGCGGTGCTCATGATTCCCGCCACCGCCATGGCCATCGCCGCCCCGCCGCCACCCGGCTGACCCTGGCCCGGGCGCGGGGCCACCCCGCGACGTCCCCGCCCGACAACCCGCTCGCCGTGGTGGTCTGCGATGATCGCTGACGGAGATGGCAGATCAGCGAACTTGGGTGGCGGACGCCGCCGGAGCGTTGCGCCGGCCTCCGCGCGTCTTCTCCATCGTGCTTGCGGGGGGCGAGGGCAAGCGGCTCTGGCCACTCACCAAGGACCGGGCCAAGCCCGCCGTCCCGATCGGCGGCGTGTACCGGCTCATCGACTTCGTGCTGAGCAACCTGGTCAACGCCGAGTTCACCCGGATCGCGGTGCTCACCCAGTACAAGAGCCACAGCCTCGACCGCCACATCAGCCAGGCCTGGAGGCTGTCCCCGCTGCTCGGCAACTACGTCACCCCGGTGCCGGCCCAGATGCGCCGCGGGCCACGCTGGTTCTCGGGGTCGGCCGACGCGATCTACCAGAACTTCAACCTCCTGGGCGATGAGAAGCCCGACTACGTCCTGGTCTTCGGAGCGGACCATCTCTACCGGATGGACCCGCGCCAGATGCTGGCCAAGCACATCGCGAGCGGGGCCGGGGTGACGGTCGCCTCGGTCAAGGTCCCCACCTCCCAGTGCAGCGAGTTCGGGGTCATCGAGTGCCAGGGCGATCGCATCAGCGCCTTCCACGAGAAGCCGGCACGCGCCGACGGCCTGCCCGACGACCCCGAGCACTGCCGCGTCTCGATGGGCAACTACGTCTTCACCGCCCCCTTCCTGGTCGACGTCCTCGTCGAGGACGCCGAGAAGCACACGAGCCGCCACGACATCGGCGGAGACATCATCCCGCGCCTCGTGGAGAGGGGGGAGGCGGCGGTCTACGACTTCGAGCACAACGTCGTCCCGGGAAGCACCGAGCAGGACCACGGCTACTGGCGCGACGTGGGGACCCTCGACTCCTACTACGACGCCCAGATGGACCTGGTCTCGGTGGTCCCGATGTTCAGCCTCTACAACTTCGAATGGCCGATCTACTCGTTCTACGGACCGCTGCCACCCGCCAAGTTCGTCTTTGACGAGGACGGCAACCGGGGTTTCGCCGTGGACTCGATCGTGGCCCCCGGGGTGATCGTCTCCGGTGGCACGGTGCGCGGCTCGGTGCTCTCTCCCGGGGTGCGCGTGGGGCGCGGCGCCATCGTGGAGGGGAGCGTTCTGCTGGACGGGGTCGAGGTCGGGGAGGGCGCGGTGGTCCGCCGCGCGATCATCGACAAGGAGGTGGTGGTCCCCCCCGGCACGGTGATCGGGCAGGACCCCAAGATCGAGGCCCGGCGCTTCACCGTCTCTGACAGAGGGATCGTCGTGATCCCCAAGCGCCAGGTCATCGAGCCCGTCGCCTGATGCGGATCGGAATCCTCACCCGGGAGTACCCCCCGGAGGTGTACGGCGGCGCCGGCGTCCATGTCGAGTACCTGACCCGGGAGCTCGCCCGTCACGTCGACGTCCGGGTGCACTGCTTCGGGGAGCCGCGCAGCTCGCCGCTGGTGGCCGCCGCCTACCAGCCGTGGGAGGCGCTCCAGGGAGGGAGGCCCGAGGACGCCGCGCTGGCGGTGATGTCGGTGGACCTGGCCATGGCGGGAGGGCTGGAGGGGATGGACCTCGTCCACTCGCACACCTGGTACGCCAACCTTGCCGGGCACCTGGCGAAGCTGGTCTGGGACGTCCCCCACGTCTGCACCTCCCACAGCCTCGAGCCGCTCCGCCCCTGGAAGGCCGAGCAGCTCGGTGGAGGCTACGCCCTCTCGCTCTTCTGCGAGCGCACCGCCCTGCTCTCCGCCGAGGCGGTGATCGCCGTCTCGGACGCGATGCGCCAGGATCTGCTCGCCTGCTATCCGGAGGTGGACCCCGGCCGCGTCCACACCATCCACAACGGCATCGACGCGCGGGGATACGTCCCGGACCACGGGGAGGCCGCCCTGGTCCGCCGCGGCATCGATCCCGGCCGGCCGCTCATCGTCTTCGTCGGTCGGATCGCCCGGCAGAAGGGCCTCGATCATCTCCTCCGCGCCGCTGCGCAGATCGACCGCGCCGCTCAGCTCGTGCTCATCGCGAGCGCGCCCGACACGCCGGAGATCGCCGCCGAGACCCGGGAGCTCTGCGATGCGGCGCAGGCGGCGGGCGCCTCGGTGGTGTGGATCGAGGAGATGGTGCCGCGACCCGAGCTGATCCAGGTTCTGAGCCACGCCACCGCCTTCGTCTGCCCCTCCATCTACGAACCATTCGGCCTGGTCAACCTCGAGGCGATGGCCTGTGAGGCGGCGGTGGTCGCGAGCGCGGTCGGCGGCATCCCGGAGATCGTCGTCGACGGGGAGACCGGTTACCTGGTCCCCTGCGACCCCGAGGCGGTGGCCTCCGACCCTGCGGCGGCCCGGCACTTCGAGGCCACTCTCGCGGAGAGGATCAATCAGCTGATCGCCGACCCCGATCTCGCGACCCGGCTCGGCACGGCCGGACGGCGCCGGGTGCTCGAGAGGTTCACCTGGGAACAGGTCGCGCTCCGCACCGTCGAGGTGTACCGGCAGGCGATCGCGGCGCACGCGGCCGGGACCGGCTGACAGCGGCCCGGTTAGCTCTGGACCCTCCGCCGGAAGGGGGATCGCCCGATCAGGCCTCGGTGGGAGTCGTTCATCTGGCTGCCGGGCAGCGGGCCGAGGACGGCCGCGACGGCGGTGGCGAGACGGCGGCGGCCGCGGCGCTCCCACTCCGGTCCGCCCACCGTCATGCCCGCGGCCTCCACCGCCTCGGCGAAGTCCCACGCTCGGAGGTAGCGTTGTCGTGGCGACTTGGCCATCCCGAAGCGCACCAGCGGCACGATCTCCTCGGGGAGCTCGGGGCCGGGCAGGGGAGCGCAGAGGTGCTGGTCGCGCACGGTCGCGGATCCGCCCAGGTACGGGGGCGCCCCGGTCAGGCACTCGATGAGGACCACCGCCGCCGCGTAGAGATCGGTCTCGATGGTCGGCTCCTCGTCCCGCCACAGCTCGGGCGCCATGTACTCCGGTGTTCCCCGGATCCAGCGTCCGACCGCGGTGCGCGCGACCATCCCCAATTCCGCCACCCGGGAGACCCCCTGGCGGTCGACCAGGATCTTCTCCGGGCGCAGATCGCGGTGGAGTATCCCCTCGCGGTGCGCCGACTCCAGCCCCAGCAGGGTGTCGCGCAGCACCACCAGCGTGGTCGCCGCGTCCCGAAGGGGCCCGGCCGTGGTCATCAGCTGGCGCAGCCAGGCCCCGTCCACGTAGTCGGTCACCAGGGCCATGCCGAAGGCGTCCTCGACGTAGGCGCGGGTGCGAACCACGTAGGTGCCGTCGAGGTGGGCGACGATCGGTGCCTCGGCGCGGAACCGCCGGAGGAAGGCGGGATCGCCGAGGTACTCCTGGGGTAGCTGCCGGAGGGTGACGACCGCGCCATCCTCTGCGCGCGTCGCGTCGGCGCCCAGAGCGCCGGTTTCGATGGCCCCGTCAGGCGGCATGCATCCCCGTCGCGACCCGGCCCGTGGATTGAGCGTAATTGCGAGTTGGGACCCGATCGTTCCACGCATGGTGATGGGCGCGGATGATCGATGTCAACGCGGACGCCCCCGACGCCCTGGAAACCCTCGTCGCAGGCTCCCGCTGCGATAGCCTCACCGGGATGCCCAACCGATGGACCCGGGTCCCGGACGGCCCGCCGGCCGCGCCGCCCCGCTGGGGAGCGGCAGTGCTCCCGCTCGCCGACCTCTTCATGTGGACGATGCTGTCGCGGCCCCGGAGCGGGAGCCTGCGGGTCACCTGGGTGACCCCGGCCACCTTCCTCCTCTCCGCCTTGGCGGCCGCAGCTGCGGCCATCGTCCTCGCCGTCTGCACCGTCGCCTTCGCCGGCGGTGGTGGGTGGGCGCCGCTCGCCGGCATGGTGGTGTGCGCCGCGCTCGCAGCGGGCTCGTCCGCGGTCGCCCTGGTGGGCCTTGCCCAGCGACGGCAGAGCTGATCTCGACCGCCGGCATGGCCAACCGCCTCGCGTCCGCATCCAGCCCCTACCTCCGCCAGCACGCCGGCAACCCGGTCGATTGGTATCCCTGGGGCGAGGAGGCGATGAGGGCTGCAGGCGAGACGGACCGCCCCATCCTCCTCTCCGTCGGCTACAGCGCCTGCCACTGGTGCCACGTGATGGCGCACGAATGCTTCGAGGATGCGGGGATCGCCGCCCTGATGAACGAGCTCTTCGTGAGCGTCAAGGTCGACCGCGAGGAGCGTCCCGACGTGGACGCCGTCTACATGGAGGCGGTCCAGGTGATGACCGGCCAGGGGGGCTGGCCGATGACGGTGTTCCTCACCCCCGCCGGTGCCCCCTTCTTCGGCGGGACCTACTTCCCTCCGGTGCCGCGTGGCGGCATGCCCGGATTCCCCGCCGTCCTCCGCGCCGCCGCCGCCGCCTACCGCCAGGACCGCGAGGACGTCGAGCGGATCGGGGGCGAGATCCGCGCAGCCCTCGCTCCTCCGCCGCTTCCGGCGGGGGAGGAGCCCTCCGCCGAGGTCGTCACCCGGGCGGTGGCGCGGCTCGTGGAGCAGATCGACGCGCGGCACGGCGGTTTCGGTGGTGCTCCCAAGTTCCCCCATCCCGCCGCTCTGGAGATGCTCCTTCGCCGCGGCTTCGCCGGCTCCGACGGTGCGGCGGCGACCGCCGCCAGGACCACCCTCGACCGGATGCTTCGGGGCGGCATCTTTGACCAGCTGGGCGGCGGCTTCCACCGCTACAGCGTCGACGCCGGGTGGGCCGTTCCCCACTTCGAGAAGATGCTCTACGACAACGCCCAGCTGGCCGTGGTCTACCTCCATGCGCACCAGCTGACCGGCGATCCCGCGTACCGCCGCGGGGTGGAGCTCACCCTCGACTACCTGGTCCGGGAGATGCGCCTCCCGGATGGCGGCTTCGCCTCCTCACAGGACGCGGACTCCGAGGGGGTGGAGGGGCGGTACTTCGTCTGGACGCCCGAGCAGGTCCGCGAGGCCGTGGCCGACCCGGAGCAGGCGGCACTTGCCGGCCGGGTCTTCGGCGTGTCGGAGCGGGGGAACTTCGAGGCGGGCAGCAGCGTGCTGTCGCTGACGGTGACCCCGGATCTGCTAGCCCGGGAGCTGGGAACCGATCCCAATGACGCCGCCGAGCGGGTGGAGGATCTCCGCCGACGGCTTCTCGACGCCCGCTCCCGGCGTGTCGCCCCGGGCCGAGATGCCAAGGTGGTCACCGCGTGGAACGGCCTCGCGCTGCGCGCATTCGCCGAGGCCGGGAGCGCCCTGGCGCGCCATGATTATGTCGAGATTGCCCAAAACTGCGCGGGCTTCCTGCTCGGCGAGCTGGTCGTCGAGGGGCGCCTGCGCCGGAGTTGGATGGCCGGCGCCGCCGGGGTGAGCGCCTTCCTGGAGGACGTGGCATTCCTGGGCGACGGCCTCCTGGCGGTCTACGAGGCGACCGGGGAGACGAGCTGGTATGAGCGCGCGGTGGGATTCGCCGGGGAGATCGAGACGCGGTTTCGCGATCCCGAGGGCGGCTACTTCGACACCGCCGCGGACGCCGAGCCCCTGCTCATCCGGCCCCGCGGCCTGGAGGACAACCCCCTCCCCGCCGGCCGGTCGATGGCGGCGCAGCTCTTCCTCCGGCTCGCCGGCCTGACCGGCGAGGAGCGCTGGCGGGAGGCCGCTCGGGAGGTCGTCCGGCCCCTGGTCCCGGCCATCGCCCGGGCTCCGCTCGCTCTGGGCAGCCTCGCCTGCGTCCTGGACCAGCTGGTCGCCCCCTCCCGGGAGGTGGCGATCGTGGGCGCCGCCGATGAGGCCGCCACCCTGAGGCTGCTCCGCGAGGTGTGGCAACGCCGCGATCCGTACCGGGTGCTGGCCTGGGGCGCCGGCGGTTCCGTGCCCCTGCTGGCCGGCCGGTCAGCGATCAACGGTCGGCCCGCCGCGTACGTCTGTGAGGGCTTCGCCTGCCGGGTTCCGGTCTCGGACCCCGGGGAGCTCGCCGCTCAGCTCGCCGTGGTGGCCGGCAGGGGCTGAACAACCCCTCCGCAAGCGCAGGAGGCTGAGGGGCGCCTGGTCAGGACCCGTCCGGGCCGGGCCCACCTTCGCCGGTCGCTGACACCGGGTTCACGGCACCGTCTCCCGCCCGGCCGGGGGACCGAGCTGTGCTGCCGTTCAGCTCGACCTCGGGATCGGCGGCGACGACCTCCCGCCCCCCGGGCGCCGCCCTCTGCCAGCGCAGGCGTGGCACGAGCTTGAGGGCCTTGGTGATCTCCGTGCTCGACACCTTCGACGTTCCGGCGAGCCGATCCTGGAAGCGGATGGGGACCTCGGTGACCGGGACGCCGGCCTTGAGGCAGCGGTACAGCAGCTCGATGAGGAAGGCGTAGCCGTCGCAGATGATCCGGTCGAGGTCGACGCGCTCGATCACCCGCCGTGGGTAGCAGCGATATCCCGAGGTGCAGTCGTGGACGCGGATGCCGAGGATCGTGCGGACGTACAGGTTGGCGGAATGGGAGAGGAGCTTGCGGCGCGCGTTCCAGCCGACGATCGACCCCCCGCTCACGTAGCGCGAGCCGATCACGACACCGCCAGTACGCCGAGCCGCCGCCAGGATCGGGCCCAGGTGGCGCGGCTGATGCGAGCCGTCGGCATCCATGGTCACCAGCAGGGCGTAGCCGAGCTCCGCGCCGCGCTTCAGTCCGGCGATGTGGGCGGTCCCCAGCCCCAGCTTCCCGGCCCGGTGCTCGACGAGGACGCCCGGGTCGCTGCCGGCGAGACGGTCGGCGAGCTCCCCGGTGCCGTCGGGAGAGTTGTCGTCGACCACCAGCACGTCGCAGTCCTCGCCGCGAATGGCGAGGACGAGGGCCTCCAGATTTGGCCGCTCGTTGTAGGTCGGAAGGATGACCAGCGTCCGATCCTGCGCTGCGATTGGGGTGGTCCGAACTTTTGGCATTTTGAGGACTATGACTCAAATCCCCGGGGTCCCGCCCCGCCCCCGGCCCGCAGCCGAGCCCCGTTGGAGCTTCGCCAGTCCTCGGCGGTGAGCTGATACAGCCGACCGTCGCGCCAGCGCTCGCCCACCAGGGCGAAGTCGTGGATGACCCCCACGCGCTGGAAGCCGTTGGCCTCCAGGGCCCGGCAGGAGGCCGCGTTGTCGAGGTCGGTGGTCGCGTGGACGCGGTGCAGGCCCAGGCGGCCAAAGGCGTGGGCCACCGCCAGGCCGATGGCCCGGGTGGCGATGCCGCGGCGCCGTTCACGGGGGGCCACCCAGTAGCCGATGTCCGCGCTCTGGAGGATGTCGCGCCGGAGCCGATCCAGCGAGAGGTGGCCGGCGATGGCCCCGGAGACGGTGATGACGAATCCCTCCACCGCATGGTCAGCCTGGCATCGCCGCACCCGCTCCTCCTGCCCGGCGGCGGTCAGGAACTCGGGGCCGCACCAGGGCTCCTCGACCGCCAGCTCGGTCGCCGCAGCCGCGTACATCGCCGCCAGCTCCTCGGCGTCGGCCGTCTTCCAGAGCCGGAGCCCGACATCGACGGGAGCGTGGATCCTCGAGGCAGCCACGCTCCCACCCTAGCACCCGGGATTCGCACCGAAGCCGCCGTCACGGGCGGGAGGTGGCGCGGCT
>Ga0224557_1000903_pt1 | contig 30666 bp, 19 predicted proteins | sample 714S31014metaG_FD_180677 | JGI IMG/M metagenome (GOLD analysis project Ga0224557, IMG submission 180677) | Peat soil microbial communities from Stordalen Mire, Sweden - 717 S3 10-14 | ecosystem: Environmental > Terrestrial > Soil > Wetlands > Peat | place: Sweden: Norrbotten County, Stordalen... | reverse complement strand
GTCGAAGCCCGTGGTTCCCCGCAGCGAAAGCTGTTTTTCATCTCTTTCGACGGCATCCGTCTTCCATACCTGTTGTAAATGAAGCAGCGGCGCCTGCACCGTTACGGTTCGCGTTTTGCCACCAAGGTCGAGGAAACGCAGGATAGTGCCAGCCCCGTTCTCAGCGGGCTTCCACGCGTTGAGCACAAGATCCGGATCATCGACCTGAAGAAAGGTACCCTGTTTGCCGTCGAGCGCACGGGCCGTGGGAGCGCCTTGTCCGGCAAGGTCAATTCAGCCGCCTCAAGAGGCGTCATTTCCTCCCATCCAAGTCGACTTAATTGAGGCGCATCTGTTTCCCGTGCGCTGGTGATGACATAGCGAAAATGGAATTGCCCACCCTGGCCGGCACGATAATTGGTATTCCAATAGTTGTTCATCACGTAGGAGAAGACTGTGCCCGGTCGATCCCCGAATTGATTTGGCCAAGCGCCGCGATTGATGTCGCCGAGCGTAACGAGGGATGCATCGAGCGGCATCACAATTGCTGATAACCCGTCCTGCTGCACTGAAACCCAGTGTTGCACTGAAAACCATTCATGACCGGCGCCAGGGTACATGTCCTTTGCAGGGTCGACGACACCGGTTTGTATCTCGTACTGAAACATCGGCCTCGTCATCGCGAAGGGGAACGCGAAATAAACAGCCTCTTTGCTGTCGACCTCGGTCTTATTCACATCTTCTACAAACTCTATCTTCTTATCCTGGTCGAACAGCCGGATCTCCGAGATGATCTTTGGCGTGTTTGTATCTGCGCTTTCCATGCGCGCCATCCAGCCATAGGACGTCCGGGTTGTGAAGAGAAGGCGGCCATTCGCGGCGGGATGAATCTCAAGGGTCGGCTTCGGAGAGATCGGTCGATTTTCCAACAAGCTGTTGGGCTCCTTGTCTCCGCCCGTCACATAGAGATACTGGCCGAAGCGGTAGGGGCTTTGCTTGTCCACCAGTTCACGCTGCAGTTGCTTGTCGTAGATGCTGCGCACAGCGCCCGTTGAAGCGTCGAGTTCTACACGGTAAAACGGGCCTTCGAGGGTTGCATTCCGGAGGGCCGCCGCGGCAGGCACATGCGTGTCTGCAGGACGCAGTTGGAAAACCTTGTAGCCGGTGGCTGGAACATCCGCGGCGACAAAACTCACATGCTGCAAATCGTTGCCGGTGCTTATGACATCTACAGGAACAACCTGACCGGTGACCGAGTCGATGATGTCATCGGTCTTGTTGAGATCAATGGTCACGAGCCCGCTGCGTTTCCAGTTCAGGGTGTTAAAGACGATCACGCTTCCGGGCCCGGTAGAGATGGAATCTGCCAGGCTGGCCATGCTGTTGCGCGCGATGAAGTCTGCCTGTGCACGAGCATTCACGGCGTACGAATCCTTGACGGCCAGTTGCTTTACGGCTTCTTCGCTGGTTGGATCTGAAATGCTGATATCCGCGCCCCATGTGTGCTCGTCCATGAGCAGCATGTTCCTCCACATCCGGTCTAGGTCCGCCTTGTCCACTGCAATCCTGGGATCGATGAGTGAAGCCAGCGTTGCGAGCTTCTCAGCGGAAGGCGCCCGGCTTTCGTTCTCGCGCTCAATGGCCGCGTAATACGCGTCGGAAGCGACGCCATCCTCCCAATAGGGACCGCCATCACCGCGCACTGTCGGGATGTCGTTGCCAAACTGTCCGGCAATATTTTCAAGCGCGTCATGAAAGCCCGAGTACTGGATTTTCGGATAAGCGTAGACGCTATTCCATTGCTGCGCTAATTCAGCCTGCTGCGGAAACAAATCAGTGTTCTCCACTTGCGAGCCGAAGATGATGGCGGCATTGGCACGGTAACTGGGATGTTCGTACATCTGCAGAAACACAGGCAGCATGTCGCGCCCTGCCGGGATGAGCGGAGGCAAGCTAAACAAGACTTGCATCTGCATGTAGTGAAGCGAATACCAGAGTAAGACTTTCTGTCCGTCAGGGCCTTCCCACCAGAAGGGGGAGTTCTCGTTTAGATGTCCTTGATAAAGCACCGGCGCGCGAAAGTTATTGCTGCCAGCGAAGAAGTATTTGATGTGTGCAGAGGCAAGGATTGAAGCATACGACCACGAGTACGATGGGACGTCTGTATGGTTGGCGTAGTCGAAGGGCGTTCCGTGCTCTCGGCTGAAGTTGGCGCTGGGATAGAGGGAGCGGATCAGCGTCTCCGCCGTTGGAAAACCAGTAAGCAGATTGGCGTATTGTGCCGGGAGAAACAACTGCTTCTTCTGGATGGCTGTGATCACACGCTGCTGTTCCGCTGGGGTGCGTGTTTTCAGGAATTGCTCCAGCGGCCAGTAGCCGTCGATGCTGAAGCGGAAATCAGGATGCTTCTCTGTCAGGTTGAGCGCCTCATCGATAACCCGGCTATGGATAGCCGCTATCTTCGCCTGGTAATCCGAGAAGCCTACATCGAGATGGACGTGTGGGACCAGAAACAAGGTCCACTTCTTTTTAGGGTCGATCAATCGCCTCTCCTGGTGAGGCTGGCCGGCGACGTTCCAGGCCACGTGTGCTTCGCTATGCGATCGAAATTCCGGAACAGAAAACGTCAGTTTTTCCTCGCCGAAGTCCTGATTGGCATGAAGCGCTTGACGATAATGCTTGCCGTCAAGGTCGAGATCGACGCTCGCGTCGCCCTTTACGCGCTGACCAGAACGGACGACGACATCGACTAACTCGTTCAGGTGGCCTTGCCGCTGCTGGTAAAAGATTGTCGGCATCACCTGGGCGGACGACGCGATGGAAGAGAAACCTCCTGGCTCCCTATCGAGCTCGATTGCGTCGTAGGTAAGAGCAGCGTCGGGAACTGCTTTGTCTGCCTCTTCAATTACCCGCAAAGCAATTGTGTTTGTGCCTGGGTGCAGATAGTTGCCGGGGAAAGAAAAGGAGACGTCTGCGCTGGAGTAGTCAGCGTCAAACAGCATGTCGCCCATATTTGAATCGAGCGTGGGGTGTAGATAGAAATTCCCTTGCTTGCCATTGATTGTTACCCGAAGTGTTGGCACGTCTGCATCTTTGATCAGCAGATGAAACTGCATGTTGTAGGCAGGTGCCGGCGAGTTCGGGATGACAAAGCTAATGGTCCACGGAGAGGAAGCGACGTCGGCCGGAGTTTGGTCCGCGAATGAAGCCAGCATAGCTGCCTGCCGGGCGTACCAGTCCTTCGACGGGGCACTTTGTCCGAGCACGAAATGAACCGGAGCCTTCGGCGGCCCATCGGGGAACTCACCGGAAGACCTGTCGAAGGTTCCGATCCTGAAGATCACATTGCCAGGGGCGCTCTGAGAGCTGGCAGCGGCCGGGCAAAGCGTTGCCACAAGGAAGACCACCAAACTAGGCAGCGCTGCCTGCTTCCATCTCATCACGTTCTCCTGATCTTGCCGTTGTGTTGCTTTAAGTCTTCGGGAAACGTCTTTTCGAATATCAGACTAGCCGATAGCTTGCGGGTTCCTTCTATCCCGTCAAGCATAAGCCGGACAGTTTTTCGCCTGGCATAGGAATCAATGGGTGCCCTTGCGGACCGGCGCGAATTAGGGTGGCTGAGATATGGACGCACTCGCAGTCGGGACGCATAATTCAATGAGCGGGAGAAGTGTATGCCAAAGCAGAAAGAAACCTGCGACGAGCAATTTGCACGCAAAGCATTGGATGGTATGGATGACTCCGCGCAGACATTGCTGGATATTTCTATGGATGCAGTCCTGGTCTGTGGCTGGACCGTAAGCAGCGCATCGCTGAAGCTGTTTCAGAGCGCTGCCTCTCATAGCGAACCAGCATTGGAGATGCGGCAGTGATCGATCAAGCGAAGCTGCTGGCCTTGCTGGGCCCGTTTCCCGAGCGGGTCTCGTTGGAGCCGCGCACGCTCGAAGTTGTCGACTGTGGCTCTTACCAGCGCGAGAAAGTGGAGTACAGCACGGAACGCGACGAGCGCGTGTCGGCGTATCTCTGTGTGCCGAAGCAGCGCGCCGCTAAGACTGCGGCAGTGTTCTGCCACCATCAGCACAACTTCGAGTTTACGCTGGGAAAGAGCGAAGTCGTTGGGTTGGCTGGTCATCCGGATCAGGCCTATGCTGCCGAACTCGCGGAGCGCGGCTACATCACGTTCGCACCTGATGCCATTGCCTTCGAAGAACGGAATTGGAGTGGGGGCACCTTCGAGGCCGAGTATTACGAGTTGGCTTCGCGCCTGGTACGCGGTCGCACACTGTTGGCCAAGGTGCTGCACGATGCAGCTGTCGGGATCGACTATCTCGCCAGTCGTTCCGAAGTGGATGCCGAACACATAGGCTTCCTGGGTCACTCTTACGGGGGACGCATGGCCATCTGGGTAGCCGCGCTCGATCGTCGCATTCGCGCGACCGTCTCGCACTGTGGCTGCGTGGGCTACGCGGATTCCCTTCATCGCGTGGCCGGAATCCAGATGGAATTCTGCGTGCCGGGCTTTATGGAACATGGCGAAATTGAAGACGTCGTCGCACTCGTCGCGCCAACGCCGGCGTGCATCTCGGCTGCTACAGAGGATGTATGGAGCCAGGGCGCGCAACGTATCTACCAGGCGGCGCTGCCGGCCTTCGCAGGCTCGGTGCTGGAACTCCGGCTGTGGCCCGGTGGACACGCGTTCACGCAACCCATGCGCGAGGCTGCATACCAGTTCCTCGATCAGCACCTTTGTTCTCAGCATCGAGCATCCGCTTCGGATGACCCGGCGCCTGGACAGTAATGTGAGTACGAGTGGTCCGGAAACCGAGAATCGCAAACTAGCTGATCTCCCATCGCAGTGGCGCGCCCGGTACACTGTTGCCACTGAACCGAATCCGCCCCTCTGCCGAAGTCAGTGCTTGCCGCATGCCGTTCACGCTGAGATGTTTTAGGCGGCCGAGCTCAAGGTCAGCAAGCGCGAGCTCGATGCTCCAATGCCCAGCCGTCATCGGCGCGTACCAGCCGGAGTATCCTTTCGGAGTTCTCTTGAAGCCGGTTAGCGATGTACTGAACTCGTACTCATCGAGGGGGAGGACTGGCTTAAATCGAACCCCGTCCGGGTGGAACTCCGCACCGAGAAGCTTGATGGCGGAGTATAGCGGCCAGGCATGTGAGTGCATGTTCAGGACAGGAAAATTCACTCCGGTGCCGCCGGGCCATTTGGATAGAACGGAGTGGTAGCAGTCGGGCCCGCTCCAGATGCCGAACCACATGTCGGGGTAGGTCTCGGCGTGGTGCGCGAGGGTGTTCTTCTGCCATTCGTCCCAAGCCATCTCGCCATTTACTGACGCGAGAGCCCAAATGAGAGTGCCGTTGATGGCGGCGAAGATGCCTCCGTTGGTTCCGGTGCCGGGTTCGTCTTTCATGGTGGGGTCTGGCTGGCTCTGCAGCAGCGCGCCAATCGGTGACGGTCTGCGGGCCAGCTCGTCGATGGCCGTGACGAGGGTTTCGATTTCTTTCGGAGGAACGCATCCGCCGATCAGGGCCCAGGGTTGCGGTTCGAGCCACATCTGTTTCTCGCCTACCCAGCCGAGCTCCTCACTGAGCCATGCGCGGCGATACCATCGCCCATACCACTGCGCTTGCACGGCCTCGCGTTGTTCCTTCGCCTTCACGCGGGACTTGTCAGCCAACTCCCGATGCTCGATGAAGTCCAGCATGCGCGCATAGTAGTCGAAGACGTAGGCCGCCATGGCAGCGTTGAGAACGCTCTCACCTATCGGAAACACCTCAGCCCGCTGCTCCGGCGTGAGATGGGTGTAGACGATGCTGTCGTTCCAATCTCCGTTGAAGATCTTCAGCAAACCGTGCTGGCCAACGCCGATAGCGGTTGTGAGATGCGTGAACGATCGCGAGAGTAGATCGAGCACGGTTGGATCATCCGGCAAAGGCTCCTGCCGCGGATGCAAGGGAACGCGCTCGTGCAGGAAATCAGGGTCGCGTGTTGCCAGGACGTATTCGCTTGCCACCCAGAGCACCCACAGCTGCAGGTCGCTGGGGCGGTACACGCATGGCATTGGAACACCCTTGCCGATGATGGCGTAGGGAATCGAGCCGTCGGGCTGAATCTCCTTGAGCGTGTAGCGAAGGACCTGGCGCACAATCTGCGGATCGGTGAAGACGAGCGGCAGCACATGCTGGAGCGGGTCGCGAGCGGCACCCTGCAGGCCGGCCTGGTACTGGTATCCAGCGCCCTGCGACAGGATGTGCTCGCGGAAGAAGTTGTCGTAGGTTAAACCGCTGCGGAGATAATAGCTGCTCCACAAGGCTTCTCTTTCCACCCAAGGATGTGCGGGAGCGCGAAACAGCGGCGTATTGGGTTTCCATTGCGCACAGGATCGCGACCACAGCGACGCAGGGTCAGCGGCGTACTTCGCGACGAGAGCGTCTACGGAGAATCCCTGCGGAATATAGCCGTAGAGGAAGTACAGGGTACGGCTTTCGCCCGGCTTCAATGCGAGCTGCCGCTCAAGAAAGAACGCGCTCTCAGCTCCTTGCGCGCTGAGGTCGTTGGCCAAAGGCGTCGAGGCTCCTTGGGGATGCTCGACGCCACCGCTGAAGAACCGCCTCGCGTCGGTCGCATAGCCGTCGACCGGAGCATCGAGCGAGGCGAGGAATGTTGGGGGCGGCGAAAGATCGTCCAGGCTGGTGCCCGCAGCAAGCGGAGGCGTGGGGCCACCGAAGAATCCTGTTGGCTTGGCGGAGAGGGAAGCTTGTGTCTGTTGCCACGTCTGTTCTTCCTGCGGTGTGCGGCCAAGGAAGGTCTGCGTTTCCAGCAGGCCTCTACCGCCTTCCATCGCGTGGAAGCTGTGCTGGAAGCGAGCAGAGAGGTCGCGACGGCGTTCGACGGCTGAAGGCGATCCGCCCAGAACTCCCGACTCCATGAGTGACCGGTAGGAGAACTGGTAATTGCTGCATCCCCAGTACTCAACCCAGCGAGGCTTGACGGTCTGGTTGGAGCGATTGGTAACAGTGACCTGGGAGATCATGACAGGGTCGTCGCCGTAAGGAGCAAAGAGGACCTGATCGACCGTGTATTGGCGCGCGCAGACACGCTTCTGCAGATATCCCATGCCGAAGACGCGATCGAAGCTATCAGCGACGCCGGTGTAGTAGGTGCTCAGGGCGAAGCCGTCGTCGTCAGCCAAAAAACCGATTCCCGCACCGTAGCGATCCTGCACAGGGCAGTAGTCGTTGAGAAACTTCGGGCTGCCTTCATCCTGACGAACCTGGATGTGGCCGTAGTTGGAGGCGACTGCAACGAGCCGGTCGTTGCCAACCTGATGGATGTGGTTGGTGGGCGATTGCCATTCCTTGTCCACGGGCAGGACAGCGTGCGGGTCCGTAAGTTGGTTGCAGGTGTATCGGTAGGCGGGGAGGCCGTGGGGATCCTTTTCCCAACGGCCGAAGTGTCCCGAGCCGTAGGCCTCTGTGTTGGTGCGCTCGAGGTCCTGCCTGAGCGGTGCGCTTTGCGGAACTGGTTGCGCAGCAAGGGTTCGCGGGGTGAGGGTGTTCGCGATCCCCAGACCTGCTAACTCAAGGAAAGTGCGGCGTCTCATCCGGGAGATCCTTTCTCTGTGGCATGCGGGATTCTTGCGGTCGAACGCCTACCGCGTTGCAGGTGGAGCGTCACTCAAGGAGGGAGGGGCGTCCTGGGCTGCCGAGCCCCACTGCCGATTGGGAGTAGCGCCGAGGTCGAAGTGCAGGGTGCCGCCATCGGTGATGTCGTGAAATGTAATCCAGTTCCTATGGTGCGCGCGACCATCGAGCGTGACGTTCTGGATGTAGGGTGTGGTGTCGGGACTTTTCGTTGTTGTTATGGTGAAGGCGGTGCCTGCATAGGGGGTTTGGAGATGGACGACGACCTTGGGAAAGACTGGACTCACGAGTTCATAGGCGAGGCTCGGCGGGTCTACGCTGTAGATGCCCATCATGCTAAGCACAGCCCACGAAGACATGGCGCCGCAATCGTCATTGCCGGGGACGCCGTCGGGAGTGTCCGTGTAGTTCTCCTTGAGGACGCGACGCACTACTTGCTGCGACTTCCAGGGCTGGCCCGAGAAGTTGAAGACGAACGGCGCCTGAAGGTCGGTTTCGTTGTAGGGGTTGTAATAGTGGCCGTACCATCCAGGCACGGGATAGTCGAAGAACTCGGTCATGCTGGCGTTGAAGTGCTCCTGCCCAAAGGTTTTCACCAACCAGCCGATATCGGCCGGCGCGAAGGATCGATAGTGCCAGCCAGTGCCTTCCACGAATCCGTGGCTATCCTGAGCGGGATTGAAGCCCGGCACCCATGTCCCGTCAGCATTGCGCGGACGGAAGAAGTCATCTTCGGGATTAAAGAGATTGCGATAGTAGAGAGCGCGGTCGTACATGCGCTTCGCATCGTTGGTCTTGCCAAGCGCAACCGCTAGACGGTACAGCGAAGCATAGGCGAGCGTATATTCCTGGGTCATCGCAACGGAGCCATAGGTGACCTTGTCAGCCGGAAGGTAGTGGAGCGTATTCATCCACTCGACGCCTTCTTCGCCCACATACTGACGGTCGGGCGGCGGCGCTTTGGTGGCATCCTTCAGCATGCCTTCCCATGCTGTCTTCATGTCGAAGCCGTGGAGCCCATCGAGCCACGCCGTCGCAAGTGCGATGGAGAGCGGGCTGCCATCCATGTCCTCCGTGTAGAGATTGATCTGTGGCCAGCGATCGATCCAGCCTCCCTGCTCGTACATCAACACCACGGACTGCGCCATGTCCTGCATGCGCTGCGGCTCAATCATGGAGAGCAGTGGCATTTCACTGCGGTAGATATCCCAGCCGGAGAAGTTGGCGTACACATGGTGGCCGGTTGGAATGGTATGGATCTTGCTATCGAATCCGAGGTAGCGTCCATCCGCATCGTCAAAGAGGGAAGGCATGAGCAGGCTGTGATAGAGCGCGGTGTAGAAGACCGTTCGCCGCTCGGGCGAGCCGCCCGAGACTTCGATGGTGCTGAGTTCCTTGTTCCAGGCGCGGTCAGCGTCACGTCGGATCGTGGCAAAGTCACGGCCTACGGCTTCGGCTTGGAGATTCTTTTCCGCGCCAGCGACATCGACAAACGAGATGCCGATCTTCGCGGTAACACTCTGTGGCTGTTGGGATGCTGCCCAACTTGCGTAGGCGCCAGTAGATTGCTGGTGAGTGGTCTGCTCCGTTGCGCGTCCGCCCTCAACGACTGTTCCGCCACGGTCCTGATCATCCACCCACTTGCCGAACCACGTGCCGAACGAAGTAAAGGGTCGGTCGAACTGCATGACGAAGTAAACCTTGTAAGTCGGTGTCCGATTGCAGAAGAGGTGGTTCTCGACAAATCCTTCGATGCGCCGGTCACCAACGACGCGGATGGAGGATGCGGCCGTGTCGTTCAGCGTGTGGCTGATGGGCACCAGGATGTTGGCGACCTTGCCAGCAGGAAAGGTGAATCTTGCAGCGCCGGTCCGTTCAGTAGCACTTAGCTCCGCGTTGATGCCCCATTCAAGAAGTTGCACCTGGTAGAAGCCTGGTGACGCCGTTTCGCTCTTGTGCGAGTAGGGCGTTTGAAAGTCGGAGACCTGCGTGACGATCGGCCCAGTGGTCGCGGTAAAGAATACGTCGCCCTGATTGGCGCAGCCGACCCCGCTCAAGTGGGTCATGCTGAAGCCTTTGAGCGTGTTCTGAATGTAGTGATAGCCGTAACCGTGATCTTCCGTGTCCGGGCTGAGCTGCACCATGCCGAAGGGTCTGACGGCCCCGGGGTAGAGGTAGATGCCGTCGTTCGGATCGCCGCCCGTGCCGATCAGCGGATTGACGCTGGATGCGGGGCCGGCCGGTGAGGTGCTGTTCTGGGCATCGGCAACGCTCCCCGACAGCGTCAGCAGAAGGACAAGGAGAGTGCACAGGGAGCGTCCGGCGAGATGGTTCGCGCATGGCACACTAACCTTCTTACCGGGTTGGAAGTGTCTATCCATGGTTCAACTCCGATCAATGAAAACAAAGCGGCGTGGGCATGCGGAAAGATCGTGCGCTTACGGGCTCAGACCACAACCTCAGCAAGCGGAACGGGTCTCCTTTCGCGAGCAGACCGGATGGCGGCAAACGCGACTCTCGTGGCAAGCACCGCGGCTTCGACGCCGCAGACCTCGGGCCCACTGCCCAGGATCTGATCGACGAAACGCTCTAGCGCGTGGGCGTGCCCTTTATCCGGCTCGGCGGTGAATTGCAGCAGAGGATCGTTGTGCGCGACGGCCTCGTCGCAAGCTGCGCGCTTCTTTGCGAGCCAGCCAGGAACGCCGCCCTCCATACCTATCTCCGGATGCCTATCATGCACCATGGGGTACGTGGTTCTGGCGGGCGCGCCTTCGATTGCAGCCGTGCGTACCTCCAGCATGTGGTCAATGGCGAGATATCCACCATTTCCCATGAACTCGTATAACTCCTTGCAATATCCCATGGTGCCGCTGTTCCCGATGACGATGGTTGCCAGCGCGCCGCTTTGATAGCGCACAATCACCGCCATGTTCAACATCCCTGTTTCGACGGCCGTCACTTCGATCGGTTCTTCCGCAAGAAACCAATTGCAGACGTCGGTGAAGTGCGTCATCTCAAAGAGCATGGGACCATGCGGTGCTTGCGCTTTGTCGAACACCCAGCCTTTCCAGCTGTACCAGTCGTCGTTGATGCGCACAGAGACCGAGGGAACTCCATCGTCGGGAAGAGCGGGCAGGTTGTCCCCTTCGCGGTGCCAACGCCAGGGGCATGGTTGCGGATGGGTCATGTGCTGCCGGAAGATTCGGTGTGCGTCGACCATTGCGGGGCTGGCACGGCGATTGTGGCCCACGCAAAACGGAATGCCGGAGGCAAGGACCACTTGTTGAATCTCGCGCATCGCCTCGAGGGTGATCGCCAGCGGCTTCTCGACGTAAACCGGCTTGCCGGCGCTGGCTGCAAGTGCGATCACCGGGAGACGTAGCTTCTCTGTCGTGGCCAGGCAGATCATATCGACTTCAGGATCTGCGATGGCGCCCTCGTAGTCTTTGCGGATGTGTCTCGCACCAAAGACATCGCGGCATTCCGCCAGCACGGCGTCATCCAGGTCAACGCAGGTATGAAGGATCATCCTGGAGGACCCAACAATGTTGGGAATATGTTGAGAGCGAGCAACCGAGCCGCAACCAATGACGGCAACACGCAGAGGCAGGTTTTCAGCTGACGGTCTCACGATGCGGGTATGCTCCTTCCCGAGCTGTTTGGCGCAGAGGTTCGATGAGCCGCCTCCGGGTCGAGCTGAGCGAAGTAGTCTCTCCGGGAGACGAGACCGAACTGTCGCATGATTTCGTCGACGGAAAGGTCGGCCGAACGCGACTCCAGGACGAATAGGCAATTGGGTTGATCGAAGCGAATCCGCACCTTTTCGCCGTAGTGCCGCTGCACGTCCTGAAGCTTCTCCTGGTTAAAGTCCGCGAACAGGCTTACCGCATCGAAGTTGATTGTCGCCTGCTGCAACGGCGTACCAAAGCCGCCGCGTAAGGTCTCGGAGCGAAAGCCGCCTGCCGCCAGCTCCTTGCCATCGCGATCGAGGATGCGACTCCACGGCGAGTAAGACAGAACAAACGGGACGCCATACGTGACGGCACAATAATCCAAAGAAGCTCCTGCAGGCGTCATGCTTGGGATGACGAAAAGGTCCGCACCCGCTTCGATCTGCGGATCGAAGACGTGGTGTGGAAAGTAGATATCGATGCAGATGGCTCCGCCCAGAGTGAGGCCCTCCCAGCGAATGGGGGCCGACGGTGCAGGTTTGACACCAGCAAGCCGCTCGCCTGCAGCGGGAGCGCGTTTTTGATAGAAGCCCAACTCCGATCCGTCGTGCGAAAGAATATAAAACCGGTTTGCAAGAGCGGCACCGTCGCGGACAAGCAGTGGCAGCACAAGCGATATATGGTGCTTAGCCGCTGCTTCACACAACAGCGCTGTCTCCGTCCGCCAGTCTTCCAAGGCGAGCTCTTCAAGAGGGAGGTCGCCCGTAGACCGCTGGAAAAGATTGATCGTCTCAGGCAGCACCGCGAGGTTCGCCCCCTGGGCTGCGGCGGCTTCAACCCAATGGGCGGCCTCGCGTAGAACCGCCTGCAGATCGGAAAATCCTCGATCCCTGAGGGCAATCGTCGCAATCGTCTTTTCGTTCATGGCACCTGCGATCCACGATCAACCTGGGGTTGGAATCGCGCTCGCCGTGCGATTGCGGGCAATGACAGACAAGGATCAGGCGAGATGATCCCGCATACGCTAGGACAACCAGCGGTCCAGATGTTCGGCTACGAATTGGTCGTCGTTCAGCCAAGGATACTCTGCATAAACTCGATCGATTTCTTCGAGTTGCCCGGATGAAAGCGCTTCAGCGGGATCCAGGCACCAAGGTCCAGTCAGGAGCCCTTGTCTCTGCAGAACTTCGTGGATCCCTGGGATGCAGCCTCGAAACTCATGCCTGGCGTCGAAGATGGCTGCATTGGCGTCCGTGATCTCGGCGGCCCGTGCCAGCACTGAGTCCAGGCACGCACAGTTGCGCTTGGCCTCCTGGACGGACTGCAGCAGCTCAACGGCCCTCCGCGTCCACACGGCCCACTGGCCGAGTAAGCCTCCGACAAAGTGCGCCGTGCGATCGCCAAATCGGAACTCCGTGAGAAGATCGGCCACGATGTTGTCGTCGTTACCGGTATAGAGAGCGATCTCGGAGCTGCGCCCGCTGTGGGCCACCGCGCGCAGGACCTCCACCGTCTGATATCGGTCGAACGATGCGACCTTGATCGCCACGACGGACTCGATCTCGACAAACCGCTCCCAGAAGTCGGCATTCAAAGGACGCCCGCCGACGGCCGACTGTAAGTAGAAGCCGATGATCGGAAGATTCTCACCGACCGCGCGGCAGTGCTCGATGAGTTCGGCGTTCGAAGCGTCGGACAGAGCAGCCAGGCTCAGCAGCCCGCCGTCATACCCAAGTTCGCGAATGGTTTCTGCTTCGGCGCACGCCTGGTGCGTATTGCCGCAGATGCCGCCGATCTTCGCCAGCTGCTTTCCTGTGCGCCGCTCAAAGGCTCGAACCTCTTCTATCGCCAGTTCAAGAACCGGTTCAAAAAGGCCCACGTTTCCATCGCGGATTGAGAACTGCGTAGTGTGAACGCCCACAGCGACGCCACCGCTGCCCGCGTCGCAGTAATAGCGGGTGAGCGCCCTTTGGCGCCGCTCATCGAGGCGCAACTCTTCTGTCAGCGCCAGCGGGTGGGCGGGGATGACGAGACCTTGCTGCAGGAGAGAGCGAAACTCTTGGGTACTGTGTGACATCAGAACCTTCCATCCGTGACCTGAAACTTCGTTGCTTTATTCAGGGCGGAGCCTCCGGACTCCACCCACGTCGCCACCGCCTCCATGAGTTGGTCCGCTGACACTTCGGGATATCCCAGGGCTGCATGGCAGGCGTCGGCGTTGCTCAACAGGGCAATGCCTTTGGATTCACCCTTGAATTGCGGCTCACGCTCAAAGCGCTGCGCGAAGAACTCCGCCGCTCGCCGCACCTGAATTGTCTCCGGGCCGGTTACGTTGAGGATGTGCGCCGGAGAGGAGCACAGCGCGAGTGCCCGTATCGCGTAGGAGTTGGCGTCGCCCTGCCACAGCACATTGACCGCGGGTACGGAAAGATCGACCGCCTTGCCCTCGTAGACCTGCCGGGCAATATCCACCAGCACACCGTAATGGAGATCGACGGCGTAGTTGAGCCGGAAAATAAGGCACCGGGTTTGGAAGTGCTTGGAGTAGTACTCAAAGATGCGCTCGCGGCCCAGGCACGATTGCGCATATTCACCGCGCGGCGCGGGAGTGTCACTCTCGACGCAACCACCCTGCTCCTGCGTCACAAATGGGTAAACGTTCCCCGTAGAGAAGGCCACGATGCGGGACTCACGGTAGTGCTGCGCCACCTGCGCGGGGACGATTGTGTTCATCGCCCAGGTCAGCTCGGGATCTCCTGCGGAACCGAACTTTCGTCCAGCCAGGAAGAGCACATTGGGTACCTGAGGAAGGGACTGAACCTGGCCCGGGTTGAGGAGATCGCAACTCAACGTCTCCACGCCAGTGTCCTGCAGCTCTGCAACGGCGCTCGGAGACTGGAAGCGCGAGGCTGCCAGAACACGGCCCTTGCGGCCTGTTTCACGCAATGCCAGTTGCAGGCGGCGAGCCAACGTGGGGCCCATCTTGCCGCCGGCGCCCAGCACAATCGTGTCCCCTTCAAGTTGCTGCGCAAACGCGAGGTCTGCGGCGTTTGGCAGCATAAGCAACTGATCAAGTTCTTGTTCGGACCTAGGCGAGATCATCGGTTGAGGAACACTCCGCAGCAGCCTGGGAGGGTTGGTGCCCATGGGCTGCTGATGCTTGGAATACGTTTGAGAGTTTCGTAATGCGGACATCAAGTCTGAATACCGGATTAGACTATGACAAAGTTTCTCAAGCTGTCAAGCCAAGCAGGGATGTTCAGCCGCGCAGCCAGCTGGCAGCCTGTGCGGCGTGCTGATACGGCACGCTCCAGTATTCGAGCGTGTTCCACTCGATCGCGGTGGACTGCTCGAGATACGGTGAGTCGTCGGGGCGTCCGATGAAGCCGACGACCATTGCTTCCGGCAGCTGCGGTATCCGAAACGAGTAGCCAACCGGTTGGCGGTAGCCAATTCCCGAGAACAGAGAGCGGTTGCAGATGTTGTGTCCCAGGCACCAGTGCAGCAGACGTTCCGCGGCCGGACGCCAATGCGCCTGGTCGAGCACAGCAGCGCCGCGCGCGAGCAGATGCGCGTGCGCCATCAGCACGGAACTGGTTCCATGCACGATGCCCTGCGCGTTGAACGGGTGCATGAATGTGCGTACGCCGTAACCCGCGCCGGCGTCCCGGAAGAGCTGGCGCTCAGGCTGCGGAGGATGAGTGTAGATGCCGTAGGGCGTCAGGGCGAACGGGTTGCTGGTGCTGTCGGCGAGCAGGTAGCGCTCCACGTAGGTGATCACTGCTTCGCGTGCCTGGCCTGCGAGAGCGTTGCAGGGAAGCCGCGAGCGCAGCTCCCAAAGCCGTAGCAGCGCGAAGGCCGGCTCCGCTGTGAAAGCGATGGAGCGAAAGGCATCCGTCGCTGCGTCGTCTTCGAGGAAGAACCCCGCTAGCCCATCGTCACGAATTACCTGCCGCTGCAGTAGCTGCTGCGCGAGCGTCATCAACCGGCTGACGTCTTCGCTCTCGTCGGAGTGGAGGTGCATCTCCAGTCGTGCGCGCAGCTCGGCAGCGACGAACAGGGTGCGCCCGTCGTGGCCGCGCTTCGTCCCGAAGTCAGCAGCGCGGCGGGCCAGACTATGGCACGCGTGTGACTCTGCGACTGGAAAATGTCGCGCGGCTCGTGCCTGCATCTGCACGAAGCTCCACTGCACAAGCGGGTTGTACGTTGTGCGCACCCTGCGCTCATCCCCAGAGTCCGGGATATTGTCAGTCCACCGATTGTCGCTGGCATCGCCAAAGCAGCCTGGATGATTCTCGAACCACCAGTGACGCTCGGAGGAGAGGCCACTCCCCGCAGGAGCGCAGCCGCCGGCGACATCTTCGTATACCTGTCCCGAGGTTGCGATCATGCGATGAAAAAAGCGATTGCCCCAGCGCAGCTCTTCCAGCACTGCATCGGGAGTCTGGCCACCTCGTTGAAGATCCTCTCCGCAGCGTTCCTGAATGGTGAGAAGGGCTTCGACATGCGGAAGCGTGAATGCCAACCACTTGCGGAAGTCGCCCGCATCGTGCCATCCGCCCGTAGCCGCGTAGGTGGATCCATCGACGTCCAGCACACCATCATCGAGATGACACGCATCGTGAACGCCAAAGATGGAGCAGCCACAGCGCTGGGACTTCAGGAAGGTCAGATAGCCCAGGATGATGCGGTCGTAGATGCCTTCGCGAATCGCAAAGGGCGGTGAGATCTGTTCGTCGATCTCAATCTGGTAGCTGCCCGGCGTCGTGAAGTCGCTGAAGTCTGCCTGCCACAGTGTTCCCCAGCGCGTTTCCATGCGGCGCAACTCGTTCTTATAGAGCAGAGGGGATGCGGCATCCAGCAGCAACCTCCCTTGCAACAGGTCGTATGGAGCAGGGAATCGCGCGGAGAATCCAGCAGCAGCAGGCGGTCTATCGCGTGGTAGGCGCAGACAGTTCTGGCGAAGATAGAACGGAATCCGGTCGGGAAGGTTCTGTGCGTCGCCGCCGAGCAGCGTCAATGTCTTCGGGCTGTTCGGCAGATAGCCGAGGTGACTTAAGCTAAGTTGCATGCTCATCACTATCCACGATCCCGCGCGAGTTGTGCATCCTGATCGGCATGACGGCCTACGACCTGGAGCCCATACCGCGCGCGGTCCCTACATGCCCAAGCTGCAGCGATGCCTTGCGCGCCGCTTCCTTCACGAAGACCGCAAAGGCCGCCTCGTTCTCCGGGGAAAATTCTTCTAGTGGCAGCGTAAGGCTGATTACGGCTGCAGGGCTGCCCTCATCTCCGCCGACCGCGGCGGCAAGCACCCAGTAACCCGGCAGTAGTTCCTCCACGTTGCGCGCATAGCGCATCTTGCGCAACTGCGCGATCTCCTGCTTCATCTTCGTAAGCGAGGTGATAGTGCTGCTGGTGTACTTCTCCGTGCTCTTTGCCATGATGCGCTCCAGGTCGTCGGGAGCCATGCCTGCGAGGAAGATTTTTCCGGATGCGGTTGCATTCAGCGGGCGGCGTAGGCCGACATCTGCGAATGCGTGCGGCGCGCCGGTGTAGCCCACAGAATGGATGAACAGCACGTAGTCCTGATCGAGGACGCCGAGTTGCACTGTGCCCGGCACCTGGCGCGCGAGATCCTGCATGGGGAAAAACGCAGCCCGGTAGAGCGGTGAATGACGCAGGTACCCCGAGCCGACCCACAGCGCATGGCTGTTCAGCATGTATCGCCGGGTGACAGGTTGCTGCGTGATTAGGTTTGCTTCCATCAGGGTGGTGCAGAGTCGATGCGCCGAGGCCTTTGGACTATCGAGCTTGGCCGCAATATCCGTGAACGTCAGTTCGAAGGGTTCTTCGGCCAAAAATTCCAAGACTTTCAGGCAACGCAGCGTGGAGCTCATCGCAGTGGATTTCCTCTTCATATAGCCACCCTCTCACAGTGGGGCTTGACAGCGCAACGCGACTTCGGCTACGTTGATTCTCATTACACGCTGATCCGCAATACAAACCTCTGTTTCGCATTGCGGAACCACAGCAGCAAAAACAGAGAAGACAGGCCCCAGCTTCGAAGACATCATAGGGAGGTCCAAGTGACCATGAGCATAATTGCATCGCGTTGGATGAAAAGAGACGTAGGCGCACGGGCATTGATCTTTCTCTTTCTTGCAGTCTGCTGTTCCGGAATTTCTGCGCGCGCGCAAGAGGTGACTGCAACGATCAATGGCACCGTGACGGATCCCGCTGGCCGGGTTCTGACCAACGCGGAAGTCACAGCCAAGGACTTGGATCGTGGCACTGTCTGGCCTGTCAGAACGAACGGATCGGGTTTCTACAGCCTGAGCCATCTACCCGTCGGCCGCTATGAAGTGCGCGTAAAAGTAACCGGCTTTGAGGCGGCGGTTGAGTCACCCATTGAACTTCAGCTCAATCAGGTTTCAGCTATCAACTTCCGGTTGGTGGTTGGCTCTGAAAATCAGACCGTTCAAGTCACCACCGAGGCGCCGCTGTTGCAGACCGATACGACCGATGTCGGCACGGTCATCGACGCGCGCACCAACGTCAGCTTGCCGCTGGCCAGCCGCAACTATCTGCAGCTTACGCTTCTGACGCCAGGTGTTGTGACTGTACAACCCACAGGATTTGAGAGCGGCCAAAACGCTGGACAGGTCGCGCGTCCGGAAATCAACGGAAACCGCTTCGATGCGAACAGCTTCCTGCTCGATGGCATGGACAATAACGATGCTGGAAGCAATTACGTTGCATACTCTCCGCAGCCTGACGCAATCCAGGAGTTCCGAGTCATCACGCAGAATGCTCCTGCTGACTTTGGCAACTATATGGGCGGCGTTATCAGCGCCTCGATCAAGGAAGGCACAAACTCCTTCCACGGCTCCGCTTTCGAGTTCTTCCGCAACGATAAGCTGAACGCGAACCAGTGGATGAACAAGCTGATACCGGGTAGCATTATTCCCCGCCAGACGCTGCGTTGGAACGAGTTTGGAGGCGCCATTGGCGGCCCAATCTTGAAAGACAAGCTCTTCTTCTTTGCCGACTACGAGGGCGAGCGCTTTGACTTTCCCAGCACATCATCCACCATCACAGTATTTACCGCGAAGGAGCGTACAGGCGACGTCTCTGAACTGGTGGCAGCAGGCAAGAACATCGTCGATCCGCTAACCGGCCTACCCTTCCCGAATAACGTCATTCCGCAAGACCGCCTAAGTACAGCAGCTTTGGCCATTGTTAATTCGAAATATTACCCCACGCCGATCAATAGCTTGCTTCAGGCGAACGCGTACAACACGACTGCAGTCAAGACCGACGACGACCAGGGTGACGGCCGTATCGATTACGCCGCAAGTGATAAGGACCACTACATGGGTCGTTTCTCATACTCCCATATGACGAACCCAACCCTCAACTCATTTGACCTCGACTACAACCCATACAATGTGGTTTCGACGTGGAACTTCGTCACCGGATATACGCGGACGATATCGCCGAGCATTGTGAACGATGCGCGTCTGGGTGTGAACTACGTCCAGGTCGGACAGAACCAGACCACGTCAAACTTTTCAGGAAACGCAGAAACCTTGTTCGACATTCCTGGTTTGACTACAAGTTTCCTACCCGCCATGAGTTTCAGCGGGGGGTATGTGAGTGGTTTTGGCACCAAGGTCAGCGTCACCGACAACTACGACACCTCGATTCAATATTCGGATGTTCTGAATTGGGTGCACGGGAAGCACAATACGCGCGTCGGCTTCCAGGGATGGCGGATCCGTACCAATGGATTGTTCAATAGCAACAATGGACAGGCCGGAAGCTTCGGCTTCGGTTCCCAATACTCGGGTAGCCCCGAATCGAACTTCCTGCTCGGCTTGCCCACCTCAGTTGGTGCTGGCGACTTAGGCTCGGAGTGGGGACAACGGAACAATGTCTTTGCCGGCTTCGTTCAGGACGACTGGAAGGCGACCGAGCGGTTGACGTTCAATCTCGGTCTCCGTTATGAGACACACACACCTTTCGTTGAGGCCCACAACAAACAGGTTAACTGGGATCCGCAGACAGGTAATTTCGAGTTGCCCGATCAGAACGGCAATAACCGCGCACTCTACAACTCGTACAACGGCTACGGGAATTACCAGCCTCGCGTCGGCGTCGCTTACCAGTTGATGGCAAAGACCACGATTCGTGCCTCTTACGGATTGTCGTCGTTTATGGAAGGCACGGGTCTGGGACTGCGTCTGCCTGGTAACCCGCCGCAACCGATTGCGGCCAGCGCCAATTACAGTACCCTTGCCTATCCGACGACAACGCTGGACCAGGGCTTTACCCCGATCGCCGTGCCTGCTGGATGTACGATTGCCGGTTTGGAGAGCGCCGCCCCGATCTGTTACAAGGGCGCCATCATCTACTCGTGGGACAAGAAAGTACAGCCGGCACACTCGAATCAGTGGAGCCTGTTTGTGGAGCACGAGTTCTCGCGGTCGGCCACCGTTCAGGTGGGATATGTTGGGCAATCGACCACACACCTGACCAACGCAGAGTTGCTCACGCAGCTTGTGTGGGACTCGCCGGGTGTGGTCAGCCCATCACCATTCTTCGCAAATAACCGGCAGTATATTGACCAGGTAGCGTATATCTTCGGCACGTTCGCGGAGGCACACCAGAACTACAACGCCTTGCAGGCCCAGGTGCAGGGACGACTGAACCACGGCCTGTCGTATCTGCTCAGCTACTCCTGGTCTCGCTGCATGACCAATTCACAAGGATTCTGGGGAGAAGGCGGACAATCATCAGCGCCGAGTGCCTGGTGGCAGAACACATACAATCCGTCGTGTGAGAACGGAGCCTGCTACTACAACGTTAGGGGCGTCTTCACCGGCTATGTGATTTATGAGCTGCCCTTTGGCCGCGGCAAGCAATTCGGCGCCAATATGAACAAGGTCGCCGATGCTGTGGTGGGTGGCTGGAAGTTGAATGTGATACCGACCTTCCGCGGCGGTTTCCCGCTCACGCTTAGCTCAAATGACGACCACTCCGGCACCAACTCCTTCCAAAACCGGCCGAATTGCTTAGCGCCACCGCATGTGCTGCATAAGCAGCCCATCGGAAACGGATTCTATGGGTATCGGTGGTTTGATCCCGCTTCGTACCAAGAGCCTAGCGCTGGTTATTTCGGCAACTGCAGTGTGAGTTCGGTCTACGGCCCAGGCGAGCAGAACATCGACGCAAGTCTTGCCAAGATCTTCTCCATCACCGAGCATCAGAATGTTGAGTTCCGCGCCGAGTTCATCAACGTCTTTAACCACACGATCCTCGATGCGCCGAGCAATGGAGGCATCAACATTACGAATCCGGATGGCGGCACAATCGGTCAGATCAATACGTCAGAGGGCGCACGTAACATCCAATTCGCCCTGAAATATAACTTCTAACCCGGTCTTACACGCCGGCTGAAAACAATCATCTCTAGTGACACGGTGTCTGGCTATCGGCCGGCAGCACAAATCGAGGTCTGACGCCGTGTTTTCTCTTTCTTCCAAATGCCCCCAGGAGTTACAGGGGGAACTTCTTCCAACCGCCTCGCTCGTCTGCACGAAACCCTGACTGGTGCGTTGGTAGGGTCTCTTCACCTAATATTCATTGCATGCAACGTACCGGCCACAAGACCGCTGGATGGGGATGATGAAAAACAGCGATCTCATTGCTTATCTCAAGCCGATCGCCTCTCAGTTCAGCCGGGCCGATGATATCGAACTGGTTGACATCACCGGTCGCGTCACCGACATCCAAGCGGCCAAGCATCGTCTTGTCATGCGCCTTTCTCTGCCAGCAGGCCTCTATCGCGGCCGTCTGGAGACCATACCCGGCTCGTTCGATATGGCCACCGCGATGATCGAGATGGTCCGAGCCCCCGACGGGAAGCGAGTGCCGGTCGGGCCATGGGATCTGGATCACATCCACAATGTGATGGCCATGCCGACGGTTCGCACGTACATCAATGGCAAGCTCAAGGGCGGACTCTGGTTCTCCATGCCAGGGCCAGAGGAGATCGCGGAGGGGCGTCTTACCGCGGAGTTCGGCTTCGAAGCGCAACAGGGTGCCAACGACATTGTGCTGGAGTTGATCGAGCGTGACCGCCAGCGCATGGACTGGGGAAGGCTTGCGTACCTGGAACTGCGCGAAGATGAGCGACATCCAGTCTCGCTGGAGCCAACGACGATCAGTCATCCACGCATCTTTCTCCATCCGCATGAGGTGGAGCAGGTCCGCGAACGCTGGCAAGGTACTACCGAGTTAGAGGAACTCCGGGAACAATTATCCACCGAGGACCTCGTCTACCTGACGGACAACAGCCAGGGAACGCTGGAGCTGGCCTGCCTCTTCTACGCACTTACGCGCGATCCGGTGATCGGGGCAAGGGCCAAGGATCGGATACTGGAACTTGTGCATGCGCCAACCTGGAGCGGCCGCCCCGATCCACTGCTGATGGGCGGCGACAACGATCGCGGCATTAGCTTGCGGCTTTACCTTACAGCGCTTGGCTGGGACTATCTGCAACCCCTGTTGAACGACTCCGAACGCAACGCCATGCTGGCAAAGGCTGAGGAGTACATCGGGAAGATGTACGACTTCACCCTGCTGCAGCGTGGCTACATGGGGTGTCCAGCTATCGATCCGCACTCGCTCGGTGCATGGAACGGCACCGCGATTGCCTGCATGGCTTTCTTCGATGAGCTTGCCATCGCACGCCGCGCGCTGCCATTCTTCCATGGCCAATTCTGCGAAAGCTTGAAGCTCTTTCCGGACAGCGGCAAAGCGGCGTGGGCAACCTACTTTCCCTTCCACCTCGTTCTCTATCTCGCCGCAGCGCATAGCTTCGGTGGAAAAAGGCCGGAGCTGGACACGAGCGCTTTCCTTGACCATCTTGGAGAGGCATTGTTGGCTAGTTTCGAAGTGCCGAATAGCCAGGAACTGCAGCGCGGTCTGCGGACCCGGGAGCACCGATTTCTCACCGCGTTCCTCTGCTGCTACCATCCCACCCCAGGCATCGATTCCATCTACCGCGCCTTCGCTGATAGAGAGAGGCGTGCGACCGGCGACCTTGTGCTGGGCATCTTCGATCTGCTCTATGCGCCGGAGGCTGCCGGCCCCATCGCGTCCTTCCCGGACCGGCCGCTCTTTGCCAAGGATGTGGGCGATCTGATCGCCTGCGTGCGGGGCGAGCACACCATGGCAGTGTCTGTAAGTGGCGGCCATAAAGCTGGCCGCAAGGCTGTTTTTCACCTGATGCCGCAAAACCGAGAGTTTGCTCCGTCCATGGGAGCGCTGGATGTCACCGTCGACGGAATACCGGTGATCTGCAATATCAACATGGGACAGTATGGCCTCAATAGCGCGTTGACGAATACCATGTGCTTCGAGGACGGCGGTGTGCTCACCAACGGCCAGTATCTGAACGGCGCCGTTCCTCCGGAGAGCTGCGCGGTCATCCGACGCTGTCTCATCGATGATCGCTATCTCTACGCCCACATCGTCGTCACCTATGCGCTCGATCCGAAGCTCTGCGTGCGACAAGCCGACAGGGTGTTTGTACTCGATCGCAACACAGGGGTGATTGCCCTGTCGGATTCCTTCCATGGCGACCGAGCCATACAGTTCGCGACGCACCTTCATTGCTCAGGATCAGTGACGGATCTCGGCGATGGGCAATACCGCCTCACGGGCGGCCACGCAAACCTGATCGCGGGGATTAAAGGTGGCAACAAAGGTCTGGAGGATGCAGAAGCAGGAGAGATCTTCGTTCAGATCCTAAACAGTTGCCCCTCCGCACGTGTCGTCGTGGAAGAACCCACCTGGGTCCCGGGGTACATCTACGGATTGAACAATACGGGTAAGGAAGACATCAGCGAAGGGCGCTTTCCGCGCTATCGCCGCTGGCGCCTGGAAGCATGCGAACCGGTCGAGCATGGCTCATTCCTGGTAACGCTCGGTCCTCGCGCTGGACAATCTGAGTATCTTGACGGCACGGTATCGCTGCCGCAAGGCGGTCGCATCCGATTTGGCTACGCCACATTGGCAGCGCTCGGCGTCGAGTGTGATTGCGAGTGTCTGCTATGGGAAGACGAGACCCAACGAATTATGGCGATGGGCCTCCGCCGACTGCGCCATGGCGCCAGCGAGCTTGCCTTTACCGTGCCTGTCGACGTGACCTACAACGCACACAAAGGAGAGGGCACCCTCTACGCGCAGGGAGCGCTCGAGCCCGAAAGGACATCCGGTTTCCGGCTCGATCCCTGGGTGCCGATTGGCGAGGAGAGTTGGAAGACGTTCAACACGAATCGCACGGTCTTCACGAAAGCGTTGGTCAACACAACAGATCCAGAGGTGAAAGCGTGAGCAGTGAAAAATCAATCGAGGTGGCAATCCTCGGCAGCGGGCAGATGGGGGAGAACATCCTGCGCCATCTTGAGGACAGTCCGCTGGTCCGCGGCATCACCATCTTCGACCTGGACCCTGAACGGATGGAGAAGTTGAAGCAGGACTTCGGCGTGAAGACCGCCGCAACCCTCGAGGATATACTGCAGGATCCGGAGATCAAGCTCGTCTTCATCACGGCCTCCAACAATGCCCACAAGGAGCTGACCGTGGCAGCACTCGAGGCCGGGAAAGCTGTGATGTGCGAGAAGCCAATGGCGACCACACTTGCGGACGCGGAAGCAATGGTGGAAGCCGCGGAGCGCACGAAGGGGTTCCTCCAGGTCGGCTTCGAACTGCGTTACTCGCACCTTTACACCACCGTCAAGGGGTGGATCGACGATGGTCTTTTGGGCCGTGTACTCAATACGCAATGCACGTACTCAACAAGCGCCTGGGGGCGGGATGCTGTGTGGCGCGTAGCCTCAAAGACAAGTGGCGGAATGTTCGGGGAGAAGCTCAGCCACTACGTGGATCTGGTTCGCTGGTGGGTCGGTGACTCCGTGGAGGAGGTGTATGCGTCGTGTGCGCCGAACGTGATTTCGTACTATGAGGTCCACGATAACTATCACTGCACCTTTCGCTTCAAGAACGGCGCTGTCGGTCATCTCACCTTCATGATGGGGCCTGCCAGCACATTTAAAGGAGACCCGTTGCAGAATGCTGTCTCTCAACAGGCAGGCGACGGCCATATGCTCCGGTACATGATTTACGGAGAGAAGGGCGCTGCCGAGACTGACGTTTTTCCGCGGACCATCAAGCGGTGGGAGTTCGGTGAAAACGACTACGGCCAGACGAGCGCCTGGTTGCAGAACGAGACGTGGGATCCGGAGCGGGATTTCGCTTACTTCCACAACACTCACGACCAGGCACTCGACATCGTGCGGCGCGTCGCCGCAGGTGAGCCGCCGAGTATCAATCCTCGAGACGCCCTGGAGACGACTCAGCTATGCTTCGCCGCAGAACTCTCCGCAGCTGAACGGCGACTGGTTCGTCTTGATGAGCTGAAATAGAGTGTTGCGATCGACACCCATCTACCGGCGAACCTGGAGGCAAGGATGATGCAGAACGAAAACAGCTCACAAGACGCTGTGCTGCCTCCTGGAGGAACAGAACCGGCTTCAGCCGCAGCCACAACGCTCGCCAGCTATTACTCCGATCGGAAGCTCATGTGGCGCAATGTGCTTTGGATTACCTTCGGCCACTTCGGATCGTCACTGTCGCAGACCATCCTCGAGCCGCTGATGAATCTTCGTCTCAAGTCGATCGGAGTCAGTCAATCCACTGTGGGCCTGATTGTCTCTATCAACCTGTGGGCGGTCAGTTTTCTTGTTATGTACGTCTCGTGGAAGAGTGACCACTGCACGAGCCGCCTGGGCCGACGGACACCCTTCACGCTACTATCGCTGCCCTTCATCCTCATGGCGCTGGTGCTCTTCCCCTTGTTCACGCAAAAGTGGCTCCTGATGGGGCTGATGCTCATCTACTTCTTCTTCAATGACGTGAAGGCCTCGAGCTATCCGCTCCTGGGCATCGACTGTGTATCGAAGGATGTTCTCGCGCGAGTCTCTGGGCTGGTAGCGATCACCATTAGCGCGGCCGGGTTCCTCTCCACGCGGCTGGGCGCGAAGATGGCGGATACTCACCCAGCGCGCGTGTTTTTCATCGGCGCCACCGTCATGACGAGCATGACGCTTCTCGCTCTCTGGCAGATAAAGGAGCCGCCGATCTATCACCCGGCTAAGGGCAATTTCAACATTTTGGCGCCAATCAAGGTTGCTTGCCGTGACAAGCGGATCATGGTGCTGATCCTCGCCATCGCGTTGCTGAACGCATTTCCGATGATCTTTAAGACGTGGGTGTGGTTCTACTCGCTGAGCAAGCTGCATCTCACGATCGGCGAAACCGGGGCCGCCATGTCGTGGGGACTTGTGTTGCAATTCCTTTTTTCGTATCCAGCAGGCTGGTTGATCGACCGCTTCGGAAGCTACCTGGCGTTGTCCATCGGGTGGGGTTTGATGCTGGCACTTGCGCTCAGTTCGATATATGCCACGAACTACCACTGGCTGTTGCTGCTCATGTCTTTGTTCTTTCTCTTCGTGCCTCTGCAGGTGGCAGGAGACACGATTCTATGGAAGACGATGGACTTCGCCGACACTGGTTCCTACACCTCGACGGTCGCACTGGTGCGCAACTTCTGCACTGGGACCGTCATCGCCATCTCCGGCTTCCTTATCAGGTGGACTGGCAGTTATATCGTTGCGTTCTGGTTCGGATTTGCGTTGAGTTCGATTGCGTGTGTCGTCTTTTTCATCTATCGCCACACCATGCGCGGCGAACCGACGCGCGCGTTGCCCACGACGGAGGCGGTAATGGCCGAAGAAGAAGAGATAGGCGGAATCGCGATACACGAACCGCTCGCGATTTCGTAACGTGGCTGTTTCAAACAGCGGAGGGATGGAGAACGTCATGAAAGTCCATGTAGCGAAGTCCCGCGCCGAGCTTGGTCGATTGGCCGCTCATGATATCGGTGAGGCGTTGCGGGAGGGCCTTCGCCGGAAAGACCGCCTTCGCCTGATCCTGGCGGCGGCCCCAAGCCAGAGCGAGATGCTGGCTGCTCTTCGCTCTGAGCCGGACATCGACTGGCAGCGTGTCACGGCCTTCCATATGGACGAGTACATCGGGCTACCGGAGGGCGCGCCACAGCGCTTCGCAAACTGGCTCAACGAGGAGTTCGTCGGTCGCCTTCCATTGGGTCGTTTTGAGCGGATCAATCCCGGAGATGATCCCGAAGCGGCGTGCCAGGCCTATGCGACGCTCCTCGCGGAGGGTCCTATCGATGCGGTACTGCTCGGCATTGGCACGAATGGGCACCTTGCCTTCAACGATCCGCCAGCGGACCTGGAAGATCCTCTTCCAATCAAAGTGGTAACGCTGGACCAGATGTGCCGTGAGCAACAAATTCTGGATGGCAGCTTTGCCAAGCTGGAAGATGTGCCGCGACATGCGATCACGCTCACGATACCCACCTTGCTCAGCGGGCGCGAGCTTTTCTGCTGTGTGTCGGGGCGCCACAAGAACGCGGCAGTGAAGGCGACACTTGAGTCTCCGATAAGTGGCGAATGTCCTGCGACGGCACTGCGCATGCATCCACGATGCACTTTGTATCTAGACACAGAATCGAATTCGATGAGTCAACACCATGGACGCAAGAACTATTACAGGTCGTGATCCCCGCAGTGGCCGTTGTATCGCACTTCTCGTAGAGAACGGCGTCATCGTGCGCGTGGAAGAATTTCCGGGAGAAAGCGACTTCTTTCTCTCACCCGGCCTGGTCGACCTGCAGGTAAATGGATGTGCGGGGTTCGATGTGAATGCTGAGAACCTTACAACGGATGTGATCATAGGGCTGGTCGAGACGATGCTCGTCCGTGGTGTGACGTGTTTTGCGCCGACGATCATCACCGCCCCGGAGGACAAGATCTGCCACGCGATCAGCGTGGTTGCCGAAGCTCGCCGAAGCCACCCAAGGGTGGCCGCGTGCATAACCTACATTCACCTGGAAGGCCCTCACATTTCGCCTTTGGATGGGTATCGCGGGGCCCATCCGGCCGATGCGGTGCGTCCTCCGTCCATCGCAAAGTTCGAGCGATGGCAAAGTCTGGCCGAGGGACGCATCGGTCTGGTGACGATGTCTCCCCATTTTGCCGAGTCCAGCGGGTACATTGCGGCGCTGGTTGGGCAAGGCGTGCACGTTGCAATCGGCCACACGCACGCTTCGCCCGAGCAGATTCGTCAGGCAGTCGATGCGGGCGCTCGCCTTTCGACACACCTTGGAAACGGGATCGCTCGAGAGATCCCGCGGCACCGCAATCCCATCTGGTCCCAGTTAGCCGATGACCGTCTCACAGCGACCTTCATCGCGGATGGCCATCATATTCCATCGGACATGCTGAAAACTATGCTGCGCGCAAAAGGCGTGGAGCACTCCGTGATTGTGTCCGACTCGGTCACGCTCGCTGGCATGCCCGCTGGCGTGTACGACACCCCCGTTGGAGGTCACGTTGAGCTCCGATCTGATGGCAGGTTATGCGTTCTCGGTTCGGAGCTTCTCGCAGGGGCCACGGCTTCATTGGCGCAGTGTGTGGGTAATCTGGTCCGGATGACCGATATTTCCCTTCACGAAGCACTCGCAATGGCCACGGTGAATCCAGGACGATTTGCGGGGGGACGCGGTCAACTCAGGCCAGGCTATCGTGCCGACATTTTACGTTTCCGCTGGCAGAACGAGCTCCTTGTCGAGGAGGTTTGGCTCGCAGGGGAACGCGTCTGTACGGGCGGTGAAACAACCATGAATGGCGGACGGAAGTGACGATGAGACGGATCGGGGCGGTAGACATTGGAGGCACCAAGATTGCCGTGGGGATTGTGCGCGATGACGGTCAGATTCTTCATCGAAGCGAGGTGCCGACCGACGCGAGGCGAGGGTTTCAGGACGCTATACAGCGGATTCGGGAGATGCTACGCCAGGCGATCGAGAGATGCGGCACGATTGACGGCGTTGGCGTTGGATGCCCGGGTCCGCTCGATCCGTTTACAGGAGTGATCGGAGACGTCGGCACGTTACCCGGTTGGAATGGGTGTGATCTCACGGAAGCGCTCGGTGCTCACTTTGGCGTATCCGTTGTGGTTGAGAACGATGCGGACGCAGCGACGCTGGCTGAGTATGCATGGGGCGCAACGCGGACGCGAGGAACGCTGATCTATGTGACGATCAGTACCGGCATCGGTGGAGGCATTGTGCAAAGCGGACGTCTGTATCGCGGTGTTCGCGGGGCCCACCCAGAGTTAGGCCACCAGCTCATCGATCCTTCAGGACCACTTTGTTACTGCACTATATCCGGTTGCTGGGAGAGCCTCGCGAGCGGGTCAGCGATGAGTGCGTGTTTCCACCAGACGAATCCGGAGAGGGGCTCTCTAACGGCCGCGGAGATTTGCACGCTTGCCCAGCAGGGCGACCCACTTGCCTTGCGTGCAGTCAAGCGTGAGGCGCATTACCTGAGCCTCGGGTTGGCGAACCTTGTCACCCTGTTTGCGCCTGAGGTGATCTGCCTCGGAGGCGGCGTGATGCGGAGCAGTGAGTTGTTTCTGGGAGACGTTCGGGCGATGGTGCGAAGCCTTTGTACGCAGGTGCCCGTGGAATACACCACCGTCACGCTGTCGGCGCTGGGAGCGGACATTGGGTTGCTGGGTGCGGCCCAGTCCTGGCTGCTTCGGAATCCATGACGTGGGAGATAGATCGACGCGAACATGCTGCCGAGAGAAAGTCCAATGGCACAGCAAGAGAAGGCTCAAAACAACCCAAACGAGGAGAGACATGCCTAATTTAGCCAGCAATATTCGAGCCCAGCCCGAATCGCTCGCCCACACCCTACGCCATCAATGCGGAGAGGGTGCAGAAGCCTTGAAGCAGGCTGCTGCGCTTCTGGGGTCTGGCAAGAAGATCGTCATCACGGCCATGGGCGCTTCGCTGTTTGCTTCCATCCCACTGCAGTATTTCCTGTCTTCGCTGGGTCTACATGCGGTTGCGGTGGAGGCGGGAGAACTGCTGCACTACCTAAACAACACCTGGAAAGATGCCGTGGTGCTGATGGTTTCGCGTTCGGGTGAGTCGATTGAAATCGCTAGATTGCTCGAAAGAATGAAAGGCGCGGTACCGATCATCGGGGTCACCAATGAACCGTTGAGCCGATTGGCTCGGTCCGCAGATGTGAGCCTTTCTATCGCCAGCTTCAACGATGAGATGGTAGCCATCCAGACGTACACCGGTACGCTCCTGACGCTGCACTTGTTAGGACATAGTGTTGCCGGCTCCTTCGACACGGTCGCAGAAGAGGTCCGAAACATGCTGCCGTCCTTTGCCTCTCTGGTGGAGGCAAGCATGAACGCTCTCGCTGACTGGGACGCATTTCTAGCGTCCCCTGCACCGGTTTATCTTCTCGCGCGAGGGCCGTCTCTTGCATCAGCCCACGAGGGAGCTTTGCTTTTCCATGAAGTCGCCAAGAGCCCGGCGGTGGCGATGCCGATCGCTTCGTTTCGGCATGGTCCGGTCGAGGTCGTAGACCAGAATTTTCGAGGGATAGTCTTCGCGCCGCAGGACGGTACGCGGGAGCTGAATCTGTCGTTGGCGCGCGATTTGATCGACTTTGGCGGCCGCATTCGCGTGATCGGACCATCCGGATCTGCCCTGCGGGATACGCAATGGTGCGATGTTCCGGACGTTGCCGAAACGCTTGAACCCATATTTGAGATCGTGCCGTTGCAGGCGGCGGCCTTTCAATTGGCGATCCTGCGAGGAATGACACCGGGCAGTTTTCGCTACGCGCCGCAGGTGTCGGTGGACGAAGCCAGCTTCAACCAACGATAAGTTTTGCGGTGAAGGGAAACCCACAGGAGAAAATGATGACGCTATTGAGACAAATGCGGAATGCGTCCTGGTTCTGGTACTCGATGATCTGCGTGCTGTGCTGGGGTGCCTGGGCGCTACTCTCCAAACTTGGCTCACGAGAGATTCCGCCGAATACTATGCAGTTTCTGTTCACGGTCGGCACCGTCCCTGTAGGGCTTGCACTGCTGATCGCGCGTCACGGAAAGCTCGAAAAGAGTTCTCGCGGCATCGCCTTCGGGGTGCTCAACGGCTTACTTTCCGGAGTTGGCGGACTTGCGCTCTTCGCCGCCTACCATACCAATGGCAACACGACTCTTATCACAGCGGCGGCGGCTCTCTATCCCATGATCACGGTCGTCCTCGCGATCACGATCCTACGTGAGCGGTTTCGTCCGATACAGGCATTGGGGCTCCTCTTCGCCGCCATTG
>Ga0224557_1000900_pt1 | contig 30713 bp, 27 predicted proteins | sample 714S31014metaG_FD_180677 | JGI IMG/M metagenome (GOLD analysis project Ga0224557, IMG submission 180677) | Peat soil microbial communities from Stordalen Mire, Sweden - 717 S3 10-14 | ecosystem: Environmental > Terrestrial > Soil > Wetlands > Peat | place: Sweden: Norrbotten County, Stordalen... | reverse complement strand
CACCGTCTCCAAGGTGCTGCGCAGCAAGGCGAGCCACAAGAAGATCGCGTCGGTGACGGTTGGCGTCACCGTCACGGACAGCCAGGGCGTCGCCACGCCGCTCAGCGTCGTGGTCAAGCGCCCAAGCTGAGCGCCGAGGCGTCTGGGGGCGGTCCCGCTGGACCGCCCCCGCACGGCCGCCGACCCCCGTGTGCGACCGGCGGGGACCGCCCCGCGTGGTCGCCGACCCCTTGTACGACCGGCAGATGTAGCCTCATGTGCCTATGACAGAGATCAATTCAGTAGCCGTCGTCGGTGCCGGGCTGATGGGCTCGGGGATCGCCGAGTCGGCGGCGCGAGCCGGGGTGCAGGTGATCCTGCGTGACGTCGATCAGGCCGGCGTTGACCGCGCTCAAGACCGCATCGAACGCTCGCTGGCAAGAGCGGTGCAGGGCGGCAAGATGGCCGATGATGAGGCCGCGTCGATCCGCGCCCGGATCAACCTCACAACCGACCTCGGCGCGATCCGTGACGCGGAGCTGGTGATCGAGGCGGTGCCTGAGGACGAGCAGCTGAAGCTTGAGGTGATGACGGCGATCGACGCGGCCGTGAGCGGCACGGCGATCATCGCCTCCAACACGTCGTCGATCCCGATCACCCAGCTCGCGCACGCCGTCAGCAACCCGGAGCGCGTGATCGGACTGCACTTCTTCTCGCCCGTGCCGGTGATGAGGCTGGTCGAGATCGTGACCGCGCTCGACACCAGTGAGGTGACCGTGGCAGCCGCGAAGTCGTTCGCCGCGCGCCTGGGCAAGACCGCGATCGAGAGCAAGGACCGTTCCGGCTTCATCGTCAACATGCTGCTGATCCCGTACCTGATGGCCGCGGCGCGCATGTTCGAGCAAGGCTTCGCGAGCCGAGAGGACATCGACGTCGGCATGAAGCTCGGCTGCGGGCATCCGATGGGGCCGCTCAGCTTGAGCGACTTCATCGGTTTGGACGTGGTCCACGCGATCGGCGTGTCGCTCTACGACGAGTTCAAACGCGACGAGTACGAGCCGCCGCCGCTGCTCAAGCGAATGGTGGCCTCAGGTCGGCTTGGCCGCAAGTCCGGTTGCGGCTTCTATGAATACGGCTAGCGGATATTTCGCGCAACGGAATTTCGGAACGATCCACTTGGCCCGTCGGCCGGAATGCACGCTACCTGTAGAGCTTGATCTCGTCGACGGCCGCGTACTGTAAGTCGGCCGGCAGCCTGGTGATCCAGACCAGGAAATACGAGTACTTGCGCTGGCCGCCATTCAGCCGGATCCGCTGGCCGCTCACGATCGAGGTCCCCAAACGTAGCGGCTGCCAGCCGCTACGTTCGAAGCTCGAGGCCACCGGTTTCACGTTGGAGCCGTAGACGCTTGCTTCAAAGCCGGGTGTCGTCGTGTCGATCACGATCGCACTGGCCGTCGTACCGCGTGTATGTGAGACGTAGATCCCGACGCCCGGCTTGCCGAGTTGGCCTGTGTAGTACCTCTGAGTCGACCACCCGGTGTTCGCGTTGCCGTCGACGGCCAGGCTCGCCTGCCCGTTGTCCTGCTCGGTGCCGCCGATCCCGTCCGGGTTGTAGGCCGTCGCGCAGCTCGCGCAGAGTGACACCGGCTGCGACGCTCCGCCGGGCGGAAGTGCGTCCCCGGTGTGAGTTCGCGAGCTCAACCAGACGCCGACGCCGGCCGCCGCGAGCAAGATGACGGCGCCGAGTACGCCCGTCAACCGCCTGTGCCTGACCACCAGCGGGACCCGCCGCCGGGTGCGCCTAGGGAGCGAGGCCATCACTGTGGTGGCCTCGCCGGTAACACCGCCGGCCCGCTGCGCCTCGAGGGCAAGCAACGTCTCCAGGTCTGCGATCAGCTCCTGGTCATCGGCGTAGCGGTCCTCCAGGCGCTTGGCGGTGGCGGTGTCCACGATCGCGGCCAGGGCTGCTGACGCCTCGGGTCGCTTCGAGCGCACGTCGGGGAGCTCCTCACGCACGTGCTTCATCGCCACTGCCACCTGCGTTTCGGCGCTGAACGGCAGCTCACCGGTCAGCATCTCGTAGAGCACGATCCCAAGTGAATAGAGGTCAGATTGGCCGGTCACAGACTGGCCCAGTGCCTGCTCCGGTGAAACGTAATCGGTCGTGCCGAGTACCCGCCCGTCGTCGGTGAGGCCCTCCTCCTCGAGCGATCGTGCGATCCCGAAGTCAGTCACCTTGGCGGTGCCCTCGTCATCGATCAGGACGTTCTGCGGCTTCACATCGCGGTGCACGATCTGGCGCGCATGTGCGGCCCCGAGCGCCCGGGCGATCTCGATCGCGTAGGCAACCGCCTCCGGAATCGGCAGTTGGCCGAGCCGGCGCAGCCGCTGTTTGAGCGTCTCACCTTCGATGAACTCGAAGACGATGTACGGATGGCCGCCGTCCTCCCCGGCGTCGATTACGCCGACGACGTTTGGGTGCGAGAGCTGCGCCACCGCGCGCGCCTCGCGCCGGAAACGCTCGAGCTGGTCGGAGTCATCGGCCACCTCACGGTTCATCACCTTGACGGCCACCGAGCGCTGCAGCGTCTCGTCGACCGCCCGGTAGACGGTCGACATGCCACCGGCTCCGATCCGCTCCTCCAAGCGGTACCGAGCGCTGAGCGTCATTCCGAGTAGGTCGCTCATCATTGACCATTGTGAACGCGCCGCGCCGGTGCCGGTGCAACCCGGCTGCCGCGCCGGCGCCGTCAGGCGTGGCTAGGGGCGGTTAGGCGCCTACCAGCTTGTCGACGCCGGGCTCGCCGCGGATGCCCATCGGCACCACTTCGATCAGATCATCGCGGTCGGTGATCGTGCCGATCACGGCGCTACTGGGGTGGAAAGACGCCAGCAGGTCCACGGCAGCGTCCGCCTGGTCGGCGGGCACCATTGCCACCAACCCGCAACCCATGTTGAAGACTTCCCACATCTCCGCGGGCGAGATCTCGCCGAACTGCGCGATCAGTTCAAACACGGGCGGCGACGGCAACGGTGCGGTGATCGAGTACCCGACGCCGGCGCCGATCCGCCTCAGGTTCAAGAGGCCGCCGCCGGTGATGTGCGCGAGCCCGCGCACATCGATCGAGGAACGGATCAGTTCGAGCACCGCCCGCACGTAGATCACGGTCGGCTCAAGCAGGGCATCGCCGACGGTCTTGCCGCCGAGCGTTGACGGAGTCGCATCGAGTCCAAGGCCGCCGTCCTCCAGCAGCGCACGCCGCGCCAGCGTCAGGCCGTTCGAGTGGACGCCGGAGGCCGGCAGGCCGATCATCACGTCTCCGGGACGCACGGTAGAGCCGTCGATGATCTGGTCAAGCGCGACCGTGCCAAACGCAGATCCGACCAGGTCAAAGCCGTAAGGCGAGGGGTGCCCGCGCAGAACCTCCGGGACCTGGCAGACCTCGCCGCCCGGGATCTCCACACCCGCGTCGGCGGCTCCGATGCTCAAGCCGACGCCGATCTGGCGCAGCAGCTCCGGGTCGGCGCGTTCGACCGCGATGTAATCGAGCAGCGCGAGCGGCTCGGCGCCCACACAGATCAGGTCGTTGACGTTCATCGCGACGCAGTCGATCCCGATCGTGTCGAAGCGCTGCAGCTGCTCGGCGACGATCACCTTCGAGCCGACGCTGTCGGTCGCGAGCGCGATTCCGACGTTCGGCGCCATGCCACCCGGTAGGCGCATGACGCTTGCGTAGTGGCCGGGCAGCGGAACCGTGAGCGATGGGCGGCCGGTCTCGATCGTCTTCAGCACCCCGACGATCGCGGCGACGCCGCGATCGGCCTGCTCGGTATCCACCCCTGCTGCGGCGTAGGCGTCGGTCACAGGTCCATTGTTGCTGATTTGTCACCGTGCGGAGGGTCGGCGCCGTCGGGCCCAGGCGCCCTGAACCTGACGGCGATCTGCGTTAGGGCTATCGCGCCGCCGATCGCGAGCAGCGGTACGGCCGGGACCAGGTAGCGCAGCGCGAAGCCGCCGGTCGCCGAGGTGCCGAGCAGCAGGGCCAGGCCGCTGCCCGACAACAGCAGGATTTCGCGCCGCGCCGGCACCCTGGTGAGCAGTGCGAGCACGGCCGCCAGCGCCAGTAGCGCTAGCACGGGCCGCGGGACGTGGATGATGCTCCGGTACCGGCGGACCAGGCCCGCGGGCGAGCGCACCGCGAGACGCAGGCCGGGCAGGTCGCGCTTGCGTGCCGCCGGGTCTCTGGCCTCGGCGCGGGCGCTCAACGGCAGCGATGTCGCGCTGATCGCGTCGCCGTAGGCAGTGGCGCCCGGCGTGAAGTAGCGCGCGAAGTCACTCAGCGTCGCGTCAACGAACGCCAGCGGCTGCTGGCGGATGATCGTGTCGGAGAACGAGCTGAGAACCGCGTTGGTGGAGGCGACGCTCGAGATCGACTCCGTCGCCGGCTTGAACAGGCGCTGCGCCGGCGACGGACTCCAGATGTACCAGTCAGGCGCGCTGGGGTGGCTCGCCCGCTGAGCCTCGGACTCGCAGAGCGGACGTGCGGCGGCCTCGAGCTTCAGGCCGTTGCAGTCCGCAAATCCGGCTACCCGTCCGTAGAGCGTCCAGCCGGGGGTCGCGGTCAGCCCGAACACATGGAATTTCGCGTCGACCGCCGCGCTATACGCGAGCAGCGGGACCGCCAGGGCGAGGATGAACGCCACGAACGCCCGCGAGCCGGCGCGGACCCACGCCAGGTAGACCAGGAATACGGGAACGGTGAACGGCGCCGCTTCGCGCTCCAGTGACGCGAAGGCGAGCAGCAGCCCGCAGATCAGCGCCCGCTTCCACATCCGGTCGCCGGGCGAGCCTCCGCCGGCGTCGGTTGAGCCGGACGACCGCCCCGTGAGTCGCGGCCAGGCGAGCACCAGCGCCGCGGCCAGCATCGTCACGTCGAAGAAGGTGTCCGACATCACGTACTGCTCGAGCGTGATCGCGTAGCCGTCCAAGAGCACCAGCGCCGCGGCGGCTGTCGCGCCACAGCGTGGAACGCGCGCCCGCGTCAGCGCCACGTAAACGGCAACGCCTGCGCCGATGCCGGCGAGGTGCTGGAACGCGACCAACTCCATCAGGCTGCGGTCCGGCAGCGTCAGCAGCCATACGAGCAGCGGATAGCCGATCGGGTGCTGGGTCGGCAGCCGCCACGAGTAGGCGGTTGCGATGTATCCCCAGGAGTCAGGGAAGAGCAGCGCCGGCGTGTAGGCGACCATCGTCAACACGCGCACCAGCGCACCTATGCCGACCACGATGCCGAGCGGCCAGTGAGGCCGCAGGCGCCCTAGCTGCGCTCCGACCACAGTCGTCGCAGCACCACCGACCCGAGTGTTATGCGATAGGCGGCGATCAGGGCCAGTGGCCGGTCACGCTCGATGTGCTCGATGATCCGAGTGGATGCGAGCGTCGAGACGAACGCCGCGGCGGCGCCGATCGCGAACGGCACGGCAGTGCCTTCGGGCAGCCCCTCACGCCTGAGTCGCAGCAGCTTCAGCGCTGTGGCACCGGCGATGACCGGCAGCGCGACATGGCGCGAGAGCCGCTCCGCGTCAGCGCGTGTGAAGCCCCGCAGCCGCGCCGCCGTCAGCGTCGCGCCGTTGCGTGACACACCTGGGATCAGGGCGCAGGCCTGCGCGACTCCAAGCCAGGCGCCGTCAGCGGCTCGCGCCTGATCGTGCGTGCGCTGCTGGGGCCGGCGGTCGGCCCATGCCATCGCGGCGCCGCCAACGATCAGGCCGACGGCGATCGATCCCGGACGGCCGAGGTGACGCTCGATCGGCTTCTCAAGCAGGAAGCCAATGGCCGCCGGTGTCACGAATGAGAGCGCCACGACCTTGACGCGCTCGAGGTCGGTGGTGCGCACGGACTCGAGCACCTCGCCGCGCAGTGCGATCAGCAGCGCCGCCGCCGTGCCGGCGTGCAGCGCCACCTCAAATGCCTTGCGGACCTCGGGGTCGGCCTCTGAATACTCGTCCCAGTGCAGCAGCCAGGGGATCAGCTCGATGTGACCCGACGAGGAGATCGGCAGCAGCTCAGCCGGGCCGTGCATCGCGCCGAGCGCCAGCGCCCTACCCGCCGCCCGGCTGCGTGCTCCCATCAGGCCATTACTTCCCCGTCACGCGACGGCGCGACGCGCCCGCGTGCGTCTCACGAGCCACCAGCCGACACCCACAACAACCACCACAACGACGGCGTAGTCCACGTAGTCGAGGTGATGCTTCCACTCCGGCCATCTGTGGCCGACCGCCTTGCCGACCAGCGCCCAGCCCGTGATCCAGATCACCGATCCGAGCGTGCTCATCGCCACGAACTTGCCATACCCCATCTTCACGATGCCGGCGGCGTAGGGCGGAGCCGAGCGGAACACCGGGATCAGGCGGCTGACAGCCACCACCGGCGCGCCAAAGCGCTTCACCCATTCACCGGCTCGCTCGATATTCTCATGCTCGACATGGAGCGGGCCGCGACGCGAGAGCAGCTCGACCAGCCCGTAGTGTCCGATCGCATATGCGATCGAAGCGCCGATCACGTCACCGAGCACCCCGGCGATGATGATTCCGGGCAGCGACAGGTGATGGTTGTCGACGCTGAAACCCGCGAACAGCATCGTCACCTCGGTGCCGGGGACGATCACGATCTGGGACATGGCGATCAGCAGACAGACGCCAGGCAGGCCCAGATGCTGGACGACATGCGTGGCGAACGTGACGAGCGAGGCGGTGACCGACGCGGTAGCTAACACGGCGCTGAGTGTACGGTTGTTGCCAGCAATGGCAGTTCCGCTCTTCGATACAGCCACTCCGCTGGCACCGTTCAGGGACGAGATCATCGAGCGTGTGAGCGCCGTGATTCGTGGTGGGCACTTCATTCTCGGGCCTGAGGTGAAGGCTTTTGAGCAAGAGCTCGCCGCCTATGTCGGCGCCGAGCACGCGATCGGTGTCGCCAACGGCACGGACGCGTTGACGATCGCCGTGCGCGCCGCCGGTGTCGAGCCCGGAGACGAGGTGATTGTTCCGGCGCTGACCTTCTATGCGACTGCAGAGGCGGTAGCCGCGATGGGAGCCATCCCGGTCTTCGCGGACGTTGATTACGACACCCGCAACCTGACCCCCGAGACGGTCAGCGCCGCGCTTAGCGCCAAGACGAAGGCCGTGGTCACCGTCGATCTGTTCGGGATGCCGGCGCTCAGCGCTCAGATCAAGCACGAGACCGGGCTGCCGGTGATTGAGGATGCGGCGCAGGCGATCGGGGCGAGCCTGCGCGATACGCACGCGGGCATGCTCGGTGATGTCGGCACCTTCTCCTTCTACCCATCCAAGAACCTTGGTGCCTTCGGCGACGGCGGCGCGATCGTCACCGACGACGACCAGATCGCGCAGATCGCCCGTGCGCTGCGCTTCCACGGGTCCAAGGACAAGCAGTCGTTCGAGTACGTCGGATACAACTCTCGGCTCGATGAGATTCAGGCCGCGGTCCTGCGGGTGCTGCTGCCGCAGATCGACGCCTGGTGTGACGGGCGCCGAGCAGGCGCCCAGGCGTACATCGACGCCGGCCTTGGCGACCACTTCAAGCTTCCCGGATCGCTCGCCGGGGCCGTCCCGGCCTGGCACCTGTATGTCCCGGCCGCGGATGATGCCGACGCCAAGCTGGCCAAGCTCAACGCGGCTGGGGTGCAGGCGCGCGCCTACTACCGCACCCCGCTGCATCGACAGCCGGCGATGGCGCGGTTCGCGCCCGCACACGAGCTGCCGGTCACCGATGAGCTCGCACGCACGATCCTGGCGCTGCCGATCAGTCCCGTGTTCACGCGCGCCCAGGCTGATGAAGTCGTGGCCGCGCTGGCCGCGAACTGACAGACCGGGAGCGGCGGCCGTGACCAGCGGGAGCGGATCGTCGTGAAGGTCTGGGTCGACCTCACCAACTCCCCGCACGTGCTGGTGCTCGCGCCGATCATCCGGCGCCTGCGTGAGCAGGGGCACGAGGTTGAGGTCACCGCGCGCGACTTTGCCCAGACGCTGGCGCTCTGCGAGCGCCTCGGGATTGACTGCCATGCGATCGGACATCACCGGGGCGCCGGGCTCAAGGACAAGGCTACGGGCCTTTTCGACCGCTCGCTGGCGCTTGCCCGCTTCGCCCGCAAGCGCAACTTCGACGTCAGCTTCGGCCACGGCTCCAACGACGTCACCGTCGCTTCAAAGCTGCTCCGCATCCCCTGCGCGACGATGTTCGACTACGAGTGGGCGACCGTCCAGCACAACGTCAACTGCCGGCTCGCCCGGGCCGTCGTGGTGCCGGACATGATTCCGGCAGAGCGCTTCAAGCAGTACGGCGCGATGAAGAAGTTGCGGCAGTATCCGGGTCTCAAGGAGGAGTACTACCTGTACGACTTCGAGCCCGATCCGGCGGTGCTCTCGGAGCTCGAGCTCGACGTCGAGCAGCCGATCCTGGTGATCCGCACGCCGCCGGCCGTATCGCTGTACCACCGCTTTGAGAATGATCTCTTCGGGGAGGTGCTGGAGCGCGTGCAGGGACAGCAGGCGGTTGTGCTGCCGCGTACGCCTGAGCAGCGCAAGCAGCTCAACGAAGCCGGCGGCTTCATCGTCCCAGAGCAGGCGATCGACGCGCAGTCGCTGATCGCCTACGCGGATCTGGTGGTCTCTGCCGGCGGCACGATGAACCGCGAAGCCGTGGCGCTCGGGACCCCGGTGTTCACCGTCTTCGAAGGCAAGCTCGGCGCCGTTGATGAGCACCTGATCGCTGAAGGGCGTCTGCGGAAGCTCGAAAGCGTCGACCAGGTCACGCTCGCGAAGCGCCCGTCCAGCGGGACGGGCGCGGACCGGATCCGTCGCGATCCCCAGCTGCTCGTCGAGCTGCTGACGTCGTACAGCTAGCGAGCAACAGCCCTTTTAGCTTTAAGGCAATAGAATCCGACGCGATGCGCCGACGGATCCGGTCCGCGGCCCTGCCCATCCACCGGCAATCGTTGCCACAGGTGGTCGTGGATGGCGTTCTGGTCGCAATCGCCTACCTGCTCGCCTTTTTGCTGAGGTTCGACGGCTTGCCAGCAGCCGGCAACAAGGTGTCCGGCAGGTACACGACGCTCTTGACCCACACGATCGGGTGGGTCGTGCCGCTGACCCTGGCCGTGCTCGTCGGCTTCGGTGTCTACCAACGGCTCTGGAAATACGTCGGGCGGCGCGACTTCGAAGCGATCGCGAAGGGCGCGGTGGTCGCCACACTGCTGGTCGTCGGCGCGATCGCGCTCTTCCATCCAGTCACGTCGAGCGGTGGGCGGCATCTGAGCGCTGGGGTGGAGCTGCCCTTGATAGTTGCCGCTGTATTCCTGCTGTTGAGCCTTGCCCTGCTCGCGGGCGCTCGCTTCGTCACGCACGCGATCAGTGAGGGTCGGGTGCGCAGCATCAGCGTGCCCAAGGGCACCCGGGAGGTGCTGATCGTTGGCGCCGGTGAGGGCGGGCGGCTGGTCGCCCGTGAGCTGATGCGCAACCCAGGGCTGCTGATGCGCCCGGTCGGCTTCATCGACGACGACCCGCGCAAACGTGGACTCAAGGACGAGTACGGACTGCGCGTGCTCGGCAGCAACGATCCCCGTGAGCTCGCCCGCGTGCTTGACGACGTCGAGCCGGATGAGGTCCTGATCGCAATCCCCTCGGCGCCTGGCACCGTACGCGCGGCGGTGGTGACCGCCTGCCGCCTGCGCGGGATCCCGGTGCGTACCACGCCGACGGTGTTTGAGCTGCTGCAGGACGGTGGTGGGGAGTCAACCGTGACGCGGCAGCTGCGCGAGGTCCGGGTCGAGGACATCCTCGGACGCGAACCGGTCCACATGGAGCTGCAGCGTGTCGGCGCGTACCTGACAGGACAGGTGGTCCTGGTTACGGGCGCCGGCGGGTCGATCGGCGGCGAGCTCTGCCGTCAGATCGCGCGGGTCGGGCCGAGCAAGCTGGTCCTGGTGGATCACGCTGAGGACAACCTCTTCGAGATCTCACGCGAGCTCTCCGACGAGCGCCATGTCAACGTGACCGTTTCGGTGCTCGCCGACTGCAGGGAGGAGGAGCGGATGCGAGAGGTGCTCAGCGAGCACCGGCCCGCGGCGGTCTTCCACGCCGCCGCCTACAAGCATGTCGCGATGATGGAGATGAACCCGGTTGAGGCGGTGCGCAACAACTCGCTCGCAACGCTGCTGATGGCGCGGATCGCGGGCGAGCTCGGCGTTCAGAACTTCGTGCTGATCTCGACCGACAAGGCGGTCAAGCCGGCGACCGTGATGGGGGCCTCGAAGGCGCTGGCCGAATGGGCTGTCGAGGCCATGGCGTCCCGTCACCCGGGGACCCGATACTCGACCGTTCGCTTCGGCAACGTGCTCGGCTCCTCAGGCTCGGTCGTGCCGATCTTCAGGAGGCAGATCGCTGCCGGCGGACCGGTGACCGTCACCGACAAGCGCATGAGCCGCTACTTCATGACGATCCCGGAGGCGGTCCAGCTGGTGATCCGCGCAGGGTCGCTGACCGAGCGCAGCGGCGACGTCTTCGTACTGGAGATGGGCGAGCCGATCAAGATCATGGAGCTCGCGGAAACGATGATCCGCCTCTCCGGGTTTGAGCCTGGACGCGACATCGCCATCGAGGAGGTCGGAGCCAGACCCGGTGAGAAGTTCCACGAGCTTCTCTTCAATCCGTACGAGCGCCCGCAGCCGACACCGGCGGGCAAGATCCTGCGCGCTGAGCGCGAACACCTGGACCCGAGCTGGGTGAAGGATACCTTCGATCACATCAACCTGCTGGTGCTGGAGGGCGACGCCGCAGCCCTCGCTGAGCACGTTTCCAAGCTCGATGCCGCACGCTTTGGTGGCCCCGCGGGGTCGAGCGCCGCGCCCGCGTCGTAGACTGCCCCCGCAGCCGCATGGAAGTTCCGTTCGCCCTCTCAATCCACAAGTTCGTTAACTCGATCGGAGCTGACGCGGGTTTTGCCGCGTTCATCTGCGTGGCGGTGATCGGCTTGCTGTATTTCGCGCAGGCACGGGAGACCGCAACCCTGCGTGACCGGCTTGAGGACGCACACGAGCGGATCGGCGGTCTTGAGGCGCGGATCGCACAGCTGATGCACCTGCAGTCGACGCGTCAGCCCGGGCCGCAGGCGCCGGCGCCGGGACGGGCGGCACAGCCGGGACGGGTTACGCCGGCGCCGGCAGGGGCTCGGCCGATGGGCAGCGCGATCGCTTCAGTCAGGCGAATCCCGTCGGCTACGGCCGGCGCCGCAGCGCCCACGCCCGGGGCTCCGTTTCCCGTCGCTCCTGTAGGTATGGGCGCGCCCGCGCTTGCCTCAGCGACCAAGCTGATCCCAGATCCGGTGCCGGCGCCTACCGCCGCCACTGTGCCTGATGACACGATGCTCGTCCCCGGCGCCGCGGTCACCGCCGCCGCCAACGGCAAAACCGAGACGCTGGCTCCAGCCACCGGCATCGCCCCACGCGCCAGCGGCGGACCGACTCCGCCGCGTGTTCAGATTCGACCCGACGGTGCGTCCGGCGCTGCCGCCCCGCGGCGCACCGCGCCGGCCTCGGCACGGCCAGTTGGTGAGGCGCGCTTCGATGTGTTCGAGCAGGACCGGGCTGGATCGCGCTCACGGTTTGGCGGCCGTCGGCTGCCGCTCGTGATCGGCCTGCTCGCGGTCGTGGTGATCATCGGTGGGCTGGTCGCGATCACACAGAGTGGCAACGGCACCACCAACTCGACCGTGCACGGCACCAGCACCACCGCGACCAAGAAGTCGTCTTCCGGCTCGCACAAGGGCACGAAACACAAGGCGCCGCCGTTCACGGCCTCGAACGTAACAGTTGCCGTGCTCAACGGCACCGCTGTTAGCGGCCTGGCTGCAGACGTCGCCAAGGTGCTCTCGGGTGCCGGGTACAAGAAGGGCAGCATCACCAATGCCGCCTCACAGACCCGCACGACGACCGTGTACTTCATGCCTGGCTACAAGGCCGACGCGTTGCACGTTGCGACGCAGCTCAAGCTGAGTTCCAGGAGCGTGCGGGCTGCGACACAGACGGCTATCCAGGCCTGTGCGACGACGCCAACCGGGACCGCCACGTCGTGCAGCGGCAACGTGATCGTCTCGGCCGGCCAGGACAAAGCTTCATTGGCGAACAGCACCTCCTCGTCCGCCGGGTAAGCAGCCTTGACACAAGTGGTCTCGTCGCCGGTGGCCCCGTCCGTGAGTCCTGCGGCATTCGAGCGGCCCCTGGCGGTGTCTGACAGCGTCCTCAGTCGGGTCAATACCTCCAGTATTGACCCTTCCTGCGTCCTTGCCAGCCACCACCAGTGACCACTCTCGGTGCCCAGCAGGACTCACGGACGGAACCACTCGCCGGTGATGCCGGCCTGCTGCTCGCGCGGCACGGACAGACCGATGACAACCTCGAGCCGATTCGGGTCCAGGGGTTCAGCGACACGCCCCTGAATGAGGTCGGCCGCGGTCAGGCCCGTGAGCTCGCCGAGCTGATCGCTTCCTCCGGCATGAGGATCGGCTCGCTCTGGTCCTCTGACCTGTCAAGGGCCGCTGAGACGGCGCAGACAGTGGGCGGTCGGATCGGTCTTCAGGCGCGGTTTGACGCGCGTTTGCGGGAGGGAAACCGCGGTGACTGGGAGGGCCGGCTGTTCATAGACATCGCCCGCGACGATCCCGACGGCTATGCGGCCTGGATGCGCGCCGGTGCCGATTTTCGCTTCCCGGGAGGCGAGTCCCTGCAGGAGCACGCTGACCGTGTGTGGGCGGCCCTTGAGCAGATCCGTGCGGTCGGGCCGTTGCCCGCGCTGGTGGTCTGTCATCGCGGCTCGATCAGGACGGTGCTCTGTCGCAGCGATCCGCGCGGCCTCGCCGCCTTCCACGAGTACGAAGTTCCCAATACCGGCCTGGTGGAACTGTGAAGCGGCTGCCGGCGATCGCGTTCGGCGCGATGGTTGCGGCCACCATCTTCGCCTTCTTCCTGACCGACATCGTGAAGAACACTCTCCCGCTGGTTTACGGCATTCCCAAGCCGATTCCAGGGGCGTTCAACCCGGTCAGCGGACGCAGTTGCCACTCGAAGCACGGGACCAGGCTGAACTATCGGCGCACGACGCTGCGTCTCCAGCCGAACCAGGCCGGCACCGTCGGTGTGTATGTGCTCGACAACGCCGGTGATGTGGTCGCGACGATTTCCCAGGGGCGCTACCTGAGGCGCAACCAGCCCAGCGTCTTTGTCTGGAAGGGGTTCGAGAACGGGGGCAACCTCGCGCCCGCCGGCACCTATTTCTTTGAGGCCGTGCTTGTCCAGCAGGACCGCCCGATCAAACTATCGGGGTCACCGATCACCGTGATCACGCACGTTCCGCCTGCGCCGGCCACGTCTGTAGCGCTGACCAGCACGGCTACGGTGACAACCACCCGTGCCGTGAAGACCACTGGTCCCGCAGTCCTGACCCCACCGGCGGGCAGCATCACCGTCCACTTCAAGCGCGGCGCCTACCGGCGCGTCTGGATAAACGTCTACCGCGCTGACGCATCGGGACGGCTGAAGCGCGCGTACCGCTTCAGCGTCAAGCCCACACAGGACAGCGCAACCTGGAATGGGAACGTCGCCGGCGGCGTCCCCGCGCCCGCCGGTACGTACCTGATCGGCATCACGGTCCAGGACCTGGCCTGCGACCCTGCCACTTACCCGGTGACCCTGCGGCCATCTCCAGGCCACACTCCCAACGCGGGGGTCACCGTCCGCTACCTGGCGGCCACGCCGCCGTTGACGCCGACGCCGGCGGGCTCGCGCGCAACTGTGGAGGTTTACTCGCCGTTGGGCGCTTACAGCTGGGCTCTGCGGCTCGCGGGCAAGGGCAAGGTGCTCGAGCACAGCCAGGCCGCCGGCTCGACCGGAGCTGGCGAGGTCACGCTGAAGGTCCCACTGCCGAAGAACAACGCGGGTCTGTACACGCTGACGCTCTCTGCCGGGCAGTATTCGACGGCTGTGCCGTTGGTGGCGAGCGCGACGGGCGCGCGCGCAGCGCGCGGGCGGGTGGGACAAGTTCTGGTGGTGCTCCCGATGCTCACATGGCAAGGTCAGAACCCGGTTGACGACACCGGTGACGGCCTGCCGGACACGCTGACTGCCGGTGACCCGATTCCACTCGAGCGCCCGCTCGCGATGGCCCTGCCGCTGAGCTTCCACCAGGATTCCGCGCTGCTTGCCTATCTGAACAGCCAGCACTACCACTACCAGCTGACCACCGACATCGCCTTGGCAGAGGGCGTGGGACCATCGCTTAGTGATGGCGAGGGCCTTGCACTGGCGGGCAGCGAGACCTGGCTTCCGAGCTCGCTGGTCTCGATCCTGAAGGGGTTTGTACAGGGCGGCGGCAGCGTGTTGTCGCTTGGCACCGATTCGCTCACGGGCAGCTCTGTGATCAGTGGCTATCCGGCAAATCCGGTCGCGAGCGCGCCCAGGCGGACGCCCGCGGATCTGTTCGGCGCGAAGGCGGCGGTTGCCGGGATCACCGACGCCGCGCCGTCGGTGACTGCGCTCAAGCTGGGCAGGGGCTACGTCGTCGAGGTCGGCCTGCCGAACTTCAACTCCACGCTGGCGACCGATGTCGACTCGCAGGACCTGCTGAACCGCATCTGGCAGCTGCTGACCAAGTAGCGTCGGCTTCATCCCGATGGCCGGATATCTGAAACGGCTGCTGAACTCGCTTGGCGCCTACCAAATCGCGAGCATCCTCCAGAAGCTGCTGGCGGTGCTGCTGCTGCCGGTCTACACGGGCAGAATCGCTCCGGCCGGCTACGGGATCGTGGAGACGCTTGCGACCTTTGTGATCTTCGCGAGCATCGTCGTGCGCTTCGGCATCATCGAGGCGTTCCTGCGGTACTACTTCGCCGATAAGGACCGCGAGCGCCAGGACGCGCTGGTGCGGCGCAGCGTGCTCTTCCTGATCGCCACCACGACGCTGGCCTGTCTCGTGCTCGTGATCCCGGCCGGGCCGCTCTCCCGGCTCATCACAAGTGAGCACGTACCGGGCTCGTTCCGCGTCGCCGTGCTCGGCATCTGGTCGTTCACCAACCTTGAGCTCGCCCAGGCTGTCCTGCGCGTCGACGAGCGTCTCAAGGCCTACGCCATCTGCGGCACTGCCAACGTGGTGATGACCGTCGCGGCATCGCTGGTGCTCGTGGTCGGACTCGGCAAGGGCTACCAAGGCCTGCTGATCGCGAACTACGGCGCCAGCACCGTGGTTCTGCTGGGTCTCTGGTGGGCGCTACGCGAGCGCATCCTGAACCACCGCCAGACGCACACCGCCGACTCCTTCCGCACGCTCTTCCGCTTCGGCCTGCCAACGGTTCCCGCTGAGGCCTCGGCCTACGCGCTGAGCGTTGCGGACCGCCAGTACATCGTCCACCAGAGTGGCGCTGCGGCCGCCGGTCGCTACGCCATCGCGATCAAGGTCGCCGGCGCGATCGTGTTCATCGTCCAGGCCTTCCAGTACGCCTGGCCGCCACTCGCGTACTCAGTCAAGGACGACGCGGAGGCCGCTCGCCTCTACGGCCTGGTGACCACCTACTACGCACTCATCACCGGCTGGGTGGTGGCGGGGCTCACGCTTGAGAGCCGTTACATCGTGCGCTTCCTCGCCCCCCATGCCGGGTATTTCGGCTCCTACCGAGCGATCCCGTGGGTCTCACTCGGCTGGGCGCTGTACGGCCTCTGGGTGGTGCTGCTGGTGATCGCCGGCCGGGCCAACGTGACCCGACGCAACTTCCCGGCGGCGCTCGTCGGGCTGGTGGTCAACGTCGTGCTGCTGCTCGTGCTGGTCCCGCGCTACGGGATCGCCGGCGCCGGCGTGGCACTCTGCGGCGCGTACGTTGCAATGCTTGCAGCCATGCACCTGCTGATCCGTCGCGCCTTCCCGGTCAACTTCGAGTGGCGCCGGCTCGTCCATCTGGTGGTTGTCGTAGGCGGCCTGGCTGTGGCCGGCACCCTGCTGCTGCCGACAGCCGGGTTCGGCGGCTTCATTGAGCGCGCGGTCGTCGTGGCCGTGCTTCCGCCGGCGCTATGGCTGACGGGCTTCCTGCACGCGGCGGAGATTGAGCAGGGACTCGGTGCGGTGCGGAAGCTGCGCGCGCGGCTGCGAGCGGCATGAGCAGCGCCGTGACCGAGTCAGGTGCAGCAGGCGGCTCGCGCCCGGCCGTGAGCGTCGTGGTGCCGTTTGCCGGGACGCCGGCGCAGTTCGGCGCCGTGATCGCGATGCTCGAGTCGCTCAGGACCGCTCCCGGCGACGAGCTGATCCTCTGCGACAACAGCGGCACGGCCGCTGTTGTCGCAGACCAGAGTGACGACACCGCCCCGTCCACAACCCCCGTCGAGGTTGTCCGCGCCACCAAGGAGGCGTCGGCGTCGTACGCACGCAACGTCGGCGCCGCCCACGCCCACAACGATTGGCTGCTGTTCCTTGACTCCGATGTCCAGCCGCCGGCGGATCTGATCGATCTGTTCTTCAGCGAGCCGATCGACGACAAGGTCGGGGCGATGACGGGGGACATCGCCGGGATCCCCGATACGCGCACGCTCGCCGCGCGCTACGGCACGGCCCGGAACTTCCTCGGCCAGCGCTCACACGTGATGAACCCGTTCCGGCCGCGTGCTTCGTCGGCGAACCTACTCGTGCGCCGGGCCGCGTTTGATCAGGTCCACGGCTACACCGAGGGGATCTGGGCGGCGGAGGACACGGATCTGACCTGGCGCCTGCAGGACCATGGCTGGACGCTCGCCTTCAACGAGCACGCCGTGGTCCAGCATGCCTACCGCGACTCACTGCGGGAGCTCGGCAGGCAGTGGCGCGGCTACGCGGCGGGGGCGATGTGGCTCTCCCAGCATTACCCGGACTTTAAGCTCGACCCAGGGCTCAACCGTATGGTTCGGCGCGTGCTCAAGCGCGTGGGGGTCGGGCCGGGTGTCGCGTTCCGCGCCGACGGCCGCGGCTCGCAGGCGTCCAGGCAGCTCAGCCGCTGGCAGCGATTGCAGTTCCTGTTTGTCGACTGCATGCTGGGCGTCGAGGAGAAGATTGGGCACCGGAAGTCAAATCGCGTCGAGCGCCGGGAGCCCTGATGCGAGTCGATCTCGTCGATCCTCCGGCCTTCTCTCCGCCGTACGACCACGCGCTGGCGTCAGCCCTGGCCGCGCTCGGAACCGATGTTCGGCTCGTGACCTCCGAGTTCTCCCACGGCTCGGTCCCGGAGCCGGTCGGTTACGAGCGTGAGCTCTTCTTCTATCGGCGCGCCCGCGGGCCTGCGGGTTCCAAGGCGCGCCTGTTCAGCAAGCTCGCGTCGCACGGTGCCGACATGCGCCGCTACCGGCGCGAGGCGCGCGACATCGTCCACTTCCAGTGGCTCACGATTCCGCGCACGGACCTGCGAAAGCTGCCGGACCGCCCGGTTGTGCTGACCATCCACGATCCGCTCGAGCGGATCGGGATCAAGCCGTCGCTGCGGCCGTCGGCGTTTGGTCGCGTCAACGCGGTAGTGGTTCACAGCGAGTACGCGCGTGAGCGCGTACTCGCTCAGCACCGCCTCGACCCGGAGAAGGTCCATGTGATCCGCCACGGCGCGATCACCCCGGCGGCGGTGCCCGGACCGCTGCCCCCAGAGCTTCCGCAGACCGATCTGCCGGTCGTGCTCTGCTTTGGTCTGATCCGCCCTTACAAGGGGCTTGAGCTGCTGCTCGAGGCCTGGGAGGGCATCACGGGGGCGGAGCTGTGGATAGTCGGACGGCCGATGATGCCGATCAACCGCACGATCGCCTCGGCGCCGCCCGGCGTGCGCTTCGTGCCGCGGTTTGTCACCGATGCCGAGCAGGCTGCCGTCTATCAGCGGGCGGACATCGCCGTGCTGCCGTACGAGCGCGGTGATCGCTTCGGCTTCTCGGGCGTGCTGGCGACGGCGCTCGGGGCGGGCAAGGCGATCGTGCTCTCAGATGTCGGCGGGCTGTCCGAGGTGGCGGAATTCGGCGCGGCCCGGCTGGTCGCGGCGGGTGAGAGCGCCGAGCTCCGCTCGGCGCTCTCAGCGCTGCTCGCCTCGCCTGAAGATCGCGCCGAGCTCAGCGTCGCTGCCCTCAAAGCCGCCACCGAGGTCTACTCCTGGGAGGCTGCGGCCCGGGCGACGCTCGAGTTGTACGAGACAATCAGCGCGAAATGACCGTGGTCGAAATCGTGTTCTGGGTCAGCGTGGCCCTGATCGCCTACACCCAGGTCGGCTACGGCCTGCTGCTTGCGGTACTCGCGCGCCTGCCGCGCCACGCCACCCGCGCGCCGGCGCCGACATCGGCCGACGCGACCGGGAGCCGGCCTCTCGCCGTCCCGGGCGCTCAGCTGCCGAAGGTGTCGCTGATCGTGGCCGCGTACAACGAGGCGGACGTGATCGGCCGGCGGGTGGCGAACCTCAGGGCGCTCGACTACCCGCCGGAGCTGGTGGAGATCATCGTCGCCTCCGATGGTTCCACCGACTCGACGGCCGCGCATGCGCGCGCGGCCGGAGCGGACATCGTGCTCGAGCTGCCGCGCGGCGGCAAGATCCGGGCGCAGGACGCGTCGGTCGAGGTCGCCGGCGGCGCGCTGCTGGCCTTCTCCGACGCCAACAGTGAGTGGCAAGGCGATGCGCTGGCGCTGCTGGTCGACGCGTTCGCCGATCCAGCCGTCGGCTATGTCTGCGGCGACGTGACCTTCACGGACCCGGACGGGAGCAATCAGGAGGGGGTCTACTGGCGCTACGAGATGTGGTTGCGCCGGCTTGAGTCGGGGCTGCGCTCGGTCACGTCGGGGAACGGCGCGATCTACGCGACCCGCCGTGAGGCGTATCTGTCGGTCAATCCGCTCGCGGGCCATGACCTCTCGTTCCCGTTCAACATGGTCAAGCGGGGCTGGCGGGCCGTTTACGCGACGCAGGCGCGCGCGTCCGAGAAGATGGCGCCTTCGATTGAGAGCGAGTTCGCGCGTAAGCGCCGGATGGCGCGGCGGACCTGGCCGACGATCTGGGGCAGCGGGCTGATCTCACCCCGCGGATACGATCCGCTCTACGCGCTGATGATCTTCTCGCACCGGCTCCTGCGCTATCTCGCGCCGTTCCTGCACGGCTTCGCGCTGATCGCCAGCCTGATCCTGATCGGGCGTGGCTGGGTTTACGTGGCCTGTGCCGGCGTGCAGGTGGCGTTCCTGATCGCCGCGCTGCTCGCGCCGCTGCCGCTGATCAGCGCGTTGCCAAAGCGCCTGCCCTTCAGCCGCCTGATGCTGATCGCGCGGTATTACGTGGTCACCAACTGGGCGCTCGCGATCGGGCTGTGGGATTGGCTGCGCGGTGAGCGCTCGCCGGCCTGGGAGACCGTGGACGGGACCCGATGAGCCGGCGTGGAACCGACACCGAGACCCGGACGCGGCGGGCGCTTGACCTCCTGATCGCGGTTCCGGCGGTGATCGTGACGGCGCCGGCCGTGGCGGTGCTCGCCTGGCGGATCCGGCGCGAGTCACCGGGCGGCGCGCTCTATACGCAGCTGCGCTCCGGGCTCGACGGGCAGCCGTTTGAGATCTACAAGCTGCGCACGATGGTCAAGGACGCCGAGTTCATCGGTGCGGGCCTGGCTGTCCTGGAGGGCGATTCGCGGATCACGCCGACCGGGGCCTTCCTGCGTCGCTACTCACTCGACGAGCTGCCGAACCTTTGGAACGTTGTGCGTGGGGAGATGGCGATCGTCGGACCGCGGCCGACGCTGCCCGGACAGGTGGAGCAGTACACGGCGCACGAGCGCCGCCGTCTCGCCGTGCCGCCCGGAATAACCGGCTGGGCGCAGGTGAACGGCCGCGCCTCCCTGCCCTGGTCCGAGCGGATCGAGCTTGACATCTGGTACGTCGAGCATCGCTCGCTCTGGCTCGATTTGAAGATCCTGGCGAGAACGGTTCGCATGGTTCTGACGGGGCACGGGCTCTATCACGAGGATGAGAGCGGCGGCCTGGACATCGGCGGCGGGTAGCATCGCCGCCGTGGAACATCAAGAGCTGCTGATCTTCGGGGCTGGTGGGTTCGGACGCGAGGTCGCGTCCTGGGCTCATCGTGCCGAATGGCAGGGCCGGGGCTTCAAGGTCGCTGGCTTTGTCGATGACAACCTGGTCGCCGCCGAGCTCAACGGTTTCCCGGTGCTGACGCTGGCAACGGCAGCCGAGCTGCATCCGGACGCCGGCGTGCTGGGAACCGTCGGGCAGCCGCGGGTCCGCGAGCGCATGATCGCCAAGGCAGCTGAGCTGGGTCTGCGGCCGACCGCGCCGCTGCTGCACCCGAGCATCGAATACGACCAGCAATACGTCACTTTTGGTGAGGGCGTGGTCGTCTGCGCCGGCTCGATTCTGACCGTGAACATCGAGGTTGAGCCGCACGTGCAGATCAACCTCGACTGCACAGTCGGCCACGACGCCGTTCTGCAGGCCTACTCGACGCTCTCACCGGGAGTGCACATTTCCGGCAACGTGATCCTTGAGGTCTGCTCGTTTCTCGGCACCGGGGCCGTGACCGTTCAGGGCCTGCCCGAGCGGCCGCTGGTGATAGGCGCCGACTCGGTGGTCGGCGCCGGCGCCGTGGTGACCAAGAACGTGGCGGCCGGTGTAACGGTCGTCGGCATCCCGGCACGGGCGCGGCCATGAGCTACGAGCGGGACTGAGCCGATGGCACGGGGCGAACTGAGATCCTTGAGCGGCAAGGTGGTGGCGATCAGCGGCGGTGCGCGCGGGATCGGCCACGCCACCGCGGTAGCGCTGATCGCCCAGGGTGCTCACGTAACGATTGGGGACATCGATGGCGCGCTGGTGAAACGCGTGGCTCAAGAGCTGGGCGCGGGCACGATCGGCCTCGAGCTCGACGTCACTCGGCGCGGCAGCTTCACGGCGTTCCTGGATGAGACCGAGCGCCAGCTGGGACCGCTCGACGTGCTCATCAACAACGCCGGGATCATGACCCTCGGCCCGTTCCAGCGGGAGCGCGACGAGATGACGGCGCGAATGCTTGAGGTCAACGTCAGCGGGACGCTGCTCGGCTGCAAGCTCGCCATGCAGCGACTGCTGCCGCGAAACACGGGCCAGATCGTCAACGTCGCCTCGGCGGCCGGCAAGGTTGGGCTGCCCGGTGGCGTTACCTACTCGGCCAGCAAGCACGCGGTGGTCGGACTGAGTGAGGCGATCCGGGCTGAGCTTGCTGGGACGAACGTGGAACTGCACCTCGTGATCCCAGCGCCGGCCGCTACTGAACTCGGGTCGGGTCTGCGTCCGCTGCGCGCGATCAAGCTGCTGCAGCCGTCGGATGTCGCCGACGCGATAGTCGCGGGGCTGTGTTCCGGGACGGCCGACATCTATGTGCCCAAGCGCCTCGGGCCGCTGCTGCGGGGCAGCCCTTTGGCGCCCCGTTCCATGGCTGCAAAGCTTCGGCGCGCCCTCGGTGGCGATCGTGTGCTTGCCAAGGCCGACCCGCTGGCAAGGGCCGCCTATGAAGCTCGGATCGCGCCGAAGTCGGAGGCCGATCCAACGGCTACCGTCGCGAGTGCGGCGGCTTCAGTCGCCGAGGCTATTCGGGGCGAGGCTGGGCGTGGCTGACGCGAGGGCGTGAAACAAGACGTACTGGTGGTACGGCGGTGTCACACCCTCGCGTCAGGCGCGTTCAGACACGCCCCGATCAGGCGACTTGGGTCGGCTTGCGTCCAATCCACTGCGACGTGCACGGGATCTTCGTGAGATCGCAGCGATCGGCATAGGCAGTCGCGATCTCCGTCACTTCCTTCAGCAGGTCGTCCTGTAGGCGGATTGGGTCAAGGCCGAGCTCGAGAAGCTGGTTGTTCTTGACGAATAGATCGTTCTCTGCGTCTTCCTTGCGCGGGTTGTCGACGTAATCGATCTCGGCCCCGGTGATGCTCGCTACCAGCGTCGCCAACTCTCGCACCCGGTGCGTCTCGGTCATCTGATTGAAGACCTGGACGCGTTCTCCGTGAGCGGGCGGGTTCTCAACCGCCAACTGAATGCAGCGGACCGTGTCCTGCACGTGGATGAACGCGCGTGTCTGGCCACCAGTGCCGTGAACCGTCAGCGGATAGCCGACCGCCGCCTGCATCAGGAAGCGGTTCAGCACGGTGCCGTAGTCGCCGTCGTAGTCAAAGCGGTTGATGAGCCGTTCGTCCAAGCGGGTCTCGGCGGTCTGCGTGCCCCAGACGATGCCCTGATGGAGGTCCGTTACCCGAATCCCGTCGTTCTTGTTGTAGAACGCGAACATCAGCTGGTCCTGAGTTTTGGTCATGTGGTACACGCTGCCCGGGTTGACCGGATACAGGATCTCCTGCTCAACCTGGCCACCGTCATCGGTGTCGATCTTGATCCGCAGGTAGCCCTCTGGGATCTTGATGCCGGCGGTGCCGTAGCCGTAGACGCCCATCGTGCCGAGGTGGACGATGTGACAGTCCAGCCCTGACTCGACGACGGCCGCCAGCAGGTTGTGCGTGGCGCCGACGTTGTTATTTACCGTGTACCGCTTGTGGTACGAGCTCTTCATCGAATACGGCGCCGCCCGCTGCTCGGCAAAGTGCACCACGGCGTCGGGGCGGAACTCGTTCAGCAGGTCCAGCAAGACGCGGTAGTTCTCCGCCACGTCGAACCGGTAAAAGGCGATCTCACGGCCTGTGATCTCCTGCCATGCGGCAAGCCGGGTACCAATCGGCTTGATCGGCGTCAGCGAATCGACCTCGAGCTCGATGTCGATTTCGCGACGGGACAGGTTGTCGACGATGGCGACTTCGTGGCCCTGGGCCGAAAGATGCAGTGACGTCGGCCAGCCGCAGAAACCGTCTCCGCCTAGGATCAAGATGCGCAAGAAAACTCCTTAGAACGATAAAACTGTCGGCGCGGCGCTTCGATGCGCTGCGATTTGGGAGCCGGCGCCGTCCAGTGCGAGGCACTCTGACTGGCAGGCACGGTCCATTGAAGCGTTATGATACGACGAGACTGAGGCCTAAAGCGGGAATTGCCGTCAATCTCTTTACGCTCGCTTGACACTCCTGGTTAGGATTCGCAACGTTCGGCGGTGTGGGGTGCCAGCCGTGTGATGTATCGGCGCGCGCTTAACGTGACGCGCCCGCTTTGGCCTGCTCAATCGGGTATCCTGACGGGCAACACGCCACGCGCGGAAGCTTTATCCGTAAGTCCATTCTCCGGCATCGGCTGCGGTCGGGCGTCTAGCGTCAGCTAGCACCGGGGACGCTAAACGATCCCAAGGTATTTAGGAACACCAATGCAAATCCTTGTTCTCAGCGCCGCCGTACCAGCAAAAGCGTGAGTATTACCTCGCACCCCCTGGCGGACCAGCGGGTGCTGGTGACGGGTGGCTCTGGCTTTATCGGTCGCCAGGTGGTCGCCAAACTCACCGCTTTAGGCGCTTGCGTTCGGATCGTCGATCTCCGGCCGCATCCCGACCCCGAGGTTGAGATCGTCCTCGGCGACATCGCGGACGCGGCAACGATCGAGGCCGCGTATGACGGAGGCGTCGACTACGTGGTCCACTTGGCCGCCGTCACCTCGGTCTTGAAGTCGATGCAGCAGCCGGAGCTGACGTACCAAACCAACGTCGCCGGGACCCATCGTGTGCTCGAGGGGGCACGCGAGACCGGTGTCCGAGCGTTTGTGATGGCCTCCACCAATGCGGTCACCGGGCCAATGGATGAGCCGAAGATCACCGAGCGTGCGCGGCTACGTCCGCTCACGCCTTACGGTGCCAGCAAGGCCGCCGGCGAGATGATGATGTCGGCGTACACGGCCGTGTACGGCGTGCGCTGCACGGCGATCCGTCTCACCAATGTCTATGGCCTCGGTATGCAGGCCAAGGACAGCATCGTCGCGCGTCTTATGCGCGCCATCCGCCTCGGTAACGGTTTTGAGGTTTACGGCGATGGCCTACAGGTGCGTGACTACGTGAACGTGACCGACGTGGTCAGCGCGGCAACGCTGGCGCTCGGCGACGAGCGTTGGTCCGGGCCTGTCGTGATCGGTTACGGCGAGTCGATATCCGTGTTGAACGTGATCGAAGAGGTCCGTCGCGTGACCGGCGCGCAGTTGATCGTGTCGCACGGCACCGCTCGCGCGGGCGAGATGCCGGCAGTGATCGTCGACACGGCAAACGCCCAGGCCCTCGGCTGGAAGCCGTCGCTCGATTTCCACGCCGGTGTCAGCGCGGTCTGGCATGAGTGGGACGGGCTTTCGCTCGACGCGCCGGCGTTCCAGGGCGCGGTTGCTCCTCCGCTGGTTGTTGCGCCAGCAGCCGCTGCATAAGCGGCACGCGTATCGTCGCTCTTGCGTGCGTTGCCAGAACTCAGATCAGCCGCTGGTACTCGACGACGATCTGGTCCTGCACGGTGACAACCTGGCGGCGCTCAGGGCGCTCCCGGCGCAGGCCTTCGACCTGATCTATCTGGACCCCCCGTTCAACACGGGTCGTGCCCAGACGCGTGACTCGTTGGAGGTCTCACGGGTCGTCGATGGCGAAAGCGACGGCGACCGTAACGGCTTTGGTGGCCGCCGCTACGAGTCGCGATTGCTGCAGAGCCTCAGCTACGACGATGCCTTCAGCGATTACCTTGGCTTCCTGGAGCCCAGGCTGCGTGCTTGCCGCGATCTGCTCGCATCACACGGGACCCTGTACTTCCACATCGATTACCGGGAAGCCCACTACTGCAAGCTGCTCCTGGACGAGATCTTCGGACGGGACGCGTTTCTCAATGAGCTGATCTGGGCGTATGACTATGGTGCCAAGCCGCGCCGCCGCTGGCCGGCCAAACACGACACGATCTTCGTTTACGTGCGCACGCCGGGCGGACATCACTATGACGCCGAGGCGGTCGACCGCGAGCCCTACATGGCACCGGGTCTCGTCACCCCGGAGAAGGCGGCGCGCGGCAAGCGGCCAACCGATGTCTGGTTTCACACGATCGTGCCCACCAATGGGCGCGAAAAGACCGGCTACCCGACACAGAAGCCGGAGGGTGTGCTGCGACGCATCGTGCAAGCCTCCTCGCGGCCAGGCGGGTGGTGCCTGGACCCGTTCGCCGGCTCCGGCACGCTCGGTGCCGTCTGCCAGAAGCTGGAGCGTCGTTTCGTCCTGATCGATTCGAGCCCGACCGCGATCGACGTGATGCAGCGCCGGCTGTCAGGCGCTGACGTAGCGGCTGATTAGGGGCTCGACCCGTGCTTCCAGGTCTTCGCTGGAGAGCCCCGGGACCTCGAAGCTCGCATCGCCGTGCTTGGTCCGCACAACGATTCGTGAGAGCGTTCGCGCCTGCCTGCGCAGACGCCCGCGGACCGCAATCACTTCGAGCGAGTCGATCTCGTTCCAGTGCAGGCGGCCGATGATCTCGCCCTCGGGCTGAAGGATGTCGAGCCCGCTCTCCGAGATACGCAGATCGAGCCCGTCACGCCCTGTCGGTAGGTTCGCGACACCGCCGAGGTGGTAAGCCAGCACCTGGAGGGTCCCGTCCTCGGGCGGCGGATAGTCAGTGTGCTCGCTGCCATAAGTTTCACCGTAGGACTCCTCGACGGCAGCTGGCGCCGGATGCGCCCGCGTCGGCTCGCCCACGTACTCCTCGGCGGCGGCGACCTCGGCGGCGGACTCGGCGGCGGCGACCGCCACGGTGGACTCGACGGCGAGCGCCGGCTCAGCGGCCTGCTCGTCAACCTCGGGTTCGTATGGGACCTGCTCCAAGACCGGCGGCGCGGCTTCCTCGACCTCATCGGGGACCGACTCGTAGCTGCCCGTCTCGTATTCGATCGGCTCCGGCTCAGGGAGCAGCTCCACGTACGTCTCATCTGCGCTGACTGCCTCAAGGTGCTCGACCGGCTCAAGCGCGGGCGCGATCGGCTCGGGCGGTGTCGGGGGCGGCACCGGGCGGGCGACCAGCTCAGCCAGGCTCGCCTCATAGGACGGTGCTCCCAGCTGCTCCTGCGCTTCCCTGACGGCGGGATGGGTCAGCGCCTCGGCCAGGCTTACACCCAACTCCTCCGAGGCAACGTTTGCCAACGCGCGCCGCCACTGCAAACCGTCGGCGCGATCCGCCGCCGACTGAACCAGTGCTTCGATCCGGGCATCGTCCAGGGAGACGATGTCTGAATGTGACGCGGCGGCGTCCGCATATGCCTTTCGTAGCCGCTCGACCAGCGCCTCGCGGCCGCGAGGCGCGATGCGGTCCGCAAGCGTCGCGTCCGCGCCATTTACGTCTGTCACGCCCGTGCCTCCTCAAGATGCGCCTTTACCTCTTCAAGGAACGCTGCCGCGTGGTACCCGTAGACGATGCGATGGTCGACCGAAAGTGCGAGCTGCATCGTGCGGCCGGGGACCACCTCGCCGTGGCGGACTACCGGCACGTCACGGATCGGTCCGGTGGCCATTGCCCCCGCCTGCGGCGTGGTGATCATCGGTGAGAGCGCGACGATGTCATAGGCGGAAGAATCGATGACCGTGAAGGTCGCGCCGGTCAGCTCCGCCGGTCGCAGCTCACCTTCACGCGCGCGCACGTAGTACCCAGCCAGCTCATTCGCGATCTCAAGCTCGGTCTTCTCGTCGGCATCGAAGATCGTCGGTGTCACGTAGACGCCCTGCTCGACGATCGTCACCCCGACGTTGACGCGCGAGTAGAGCTCGTAATGGCCGTCACGGTAGGCGCCGTTGACGCGCGGCACCGTATCCAGCGCGTGCGCGGCCGCTCGGATCAGCAGCGAGACCACTCCACAGCCGAGCTCGGCCTCGCGTTCGATCGCCGCCTCCATGTTGACCACGCTGATGAACTCCATGGTCGGGACCGTCGCGCGCGTCTCTGCGCTGCGGCGCGCCACCGCCCGCTCGAGCCGGTCAGGCTCGATAACGGTCACAGAGCCCTTCAGGCCCGGCTCAGTGGTCCGTGCTGCCGCAGCGTCGCTCATCCGCCCAAGATACCTGGAAATCGCCCCTACCCTGGAAGTTTCCAACCAATGCCGGCCGGGTGGCGCCGGATCAAGCGAGGCAAGAATGCAGAGAGCGATGCGTACGGATTAGTACGTGAGCGACCCGTGACGCCGCCTCGCGCAGACAGTGCCGCCTCTCGCGGAGCGGGCCGCCCACCCGTCTATCCGTGGATCAGCCAGCCGTCGGCCGCGCGTGCGGCTTCCATCAGCGCTTCCGACATCGTCGGGTGGCCGTGGATGATGCGGGCCACCTCGGGATAACCGCCCTCAAGCGACTTGGCGTTGACCAACTCCTGGATCAGGTCGGTCGCCTTGGCGCCGATGATGTGGCCGCCGAGCAGCTCACCGAACTGCTTGTCACCGATGATCTTGACCAGGCCGGTGCGATCGCCGTAGACCGTGCCGGCGCCGACCGCGCCGTACTGGACCTTGCCGACGGTTACGTCATAACCCTGCTCACGCGCCTGCGCTTCGGTCAGACCGAAGCTGGCAACGTTCGGGGCGCAGAAGGTCGCGCGCGGGATGTCGATGTAGCTGATCGGGTGGGTGTGCAGCCCGGCGGCGTCCTCGACGGCGATGATGCCCTCATCAGAGGCCTTGTGTGCCAGCGCGGGGCCGGCGACCAGGTCTCCGATCGCGTAGATGCCGGATATGTTCGTGCGCAGCGCGCCGTCGACCTCGATCAACCCACGCTCGCCGAGCTTCACGCCGGCGACGTCAAGGCCAAGCCCCTCAATGTCCGGCCCGCGTCCGGCTGCGATCACAACCCACTCGGCCTCGCCGGTCTGATCACCGTACTTGAAGGTGACTGAGTTCTCGCCGCTGACAACGTCGCTCACGAGCGTGCCCGTATGGACATCGAGCCCCTGCTTCTTGAAGCCACGCTCAGCAAGCTTGGAGATGTCGGCGTCCTCACTGGGGAGCACGCGGTCGAGTGCCTCGAAGAGCTGGACCTCGACGCCGAGCCGCACGTACGCGGAGGCGATCTCAGCGCCTGAGGCGCCGGATCCGATCACGGCCATCGTCTTCGGCAGCGCCTCAAGCGCCCACGCCTCCTCAGTGCCGATCACGCGCCCGCCGAACTGCGTGCCGGGGATCGGCCGCTTGACCGAACCGGTCGCGAGCACGATGAACTTGGCCGAATAGGTCCCGCCCCCCGCCCCCACCGCCGTGCCGTCAACCGACACACCACCGTCGCCGGCCAGCGAGCCGGCGCCCTCGATCAGGTCGATCGAGTTCTTCTTGAACAGTCCGGAGACCCCGCCGGTCAGGGTCGAGACGACCTTGTCGCGGCGCGCCATCACGGCGTCGAAATCGATCGTGGGCTCGTTGACCGTGATGCCGAACTCGTCGGCATCACGGATCTCGGCCACCACGTCGGCGACGCGTAGCACGGCCTTGGCGGGGATACATGCGTAGTTCAGGCAGCGGCCGCCGACCTTGTCCTTCTCGACCACGGCGGTCTTGAAACCAAGCTGCGCGGCGCGGATGGCGGCCACATAGCCGCCCGGGCCGGAGCCAATAACGATGACGTCATACGAAGATTCAGGCACGTCCTCAAGCCTATCGCGTAACGATGTATCGCCTTGTTCCGCCCGCGCTGCCATCGCGCCGCCGCCGGCCGCTGCCCGCACAGCGCGCTGCCCGGGGGCGCTAGCCGCTTGGCGCCTGGATGCGGCCGAGGACCCGGATCAGCTTCCAGAACAGGTAGCCGCCGACGCCGATGAAGACCAGCGGCACCAGCACGCCAAGCATGTTGCTGGCCTCGATCAGGAACAGCGAGAAGAGCACCACGACTATCCCCAGCACTGCCATGAACGCCAACACCGCGAGGCCGGTGCGCTGCCACATGCCGGCGGCGAGCATGAAGGCGACCAGCGCGAACGCGGCGATCTCACCGCCTGAGAGTGTGTTGCCGTTGACCTTTGCGCCGGTGGCGTACGCGATCACATTGACCAGCCCGGAGAGCGCCGCCAGCCCGGCGGCGGCCTTCAGCGGCCACGGCCGCTCGCCCGGTCCCAGGGGCTTCAGCTTGGCCCGAGCCGCGGCGTTCGACGCCTCCGTGCGGGCTCGGTAGCGCTCCAGGAAGTCGACCGGCGCCTGGATCTCAGAGCGCAGCACCACGGCGGAACGCTCAGGATCGCTCGCCTCGGTGATCGCGCGGACAACGGCGATGCGTTGTCCGCCCGCGGCGGCGACCGCGCCGGTGTTGTGCGGCTCGATCCCGCCGACCGCGAAGAACGGCAGCTGCGAGTTGCGCGATGCGTAGGTCACGAGTCCGTGGCCGGCTGCGGGCCGGTTCGGTCGCGTCGGGGTCGCATGGACCGGGCCGATGCTGATGTAGTCGACCGGCAGTCCCTGCGCCGCGTCGATCTCGGCCGGTGTGTGAGCTGAGGTCCCGAGGATCCGGTCGGGACCGATCGCCTCGCGCGACTGCGCGATGTCGAGCTCCCGCGCGTCCACATGGACACCGTCAGCACCTGCCTGCGCGACCAGCCCGGGGCGGTTGTTGAGCATCAGCGGTACGCCGTGGCGCTCACAGATCGGACGCAGCCGCGCGGCGACGCCCAGCACCTCCGCGTCCGACGCGTCACTCTCCATGATCTCGACAATGTCGACGCCGCCCCGCAGGGCGGCGTCCAGCCGCGCGTCCTCGATGTCCTGGCAGATCAGGTAGAGGCGGGCGTCGTCCAACCTCTCGCGGGCGTTCTCAATCACTGCGCCCAGTCTGTCAGGAGAGCGACCACTAGCATCGTTGGCGTGACCTCGTCGGATCTCGAACCGCGACAGCGAACGGCTGACGAGCTCCTGGATGGCTGGCAGGCAGCCTGGTCCGGCAAAGACCAGGCGGCGTTCGCCTCGATCTGTAGCCCGGAGGTTCACTACGAGGATCCGCTGACCGACGAGCCGCTGGAGGGCCCGGCGTCGCTCGCCGCCCACGCGGCGCGGCTGTGGGCCGGCTTCCCGGACGCGCGCCTTGAGACGCTCGGCGCCCGTGTGATCGATGGCAGCCTCGTGGCGGCGCCGGCCAAACTGCTGGCCACTCACCGCGAACCCCTTGACGGCCTGCCGGCCACCCACCGGTTCCTGGTCGTGCCGGTGATCTTCTACTGCGAGCTGACCGGGCCCACCCACCCGCGGATTGCCCGCGTCCGCGCCTTCTTCGACCTTTACGACGCGGGTGTTCAGCTGGGCATCCTCCCTGGACGCGGCACGCTCGGCGGCAAGGCACTGCTGATGCTTCGCGGCTTTGGCCTGCGCTCCGGTCGCTGAGTCGCGCCCGGCCCCTAAGATCATCGCCAGCTCTGGCGTCGCCTCAGGGATCGATATGGCGCTCACGCTCGCCGCCAAGATCGCCGGACCCGAGTGGGCCCAGGGCATCCAGCTTGGCATCGAGTACGACCCCGAACCACCGTTCGTGGGCGGCTCAACACGGACCGCCCCGGCCGCGATTATCGAGCTGGTCAAGGCCCACGCGGCTGAGCTCTCGTAGCGCCCTGTTGGTGCTCGGTCTGGTCTGGCCTCGCTCGCCGGCGTACCCCGAGTGACGGGCGCACGTAAACTCACCCGCTTGAGCGAGCCCCGACCCAGCGACTTCCTGACCGGCGAGGAACTGAGCCCGGACCAGCTCCGCGACCTGATCGAGCGGGCAGCGT
>Ga0224557_1000899_pt1 | contig 30714 bp, 14 predicted proteins | sample 714S31014metaG_FD_180677 | JGI IMG/M metagenome (GOLD analysis project Ga0224557, IMG submission 180677) | Peat soil microbial communities from Stordalen Mire, Sweden - 717 S3 10-14 | ecosystem: Environmental > Terrestrial > Soil > Wetlands > Peat | place: Sweden: Norrbotten County, Stordalen... | reverse complement strand
TGATTGCCGTCCAGGGGCAATTGGTAATATCGGCGGTGATGGTGAAACTGCCCGTGTCGTCAGTGGCCGGAAGCGTCACGTGACTTGCCGAGAGTGTGTATGTGCAGGGCTGTAGAAGCGTGAAGACGGTTCCCTCAAGATTGGCTCCACCGGCGGACGTCGTCCCATAAAAATTACTGACGTTGCCCTGAACGAGGCTCGCTACGGGGGCGGCGCCATCCGGGCCGCTGAAATTGTGCAGCGTCGTCAGGCCACCCGATGGGGTGATTTTGAACACCGTACCGGCCCCAAACGCTCCGTTCATGGAAGTCGTGCCGTAGAAGTTGCCATCGCTGCCCACAATCAGCCCGGCCACGGGGAATCCGCCGTCATTACCTCCGGTGAATGCATACACGTTGGCCAGACCGCCACCGGTACCGATCCGGAATACGGTACCCGTGCCGGCGCCTCCACCAAAGGTTGTTCCATAAAAACGGTTGTTACCGCCCAGAACAAGGCTTCCCGCCGGATTGGCTCCGTCAGAACTGCCGGTGAAGGCATAGAGTATTGTCAAGGTGCCCGATGGCGTGATGCTGAATACCGTGCCCGTACCGTTCGCTCCCCCGTTATAGGTCGTCCCATAAAAAATGCCATTGGTGCCCAGAACAAGCCCGGCGGTCGGGTTGGCTCCGTCAGGATTGCCGCTAAACTGCCAGAGCGTCCTTAGCGTTCCCGCCGGGGTAATCTTGAAGACAACCCCCATGCCGTTCGTCCCGCCGGCGAAGGTTGTCCCATAAAAATTGGTGTCGGTGCCCTGGACGAGCGCGCCGTGCGGCTGGGCTCCGTCGGAGCCACCGCTGAACCTGTACAATGTCGTCAAGGTGCCCTGCGGAGTGATGCTGAACACCGTCCCCGCATTGGTCGACAACAATCCGCCGGCAACGGTTGTCCCGTAAAAATTGCCGTCAATTCCTTGGACCAGCGCTGCTTGGGGCTGGGCACCGTCCAGCGGCTGAGCGCCGTCCAAGCCACCGGCGAAGCTGTAGAGCGTTGTCAGACTACCCTCTGCGTTAATAGTGAATACCGCACCCAATCCGTTTAGTCCTCCGGCCAATGTCGTCCCGTAGAAATTGCTATCACTGCCCTGGACGAGCGCCGCCTGGGGCTGCCCCCCGTCAGAACCGCCAAGGAAGCTGTACAGCGTCGTGAGCGTGGCCGCGCTGGTTCTGTCAGGACAAACAACCAGCGGGGAGAGGGTAATCAATAAGAAAATGAGATGAAGCTTTTTCACAGAGGGCCTTTCTTGTTTCTGCATACCGACCGATAAAACACTACTTCGAGCGCAAAGTCGCGCTCTTTTGACAGTCATTAGGAGGGGCACAATGTGTTTGATTAAGATGCGGAGCGCTCATGACGCAGCCCTGGTAAGCGGCAGGGTCACGGAGACAGTCGTGCCGTGCGAGCCGCTCTCAATCTCCATTTGTCCGCCCAATTGTTTTACTCGTTCGCGCATGCCCGTGATACCCACGCCCAGCGGAGCCACATAACCATCACTCCGTGGTTTCGGTAATCCCTTTCCGGCGTCTTGCATCTCCAATTGGATACGGTTCTGATCCACCATCAGCCGAATCGTGGCCGTGGAACTTCCGGAGTGGCGATGAGTATTGGTGAGACCCTCCTGCACGATCCGAAACACCGCTATTTCAATTTCCTCCGGGAGCCGCTGCAAATCCGGTGGCACCTCCAGTTTGACTTGCACCCCACTGCGCTGGCTGAAGCCGTCCGCGAACCAGCGCACCGCCGCGGCCAGGCCGCTTTCATCCAGCAGCGGCGGGTGCAACAGGTAGGACAACGTGCGGATATCGCGAGAAGATAGGTCCAGCAGCGCCAGGCTCTCGGTAAGCGCCTTGCGCGCCCGGGCGTCGAGGATCTCCGTTGATTTGCCGATGAGGCTAAGGTTCATCGCCAAGGCAGCCATTTTTTGGCCCGTCGAGTCGTGTAATTCCCGCGCAATCCGACGGCGTTCCTCGTCCTGCGTCTGCAAGAGGCGAACGGAGAGTTCCCGCAATGCCTGCTCGGTCCGCTCGCGTTCGGAGATTTCCTTCCGGAGATTCGCGACCGCTCCGGCCAACTCCGCCGTCCGCTCCCGGACCCGATCTTCCAGTTCGTCGTGTGCCAGCCGCAAAATCTTCTCCGCCTGCTTGCGCTCGGTGATGTCGGTAATGGCCGTTCGATACATCGTGGTCTGGCCAATGAGATCCAGGATCGGGACACTGTGCAATTGCACCGGGAGCGGATCGCGGTCGCGCACCGCCAGGGTCAAGTCCGTCGTCACCGGCCCCCCGCTTTGCTGGCATTGCCGCAAGTGACCATGGAACGCGCTCAGTTCGTCCTTGGCGATTGACACACTGAACAACGTCCCCACCAATCGCGAACGCTCCCGCCCGAGAATCGTCGCGCCGGTCAGGTTGATCTCGTGGATGTGTCCCTTCTCATCGAGCGTGGCATAACCAATCGGGGCAAAGTCATAGAGGTCCGCATAGCGGTCGCGGGAGGCCTCCAGCAGTTGCTGGGTCTCCCGCAGTTCCTCGTTTTGCGCTTCCAGTTCTTCCTGGTGAACCTGGAGTTCGTGCACGACGCGTTGGAACTCGGCGTTGCTCTGGATCGTCGCGGTGGCTGCCGCGGGACTTCTCCCGGGCCGGGGCTTCGGGGCCGATGGTCTCCGCGATCGCTTCATCGTCACGCGCGCGACAGGTTTATGCTTTTTCATGCCGTCGGCGCTCCGTGTCGCGAAGTGTCCTCGATAACCAGCAGGATGGCCTTTAGTTCATTGTCTTTACCGAGGACCCGCCGGGCATTCAGCAACATCCGCTTGCGTCCGAGACGCGGAAACTCATGCTCCACCACAAAGTCGTTGAACACGGAATTGCGGGGCAGAATCTCGTCCAAGAGCTGGCGCAATCTGGGAATGTTCCACTGGCCGTCACCCAGGTCGTAGAGGAAGCGGCCCTCGGTATTTTCGGGGGTAGCCTGAAACATCTTGTAGAACATGGCGTTGGCCCTTTTCACACGCAAGTCGGGATTGAGGACGACCAGCGGGTCACGCAGGGTCTCCACGATGCCATTGGCGAAGTCGTGAGCCTCGTCGATCAACATGGCGCTACGCCTGGCGGCGTCAATATCCATAAAGGTAAGCACCGCGCCGTCAATCTTGCCGTCCGCCGTCTTGTAGGGCCGAATGCGTAAGGAATACCAACGCCCCTGTCGATCCTGCACGTCGCGTTCACAGGTGGCGAGGGTGTCCATCACTTCGAGGATCAACGGCCCGAGATCGGGAACATTGACGTTTGGCTGGATATCGCCCAGCGGTCGCCCCACGTCGGCAGGGATCAGGTTCGCCACAGCTTGCGCGGCGGCCGTGAAACGACGGATGCGCAGATCGCCGCCTACCATCACGATGGCGACGTGCGCGCTGCCCAGGAAATTGATGAGGTCATTGTTGACCTCATTCAATTCGGAGTTGTGCGTTTGCAGTTCCTCGTTGAGGGTGGTCAACTCTTCATTGGTCGACTGCAACTCCTCCTTGGCCGTTTCCAATTCCTCGTTCGTGCTCTGCAATTCCTCGTTGCTGGATTGGATCTCTTCGTTCGCCGAGCGGAGTTCCTCGCGGCCCGCATCGTGTTCTTCGAGCACGGAGCGGAGGTACTCCTTGGTGGCGGACAGTTCGTGACGCAATTGCGCCCCGGGGGAATGTGAGACCCGCCGGCCCTTGTCGGCCCCGGCCCGCTTGTCCGGGATGGCTTCGGAGGCGCCGCCCGTTGCCGCTTCCTCGAAAACGATTAAAAAGAAACGTTCCTTCGACGGCGTGGCCTTGAAGGGAATGACGTCGAGAGTGATCCGCCGGGAACGATCGCCGAACTCGAGCGGCAGCCCTTCCTTGCGCACGCGTTCATTGGTCTTACGGGCCTTCTGGATGGCGCTGCGCAAATCCAGCCGCAAGCCTTCGCGGACCATCTGCAAGACGTCGAGACTCGCCTCGCCCGCCGACGGCGCCAGGAACGGGCTGGTGATGCCCCGGAACTGGACGATTCGCAACTCGTCGTTGACCAGCACGCCCGGCGGCGCGTATTGGGACAACATCAAGCTGTCCGCTTCCTTGTAGAGGCTGGGCACGACGGGCAATTCCTCGCCGCTCCGCACCGCTTGGCCCCTCGGCCGCTGTTCGCCCGGGCGCTCGGTCGCGGCCGGCGCAATCATCGGCGGGTAGCGGCCCGGCTTCTTCGTGTAAATCTTCTCTTTCTTGTCCACGAGAACAAACAGATCGGAGAACGCTCCGATGGTTTCCGAGGAACCAAGCATGAGAAGACCAGAGGGTTTGAGGGCGTAATGGAAAATCGGCAGCAGCTTCTTCTGCAAAGGCGGCCCCAGATAAATCATCACGTTGCGGCAACTGATGAGGTCCAGCTTGGAGAACGGCGGATCTTTGACCGCGTTTTGCCGGGCGAACACGCACATTTCGCGGACCCCCTTCTTGATCTGATAGCCGTGTTCCGACTTCACGAAGAAGCGTCGCAACCGTTCGGCGGACACATCCTGCTCGATGCTTTTGGGATAGACCCCGGTCCGGGCCTTCTCGATGGCCGCGCCGCTGATATCGGTCGCGAAAACCTGGACGGGAATTTCGGCGCGCTTGTCTCCGATGGATTCCAACAAGCTGATGGCAATCGAATACGCTTCCTCGCCCGTGGAACAGCCCGGCACCCAGACGCGTACGGACTGATCCGGGCCGCGATTCTTCAAGAGGCGGGGAAACATCTTTTTCCTCAACGCCCGAAATGAGTCCGGGTCGCGAAAAAAGCTGGTCACGTTGATGAGCAGGTCGTGGTATAAGGCCTCCACCTCGTCGGCATGTTGGTGGAGAAACTGCACGTACTGATCCATCCGCTCGATCCGATGTAGGAGCATGCGCCGCTGGATGCGCCGGCGGATGGTCGTGTGCTTGTAATCGGTAAAATCCACTCCCATGTGCGTGCGCAACAGGATGAAGACCTTATTGAGGACGTCCGTCTCTCCGGAGGCCCACTCCCTCGTTTGCGCTTCCTGGGAAAGCATCACGTACGGGTGCCGACTGAACCGTGCCAGCTCCCGCGCAATCCCCTCGGGAGGCAGAATGCAGTCCACAAATCCGCTCAAGATTGCGCTGCGCGGCATCCCGTCGTATTTGGCCGACTCTTCGTCCTGGGCAAAGGTGACCCCGCCTTCCGCCTTGATCGCCTTCAGTCCCATTGTGCCGTCGGAGGCGGTCCCCGACAGAATCACACCGACCGCCCGGCCCCGTCGATCTTCGGCCAGCGAGCGTAGGAAATAGTCAATCGGCAGGTGGAGCCCCTGCTTTTCGTCGCGCGGCATCAGGCTGAGCCTGTGGTGCAAAATGGCCAGGTTCGTGTTGGGCGGAATCACATACACATGATTCGGCTCGACCCGCATCCCGTCTCTGACTTCGGTGACCGGCATCGCCGTTGCCCGCGAAAGGATCTCCGTCAGCGCGCTCTGGTGCGTGGGATCCAGATGTTGCACCAGCACAAACGCCATGCCGGTGTCGTTGGGCAAATGCTTGAGCAACTTCGTGAATGCCTCCAGCCCGCCCGCAGACGCACCGATACCCACAACCGGGAAAGGTTCACTGGCGGAGCCTTGACGCCTGCGCCGCTTTTCGGGCGCTGCGGTCATCGCGTTTGGCTTTCCCGTAGGTCGCGCCGCCGTCGCGCCTCTACCTTGGCCTCCCAACTTCACAGCGGCCCCTCCCCCTATTTTTTTCTTATAACTACGTAAGTATTTAACGCTCATTCACTTCCGTTCGCACGTACATGGCGTCCTTGGTTGGTTGTATCTGCGTGAGAGAATGGTTTCGACATGTCGAAGCTGGCGGAAGTGATTTCGCAAACACGCAGCGCCACGTGGTAGATCGATTCGATTGACAGACACGGAAAAGAGCGATCAGTGATGACTCTCACTTCCTGATCTCGACGACAACGACGCGACCTTGAGAATGTCAGCATGGCCGCACTCAACCTACCAAGCGCTGACTGACAACAGTTTTCCGCGAAACACCTCGCTGGAAGCTTCACTTACTAAAACCTTGGCAGGCAGTCAAGAAACTTGTGCGTGGAGAATGCGCCATGACAGCGTCGTGGTTTCTCCATCAATCATCAGTCGATGGATTTGATAAACGAGAACGGAGAATATCCATGCCATCGCACAGGAAGTTGGCGGGAGTGACGGGGCTCGAACCCGAAACCTTTTTCAGTTACACACTTCCTTGGCGTGCTCAGGCTATATCACAGACAGTTTTGCCGGGCGCTCTGAGCGCCGCCAGCAGAACTTCGGCTCCACAACGATCGTGCGGGTTGTAATCCCCCCAATCTCTATTGTCCCGGCATGACGTCCACTTGGTAGAACCGCTTTGTACCCGTGATCGCATTGGTGATGGTGATCGAACCGCCGGTACCATCGAGCGGACTCCCCAGATCAGTCCAGGTTGGGGCCGACATATCGTTCTTGTACTCCACCTGATACAACTGATTTGAGAGCGTGGGGAAGCTGAAGATGAATTGGTTCGAGACGATGCTGAGAGCGGTCAATTGTGGCACCGCGACCACGGTGAGTGTGCCGCTGTTGTAGCTGATCGTGTAATTCGGTGATGCCGCGCCGCTGGCGGTGATCGGGTACGTGCCCACAGGACTGTTGTTGGTCGCCGTCGTACTCAAGGTCACCTGCGTCGTCAGCGAGTTGGTGCCATCGCCGCCGACAAAACCGACGTAGGTGGCCGTCAGTGTCGGATTGGGCAATCCGGCCGTCTTGCTCTTGTTGTCGGCGCTGATCGTCAGGGATCCCAACGTTATATTGGCCGTCGTGCTGGCCGTGGTATTGGCCGTGTAATTGGTCGCATCAGTTCCGGTGATGGCGATGCCGCTCACGCTCACCGTCTTGTTACTGCCCACATTCGGGTCGGCAAAGCTGGCCGTCGTGTAACTGTCGGTGAAGTTGTCACCCAGGAGACGGTTGTCGGAGAGCGTGACGGTGGCGTTTGTCGTGCCGTCGTACACCTTGTCCACGCCGGTGGCGCTCACCGTAAGCGCGATCGCGTTGATGACACCCGTTGTGTTCGGGAGGAACGTGACCGCGTAGTTATTACCGCTATTGCCGTCATTGACGCTGCCGCTCGGCGTGAGCGTCTTGCCCGTGGCCACGATCTTGTCACTGTAGGTCTCCGAGAAGCCAGCGGTATCCGTGCCTTGCAGACTGCCGGTCGTAATCGTCGGCAATGCCGCCGCGCTCGTCGTGCCGTCATAAGGCTTGGTGTTTGTCGCCGCCGTCACTGTGATCGAACGCGTGCCGATAGCGCCGGTGTTGCTGGTGAAGAACGTAACATTGTAGTTATTACCGCCATTGCCGTCGATGACGCTGCCGGCAGGCGTGAGTGTCTTGCCCGTGCCGACGTTCTTGTCACCGTAAGTCTCCGAGAAGCCGGTGATATCCGTGCCTTGCAGACTGCCGGTCGTAATCGTCGGCAGAGTCGTCGCACTGGCCGATCCGTCATACGTCTTGGAGTTTGTGGCTGCCGTCACCGAGATGGAGAGCGCGAAAATGCTCGCGTTGGTCGTGGGTTGCGTCAGGGCATAATTGCCGGAATCCGGGCCACTGATCGTTAGCCCGCTCACATTCACTGTCTTGCCCAAGCCCACGTTCTTATCGGTAAAGAGACCCGCGGCACCGCCCGTGTTGAGTGTCACATTGTCAGCGCCAATCACGCCGACGAGCGTCGCACCACCCGTGTTCAGGGTGGCGTTTGTACCACCGTCGTAAGTCTTGTTGTTGGCCGTAATTCCGGAAACCGTCAAGCCAGCCTGGCTGATCTGTTGAGACAGGACGCCGGAGGTACTGGGGTTGAAGTTACCATCACCACCGTAGATCGCGGTGATCAAATGCAGACCCGCGGGCAGCGTGTTGGTAATGAAGCTCCCCTGGGCCACGCCATTCAATCCTCCGGTGCCCATGGTGTTCGTGCCGTCCATGAACGTAATGATGCCCGTCGGTACCGGCCCGGTTCCCGTAACGGTCGCGGTGAAGGTCACCGGCTGGCCGTATGTCTGCGGATTGGCGGAGCTAATCAACGCCGTGCTCGAGGGAACCGTGAGTGAGGCGAGGACGTTCAACGTTCCGGTGGTGCCCTGGAAGTGGACGTTGTCAATGTTGGCTGCGCCGGAGCCGGTCGTGCCCCAGGTGCCCAAAGTCTCTGTTACGCCGCCGATTACCAGGAACTGGACGTTGTCTGAACCCGTGAAGGCGAGGTTCAGCACGGAGTTGCTGTTGATCGTGACGTTGTCGAAGGTCGTCGCCGACGTGCCCTCATCAATGTTCTGCGGGATGATGCCGTTAAAGGTGACGGTCTGCGCGCCACTGGCTGTGAAGCTGCCGTTGTTGTCCCAATCACCGGCGACGCTGAAGTTGTTCGTGCCGGCGGCAAAGGTCGTGCCCGAACCGATGGTCAGCTCTTCAGCGATGGTTGTGGCGCCCGGTTGAAGCGTATTGATGCCACTGCCGCTAGTCGTGAGATTGCCGTAGGCCAGCGCTGCCACGTTCTGGGCCGATCCCTCGTAGTTGACCGTGCTGTTCGTCCCGAGATTGATTGTTACATAGTTGGACGGGAACGGATTCCCACCACCGATATTCAAGCCCGCGGCGTTGGCTACCGTTAACGTGCCCCCGCTGGTCGCACGGTTCGCGGTGAAGCTGCCCAAATCAAACGTCCCTGCGGAAATCGTCAGATTGCTGGTGACGCTCACGGTGGCACCCAGTGAAACGGTGGCGGTGGTATTGCTGATGGCAAGGTTACTGACTGTGGCCGGCAACCCGTTGCCCGTGCCTTGTGGGGCGGAACCATTATAGACATAGCTGGCGCCTGTGTTGTACGTACGCGTGCCGGTCACACGGATGTTACCCGTCGGTCCGTTCGTCGTGATGCCCGCCGGGTCGCCGAGGCCCAGGGTCCCGTTAGCGGACAGGGTAAAGGTGCCGCTGCTGCCGCTGCCCAGGAAGTTCGTGCCCATGAATAGAGTGGCGTTATTGCTGACATTGAAATTGACCGTGCCCGAGACAGTCCCGCCTGAGGTGTAGTTCTGTATTCCGGTGCCATTGAAGACAACGCTCGCGACGGGGGAAGACACTTGACTCTCGGTGAGAGTGCCGCCGGTATGGCTGAAGTTGCCGGCCACATTCAACCTGCCACTGGCGCTCCCATCCGTCAGGTCAAACGTGCCACCGCTGAGGGAAAAGTTGCCCGCGACTATCATGATGCGGTTCGAGCCGGCAGTGATCTGCAAATGGCCGCCTATTTGAGAATAATTTCCGGCGATGGCCAGGTCGCCAACCGAGTTGTTCCCGAGCCTCATCAAACCTGTTCCGCTGCTTGCCAGCGTGAAGTTGCCATTAACCGTGTTAAGCGCTCCAATGGCCGTAATCGTGCCGGATTGGCTAACGCAGTTCCACATGAAGTTTCCAAATGCCTGGCTAAAGCCGCCGATGACGGGAGTGCCACCACTGTTGTCCAGAGTAGTGTAACCGATCACTTCGCAGGTGGAGTTGGTGTTCCACGTCGCGGTCGGAATCGTGCCGGCAGCCGTTGTGAAGGTGTGCTGGTAGGTGCCGCCCGAGATGAAGATCAACGTCGTTGCGGAACTATTGATGGCTCCTGAGTTCTGCACCAGGCCGCCGGACCCGACGGTAATCGACCCGCCGGCGGAGAAGCTGGCCGTTCCCTGGGCAATCAACGCGCCGGTCAGGCTCACGGCTACATTGTCCGTCACCGTATGGATGCTTTGAATCGTGATGTTGGTGCCGGCGCCGCCCGCAGGCGTGATGCTGGCCCCGACCCAGGACGATCCATTCCAGGTTTGCCAGGTGTTCGTGGCGTTCCAGTTGCCGGTGGCAAAGCTGCGATAATCACCAGCGGCGGCGTTGACGGTAATGGACGGACTGGTGCCGGTCTTTCCGGTCCCATCCGTGGCAGTGACGGTAATGGTCTCGGCAATATTGTCTTCGGTACTGATGGTGAACGTCCCGTTCGACAATACCTGCTTGTTGTCGCCGTTCTCGCCAAAGATGCTGTTGGTGTTGCTATCAAACTGCGCATTGACCGAGCTGCTGCTCATGGTCACGACAGTGGAGCTATCGGGTACCGTGTTATTGACCGCGTCCTGAGCTGTGACCGTCACGCCGAAGCCAACCCCGCGCGTTTGCGGTGTTGTGGCGGTCACCAGGTAATGGGCAATCGCGCCCACAGTGACGTTGAAGGTGCTGCTGGTGGCCATCAACGAACCGCTGGCTGCCGTGATGAAGTAATTGGAGCCCGTCGCATTAACGCTCAAGTTATTGAACGTGGCTACACCGTTTGCGGCGGTCGAACGTGTCAGTGTCCCGCCACTGAACGTAAACCCATTCGGCGCCAACGTAACCGCGGTATTCGTGATCCCGTTGTTGAACTCATCGACGATCTGGACCGTATTGGTGAACACCGATCCGGCGCCGATGGTTGCTGGTGGCTCCTGCACGAAGGTCATCGTACTGTTGGCCACATCGGGGGCGATGGTAATAACCCGGTTGGTCGAAGCCAGACCCGGTGCCGAGGCGATCAGTCGGTTGTTACCGGCATTGGTGATGACGAGGTTACTGAAGCTGGCCGAGCCATCCACAGCGGAGTTGCTCAGAATCGTGCCACTGGCAAAGACGCCATTACTCAGGCTCATCGTGATCGGCACGCCATTGGTGGCAACGCTGTTGTTGAATTGATCCGCCACTTGGACAGTGAAGGAGGTCAAATTCGTGCCGGCGATGCCGGAGGCGGGCGGCAGCACGGGATAGATCAGTTTGGAAGCGGCAGCCGTGGTTACGGTAAAGGTGTTGCCGGTGACGGACAAGGAATTAGCCGCCGAGGTGGCGACCAGGGCGAGGTTGGTCCCCGGAACAGTGATGTTCAGGCCGGTGAACGTCGCCACGCCAGTAATGGTCCCTGTCGTCTTCGTCCCGGTGGCGTTGAAAGTGCCGCCGTTCAGGAGTGTCAGCGTGACGGATGCGTTCCCCAGGACGTTACTATACTGGTCGGCGATTCTGACGGCGACCGCAGGCGTGAACACGGCCCCGGCGTTGGTAATCGAAGGCGCATCCTGCTGGAAGGTGATGGCGTACGGGGTTGGAAGAATGACCAGTGACCGATTGGCTGAAGCCAGTCCTGGCGACGATGCCGTCAGCGTGTTGTTGCCGGCGTTGGTAAGAACCAGGTCACCGAAGGTCGCTGACCCGTTCGGCGCGGTGTTGACCGGTGTAGTGCCGCTGGCAAAGGTGCCGCTACTCAAACTCATCGTGATCGGCACGCCATTGGTGGCAATGCCGTTGTTGAACTGATCCTCAATCTGCACAGTGAAGGCGGACAGGGTTCCGCCGGCAGTATTGGTAATGGCCGGAACGCTGGTGTAGACCAGTTTGGCGGCCGAGGCCGTGGTCACGACGAAGGTGTTGCCGGTTGCTGACAGGGAAGGATTGGCGATGGATGCAATAAGGGCGTAGTTGGTTCCACTTACGGTGATAAACACGTTGGTGAATACTGCCGCACCGTTGGTGCCTGTTAGTGCCGTTAGCGAGGCATTCGTGCCATTCAGGGTGCCGCTGTTGAGCGTGAGCGTGACGGTCTGGTTGACGATCAAGTTCGTAGCCGAGCTGGTTAGCTGAACCGTCACTGGAGGCGAGAAGACCGCCCCGGCGTTGGCCACGGCGGGGGCATCCTGCAGGAACGTCATGCCAAATGTCGGCGGGGTAACGTTCAATGTCCCGTTCCCCAGGAAATTGGCGTCATCGGAGTTGGTCGCACCGGATGGCGTCGAACCCCATGTACCACCGTTTTGGGCCAGGCCCGCGATGGTAAACTGAAGGGCGCTATCGCTGCTGTCCAGATTGATCACGGAGTTGCTGCTAATTGCGAATGTGTTAAAGGCGGACACGCCGGAGACATTCTGGGTGCCGGAGCCGGTGAACGTGACGGTCTGCGGGCCGCTAAACAAGAAGGCCGTGCCGTTGTTGGTCAAGTTGCCGGCGATACTGAAACTGTTCGTGACGGCATTGAAGGTCGTGCCAACTCCAACATTCAGGTCCCCGGCAATGGACGTCGGGCCCGCCAGAAGTGTCTTGTTGCTGCTGCCACTGGTCGTCAGATCGCCGTAGGCCAGCGCTGACATGTTCTGGGCTGACCCCTCGTAATTGACCGTGCTGTTTGCCCCGAGGTTCAGGGTGACATAACTGGATGGGAACGAATTCGTCCCGCCAATATTCAAGGCCGCACCATTCGCGACCATGAGCGTACCTCCGCTGGTCGCACGGTTCGCGATGAAGCTACCCAAATCAAACGTCCCGGCGCTCACGGTCAAATTGCTGGTGACGCTCACATTGGCGCCCAGCGTGACGACGCCGCCCGTGTTGGAGACGATCAAGCTGCTGGCCGTCGCGGGCAAGCCGTTGCCTGTGCCCTGGGAGGCGGGGCCATTGTAAATGTACACGCCGCCCGTGCTGTAGGTGCGTGTACCGGACACACGGATATTACCCGTCGCCCCGCTGGTGGTGATACCCGCCGGGTCGCCGATGCCGATGGCTCCACCGGAGTTCAACGTGAAGGTTCCGGTTGAACCATCCAAGAAGTTCGTGCCGAAATTAACCGTGGCCCCTTGGAGAATCGCAAAATTGACTGCGCCGGAAATTGTTCCGGCAGACTTGGAATAAGTTTGTGGAGTCGTTCCGGCAAAGCTAACGGTGGCCGGGAGGCTGCCTCCACGACTGATGGTGCCGCCACTGATGGACAAATTGCCCCTGAGAGTGGCGGTAACTCCACCGGCGTTTCCGCTGGTGGCGTCCGTGAGATTAAGCAATCCCGCAGTGACGCTGGTATTCCCGCTGACTGTCATGGAAGAAATACCGCTCGAAGTCGACGTGGTGCCAGTCTCAATCGTCAGCGTCCCACCGCTCACCGAGAGATTGCCACCTACGGTCAGTGCTCCGGAAGCGGTCGAGAAACTACTCTGTCCAAAGACCATGGCAAAAGTGCCGCCACTTACCGTCAGATTTTGCGCTACGTTTACGGCCACATTTCCTGACGAGCTACCGTTCCCACCGATGGCATCGTAGGTGCCGCCCAGAACATGCATACTTCCGCCAACGATCAAATTGCGGGCAGAAGTGCCTCCGTCGATTATCGAGCCGGTTCCGGTCGATACCACATTGAAATCGCCGCCAATATTTTGTGGGCTGACGTTGAGAATAATCGCACCTACTACAGTCTGATTCGGGCAGTTCCATTCCACATTCCCGTTCACGCCGCTCGTGGGTAACATCACGGTCGTGGTGGTAACACCGGTCACCCGCAGCAGCGAGTTGGAATTATAGGCGGCCGTTGGAATGGTCCCGCCATTCTCGGCGTGCTGGTACGTGCCACCCGAGTTGAAGATCAGGTTGGTCGCGGTGCCATTGATTACTCCAAAGTTCTGGACCAAGCCGCCCGATCCTACCGAGATGGATCCGCCGGAGAAACTCAGGGATCCCTGGGTAATGAGCGTGCCAGCCAGGCCCACGGCCACATTATCCGTCACCGTATGGGTGCTTTGAATCGTGATGTTGGTGCCGGCGCCGCCCGCGGGCGTGGTGCTGGCCCCGACCCACGCCGATCCATTCCAGGTTTGCCAGGTGTTCGTGGCGTTCCAGTTGCCGGTGGCAAAGCTGCGATAATCACCAGATGCGGCGTTGACGGTAATGGACGGACTCGTGCCCGTCTTCCCGTTCGCGTCCGTGGCAGTGACGGTCATGGTTTCGGGATTATTATCGATGGTGCTGATCGTAAAGGTCCCATTCGACAATACCTGCTTGTTGTCGCCAGTCTCGCCAAAGATGCTGTTCCCGTTGCTGTCAAACTGCACATTGGCTGTGCTGCCGCTCATGGTGACGACGGTGGAACTATCGTTGACGGTGTTGTTGGCCGCGTCCTGCGCCGTGACGGTAACGGTGAACGGAGTCCCGCGCGTTTGCGGCGTCGTGGCGGAGACCAAATAGTGATTAATCGGACCTACATTGATGTTGAAGTTGGCGCTGTTGACCGACAGGGCTGGATTGGTGGTAATGGCCGTCAGGAAATCACCGGTGCCCGGCAGATTGACACTCAAGTTGTTGAACGTGGCGATGCCGTTGGTGGCTGTCGTTTGGGAGAGCGTGCCACTCACGGTACCGGTGCCAGTGAGACTGACGATGACGGGCATGCTGCCAATCGGGTTGCTAAACTGGTCGGTGACTTTCACCGTCACCGCAGGCGTGAACACGGCTCCGGCATTGGTCACGGCGGGCGGCTGTTGGACGAACGCGAGATTGAACGCGGTGGATGGCGTAACCGTGACCAACCGGGCGGCCGACGTCAATCCCGGCGAATTTGCCGTCATCGTGTACGTACCGGCAGTGTTAATAACTATGTCGAAGAAGGTCGATGAGCCATCCGAGTCTGTGACCGTATTAGTCGTACCACTGCCGAATCCGCCGGTGTTCAAGGCGAGCGTGATTGGCACGCCGCCCCCCGAGATAAAGTTACTAAACTGATCCTCAACCTGTACGACGAAGGTCGACAACGTGCTGCCTGCTGGCGCGGTCGAAGGCGGCAGGGTGGTGTACATCAGTTTTGAGGCCGCGCCAACGGTCACGGTGAAGGTTTGACCGGTGACGGACAGGGAATTGGTGGAGGTGGCGACGAGGGCATAATTAGTCCCGGGGACATTGATCGAAAGGTTATTGAATGTCGCCACACCGTTGTTGGTGGTCGTGCGCGATAGCGTGCCGTTAAGGGTGCCACCGTTCAGGAGGGACAGTGTGACCGTCCGATTGCTGACGACATTGTTATACTGGTCGGCGAGTCTGACGGCGACCGCGGGCGTGAACGTGGCCCCGGCGTTCGTCACGCCAGGCGCATCCTGCTGGAGTATGAGGGCCAGGTTCGCCGGGGAAATAACCAGGGCCCGGTTGGTCGAAGTCAGGCCGCTGGCCGAGGCGATGAGGATATTATTCCCGGCGTTGGTAATCACGAGGTCGCTGAACGAGGCCGAGCCATTCACGTCGGAGTTGCTCGAAGTCGTCCCGCTGGCAAAGGTGCCGTTCGTCAGGCCCATCGAGATCAGCACGCCGTTGGTGGCGATACTGTTGTTGAATTGGTCCGCAACCTGGGCGGTGAACGCGGTCAACGTTGCGCCGGCAACGCCGGAGGCCGGGGGCAGCACGGTGTAGATCAGTTTGGAAGCGGGGGCTGCGGTCACGGTAAAGGTGTTGCCGGTGACGGACAAGGAATTGGTGGAAGAGGCAAGGAGAGCGTAGTTGGTCCCGGCAACATTGATGCTCAGGTTGTTGAATGTCGCCACACCGTTGTTGGTGGTCGTGCGCGACAGCGTGCCGTTAAGGATCCCGCCGTTTAAGAGGGACAGCGTGACCGTCCGGTTGCTGAGCACATTGTTGAAAGCGTCGGCGATCCTCACCGCGACCGCGGGCGTAAATACAGCCCCGGCATTGGTGACAGAAGGCGCATCCTGCTGGAAGGTGATGCTAAACGGCGCCGGGAGAATGACCAGCGCTTTGTTGGCCGAAGTCAGCCCTGGCGACGAAGCGGTGAGGGTGTTGTTGCCCGCGTTGGTAATTACCAGGTCACCGAAACCAGCCGAGCCATTCACGTCGGTGTTACTCAAGATGGTGCCACTGGCAAAGGTGCCGTTGGCCAGGCTCATCGTGATCGGCACTCCGCTACCCGGGACGTTGTTGTTGAACGGATCCTGAACCTGCACCGTGAAGGCGGATAGAGTCCCGCCGGCGGTATTGGTAACAGCCGGAACAGAACTGTAAACCAGTTTGGTTCCGGTGGCTGCAGTGACGGTGAAAACGTTGCCCGTGGCGGACAAGGAATTGACGGAGTTGGCGATGAGAGCGTAATTGGTTCCCGCGAGACTGATGCTCAGGTTGTTGAATGTTGCCACGCCGGTGACGTCGGTCACGTGTGCGACCGTTCCGCTGAGGGATCCGCCGCCAAGGAGGCTCAGCGTTACCAGTGTGTTGGTGGCCGGGTTGTTCAGCGAGTCCGTTATCCGCACGGTGACCGCCGGCGAGAACACCGTCCCAGCGGTGGTCACGGACGGAGCATCCTGCGTGATCTGGATGACACTGGGCGTCGCCGTGGCAATGGTAAATGGAGTCGCGGGTGTCGCGGTGAAAATGTTCCCGGCGGAGGACGCCGTGAGGGTGTAGTTGCCGGACACGTTGATAAGCAAGTCGGTGAATGTGGCCGAACCATTCGGCGCGGTCAGGATTGTGGTGGTGCCGCTGGTAAAAGCTCCCGCGTTCAACGCCACCGTGATCGGCACGCCGTTGGACGGAATACTGTTGCCCGCCGCATCCTGAATCTGTACCACGATACCGGCCATCGTTACGCCGGCAGGGGTCGATGCGGCCGGTGCGGTGGTGTAACCCAGTTTGGTGGCTGCTCCCGCCGTCACGGTGAACGTAGCCCCCGTGATGGACATCGATGGGCTGGTAATGCTCGCCACGAGGGCGTTGTTGGTTCCGGCCTGGGCAACACTCAAACCGCCAAATGTCGCCACGCCCGTTCCGTCTGACGGCTGCGATGTCGTGCCGCTGAGGGTGCCGCCGCCAAGAAGGGTCAGCGTTACCGTTTTGTTGCTGATCAAGTTGCCAAACGAGTCGATGAGTTGGACTGTTACCGCGGATGGGAAGGTCGTTCCGGCGAGAATTGACGAAGGTGCATCTTGCAGGAACTGGAAAGTGCTTGGCGCACCTGCGACAACCACAAATGAAGCGGCAGGCGAATTGGAGAGACCCGTCGCAGGAGCGGAAGCGGTCAGGGTATAGTTTCCCTGCGTATTAATGACCAAATTGCTGAACGTAGCCGATCCTCCGACCCCGGTAGTAGCATTCGTGCTGCCGCTGGCAAAGGAGCCCGAGTTCAACGTCAGGGTAATCGCCACGTTGTTGGAGGCCACATTATTCCCAGATGAACCCTGAACCTGTACAACTATGTTAGCCATCGCGACTCCGGCAGAGTTCGTCGCGGCGGGCGCCGTCGTGAAACCCAGTTTCGTGCCCGCTGTACCAGGAACTTCGCGGAGCGTGCCGAAATTCGTTGTCCCTTTGGCGATGCCGGTAATGACGATCGTGCTGGCCGTAGACATCACAATGTTACTGGTTGCGAGCGGCGATACAGAGGTGGCCCGAACCTGGAGGTTCGACCATGTCAGAACCGTCCTTGCGGTACCTCCGTCCGGGGCGGCTACGGTAATGGTGATGTTACTGGTCGTGACCGCGGCCGTTTCCGAATTCAAGGTGAGCAACGGGCTGGTGCCGCTGCCCGTCCGCGAGGTGACTACGTTAACGGTAGCGGCTGGATTGAACTCGAACCCCGGAGCCACACTCAAAATAATCGTGCCGACGCCAATGTCCGCAGTAGCTCCTTCCGTGAGTACCGGGCCGGGCAGATTGCTGTAGACCCCGCCAACGGTGTCAGCGGAGATCGTCCCATTGGCCTGAACGGTGACGGTGGCGGTGGCGAACGCGGAACTGGCGGTGACCAGAACAATCGCGGCGACGGATAGGAATGCAAAACATGATTTTTTCATAGAAAGCTACCTGTAATTGTTCTTTTCCACCGTTCTCACCGACGATGTAGCCGACACGGACCCGCGTGAACCATGGCAAGAGATTGGACGCGACCCGTGCGCAACCCACAGGTCAACGGCACACCTCTCCTAGCCGCCCTCTGGATAGCGACATCTATGCCAACAAAGCCAATAAAAATAAGCTTTCTATGGCCGCAATGCTCCGTCAGCGTAAGTTGCAGTCGATATGCAGGTTATGAGGTTGGGTAACAATTAAGTTTCTTTAGGAACCCTGATCGAGGTCCGAATGGCGCGGGTCGAGTGTCCACCGGGCTTTACATGCTGGACAGAGGTGTTCAATTTATCTGAACACTTTGCGTATTCGAGGTAACCACTCAGATCGGTTACCACTCGTGTGAGAACTGCTCAAATGCTGCTGCGGCACCGCCGACAGCATCAGCGTCGTGGCACGATAGAGACTCACACGTTCTCGTCGAAAACGGTCACCTTCACACTCTTGACATGCCACAGGCTGTCACTGGATTGGCGTCAGTCGAATCACGGCAAGACATTGAAACCAGCGCGGATAGACAGAATTCGTCACAGGTTGACGCCGAACGTTCCAAAAGAGAAATTGGCGGGAGTGACGGGGCTCGAACCCGCAACCTCTGCCGTGACAGGGCAGCGCTCTGAACCAATTGAGCTACACCCCCGCGTCGCAAGCGGGATCACAATGGTGGGCGCTAAAGGACTTGAACCTTTGACCCCCTCGGTGTAAACGAGGTGCTCTAGCCAACTGAGCTAAGCGCCCGCAATCAAAAGCATTACAGGCAAAACACCCCCTTGTCAACGCCCTGGTTTGGAGTCATCATCCTGGGGGCGCAGGTTGCTGTGCTGGTACTAGCGAACGGAGAAAGACCATGTATAAAAGTATTCTGTTGTGCACCGATGGTTCACCCGCTGCCGAGGTCGCGGGTGATTACGCAATCTGGTTCGCCAAAAAACTAGCGGCCTCCCTGCGAGCGCTGTATGTCACGGACATCCGTCTTCTGGAAGGTCCGTGGCTGGCTGATTTGTCGGGCGCGGTCGGCGCGCAGCCCTACTCCGCCATGTTGCCGCAGCTTCAACAGATTCAAAAGGAGAAGGCCGCGATGATCCTGGCGGCGGCCCGGGAGCGCGCTCGGAAAGACGATGTCACCTGCGAGACCGCTCATGAAACCGGTGGCTTGGTGCAGGCGATTCTCGACCATGAGCGCCGGGCTGACCTCGTCGTCCTCGGTCAGCGCGGCGAACACGCGCAGTGGGCGGACGGAATGCTTGGCTCCAGCGGTGAACGCGTGGTGCGCGCTTCGGTCAAGCCGTGCCTCGTCACGCCGGAGAAGTTTCACAAAATCGGGCATATGCTCATCGCCTACGATGGTAGTGAGGAATCAAGCAAGGCCTTGCGCGCGGGTATCGCGCTCGCTCCGGCCCTCGGAGTGAAAGTGACCCTTACGACGGTCGCGGCGCCGGGGGGCGAGGACGCTGCGTCAGTCGTTCTCGAGAAGGCAAAACAACGGGCCCTGACTGGTGGCGTCAAAGCCCATGGGGAAGTCCTCCATGGTGATCCCGAAGAAGAAATCCTTCAGCTCCGTGAAACCATCGGCGCCGACCTCATCGTCATGGGCGCCTACGGCCATACGCGGATCCGCGAACTCATCCTCGGCTCCGCCACCTCCCATGTCATCCGCAAAGCCACAGTCCCCGTGCTGTTGGTCCGGACACCCTGACGGGTGGTTTTGGAGCGTGAAATGACGACGGCTGGTTGTCCAAGCCGCCGGCGCGTTGGAGATTCACAATCCACCGCGACGCCGCTATAATCCACGTTGTGAATTCTCGCATCGCAAAAAGAAAAGCTCTCGCACCGCTACTCCAGATACGGCTACGCGTCCGGATCGGCGACGATATCGCGCTGGGACCCGGCAAGGCGGATTTGTTGTCGGCCATTGCGGTGGCCGGTTCGCTGGCTGCCGCCGCCAAACAGATGGGCATGTCCTACATGCGGGCATGGACCTTGTTGCAGACCATGAATCACTGCTTTCGTTCACCCCTGGTCGTCACGGTCCGCGGCGGACGACAAGGCGGCAAGGCGGAACTCACGAAGAACGGCGTACGCGTGCTGGATCTGTACCGTCGCATGGAGGCCAAAGGGCTTCGGGCAATGCGGTCGGACGGGGGCCGATTGTCCGGGTATTTACGGTAATTCTTTAGTCACGAATCCGTCCGTCGTGATCCATCACGAACTTTCTCCTTGCATTTCCAATCGATATATTTGTAAATATATAACGAATAGGCTGGCGAGTTTAATTCGGTGATGAAGGGAAGGTATCGGTATGCGCGGGTTAACTATGATCAAGGGTGCGGTATGTCTGGCGGTTTGTTCATGGCTGGCTGGTGCTGGTAACGTTTTGGCTCAAATTACGGCAACCAATGCTCCCACCCAGGATGCGTTTGTTCGGTCATTGCAGCCGACACAAAACTATGGCGCCGCGGGTGCGCTTTCGGTTTCGGGATCTATCGCCACAAATACGTCGGGCGCTCAGAAGGGATTATTGGACTCATTCCTACAGTTCAATGTGTCCGGTGTGGTCGCCAGCTTCAACAGCGCGTTCGGCGCCGGGCAATGGGCGATTAGCAGCGTGACGCTCGGTGTCACCGCGCAAAGCGCGAACAACGCCGATTTTAATTTTGGCTCCGGCCAGTTCGCAGTGGACTGGATGGGAAATAATTCCTGGCTGGAAGGCACCGGCACACCGGCGAGCCCAACGACCACCGGTATCACGTATGCGCAAGAGCCCTCGCTCTTGAACTCCAATGTGGACGAGTCGTTGGGAACGTTCACCTACGGGGGTGCCACCAGTGGTCGGATGAACCTGTCGCTTGGATTGACCCCGGGCTTTATCAGTGAGATTTCGACCGGCAGCCTGGTCAGTGTTTACATGACCGCAACGCCCAATAGCACCATTGGGTTCACCTTCAACTCGGAAAATTTTGGTACGGCTTCGGCACGGCCGTCCATTATCATTACGGCTGTCGCGGTTCCGGAACCGGCGACCGTGGTTTTGCTGGGCTTGTCATGCATGGTTCTGGCCGCAATGGGTCATCGGCGCGGGAAGAACAAGCATGCCGAAACCGATTAGACGAACTGCGTTCACTCTGATCGAGTTGCTGGTTGTCATTGCGATCATCGGGATACTGGCAGGCTTGGCACTCAGCGCACTGGGACAGGCCCGCGCTCGCGGAGAAAGCGCCCGCTGCGCCAACAATCTCCGACAGTGGGGGCTCGCGTTGCAGTTGTACATCGGTGACTGCAATGAATACATTCCGCGACGCGGTCAGGGGGTCCAGCCGCTGGCGTTGATCAATCGTCCGGAAGATTGGTTCAACTGCCTGCCGCGATACTTGGGGTCACAATCGTTCAGCAATCTGGTGGCGCAAGGCACGCCGCCCCGGGCGGGCGATGGGTCGTCGATATTTATCGATCCAAGAGCGAAAAACCCTGGTGGTACCTATTTTCTGCCCTACGCGATGAACATGTACCTCTCACCGTGGATTCGCCCGGAGCAACATCGACTACTTGAGATCCCCAACCCCGGGCAACTCGCTTTTATGGCGGACGCCTCCGGCCAGTATTCGTCCACAGTTCCATCCCAGTTGGGCTACACCGTCCTGGCGCGCCATTCTGGACGCGCCAATGTCGTGTTCGTGGACGGGCGCGTCGAATCATTTTCTGGTGACTATCTCGGCTGCGGCGTTGGTGAGCCGACGCGACCGGATATCCGCTGGCAAACCCTCACCGCTGGCATCAACCAGGCGCCTTTACCATGAGATTGCGACCTCTCACTGCTAGCCTTGTCGGGGCTCTTATCCTCGCAAACGGATGCAGCCCATCTTCGCCGCCACCAAAGCCACCGGTTCGCGTCGCCGTCATCGGCGGCATGATCATGACAGACGTGTGGCAGGAGATCGCCAAACAGTTCGAGGCCGACACCGGCTACAAGGTGAAGGTGGTTATGGCGGGAAACAAGCAGGTCCTCGTTGAATCTTTCCGAAAAGGCGAAGCGGATTTTCTCACGATGCACTCGACCGATGACGCGATGGATCTTGTCGCTGACGGCTACGCCCTGGGGATGAAGCCGTGGGCGCGCAACGAGTTGGTCATCGTTGGGCCGCCCGATGACCCTGCGCATATTAAAGGCATGACCGATGGCGCTGCCGCGTTGCGCAAGATCGCCGACGCGCACGCGCCGTATGTGGACTTCTTCGACGCGGGGGCGCGACAGGTGGCCGATAAGCTTTGGAAAAAGACGGGGTTGGTGCCGCAGGGCGACTGGGTGCTGAAGGATGAGAGCGATCACGGGCAGGGTGTCGTCACGTTCGCGCAGAAGCATCACGCCTACGTAATTGTTGGACGCATTCCCGTCGTGAAAGGCAAGATCAACTCGGACGGCATGGAAATCATGGTGCGCGGTGATCCCGACATGCGCCGTCCGTTCGTGGTAATGGTTGCCAATGCGAAACGTTTTCCCCAGGCGAATGTGGCAGGCGCCCAAGCACTGGCAGATTACCTGACCTCCGACAAAGGGCAGCAGTTCCTTAAAGACTTCGCCGCCAAGCAACCCGATGGCGTTCCACTCTTTTATCCAATTGGCGGGGAATAAATTTCTATGAACGCGCGTTTTTTGACGGCTTGGCTGTGGTTGTTCGCCGCCTCTTCCGTCACGGCGCAGGTCGTTATTACCAACGTACCGGTGGCCGACACCTTCGTCCGTTCCTTGGATCCCACCCACAATTACGGTGGGGCCGGCGCGTTGTCAGTCTCGGGCCCTATCGCCACCAACATCCTCGGCCAGCAGGAGGGTCTGCTGGATTCTTTCATGCGCTTCGATGTGTCCGGCGTCGTCAGCAACTGCAATAGTATTTATGGGGCGGGGCGCTGGGGGGTGAGCAGCGTCATCCTGAACGTTACCGAGCAAACGGACGTCAACAACACCGTGTTCAATGGCGGCGTCGGTCCGTTCGAGATACGCTGGATCGCAAATGATACGTGGATGGAAGGCACGGGCAAACCAAACAATCCCACGACCGACGGCATCACCTACAACGACGAACCGTCCCTCCTGAATTCCAACCTGGACAAGTCACTTGGCGCGTTCTTCAATGGAGGCACGGACGGCGTGTTGCGATTGTCACTCGGGATTTCCTCCAGTTTTGTCAGCAATCTTTCGACAAGAAATTTGGTCAGTCTTTTCCTGACGGCGACCACGAACAGCACCGTTGGGTTCACGTTTCACTCCCGCAATTTCGTAGACCCCACGCAATTCCCCTTTTTGGAGATCACGGCAGTCCCGATTTCGCAAATCACCTCGCTGGTTATTATTGGTTCCGATGTGAAGATCAGCTTCACCACGACCAACAGCGTCTCGTACACTGTCGAGTATAACAACAACCTGGCTACCGGCAGCTGGAACACCTTGACGAACAACATAACTGGCACTGGCGGCATTATAACCATCACGGATTCGGGTGCGGCAACATTGCCGCAACGCTTCTATGAAATTGGCGCAGGGACACCATGAGATTATTATTCGTGCTGCTCACTTTTCTGACCGCTTCGTCCGTCTTCCCGACGAACGCACGCGCACAGGAGCCGAAAGTGGCAATGCGTGAAATCATCGTTGCCGCCGCGGCAGATTTGAAGTTTGCACTGGACGAGATCGTCCAGGAGTTTCAGAGGAAATACCCGGATGCGAAGGTCAGTATTACCTATGGATCGTCAGGCAACTTGTTCTCTCAGATCGATAACGGCGCGCCCTTCGACCTTTTTCTCTCCGCCGACATCGACTTTCCCAAGAAGTTGATCGAGCGAAAGAAGGCGCTGGTTGACAGTCTGTTTCCCTATGCCGTTGGGCAGGTCGTGATTTGGGTGCCAAACGAGTCACCAATCGATGTACAGCAACTCGGCATCCAGGCGTTGCTGGCGCCCTCGGTTCACAAGATTGCCATTGCCAATCCCGAGCATGCGCCTTACGGACGCGCGGCGGTGGCGGCCATGAAGAAGCTGGGTGTGTACGATCAGATTACCGACAAACTTGTACTCGGCGAAAACATCGCCCAAGCCGCACAGTTTGTCGACAGCCGTGCGGCGGACATCGGCCTGATCGCGTTATCCCTAGCCGTCTCGCCGAGAATGAAAGCCGCCGGTCGCTACTGGGAAGTGCCGCTGGATGCGTATCCGCGACTGGAGCAGGGTGGCGTAATTGTATCGGCGACGAAGCAGCCCGAACTGACGCGTCAGTTTCGTGAAATGATTATTGGCCCACAAGGACGCGAGACATTGCAGCACTACGGCTTTATAATGCCCAGATGATGGACTGGGTTGCGATTGGTCTAACATTGCGGCTGGCGGGCTGCGCCGCGCTGGTGTTACTGGTGATCGGACTGCCGCTTTCGTACTGGCTGGCTACCACGCATTGGCGGGGGCGTGTCTTCGTGGAAGCCATCGTGGCCTTGCCGCTGGTGCTGCCGCCCACAGTGCTGGGCTTCTATCTGCTGGTCGCCTTCGGGTCACGAAGCACCCTGGGACAAGGGGTCGCGAGACTGACGGGACATCTGTTGCCCTTCTCGTTTGGCGGCCTGGTTGTCGCCTCGGTCATGTACAGCCTGCCTTTTGCCGTACAGCCGTTCACGGTCGCTTTTCGTTCGCTCGATCCGACACTGCTCGACGTGGCGAAGACGTTTGGCGCCACGCGCCTGCAGATTTTCCGTCACGTGGCGGTGCCGATGTCCTGGCACGGCATTCTCGCGGGCATGGTGCTGAGTTTTGCGCATACGCTCGGGGAATTTGGGGTCGTCCTCATGGTGGGCGGTAGCATTCCCGGTGTCACCCGGACCCTGTCGATTTCGATCTACGACCAGGTGCAAAGTCTGAACTACGCCTCCGCCGCCGCGAATTCGTTGTTTCTACTTGTCGTCTCTTTTGCCATCCTGAGCATCGCTTATATGTTACAACGACATTTCCGCATCGCCTGAAATGAAACCCGTCATCGCCATTACACCCGAAGCCATCACACTACCGTCGCGGATCGATGGGCGCGGATCGTTTTGCGGCGTCTCCTACTCGGAGGCCATCGAAATGGCCGGCGGCGTACCGCTCATTGTGCCGTTGACTCGCGATCCCCGGGTGCTCGACCATTTTCTCGGGACGTGCGCCGGTTGGCTGTTGACCGGCGGCGGCGACGTGGCTGCGAAGTTTTATGCGCCGCGGATGTCCGCGGCATTGCGCAAGAAAATCTCGGGCGCGGACGAAGTGCGGGATGAAATGGAGATTTACGTGCTGCGCAAGCTGCGGGAACGCGACCGGCCCGTGTTCGGAATCTGCCGGGGGATTCAGGTGATGAATGTGGCCTTTGGCGGGACACTGCTACCGCACGTCGCTGGCCACCGCAATCCGCAACCCGACGCCCTCGCGCATAAAATCGAGTGGACGAAGCAAGGAAGGTTGCATCGGGCAATGGAAGGCTTCGACCGCGTGAATACGAGTCATCATCAGGCGGTCGACCGCGTCGCGCATGGTTTTGTAGTGGTTGCGCGCGCGCGCGATGGAACCATCGAAGCGATGGAGAAATCGGAGGCGAATTTTTGTTGCGCGGTGCAATTCCATCCGGAACGGCTTGTGAAAAAGGCCCCCCAGTTCCAGAAACTCTTTCGGGAGTTCGTGAAGGCATGCCGCGACGGCGGCTGATCGCTACAAGCGTGGCCGCCTAGCTTTTCGCGGGGGCCGACTGGTCGACGGGCTCGGCCTCTTCAACGGGAGGTTCTTGTTGCTTTGGATGCGCCTTACGTTTGTATTCGATGCGCTCGTCACGTATGACCGCGTTGGCCCAATCTTCAAAGAGCGCCTGACGATTGCGGTCGAGAAGTTGCATGGCCATCTGCGCCTTGGTCTTCTCGAAATCCTCGGGATCCGGCGGCGTGCGTTGTTTGAGGTGGAAGAACAATCCGCCATCCGGCGTAAGGATGAAGTCGCTGACAGTGTTCGTCGGCATGCCAAGCGCCATGTCCTTGATCCGGTTGGCGAACGGGACGTTGGTCGTTTCCTGCGCGATGGAAAATGGCTCCAGCGTCTTTGCCTTGAGGTGGGCGGAGGCGCACGCGTCGCTAAAGCTCTTGCCCGCGATAACGGCCTCCTTCACCTTCGCAGCGACTTCGCGACCCTGCTTGACGGCGGCGTCGACGGCCCGCTGTTGTTTCAGGAGATCGACGACCCGTTCTTTGACCTGGTCGAATGGCGGGACCTCGCTGGGTCGGCTGGCGAGGTATTCCAGCACGTAATAGCCATCTTCCCCGCGCACGGGGTCGCTGAATGGCATGTCCGGGCTCAGCGAAAACGCCGCCTGATTGAACTGCGGTCCGGCGTTGATGCCGGTAACCGCGCCACGCAGACTAAAGAAGACTGTTTCGTGCGGGGTGAGTGAGAAGTCCGTCGCGATCTTCGCAAAATCAGGTCGGGTTGTACCCGGCTCGTGCACGAGTTTGACCGAGAACCCGGTCGCGCGGTCACCCGCGAGCCGCTCGGCGCGGAGGTCGAGCAAATCCTTCTTCACTTCGTCTTTCACGTCAGCCAGCGGCTTGGGTTTCTTTTGGTCGTCGAGGTATTTGTTCTTGTTAAGCTCGTAATACTCCCCAATCTCGTCTTCGCCGAGCGTGATGGATTTCTGGGCATCCGAAATTGTGAAGTAGACGTCGCGAACCTTGACCTGGGCGGGCTTGCGGAACTTCTCCTTGTTCGCATCGTAGAACGCCCGGGCCACGTCGTCTTTGATCTCGAAGTTTTCCTTGTGGTCAGCCGCGTTGAACTCGACGTAGTCGACCGTCGATTCCTCGTGCAGCGGCGTGTAGGCGAGCTTCAATTCGGCCGGCGTGACCTTCGCCGCCGTGGTAATCAACGCGCGAAGCCTGGCCAGCACGATTTGCTGGCGGATTGTCTCCGCCAATTGCGCTTCGCTGATACCGAGATTGTTAAGGAAATTCAGGTAGCGCTGATAGCGGTCGGGGTCGAATTGTTTCTGTTCATTCAGGAAGGAGGGCATCAGGCGAAGCTGCTGAACCACTTCGTCGTCGCTGGCGCTGATGCCGAATTCCCTGGCCTTGCGCATTAAGATGAGACGCTGCACGGCGTCGATGTTGAGCTGGTCTTCAAATTCAAGCGAGCGGGGGGGCTGGTGGCCACTGCTGAACACGACCTCCGTTAGCACGACGTTTTTGGCGGTCTGAAAATCCGCGAAGTTGACAGGCTTGCCGCCGATCGTGGGCAACTCCGAGCGCTGCTGCTTTAGCGCAGCCGATGGGCTGAACATCACCACGAAGCTTGGCACCAATAACAACAGCACGCCTCCCAGAATCCAGGGGCCGTATCTCTGCAATCGTTCGCCGTGAGCTATGAACATATCAATCTCTCCCGTAGGGAGTGGCGAGAATACCCGCACGCTCCACCATCGTCAAACGCCAAAATCATTGTTAGACTGAATGTATCATATACATGAGAATCGTTGCCGATCCAAATATCCCCTTCGTCCAGGAGGCATTTGGCCCCTTGGGCGAGGTGCGGCTGGTGCCCGGGCGCGAAATCAACGCGGGGGCCGTGCACGATGCCGATGCGCTGCTGGTGCGGTCGGTTACGCCCGTGAACGCCGCGTTGCTGGACGGCAGCCCGGTGAAGTTTGTCGCCACGGCCACCATCGGCATCGACCATGTCGATCAAGAATACCTGTCCTTGAAGGGTATCGGCTTTGCCAGCGCGCAAAGCAGCAATGCGAATTCCGTGGCGGAATACGTGGTCGCGGCGATGCTGCATATGGCCCAGCGGCGGAAATTGCGACTGCGCGACAAAACGCTCGGGGTAATCGGGGTGGGCAACGTCGGTTCACATGTTGTCCGCGATGCCCAGGCGCTCGGCATGCGCATTTTGCAGAACGACCCGCCGCGAGCCCGCGCGGGAAAAGCGCCGCAGTTCATATCGCTGGAGCGCCTGCTCACTGAAGCTGACGTCATTTCGTTACATGTGCCGCTCATACGCGAAGGTTCGGACGCTACGTTCCACTTGTTCGACAAGGATCGGCTCACCACTTTGAAAGTTCGCAAGCCGATCCTCATCAACACCTCGCGTGGCGCGGTTGTGGACAACAAGGCATTGCTCAAAGCCATCGACGGGGAATGGTTGGGAGGTGTCGTGCTCGACGTTTGGGAGAACGAACCGAATATTTCGCCCGAATTGCTCGATGTTGTCGATCTCGGCACGCCCCACATCGCGGGTTACAGTTTTGACGGCAAGGTGAACGGTACACGGATGATCTATCGCGCCCTTTGCGATTCCTTCGGCATTGAGCCCAGTTGGGAACCCATACTGCCGCCACCACCTGTCCCACGCGTCGAACTCACCGTTAGCAGCGACGAAGACGACGAGGAAGTAGTGCGACGCGTAGTACGGCGCATTTATGATATTGCAGCGGACGACGTTGCACTGCGGAAAAACATCCTAACCTTCGACAAGTTACGCGCCGAGTACCCGATCCGCCGCGAATTCTTCAACACGGCGCTTGTCTTGCGGGGTGCGACCGAGATCCTGCGCGCGAAATTCGCCGCGCTCGGGTTCAAAATGGGTTGACGACATTCGGGCACGGTCGCCCGTCCAGCACGGCCAGCAAATTCTCCACGGCCATTATCGACATGCGGCGGCGTGTTTCCACCGTTGCGCTGCCGAGGTGGGGCAGCAATAAGGTGTTTGGCATCGGCAGCAACTCCGGGCTGATCTGCGGCTCGTGCTCGTAAACATCCAGTCCTGCACCGGCGATCCAGGTTTCGCGCAACGCCCGCACCAGCGCGGCTTCATCGACCACGGCGCCGCGCGCCATGTTGATGAAATATGCCGTCGGTTTCATTTTCCGAAATTCCGCCTCGCCGAACAGGTGCCGCGTGTCGGGCGTCAGGGGGACGTGAACACAAAGAAAATCGGACTCGCGCAGGATCTCGTCGAAGGTCACGCGTCTGCCGCCGAGCGCTTCCATCTCGGGCTTCGCACTACGCGCAACATACACGAGCCGCATCGAAAAACCGGTCCCGCGTTTCGCCACCGCGGCGCCGATGCGACCGGCCCCGATGATTCCGAGGGTCTTGCCCGCCACATCGACGCCACGCAATAGGGTGGGCGACAGGCCCCGCCATTTGCCGGAGCGAGCAAGACGGTCGCCTTCGACGACCCGTCGTGCGACACCCAGGATCAGCGCCCACGTGAGATCGGCAACCGCGTCGGTGAGCACGTCGGGCGTGTTGGTAACAAGAATGCGACGGCCGGTGGCCTCCGCAAGATCGACGTTGTCGTAGCCGACGGCGAGGCAGGAAACAACTTTGAGTTTGGGCGCCGCGTCGAAGAATTCGGCATCGACGCGCTCGCCACCCCCAATAATAACGCCATCGCAGGAGCGTAGTTGCGCCAAGAGTTCATTGCGCGGCAAGGGCGATTCTTCGTCATGCAATCGAACTTCCGCGCCGCTCTGGCGAAGCAGATCCATGCCTTCAGTTGGTATGCGGCGGCTGACAAAGACGTTCCAACTCATGTGGCGATATTGACGACCAATCTCTGGCTGGTCAAGCTGTGACATGATGGCGCGCGTGAGACATGAAAAATGGGAAGTGTGCCACGGATACTGTGACATGGCACACACGTTCCGGCTGGAGAGATTTATATAAATTACTTTGGCGTAGCAACTTGCCCATGAAATAAATTTCATGGCATTGGCATTGCTAAAGGATACGTCGAATTTTAGTCCACGGAGAGGAGCCCTTACTACAATGGCAAAAGTTTTAGGAATTGATTTAGGAACAACCAACTCATGTATGGCGGTGATGGAGGGCGGAGAGCCCGTCGTCATCCCCAACGCAGAAGGCGGGCGCACGACACCGTCGATTGTCGGATTCACAAAATCCGGCGAGCGGCTTGTCGGTCAAGCTGCCAAACGGCAAGGTGTCGTCAACCCGACGAACACCGTCTACTCAATCAAGCGTTTCATGGGCCGCAAGTACGACGAGGTCGAGATGGAACGCAAACGCGTCCCTTATCAAGTCGTCCGCGCCTCCAACGGTGACGCCGGCGTCAAGGTCATGGTCGGCGGTGAGGAGAAGGTTTTCACGCCGCCCGAGATTTCGGCGATCATCCTGGCCAAGATGAAGGCCGATGCCGAAACGTACCTGGGTGAGAAGATCACACAAGCGGTCGTGACGGTTCCCGCGTATTTCAATGACGCCCAGCGTCAGGCAACCAAGGACGCCGGCAAGATTGCCGGGTTGGAAGTCCTCCGCATCATTAATGAGCCCACCGCCGCCTCGCTCGCGTACGGCCTTGACAAGAAGAAGGACGAGCATATCGCGGTGTACGACCTTGGTGGCGGCACATTTGATATTTCCGTTTTGAACATCGGCGACGGCGTTTTCGAAGTGCTGGCCACCAACGGCGACACGCATCTTGGCGGTGACGATTTCGACGAACGCGTGATGAATTGGATCATCGACGACTTCAAGAAGGAGACCGGGGCTGACCTGAAGAAGCAGCCCGACGCCCTCCAACGCATCAAAGAGGAAAGTGAGAAGGCCAAAATCGCGCTCTCCAGCGCGATGGAATACGAGATCAACCTGCCTTTCATTACCGCTGACGCCAGCGGGCCGAAGCATATCGTCAAGAAATTGACGCGCGCGAAACTCGAACAACTCTGCGATGAATTGATCGAGCGCACCGTTCCGCCTGTGGAAGCGTGTTTGCGCGACGGCAAGATCGATATCTCGAAAGTGGATGAATTGGTGCTCGTCGGCGGTATGACGCGCATGCCGAAGGTGGTGGAGATCGCGCACAAACTTATTGGCAAAGCGCCGCACCAAGGCGTGAATCCAGACGAAGTCGTTGCGATTGGCGCGGGCA